>Ga0182034_10000292_pt1 | contig 22428 bp, 18 predicted proteins | sample flu12Cox44000172_FD_125972 | JGI IMG/M metagenome (GOLD analysis project Ga0182034, IMG submission 125972) | Lab enrichment of tropical soil microbial communities from Luquillo Experimental Forest, Puerto Rico - flux4day.12C.oxic.44.000.172 | ecosystem: Environmental > Terrestrial > Soil >... | reverse complement strand
TCGGGATATCCGGCGTACCGCTGATCGCCCGTGCCTTGATCGTTGGTGCCGGGAATCCCCAGGACGGAGAGGCCGAAATTGCCGGCATTGAAGTCGGGGCCGAGCACGTCCTGCTTCTGCCGGGAGAACCCGAACGTCTGGTCCATCAACAGCGTTGGACCGAGCGTCCACGTCTGACCGGCCGTCACCTGGTAGACCTTCGTGTTCCCGCCGCTCCCCGAGACAGGGGGCACTCCGAGGTAGTTCGACAGGTCGTCGACGACGGCGTGCATCTGGCTGTACTTGCCCCAGATCTGGTGCGACGACGTCCGGTTCCAGTTCACTTTGGCGTCGTAGTTGTCGCGATCGACCTGACGGTTTTCCGGCCGCTGATAGTTGTTCGTGAAGCCGCCGGCGCCGATCCCGGGAGTGTTGGGCAGCGGGAACAGCTGTTGGACCTTCTGTGCAATCTGGTCGAGCATGCCAGCGGGAATCTTGTTGTTCTCGAACGGCGTCCGTCCCGTGCCGTCGGGGTTCCCGGTGAGCGGGTTGTAAATGGTCTGCAGCGAGCCGTCTTTGTTGAACGCCTTGCTGAAATCGCCGCTCCGCAGCGCCGCGTCCGGGACGGTGAAGAACGTGAACAGGCTCGTCCTCCGCTTGTAGCCTTCGTACGACCCGAAGAAAAACAGACGGTTGCGCTTGATGGGCCCGCCGACGGTCCCGCCGTACTGGTTGGCCTTGACCGGCAGCTTGTCGGGCCAGGGGCCGGAGCCGAAGAAATACGGCTTGGCGTTCAGCGCCTGGTTGTTGAAATTCTCGAACGCCGAACCCCGGAACTGATTGGTGCCCGACTTGGTGATGACCGTCACCGCGGCGCCGCCAGCCATACCCTGCTCCGCGTCGAAGCTGCTCGTCGACACGTCCACGGTATCGACCGTCTCCGCTGGCGACACGTACATCAGGTGGTTCGGCAGCCAGATGTTCATGTTCGTCGCGCCGTCGGTCCGCGTCGAATTCTGGGTATTCGCTTGTCCGTTGACATTGGTTGCCAGGGAGCGTGCGGGCGTATCGGTCTCCGCGTTTCCGAAGGCCAGCGGAGTCGTGCCCGGTACCAGGTTGAGCAGCGCCTGGTAGTTGCGGAACCGATTGAGCGGCAGTTGCGTGATGGCGTCGGATTTCAGCTGCGTATGCACGTCCGTCTTGTCCGTCTGGAGGAGCGGCGACTCACCGACCACCAGGACGGTCTCGGCGACCGTGCCGATTTCCAGCGTGAAATCAACCCGCGCGATCTGCCCGATCGTGACCGGTACGTTGGGCCGCGCGATATCCCGGAATCCCGTCAAGGTGACTTTCACGTCGTAGGGCCCCGGCAACACGTTGATGAGGCTGAAGGCTCCCTCGGCGTTCGTCGTCGCTTCACGCGTGAGGTTGGTGTCCTTGTTGACGATGGTGACCGTGGCCCCGGGGAGGAACGCTCCGGTGGCATCCCGGACGACCCCGACGATGCTGCCGTAAAGAATCTGCGCTTTCGCGGGCACGGCCGTGAGGCCGATGGCGAGAACAATACCGGCGGCGATCGGCTGACGCAAACGGAAGGATAAGAGACGAAGGGGTTCGCCCACAGCCATCCTCCTTCCCAACGACGCGTGTATTGCAACGCCTTTTAACGGGCAAGACCGTCGATGACCGCCACTTTTAAGCACGGTCGGGATGGATTGTCAAGAAGTGTCTTTGACAGTCAAGAAGTGTATTTGCAGGCTCTCGCCGGACTTGACACTCCGGCACTCCCTCGACCGCGACGAGGGTTCAAGCTGCGAGGGGCACGATTCTCGATCTGAGCAGTCTTCGATCTCTCGTCAAGAGGGGTACTTTGTGCACCACGCTGGTTGCGGCGATCAGCTCATCGGCTGGATCGCCACGTATGTCTAGGCGCGTGCTCGTCCTAGCGATTTCTCCAGTCAGAGGCCATACGTAAATCTTCGCGAAGACTCGGACGACCTCGGGGTCGTCCAAGTCAACTTCGATCCGGCCCAACTGCGCCAGCTTGGCAATCTCCCAAAGCACGATCGCGGAGACGCTCCAGCGCGTCGCGCTCAACAGTCGAGCTTCGCGCCGCTTCAGCCTCCCTGAGACGGCGTAGAGCAGCACGTGTGTGTCAACGTTCAGCATCCCATTCGAGCCCAGTTGAGAGAATCTCGCCTTTTATTTCGAGCTTGCCTTTGAGCGATCCGATGAGACTCGCCGAATCGGACGCCAAGGGGATCAGTTTCGCCACAGGCTTGCCGCGTTTCGTGATGACGATTCCGTCCGGCCCCACCTCGTCGAGCAGAGCAAGGCACTGCTCCTTGAATTTCGCGGCAGCTATCTGCTTCATGGACATATTGTATGACTAGCCATTCTAACTGTCCACTTGACCAGGCCGCCAGGCGCTGCGCTGTTCTTGCGCCGACGCCGTGCGTGCACGCCGGCGTGGGATTCGCGTTGCCTCTAAAGTCACCCTCGAGGGCGACTTTCGGAGGGAGGCTCAAGGTGGACAGAACCAGCTTGATTTTGTCCGCGGCTGAGCTCAGCATACGGTGTCGATTGCCCCGAACAGGAGGCCGAGATGAGTCGTGTGCTCAGTGCTCTTGGGGTGACCGCGTTTCTCTTTGCTCTTTTCGCCGGCGCGGGAACCGCGCGAGCGAACGAGATCAGCGGCACCATTTCATCCACGCTCACGATCTTCGAGGACAGCGAACTCGTGGGTGACGTAACCTGCACTGTCGTCGGCGCGCCGTGCATCGCCTTCGGCGCGTCGGGCCTGAAGCTGGAACTGAATGGCTTCACCATTACCGGACGTTCGAGCGCCCTTACTCCCTGCCCCCCTGCCGGCGGTGAGGCCGGCATTGCGGTTGACAACCAGCACGACGACGTAATTAAGGGGCCTGGGCTCGTCCAACAGTTTCACCAATTTGGCATCCGCCTCAACAGGAGCACGAATACAGTCGTCAAGGACGTCACGCTGTCGAGCAACTGCGCCTCGGGGATCATCGTCATCGCCGGGTCGGATAACGAACTGAAGGGCAACGTCTCGGTGCGCAATGGAAGTCCTATCGCGCCGTGCGGCGGCATATGACTGGCCGGATCGAGTCATAACCGGCTCCGTGAGAACCGGCTGAGCGGCAACGGCTATTCGGACCAGAAAGGCAACTTCGGCATCGGCATGGTGGCACCTGGCACCAACGACAACGTGATCGAAGACAACACAGTCCTCGGCAACACGAACGGAATCATTCTCGTCCCCGGGGTGGAGGGCAACATCATCCGGCACAACATCGTCGCGGGAAACCCCCCGGTGCAGCTTTCGGTCACGTTTCCAGCAGACGACGGCGTCGACATCAAGAATCAGGCGACGCCCGGGACAAATACGATCGACGACAATTTCTGCCTGACGTCGGTCAACGCGGCGTGCCCCGCCGTCGGTCGCCGCGGCGACAAGGACGAGAAAGAGAAAGAAAAGGGCGACGACCCGCACCAGCCGTAGGCGATGAGACGCGGCGCGCCCCTGCGTTCCGTGTTCGCCGCAATGGTCGCGAGCACCGTGCTCGCGACCGCGGCTCCCGTCGGGCGGTCGACCGCGCTCGCGGCGCCGCTCCAGAGCAGGACTGCGGCGGCGCCTTCGATCGCGAGCACGCCGGCCCCTCCGACTGCGCTTGTTGATCTGCGCGGTCCTTCAGATCTGCGCGCCGCCTTCAACAACGATCGCGGCCGCCTCCGCATCATCCTTCTCCTCTCACCGACCTGACCCGGTTGCGTCGACGGCGCCCGGTGGGTGCAGCAAACACTTCTTGATGGCAACCCCAACGCATCGGTGCGGGTCTATGCGATCTGGTTCAACATGTATCCGGGCGACGCCCGAAATCGGTGGCGCCAGAGCCTGCTGCCCGACGCTCGTGTCGTTCATTTCTGGGACGGCGCACAGTCAATCGGCCGGCTCATGGCCGGCGTCCTGCCACGCTTCGCCACCGAACGGGCCCCGCAGTCCATTGACGTCGACGACGACGTCTTGTGGGATGCGTACGTGATCTATGGACGCGATGCCCGCTGGGACGTGGACGGGGCGCCGCCCCGCATCATCAGTTGGGGTTCGACGATCCTCTTGACCCAGGAGTCGTTTCGGCGCGCTCTCCTCAACGCGCTCGCTCGGCCATAACCCGGCAACGCGTCCTGGCGCGACTCCGGACAGTGCCGAAGGTCCGGAGGCGGCCGCCGACCGCATACAATGGCGGCGGTCCGGCGGCGACGCATGCAGATCAAAACCTACGCCGATCGCGCGACGATGAGTCGTGCCGCTGCGCGCCATGCAAGCCGCACGCTCCGCGACACGATTGCCCGCCGCGGCCGCGCGCGACTCGTGGCCGCGACCGGCGCGTCGCAGTTCGAGTTCCTCGCGGCCCTCACCGACGCACCGGGCATCGAGTGGAGCCGCGTGGAGATGTTTCATCTCGATGAGTACGTCGGGCTCTCGATCGATCATCCCGCCAGCTTTCGGAGATATCTGCTCGACCGGCTGATCACGAAGACGGGCATCCGCGATTATCATCTTCTCGACGGTGAACGCGATGCGGAGGGAGTGGCCGACCGGATCGGCCGCGAGCTGGCGCGCGCGCCCGTCGACGTCGCGTTCGTTGGAATCGGCGAGAACGCGCACCTCGCGTTCAACGATCCTCCGGCCGATTTCTCGGTCGAGCGCCCCTACGTCATTGTCACGCTGGACGAGGCATGCCGGCGGCAGCAGGTCGGCGAAGGATGGTTCCGATCGGTCGACGAGGTGCCGGCACAGGCGATCTCGATGTCGATCAGACAGATCCTGAAGTCACGCGAGATCCTCTGCATGGTGCCCGATGCACGCAAAGCCGGCGCCGTCAAGGCGTCGATCGACGGCGACATCTCGCCCTTGACGCCGGCATCGATTCTGCGAACCCACGCCAACGCGACGCTCTATCTCGATCGCGATTCGGCGGCGCTCGTTCCGCGAGCGATCCGCGGTGAGATTCTCGAGAGCGACGAGTCATGACCGTCGATCTGCCCGGGCTGTTCGATCTGCAGGTCAACGGCTTCGGCGGCATCGATTTCAACGCGCCTGATCTGACCGCCGATCGCGTAGAGGAAGCGCTGCAACGCATCCGGACGACGGGAGTCACCCGCTGTCTGCCGACGCTCATCACCTCATCGCTCGACCGCTTCGCGGCGAGCGCACGCGTGCTGTCGCGCGTGACCTCTCCGGCCGTTGCGGGGATTCACATGGAAGGGCCGTACGTGTCGCCCGAGGACGGTGCTCGAGGCGCCCATCCGCGGGAACATGTGAAGCCCGCGTCGATTGACGACTTCGATCGGCGCCAGGACGCGGCCGGCGGACGGATCGTTCTTGTCACCCTTGCGCCTGAAGTCGGCGGCGCTGTGCGACTCATCGAGCATCTCGCCGAGTCGGGCGTGCGCGTCGCGATTGGGCACACGGCCGCGACGCCCGCGCAGATCGCGGATGCGATTGCGGCCGGCGCCACGCTGGCAACGCACCTGGGAAACGGGTGCGCGCAGATGCTGCCCCGACACCCGAACGTCATCTGGGAGCTGCTCGCGGCCGACACGGTGCTCGCCAGCCTGATCGTCGACGGGCACCATCTTCCCCCCACGACGGTGCGGGCGATGGCGCGCGCAAAGGGCGCAGGTCGAACCATTCTGGTCACCGATGCCGTGGCTGCCGCGGGCTGCGCGCCGGGCCCCTACACAATCGGCGACGTCACGTCCGAGCTGTCGGCGGACGGCCGCGTCTCGCTGCCCGGAACACCGTATCTTGCCGGCTCGGCGCTGACGCTCGATCGCGCGATCGCGAACATGGTCCGGTTCACCGGGCTGTCGATCGAGGACGTCACGCCGATGGCGTCGACGATCCCTGCGAGCTGTCTCGGCATGACGACGGCCGGCCGAGCGATCGCCGAGTGGGATCCGGAACGGGGAGAGTTGCACGTCGGGCGCGTGATGGATTGACGATGAACATCACGGCGCTCGACTGGGCGGTCCTCATCGGATATCTCGTCATCATCACGTCGATCGGTCTCGTTGCCGGCTATCGCGTGCGCCGGAGCCACGAGTACTTCCTCGGTGGGCGGCGGTTCGGCCCGTGGCTGATGATCGCGCAGAGCTTCGGTGCCGGCACGCACGCCGAAATGCCGGTCGCGCTCGCGGGTGCCGTCTACACGAATGGCGCCTCGGGCATCTGGTTCCAGTGGAAGAACCTGTTCATCACGCCGTTCTACTGGATCATGGCGCCCGTCTTTCGGCGGATCCGGCGGACGACGATGGCCGAGTTCACCGAAGACCGCTACGGCCCGTGGATGGCCGCCATCTACAGTGTGTTCGCGATCTGCTTTTTCGTCATCGAGACGAGCGGCATGCTGAAAGGTGCGGGCAAAGTAATCAGCCAGGCGACCGGCGGGACGGTCGGCGTCAACGCGATCGTGGTCGGGATGACGGTGATGTTCATCCTCTACAGCTTCGTCGGCGGACTGATATCCGCGGCATGGACCGACCTCTTTCAGGGTTTTCTCATCATCGTGCTGTCGTTCATGCTGATTCCGCTCGGCTGGGGCGTGGTCGGCGGCCTCGCTGGGATGAAGGCGTCGCTGGCGTCGTTCCGCTTCTCGCTGTCGACCCCGTCGGGGATCGGTCCGTGGGTGATCGTCATGCTGACGATCAACGGCCTGGTGGGCATCATGGCGCAGCCCCATATGGTCGCGGCGGTCGGCACCGGACGCGACGAGCGCACCTGCCGGATCGGCATGTTCTACGGCAACTACGTCAAGCGCGTCTGCACGGTCGGCTGGATGCTCGTGGGGCTCATCGTCGGCGCGATGATCGCGCAGGGGCGAGGTGACGCCCTGACACTCCATGATCCGGAGAACGCGTTCGGGTTCGCCTGCCGGCAGCTCCTCTTTCCGGGCGCGCTCGGCCTTCTGATCGCGTCAATTCTGGCCACGAACATGTCGGCGTGCTCGGCGTTCCTGGTCGACAGCGGCGCGTTGTTCACCGAAGGACTGTACCGGCGGCGGCTCGCGCCCAATCGTCCCGATCGTCATTACTTGTGGGTCGGGCGCGTGAGCGGCGTGTCCATCACCCTGATCGGGGTTCTCTACGCCGTGTTTCTGATCCAGAGCGTGCTGTACACGTTCCTGCTGACCGAAACGCTGTCGACGTTTGTCGGCATCGGTGTGCTCGGCGGCATCCTCTGGCGGCGCGCGAACCGGTGGGGCGCCCTCGCGAGCCTGGTGCTGGCGCTGACGACGAACTTCGTCGTGTATTCCCTGAAGGGCCAGCGGCTGGATTACTGGGATGCGAACGTGTTCCTGGCCGCGCTCGTCGTCGGCGTTGCCGCGCTCGTGATCGTCAGCATGCTGACGTCCCCGGAACCCGCAGACGCGATCGGGTCGTTCTTCGGCCGGCTGGAGGCCTCGAGCGATGACGACGTGGAACGTCCTCTACTGTTGGTCCATTTGCTGCAGCTAGGCCGCGCGGCCGGGCGCGGCGGATTGCGGGCGTTTCGCGACGACCTCGCCGGGTTTGGGATGGGGTGGCTGATGGTGGTCCTGCTGGTCGCTGCGACCGCGCTGGTCCTGGCGTGGTAGGTCCTGGCCACCAGGAGCGACATCTTCGACGGTATTGATGACCTCTCCGTCCGGTCGAGCTGTTCTCTACGATCGGCAATCACCTGACCATTTTTCGGATCGCGAAACAGCAATTACGCGCGTCGAAAAACCATGGGGTCCACTCTCGCGCGATTCGAGATCAGACGCAGGGCTCACGATTTGCTTTTCGCACCGCGCGTCCGATGAAGAACAAGGTTCTTACCGCGCGTCTCGAAATGCCAGATGTTGACGAGACAGGAGACCGATCATGAAGAGCACTGAGAATCGTGCGAACCCCCAATACACCCGCCGCTCAATCCTCAGGACGGGAATGGCATCAGCAGCCTCGGCAGCAATAGGCGTTGGGTCGCTAACTAAGCGTGTCTTCGGTCAATCAGGCGAAGAGGGCAGAAGAAGACTCAGCAGCGGTGACGCGGCGATCCTCAGATTCCTGGCTGCGCTCGAGATCCTCGAGACCGATCTCTGGCAACAGTACAACGAGCTCGGCGGAGTCCAGGACGATGAAGTCCCCGGCGGGACCGGGAGCGACCCTTACACCAAAGCGCTGGAAGCGCTGGACTCGGACATGCCCCAATACATTCACGACAACACGGAAGACGAGATGACGCATTTCCAGTTCATCAACGCGTACTTGGCGTCGAAGGGAGCGGCGGCAGCCAACCTCGATCAATTCCGGACATTGCCCAGCAGTCAGGCAACGGGCGCGCAGCAGATTGGACGGCTGACAAACCTCATGCAATTGACCGTCGATACGAGTTGGTGGACGCGCTATCGCAGCCGCGAGGAGAACCCCGATCTCGATCCCCAGTTCATGTTCCCGCAAGCGGTACCTGGCTTGATGACGGGACAGTTCCCCGCCATCCCCCGGACCGATGACGATTTGGATCCACCGGATCACCTTCAAGCGATCGCGAACACGGCCGGATTCCACTTTGCCTTTATCGAGCAAGGCGGCACCAGCCTGTATCCAAGCCTGGCCCAGCGGGTCAGCGCGCCGGAAGTCCTGCGCATCCTCCTCAGCATCGGTCCGACGGAGACGATGCACTTTCAGACGTGGCACGACAAGGCGGGCAACGCGCCTCCGCTCGTCGACCCGACCAATGGGTTGGAGTTTCCGGACCTCAATGCCACTCCGTTTGGCGGGGAAGACTTCTCGACGAACCTGATCATGCCCGAGCCTGTGCCATTCCTCAGCCGCAAGTTTCCGGTTTGCTCGATCATTCGCCCAACTGAGACGAAGGGTGCGGCCATAGGCGCGGCCAACGCTCTCACTGCAGATGGGCTGTTCAGCGGTCAATCCCCGGCGTTCTTCGAACTGTTGCACGATTTGGCAGCCGACGCCGATCGCGCGAGGGGCGATCGTTAAAGTTGAGGTGTGGAAGGTTCGGCTCTATCGCTCAGGAATCGTCGCGACCGTGGGGGTCGAGGGTTGAGCGGCCCCATCGACCCTCGCGGTCATGGTCATCGACGATTTTCCTGCGGCGCCGTCCCGCGAGGCGCAATCGGCTGGCGCAATTCCTTGAGATCGATCGAGTCGGTGTCGGCGATCACCTTGGCGTACGTGCGCGTGACCGCCGCCAGCCCGCCGGCCGAAATCGTGTCGGCGGTCTCCTGATCCGAGTGCCAGACGTAGCCGCTGTTGATGATCTCGACCGAGGGCGCGAATCGGTAGTACCGGCCGATCTCGCCCGGTGGCGACGGCGCCGACTCCGGGAAGCTCGGCACCCCGAACGCATCCATCGCCCGAACGATGATGTCGGCGACTCTCGGGCCCGTGCCGTACCAGTTGAACGCGGCGACGGCGTTCGAGAGGCGGATGTTGCCGGGGCCGCTCTCGATTCCTCCCGTGTGCTCGCAGTTGAGGAGCAGCGCGGTCTTGTCGAACACCTCCGGGTGCGACGCGAGCCACGCGCCGCTCTCGGCCGTCCCGTTGTGGTGACCGGTCGTCCCCAGGAACACGAGCGTCCGGCGGCGCTCGGCTTTCGGAACTCGGGCGAAGTACTCGGCGATGCCCACGAGCGTGGCCACCCCTGCGGCGTTGTCGTTCGCGCCTTCGAACCAGCCGTCGCGGTGAGCCACGACCATCACCTGCTCGTCCGTCGTGCCGGGCAGCGTCCCCCACACCGCGCCGCTCTTCAGTCCCGGCCTGCGGTCACTGTCGAGCCTGACCCTCACGTGCGGTGCGCCGCCGGCCACCGTGGCGTCCGCGATCAGATCCCGTGCGGCGAGACCATCTTTCATGCCGGTTGAGAACGTCGGCACCGGACTGTTGACCGGATAGAACTGCGTTCGCTCGTTCCCCGGAATGCCCTGGATGACGAAGATCGCCGCTGCTCCGCGCTCGCCGATGCGGCGGATGGCGTTCTCCGCGATCGGCGCGTGCCGCGACGACGTATCGGTACTGTAGAAGAACACGGCTTTGCCACGGACGTCGCGCGCGAGCTTCAAATCTGCTGCGCTGGCCATTCCGACATAGACGGCCTCGAGATCCAGCCCGTCAGCCGGCGTGCCCACGGCTTGATAGGTCGGTTGAGCGGTGTCGATCGCGATTGTCTTGCCGCTTCCCGAGACGGTGACGCTCCACGATTTCGGCATCCACTGCGGCGGCAGATCGAAATACTGCTCGTGGACATCGGTCAGGCCGATCTGGCGGAACTTCTGCATCATCCACTCGGCGTTTTCCGTGTCCGCTGTCGTCCCGATGATGCGTCCCCAGAACTGCGGGTGACCGTTGTCGCGATATCTGCGCGCCATGGCGGTCAACTCGCCGACGTACGACTTGAGGCGATTGCCGTCGATCGAGGCGTACTTCTGCTCCGACGGCGCCAGGCGCCAGCCGACCTCGTTCGCCCGATGATGCGGCGGTTCGGCCGGACCGGCGGCGGCTGACCGCACGCGAGTGCCGTCGGGATTCTGCGCCGCGACAGCGCCAACGAGCGCGGCCGCGCACAGACCGAGCGAGAGCCCGACGAGCCGCCTAATCGTCAGCTTCGGGTTGCGCATTGTGACTCCAGTATTGCCGAATCGCTGAACGGGGGTCGTTTTCCACGCGCGTGTTCGCGTCGAAGATCATGGTTGCGCGCGTCGCCGCGTCGTAGACCGGCCAGTGCGGAATCTGACCGTTGTCTGGATTGCCGGTCTTCGCGAACGCAACGAAGGTCGACGCCAGGCGCCCCGCGAGGGCGCGGCCGGCCCGTTCTCCGGTGCCGCAGATCCCGTTGCGATAGAGATTGAACGACGCGTCGACGTCGTGGCCGTGCACGGCACCGAGCTTGCCGTCGAAGGCGGGCGTCGCCCATTCCCAGACATACATATATGCGGGCGCGCCGTTCTGCGCCGCCTTCCGCTCGGCCTGGGCGATCGCGCGCGAGCGCACCTGGGTGTCGGTGAGCACCTGGGCCTGCACGAGATACGGCGTCTTGCCCGCCGTCACCGGGCGATAGAGATCGAGAATCTCCTGAGCCTTCCCGTTGAAGCGTTCGTTCAGCAGCGCGGTGAGCCCGGCGTCGGTCAGATCCCAATTTGTCAGCCGCAGCGCCGCGTCTTCGAGCGTCGTCGAGATCATGATGGGCACATCCCTCGACTCGGGCGGTGCGGCCGGATCGAATGGATGGTGCGGCAGATAGTGGCCGTCCATGACCGGCGTGAACGCCGCGCCAGTGGCCTCGGTTTGCGCCTGCAGGATTTGCTCCCACGGCAGCCGTTGAATGTCGGCAATCCGGTTACGCGGGAGGGCCAGCTTCTTGAGCAGCAAATCAGCGGATTTGGCGGCCGCGTCTTCTTCAATGAGTCGAAGCGTGGAGCCGCTCTGGACGGCCGCGCGGTGGAACAACCCTTTCGCGGCGGGCGTTCCAAGCAGCGTCGAGGTCTTCGAGCCTCCGCCCGACTGGCCGAAGGTCATGACGCGTGCCGGATCGCCGCCGAACGCCGCGATGTTGTCGCGCACCCACTCGAGGGACGCGACCATGTCCATCGCGCCGCACACGCCAGCGAACTTGAATTCTTCGGGCGCGCCGAGTGCCGCGAGATGCGTGTATCCGAAGCTCGCGAGACGATGATTCACGGTCACGACAACCACGTCACCGAGCAGCGCGAGCTGCCCGCCGTCGTACATCGGCCCGTTGCCGGATCCGGTCGCCCAGCCGCCGCCGTGAAACGACACGAGCACCGGGCGCTTCGCGTTGTCGTTCACGCCCGGCGTCCACACGTTGAGCGACAGGCAATCCTCGCTCATGCCGCCCGTTCCGATGTGCTTGTCCCATTGGATCAGTTGCGAGTAGTCGGAACGAAAGCCGGACGCGGTCTGCGGAGCAATCGGGCCGTAGCCGATGCAGTTGCGCGCGCCGCTCCAGGCAACCGGCTTGCGCGGCGGCATGAAACGATTTCCGCCGCCGGTGTCGGCACCGTAGCGAACGCCGCGGAAGATTTTGATGCCTGTGTTGGCCATGCCGCGCACAACGCCGTGCGACGTCTCGACGTCGAAAAAGAGCGGCCCATTCATCCGCGCGGCCGGCCGAGCCGGCGGGGTCGTCCGAGACGCTGGGGGCGATGCCGGCGCTTGCGACTCGGCCGTTGGCGTTACGCCGGCGACGGCCGCCATCACACCGGCGACTCCAGCTTTGATCATCTGGCGGCGGGACGGAGCCGAGGAGCGATCATCGGCCCGTGGTTCATTGACCATTACTGCCTCCGTTCGGTGGGATAGTCTACGCCAGAGGAGTGGGAAGAAGGGAGATCGCTTGTCGCGAGGCGACGGGTGAGGCGGAAGGTGAGCTCAGTGGACCGACAGCGTCTTGAGCAACCGCTCGTCGCTCAGCATCTTGCCCGCGCCTAGCACGACCGACGACAGGGGATCCTCGACGAGTTGAACCGGTAAACGCGTCTCCTCTCGAAGGCGCCTGTCCAAGTGGCGCAGGAGCGATCCGCCACCGCATAAAGCAATCCCACGGTCGTAGATGTCCGCCGAGATTTCCGGGGGGATCTGATCCAGCGTCTCGCGGACGGCCCTGAGAATGATCTTGAGTGGTTCTGCAAGCGCTTCACGGATCTCGGCGTCGGTAATCGTGATCCGTCGAGGCACTCCCTTGCTCATATGGCGCCCCTTCACCTCCATCGTCACCGGCGCGTCCAGCTCGGCGGCCGAGCCGATTTCGATCTTTACGGCTTCGGCGGTCCGCTCGCCGACGAGGAGGTCGTGGCGCTTCTTGAGGAACTGGGCGATGGCCTCGTCCATGGCGTCTCCCGCCACTCTGACCGAGCGGCCGATGACGACGCCGAAGAGGGAGATGACCGCGATGTCGGTCGTGCCTCCGCCGATGTCGATGATCATGTTCCCGGCGGCATCGCCAATCGGAAGTCCCGCGCCGAGCGCGGCCGCCATCGGCTCCTCGACCAGATACACCTCGCTCGCCTTCGCGCGGTACGCGCTGTCTTTGACCGCACGGCGCTCCACGGGCGTGATTTCGGTCGGCACTCCGATGACCACGCGCGGACGCGTCCACGCGTGCAGCTGGCGGTAGGTCTTCTTGATGAAATGCGTCAGCATCTTCTCGGTCGCGTCGAAGTCGGCGATGACGCCGTCCCTGATCGGCCGGACCGGGCGCAGATTTCCCGGGCTTCGTCCCAGCATGCCTCGCGCGTCATTGCCCACGGCTTCCACGTGCCCGGACGCCGTGTTGAAGGCGATGAGCGAGGGCTCGTTGAGCACAACGCCATGTCCTGGCGCGAAGACACACGTATTGGCGGTGCCCAGATCGATCGCGAGATCAGTACCAAGTCGGCCCATGGTTTGCACTCGGCGGAGGAGCAAAGACCATTCCACAGCGCGCCCGAGAAGCGATCCGCGCGATCATTGAGACGGATCGGAAAGATCGCGCGGTTCTGGAACGGAGAACGCGATCGAGCGCGCGGCGTCGATTACGCAACGCGACGGGCGCGGTAAATCTTGTCCAAGCTCGGCCGCAGAACTGACCTAAATGTCGTCTGAGGTCGTGCCGAAACACCTGCGGGGGGCAGCTGCATGCGGAGCCGACACGAGACACGGATTCATGAAGGGAGCACACCGGTCGTGCCAATGAGTCAGGACAATCAACCATTCACACCCTGGCATCAGTCGGTCACCAAGCTTGGACGCACGGTTTGCGTCAAGGGAGACCTGATCGGATCAGAAGATCTGACGATCGACGGCCGCGTCGAAGGTCGAATCGATCTGCCCGATCACACACTGACGGTCCTGCCGAACGCGGCCATCGACGCGGACGTCGCGGCGAAGGTCATCATCGTTTTCGGATCGGTCACCGGCAGCGTGATGGCGCACGACAAACTGGAGATTCGAGGAAGCGGCTCGGTCAGCGGCCAGGTCTCTTGCGTGCGTCTCGTCATTCACGAAGGCGGGCACTTGCAGGGCAAGGTCGACATGACCACGCTCGCCATCAACTCCGAGGCAGCTCAGTCCGCCGACGCCAGCTCTCACCTGGCTCCTGCGGTGTGATCAGGTCCGGCGCTGTGGCCCGGGGCCACCGCCGGTTCTGCCAACTCTGACCCCGCGCGATGGCATCCCGCTCGCATCGCGCCACGAAGGACGGAATACGGCCCAATCCCCGCTATATTTGCCTTTTGTTCGCCGGTGCGCTAGTCTGCTGGTCCCGTGGCGATGGTGGTGTTCTGTCAGTGCGGCTCGGACAAGGTCGACATCGATCGCTGGGACAACGCCCGCGCCCTGTTGAAGTGTTACACGTGCGAGCGAACGGCCTGGGTTGAAGGCTTCACGTTGGGGAAGCTGGATTTCGTCGAGCAACTCTTCGGCGCGATTCTCGACCAGGCCAGGAAGTACCGAAGGCGCAACCCGGCCGAACGACAGAAGCTCCTCAGCGAGCGCTTTCAACGCAAACTGATGGACAGGCGATGAGGGTGTACGTCTGGACGGATCGGCACACCCCCGCCACGGCGCGCGCCGTGATTCAACGTGGTGAGTGCACGCATGGCCATTGCGGCCAATTCTCGATTTCGATCTCCAATGGTCGACTGGGTTTGACTGTTCGCTTCGAGTCGGAATCCGAGTACCGGGCCTTCCTCGAACGAGGCGAGATGCCGCCTTTCCAGTCCCCGGATGGTTCGCGAAGCGACCCTCCGGCTTGACCGATTAACGGTCTTTACTTTACCGCTAAAGTCAGTAAGCTATCCGACCCGGCGCAGTACGTGGCCGCCGGAGGCGCAATGTCCCCGTCACTAAGATGTGTACGCCCGGCCGCAACATTGATGGCGGTGCCGCTCGCAAGCCTCACTGTGCTGGCGGGCAGTGCACGGGCGCAGGAGTTCCGCGGCACAATCGTGGGGCGGGTCACGGACGCCTCGGGCGGCAGCATCCCTCACATCACCGTGATCGTCACCCACGAAGAAACGAACGTCCGGTCCGAAGTGTTCACGCAAGCCGATGGCGCGTATGCCGCGCCGTTCCTCAACCCCGGGAAGTACCGCGTCGAGGTGAGCCTGAGTGGATTCAAGACGTTCATTCGATCCGGAGTGACGGTGGAAGTCGGCCAGCACGTGACCGTCGATGCAAGGCTCGAAGTTGGCGACATCTCCGAGTTGGTCGACGTGCGCGCGGAAGCGTCGCTCCTCGACCGGACGACCGGCGGTCTCGGGCAGACCATCGACAACACTGCCGTCGAGGCGATGCCGCTCAACGGTCGGATGATCTTCATGCTGAATCGCCTTGCGGGTGGCGTGAACTGGCAGGTGCCGACGTTCGGGTCAACAGGCACCTCGGGGCTGCGGCCGTTCGACAACCAGGGCGGCTCGGACTGGTCGATCAACGGCGGCCGCGTCCAGACGAACGAGTTCCTGCTCGACGGCGTCGCCAACAGCACCCGCGGCGTCTACGACTTCGGCCCTCCCGTCGACGCGGTCGAGGAATTCAAGATTCAAACGAACACGTACGACGCCCAGTACGGACGCACAGGCGGCGGCGTCGTCAACATGACGCTCAAGAGCGGCGGCAACCATTTCCGAGGCCAGGCGTGGGACTTTCTGAAAAACGACGCCCTCAATGCCAACGACACCTTGAACAACTCGCTCGGTCAGCCGAAGCCGCCCTACAGCGCCAACCAGTACGGCGTCACCGTGACGGGCCCAATCGTTCGGGACAAGACGTTCTTCATGGGGACCTTCGAAGGGCTGCGCGAGCGCGTCCCGTTTCCGACCACGACGAGCGTGCCGACGCTCGCGGAACGCAGCGGCAACTTCAATCAGACGTATACAGACCAGCGGACTCCGCTCGTCATCTACGATCCGTTGACCACGACGTGCGACGCGAAGGGCACCTGCACGAGGCTGGCGTTTCCGAACAACAACATCAACCAGGTGTACAACGCCGCGACCGGCACGTGGTCACCGGCGAACCGCATCAACCCGGTTGCGCAACGGATTCTGAACCTCGTTTTCCCCGCACCGACAATCCCGAATCAGCGGCTCAACAACTACGTCAACCCGGTCAACACGGCGAAGTACGACTACGACTCGGAGCTCGTCAAAATCGATCACGTGTTTTCTGACGCGAGCAGAGTTTTTGTGCGGGCGGATCACAACCATCGCGATGAGTTCCGCAGCACGAACGGTCTGCAAGGCACGTATGCGGCTCAAGGCCAATGGCCGCAAACCCGTGTCAACAGGGGATCAGCCGTGGACTGGGTGAAATCGGTGGGTGCCCGCGGCCTGCTCAACGTGCGCGGGGGGGTCTCGTGGTTCACCGAGGACGCGCGGCAGCTCGAAGCCGAAGCGTTCGATCGAAGCGTGCTCGGATTCCAGAATCTCCCCGGGCAGTATATGCCGGTCGTCAGCATGGAGCAGTTCACGAACGTCGGGGTCGGCGGCAACGGCCGCGGGACCAGCAATCGCACCGCGAGCGTTCAGGCCAACTACACGCGAAGCCTGGACCGGCACACGTTCAAGGCGGGCGTCGAGTACCGCCACATCGAAGCGTTGCCGGCGACGAGCGGCAACGCCAACGGCCAGTTCGCAGCCACCCGGCAGTTTACCCGGCGCGATCCGAATAATGGCGACACGACGAGCGGCGACTCGGTGGCGAGCTTTCTGCTCGGGTATCCGGCGCCAAGCAACAGCTCGGGCGGCACGACGTACAGCAGCGAAGTCGGCGGCGGGAACGAACGCAACGAGTTGTGGCACTACACGGCGTTGTACATGCAGGATGATGTGCGCCTGACTGCCAGGCTGACCCTCAATCTCGGACTCCGCTGGGACGACGAGAGCGGCGTCGTCGATGCGAACGACCGCCTCGTCCGCGGTTTCGCGTTCGATCAGGCGAATCCACTCGGCAGCCAAATCCAGGGCCGGCCGGGCATCAACGAATGTCCCGCGTGCGCCAACCTCAAGGGCGGGCTGCTCTTTGCCGGCGTCAGCGGCGTGCCTCGTGAGCTGTTCAATGCGCAGCCCTACAACTTTCAGCCTCGCGTCGGCCTCGCATACTCCTTGAACGAGAAGACCGTCGTGCGCGGCGGTTATGGGCTCTATTTCTCGTATCGAGGCGCGCTCGGCTCGCAAAGTCCGTTCTTCATCACCACGCCGTACATCGCGAACGATCTCAACGGCCGCGTCGGCCTCCCCGAGCTGGGCGTGAACACCTTCGCCAACCCGTTTCCGAACGGCCAGCTCCAGGCGCCCGGCTCCAGTCTTGGCCTGCTCACGCAGGTGGGGCGCGGCATCAGCTTCGACGACCCGGACAACCGAATGCCGCACATCCACGAATACAACGCGACGGTCTCACGGGAGATTACGCGCGACCTGATGGTCGAGGCGAGCTACGTCGGCAGCCAGACTCGTGACCTGTCGGTCACGAACGGCAAAGACATCAACGCCATCAGCGCGGCCGATATGGCCAAGGGGCAGGCGTACCTTCAGCAGACGGTGGCAAACCCGTTCGCGGGACTCCTGCCGGACACGACGCGCAACGGCACGACCATCCAACGCCAGGAGCTGCTCCGCCCGTATCCCGAGTTCGGCAGCATCACGGAGAACTCGCTGTCGGTCGGCCACGGCTGGTACAACAGCCTCCAGTTCATTGTCCGGAAGCGAGTGTCGCGCGGCTTGTCGCTCATCAGCTCGTACACGTTTTCGAAGACGATGGAGCAGAACGAGTTTCTGAATGCGCAAGACGCCCAACCTGTGCGGGAGGTGACGAACTACGACCGTCCGCACATCTGGCAGTTCAGCGGCACCTACGCGCTGCCGTTCGGTCACGGTCAGCCGTTCGGAAGCGACATGAATTCCACGCTCAATCAGCTCGCGGGCGGGTGGCAGGTGAACTGGAATTTCAACTGGCAGTCGGGAAGGCCGCTCGACGAGCCGGCAGCGCTCGAGCCGATTCCAGGGACGTCGGCCGTCCTGGCGAATCCGACGCCAGACCGTTGGTTCAATACCTGTTATGTGGACACGAGCGGCAACCTGCAGCATTGCCATCCCGGCGAGAGCCCGGTCTGGAGGCAGCGGCCCCCCTTCACACTGCGGACGACGCCCCACCGTTTCAGCGACATCCGCGTTCCATGGCGCCCGACGCTCGATTTGTCGATCTTCAAGCAATTCATCTTGCCGGGGCGCTACCGCTTCGAGCTGCGAGCCGAAGCGTTCAACCTGACGAACGCTTCCATCTTCGACGCCCCGAACACCACTGCGACCAGCGCGAACTTCGGGAGCATTCCGAACCCGAGGAAATCGATCTATTTTCCCAGGAACGTGCAGATCGGCATGAAGCTGTTCTTCTGAGGAGGTCGTCTGGAGGCACTGAGCTGCTGACGTGGATATTCGGGTTTTTTCAGCCGAATTTGAGTTAACGTGTGGCGGTGGGGACGATGAACTGGACGCCCTTGCTCGCCGGTCTTGCGGCAGGCTGTGGGATCGGCGTGCTGAGCGCGCAGGCGCCCGGGCCGGCGACCTTGGGAACCCCCACGACCGAGACGGTGCTCGCGTCTCCGGCCGGGGAGCTGGCGCAGACCCTCGTGAGAACGACGTGCGCGGGTTGTCACAACGATCGAAGTCGCAGCGGCAACCTTTCCTTCTCGTCCTTTGAGATATCGAGCGCGGCCCTTCGCCCGGACGTCACCGAGAAAATGATCCGCAAGCTGCGCGCCGGGCAGATGCCGCCCGCCGGGGTGCGGCGTGACGAAGGCGCCCTCGCCGCCCTTGCCGGCGCGCTCGAAGCGCAGGTGGACGCGCGAGGAGCGGAGCTCCCGCCGGGCCGCCGGACCTTTCAGCGGCTCAATCGGGCGGAGTACCAGCAGTCGGTTCGCGATCTGCTGGCGATTGACGTGAATGCCGGCGACTACCTGCCGCTCGACGCCAAGAGCGCGAACTTCGACAACATCGCCGACGCCCAGCTCCTCTCGCCAACCGTCATGCAGGGCTATCTCAACGCGGCGGCCGAAATCAGCCGTCTTGCCGTCGGCGATCGGTCGGCGACGGCGCGTGAGGTCACCTATCAGGTGTCGCGGTGGACCTCGCAGCGCGAGCACGCCGACGGCGCGCCGTACGGCACGCGCGGGGGGATCGCGGTCACGCACACGTTCCCGGCCGACGGTGACTACCGTTTCCGAGTCTCGTTCTACCACGAGACGACCGGCGCGCTGTACGGCAACGGCCGCGCCGCGCTGCACACCGCGCAGGCGCCGGAACAGATCGAGATCTCGATCGACGGCGCGCGCGCGGCGCTGCTCGACATCGATCGATGGATGAACACGTCGGATCCCGACGGCGTGAACCTGCGCACCAAACCGATCGCCGTGACAGCGGGACCGCACCGCCTGTCGGCGGCGTTCATCCGGCGCTTCGAGGGGCCGGAACAGGACCTGATTTCGCCGCTGGACTGGTCGATTGCCAGTACCAGCATCGCGGATGCGTACGGCTTCACGACGCTGCCTCATCTCCGCGATCTCGCCGTGACCGGCCCGCTCGAGGTCACCGGCGTCTCGGAGACGCCGAGCCGCCAGAGAATCTTCACGTGCCGCCCGAGGACGGCGCCCGATCAGGTGTTGTGCGCGCGGGAGATCGTCTCGCGGCTCGCGTCCCAGGCGTTCAGACGTCCGGTGGGCGAGCGCGACATCGACGCGCTGATGGCGCTCTATCGGAAGGGCGAGGCCGAGGGCTTCGAGAGTGGCGTCCGCAGCGCGATTGAAGGCATCCTCGCGAGCCCTCGTTTCATCTTCCGCCTCGAGGAGCGGCCGGCCGGGGTCGGGGAGGGGCAATCCTACGCGTTGAGCGATCTGGATCTTGCCTCGCGGCTGTCGTTCTTCCTCTGGTCGGCCGGGCCTGATGACGAACTGCTCGGTCTCGCGGAAAAGAATCGACTGTCTGCGCCCGCGACGCTCGAAGCCGAGGTCCGGCGCATGCTCGCCGACCGCCGCTCGGACGTCCTCGCCGCGCGGTTCGCCGCGCAGTGGCTCCGGCTGCAGGACCTCGAGAAAATCAACCCCGATGTTCGCTTCTACCCGGATTTCGACCAGCAGCTGAAGGACGCGATGCTTCGCGAGACCGAGTTGTTCTTCCGGCAGATCGTCCGCGAAGACCGATCGGTCATGGATCTCTTCACGGCGGACTACACGTTTCTCAACGAACGCCTGGCCAGGCACTACGGCATTTCGAACGTCGTCGGCCCGGAATTCCGCAAAGTACCGTACCCGGACGGCCGCCGCCGGGGCTTGCTTGGGCAGGGGAGCATCCTGACGCTGACGTCGCACGCCGATCGCACGTCGCCGGTCCTTCGGGGCAAGTGGGTGCTCGAGGTGCTGCTTGGAACGCCGCCGCCCCCGCCGCCGCCCAACGTGCCCGATTTCGACGCGACCCCGGAAGCTGAGGATGGACGGCTTCGCACCGTGCGGGAACGAATGGAGCAGCATCGCGCGAATCCGGCCTGCACGTCGTGCCACAAGATGATCGATCCGATCGGGCTCGCCCTCGAGAACTTCGATGTCGTCGGCGCGTGGCGAATCAAGGACAACGGCGCGCCGGTGGACGCGTCCAGCGTGCTGTATGACGGCACGCCGCTGACGGGTCCGGAGGGCCTGCGGCAGGCGCTCCTCAAGCGATCGGGCGTGCTGCTTCAAACTTTCACCGAGAACCTCACAACGTTCGCGCTCGGCCGCCGGCTGGAGCCGACCGATATGCCGGCGATTCGCGGCATCGTGCATGAGGCCGCGGCCGCCGACAACCGGATGTCCGCGCTCGTGCTCGGAATCGTCAAGACGCCCGCGTTTCGGATGAAGAGCGCGGACGAATTCACGGAGAGGGGACGATGACGTTCATTACCGGAAAACATGTGCCCCGCCGGACGGTGCTGCGCGGACTGGGCGCGGCTGTCGCTCTGCCGTTCATCGACGCCATGGTTCCCGCGCGCGGCCTGTTCGGGAAGTCGGCGCGCGCCGCCGCAGTCGATCGTCCGCGGCTGGTCTGCATCGAGATGGTGCACGGCGCAGCCGGCAGCAGCGACTGGGGCGCGAAGCGGCATCTGTGGTCGCCGGCGGACACGGGCAGCGACTTCGACCTCGGCGCGGGCGCGCTCAGCTCGCTCGAACCGTTTCGCACGCACCTGACGATCGTCAGCGACACGGACGTGCGCAATGCCGAAGCGGTCACGCAGCCGGAAATCGGCGGCGACCACTTCCGATCGAGCGCCGTGTTTCTGACGCAGACACATCCGAAGCAGACCGAGAGCTCTGATGTCCGCGCTGGGATTTCGATGGATCAGATCTACGCGAAGGCCTTCGGGCAGGAGACGCCGATTCCATCGATGCAGCTCTGCATCGAGAACGTGGATCAGGCGGGCGGTTGCGCCTACGGCTACTCGTGCGTCTACACCGACATGATCAGCTGGGCCTCGCCGACCGAGCCGCTGCCGATGATCCGGGATCCCCGGATGGCGTTCGATCAGCTGTTTGGTGCGGGGGGATCGGCACGCGAGCGCGCGTCTCGGCGCCGGGCGAGCGGCAGCGTGCTCGATTACGTCACCGGTCAGGTCGCCGATCTCACCCGCCGACTGGACAGCAGCGACCGGCAGCGCATGGAGCGCTACCTCCAGGACGTCCGCGAGATCGAGCGCCGGATTCAGCAGGTCGAGGCGCACAACGCCAGCGGCGAGTCACGCGAGCTGCCGGCGGCGCCGCCTGGCGTGCCCGATTCGTTCGACGAGCACGTGAAGCTGATGTTCGATCTGCAGGCGCTCGCGTTCCAGGCCGACGTGACGCGTGTCTTCTCGTTCAAGATGGGGCGCGACGCGTCGAGCCGCGTCTACCCCGAAAGCGGGGTGAGCAAGGGGTTCCATCCCGCGTCGCACCACGGGAACAAGCCGAACAACATCACCGAGTTCGGGCTGATCAACCGGTATCACGTCAGCCTCCTCCCCTACTTCCTGGAGAAGCTCCAGAGCATCCAGGAAGGCGAGGCGTCGCTCCTCGACAAGACGGTCATCATCTACGGCTCGCCCATGGGCGACCCCAACGTGCACAACCACAAACGGTGCCCGCTGCTGGCGCTGGGCGGCGCTAGCGGCGGCCTGGCAGGCAATCGCCATCTCAAAGCGCCCGCGGGCACGCCGATGGCAAACGTGATGCTCGCGGTGATGCACAAGATCGGGTTGACCGACATCGCACAGTTCGGCGACTCGACCGGGGAGTTCTCGCTGTGAGCCGAATACTTCGCGCAACTGCGGCCCTGGGGATGATTTCGATGATGGCCGCGCTGACGCTCCGAGCCGCGCCGTCCTCAT
>Ga0182034_10000287_pt1 | contig 22555 bp, 19 predicted proteins | sample flu12Cox44000172_FD_125972 | JGI IMG/M metagenome (GOLD analysis project Ga0182034, IMG submission 125972) | Lab enrichment of tropical soil microbial communities from Luquillo Experimental Forest, Puerto Rico - flux4day.12C.oxic.44.000.172 | ecosystem: Environmental > Terrestrial > Soil >... | reverse complement strand
GGCAGCCCGGCTTTCCGGCAGGTTTCCTCGAGAAACTGCTCGCGTGTCAGCCGGTGTTCGGTGGCGACCTTGGGCAGGAGCAGCCCACGTTGCGCGTGATTCACGACCAAGAGCCCATGGCGGCCAATTTCAATGGCCTCGGGAGCAATCGGTGTCAGGGCAGAAAGCAAAGAAATCTCGACGTTCAATTCCTCAAGTTGAGACTCTTTTAAAGGCTTAAAGCGAGGATCCTCCAACGCAGCGCCGACGGAGCAACGGACGATGGCCTGTCCCAGAGGTTCGCTGGGCTCGGTCACCCCAATGCACCCTTGCAGCCGTCCCTGCACATGCAGGGTGACAAAAACGCCGCACCGCTCGGAGAAGACTCCGTCGGAGGGGATGACATCGGGAAGCCCACGATGCGAAACAGCTTCGCGAATAGCCTGGCGGGCTAATTCCAGCGCGGCTCGCCGTTCCGCTTCAGAGAGGCACAGCATCCTGAGACTTCTTGCGGGCTTCGAGCATGCGCAACTTGCGGCGTTGCTTGATGCTGTCGTCCACTTGGCTCCAGAATCGCAGGAAGTACTGCGCGGCGGATACCAGGGCGCTGATCACCACGAGCCAGAGGAGAATGAGCCCCAGGGGCCGCAGCGAAGGATGCCGTGCGCCCACGATGACAATGGCCACGGCACAGACCTGCAGCACCATCTTGGTCTTGCCCAGGGTAGAGGCCGCGATCGTGAAGCCCTCGGCAGAGGCGATGTTTCTGAGGCCAAGCACCGTGAACTCGCGTCCAATGATGATGACGACCATCCATGCGGGAACTAGCGCTTTCCCGTCGACTCCCTGCATATCCACGAGTGCAATGAACGCGGCAGAAATCAGCAGTTTGTCGGCGATGGGATCGAGGAGAATCCCGAGAGTGGTTACTTGCAACCGCCGCCGCGCTAAGTATCCATCCGCCCAGTCCGTTGCCGCTGCCAGCAATAGGATCAGGACTCCCCAAACTTCGAAATGCATGGTAAGTCCGAACATTTGGACGGTCGGACTGCGCGTGAGGAGGATGACGATGAGCAACGGAACGAAGAAAATCCGCAACAGCGTCAGTGAGTTCGGAAGATTCATGCCCAATTTGACGGCCAGGCGCCGCACCGTGGCCTCAGCCACCGGAGTTTCACTATAGACTCGAGCATCAGAGGCGTCAACACGGCGCGGGCTGTTTGGGGCTATTTGAAGACCTGCGCCAAGCTGTCAATCACCCGCCCAAATGTGGGCGACGGGAGCGCTGGTAGATACCCGATGGTTAATAGCTCGCGTCCGCGGACCGGATTAGAACGGGATCCCGGGGATGAAACGGATTGCTGCAAGACTGTGCAAATGTGCCGGAAAGTCCGCCGGGGGATGAGCGTGCGAATCAACCAGGTTAAACTTTGATGAATAGAGATAAGCCATTCTTGTTCAATGAGATACGAGATGAGCTAACGAAGCAATTTCGCTAATCACTCCTCCAGATGGGCATTTGCCGTCCCATAGAAAGCGGAGTTTCCACAGCGTTTTCCACAGGCTGAGAAGAGGTGAGACGGCCCGCTCGGCATTCCGCCAAGTCAGCCAAAATCAAGAACTAACGGAATTCTGCCCCATTTACTGTACAGTTAGCTAATCACAAGCGTGCTGGGCCTCAGATGGCGCGCGGGCCGCGGAGCAATCGTACCGGCAACAGAAAGAGCGCACTCAGAAAACCCAGCGCGCCGGTGACCGCGATGCCCAAAATGCGCAACGGCAAGGTCAGAAGCCACACGAAGGGGTAAATGACGAGAGCCAGCAACGCAATCGGCCAGCACAACACGAACAGAATGCACCACAGAAAGAAAGCAGCCATGGCCACCTCGCTCCGGAACTTCGAGAGTCGCGGCGCGCACCTGCCCGAAGTTTCCGCCTTTCGCAAACGACTACGACGGGGAAGGCTGAAAAGTTCCATCCACGCGGTATTCGCTCAGTCCGAGACGCTTTGCCACCGACGACGGAATCTCAGCATCAAGCCGCATGTGCGAATCGTCGATCTCCGAATGCAGGACGCGTCCCAGAGCATGAATCAGTGCCAGGGTACGACCTTCGGCCAGTGGCAGCCGTATGGAAAGCGTGAGGAGAGGATCGATGGGCATGGCGACGTCCATGCGGCGCAATAATTCGGCCACTCCCTCGCCCGTCAACGCGGACACCAGCACCGGTCGGGTATCGCCGGCTTTTGCCGCGCTCGACTCTAGGCATTTCCGCTCTTCCTGGCTGAGACGGTCCACCTTGTTCAGCACGCGCAGCCGCGGTCGGTCGGCAACGTCGAGTTCGTGCAGAATTTTCTCGACGTCCTCATCGAGCTCATCGTAATGCGGATTCGAGACGTCGCTGACGTGCACTATCAGCGCCGCCTCCTGTACTTCCTCAAGCGTCGCGCGGAACGCCGTAAGCAATCCTTTCGGCAAGTCGCGAATAAAACCGACGGTATCGGACAGCAGCACGCGGCGATTCGAAGGTAGGCGGATGGCGCGGATGGTCGGGTCAAGGGTAGCAAACATTTTCGAGGAGACCAGGACCTCGGCGCGGCTCAGCGCATTGAACAGTGTCGACTTGCCGGCGTTCGTATAGCCCACCAGCGCAATGGTTCCCATTGGAACGGCATTACGCGCCTCGCGGCGCAGCGCCCGCTGCCTGCGCACCTCGTCGATGCTGGCCTGAATCTTGCGGACGCGCTCGCGAATCCTGCGTCGGTCGGTTTCGAGTTTTTTCTCGCCAGGGCCGCGAACGCCGATTCGCCCTGCGCCGCCCCCGGCTCCACCCGCGCCACCGCCGCCGCTCTTACCGCCAAGACGGGACATCGCCGTGCCCTTCCCCGTCAGGCGCGGCAGCAAGTAATTCAATTGGGCCAGCTCCACTTGCAACTGGCCTTCGCGGCTTCGCGCATGACGGGCGAAAATGTCGAGAATAAGCTGGGTGCGGTCAATCACGCGGCGATCCGTGCCCTCTTCGATGTTTCGCTGTTGTACGGGAGAAAGGTTGCTGTCGAAAATGATGAGCGGCGCTTGGTGCGCCGTAGCCTCCGCGCGAATCTCGTCCAGTTTCCCGCGCCCGACGAGCGTGGCGGGATCGGCGGCCTCACGCAATTGAAAGACGGTTCCCGCAACTTCCGCGCCGGCACTACGCGCCAATTCAACCAATTCGGAAAGGGACTCGCGGCCCTGCTCGCCCGCGGGCATGCCGGGAAAGCGAGGCGCACGCTTCCACCCCACGCCTACAAGCAAGGCGCGCTCCGCGGTCGAGATGGGATGCGGTGTTTTCGTCACGGGAGCTGGCTGGGAGTCACGATACGGTTGTGCGCTTTCTTGGAGGAATGCATCCGAAACAGAGTCGATTATACACTCCTTTTGCGGGCCCCGCGACTTCGTTCCACCCCTTGAGAGAGCAGGAAGCGGAAAATAGCGTCTTGCAAGTCCGGGTCATCACCGAAACCGGCAAACCAATCGACGGCGGCCTCTTTGCGAAACCACGTGAGCTGGCGCTTGGCATAGCGTCGTGTGGCTTGCTCTATGGCTCCGCGGGCCTGCTCGAGCGACAATTCGTTTCGCAAAACGGCGCCCAGTTCGCGGTAGCCGATGAAATCAAACGGTTTTGCGTTTTCGTCCAGGCCTCTTCCGAGCAGCCCCTCGACCTCCCGCATCCATCCTTGATCGAGCATGGAGGCCGTTCGCGCATGGATTCGCTCATAAAGCTTTTCGAGCGGGGGTTTTAAGCCAACCTTAACGGCTCGCCAACCCTCGAGCGGCTTGCGCCCACTGCGCTGCAGTTCGGAGATCGGCTTGCGCGTCAGCAAGCAAACCTCGATCGCCCGAATCAGCTTTTGTTCGTCGGCGGCGGCAATCTTTTGCGCGGCTTGCGGATCGAGCCTCGTCAAAATGCGATGAAGATGGCCGGAGGTATGCGCGTCTCGAATGGCTCGCAGTCGCACGCGCAATTCATCCGAGCGCTGGGGGACTTCTGCAAGGCCATCAAGCAACGCGCGCAGATACAGTCCTGTCCCCACGGTGAAGATCGGTAGACCGTTCCGCCTCCGCAAATCCTCGAGGACCGCCAATGCCCTTTCGCGGTAACCGCCGGCGGTGGCCGCCTCGCAGGAATCGAGTAGATCAATCAAATGATGCGGAACACCACGTCGCTCCGCAGCGCGGGGTTTGGCCGTGCCAATATCAAACCCGCGGTATAGCTGTGTGGAATCGCACGCCAGCACCTCGCCGCCGAGCTTTTTCGCGAGCCAAATTCCCAGGGCGGATTTGCCGGATGCCGTCGGACCAACGATGGCAACGATAAGCGGCTGCGAGTTTTTCGCGTTCATCGAAAAAGGAGATGCCGCGCGCGCACAAAGATGAAGATGAGCACGAACAGCACGAGAACAAGACTGCCGACCATGCGCAGGCGCTGAAGCTTCATTGGTAAGCGGCTTCGATGGGTAAATTGTACAGGAAAATAAACCGCAGCTCGATGTAGGGCCGGGTGTAGGCGGACGGCAGCGGTTCAAAAGGATTCGACGAGCGAATAGCGGACACCGCCGCCCGGTCCAAAGGCTCCTTGCCCGAACCCATAATCCGCACCGGATCGCCGTCGGGCACCGAACCATTTTTCATAATACGGAATTGCAAGGCCACGCGGCCCCGGTCCCCGAGGGTTGCCGATTCCGGCATAACCGCGTACCAATTGCGCCGCACCGCCGCCACGACACGATTCATGTAATCACTAAAATCCACGCCTTCGGTCGGCGTCAGGATTTCATAGCCGTTTCCGAACGTGCCACCGGAACCCTGCGACCCATCGGAACCGCCGTTCAGTCCTCCGCCGGCGTGAGGCATGGGACCGCTGTACAAGCCAGACCGCCCGCCCGAGTTCGGGGTCTTGGCCGTTTCGCGGATGGTGTCCTGGAGAGAGCGGTTCAGCGAATCCTTGGGCAAAATCAGACCGTGCTGCCGCGGCTGTGGAGCATCCGGCGCTTCGAGCTTCAAAGGAGCCTTGGGCGCTTCTACCTTTGGTGCCGGCGCGTTGGGTTGCGCTTCCGGCGGAGGCGTGTTGACCTTCGGCAGCGGCGCGTTGGGCAATTCCTTCAGCGGCTTCTCCGGCGGCGGTGCCGGCGCAGGTTGTGGCTCGGGAGGCGCGACATCCCGCAGCACGCGCGGGTCCAGATGCACCTTTGGCGAAGGAGGCGTTGGGTGCAACGCCGGCCTCGACGGTTCAAACGCGCCGGGAGGAAGCAGCAGCCTCAATTGGTTTCGCGCCATCTCGATTTCTTCCTGTGTCGGCGGGTGCACGGGAAACCATTTCGATTGCAACAAAATTAAGGAGATCAGCAGGACGTGAAATACCACCGAGAAGGCGCGCGTCGCGATTTGCCACTTGGCGCTCTCCTCTTTTTTCTCGGGCACGGCCAGATGCACTTCGCCGGTCGTGAAAATGTCCGGCCCGACCAGATCCACGGGCGGCGGAAGGGTCATCGGCTCGATGACCGCCGGAGGCGCTGCTCCGACGGGCACGGTGATTCTCGCGTCGAGATCGGTCGGCTGCAGCGGCACCGAAAGGTCTTCCTGAACGCCGTAGGCTTCGCGGTTTACGTCGCGGGGCACCACGACCCGCCTGGCAATGGACTCGAGCGGCAGATTCGGCGGTATCGTGGATTGTCCGTCCAACGGCACGATGGGCAGCATGGCGGGCACCAGCGTGCGCTCGTCCATAGTCGTCGGACGGCGGCGCTGCGTCACCGCATCGCTTTGAGCAGGCGGACGAGCCCCCATCGGAACCAGGAATCTGCCGATCATAATGTCGTAATTTCTCGCGCGGCTAATGCTTCTGGTTGGACGCGCGCCGCGTGCTCCTGGATGCTTGCCATTACGCGGCCAGCCAGCTCGAGCGCCCGGCGCCCCGCCGCGCCGTTGGTTGGCGGCTCATTGCGCGTGCGCGAAGCCTCAACAAAGACTTCGAGTTGCGCGTGCAAAGGCTCGACGGCCGGGGCATTCAGTTTTTCAAACCCTAATTCCGGCTGCGGACCGGGCCGTTTCACGCCAATGCGGAGGGCATCGCGCCGCGCATAATCCAGCGAAACGTACTCGCGCTGCTGGAAAAAGCGCATTTTCCGCACTCGCTCGGTCGAAACACGGCTGGCCGTTACGTTGGCCACCGCTCCGCCCGCGAATTCCAGCCGGGCATGCGCAATGTCCACCTTGTCGGTCAATACAGGTATGCCCACAGCCTGCACTTCCGTCACGGGTTCATTGACCAAGGCCAGCAGGATGTCCAGGTCGTGGATCATCAAGTCATAGATCACGTCCACATCCAGGCTGCGTGGAGTGAACACCCCTAATCGGTGAACCTCGAAAAACAGCGGGCGATTCAGGATCGATTCTACCGCGCGAACGGCCGGATTGAAGCGTTCGACATGGCCTACCTGAAGGATGCGCTTGTTCTTCCTTGCCGCCGCGAGGAGCGCGTCGGCCTCCGTCAAGTCCACGGCCATAGGCTTCTCGACCAGAACATCGAGTCCCATTCCCAAAAGTTGGCACCCCACTCGCGCGTGCGCAGCGGTAGGCACGGCAACGCTCACTGCATCGGCGTGGCCTGGCAATTCCTCGAGGCGCTCCAAAACGGGCGCTTGAAATTCTTTTGCAACTGCGGCGGCGCGCTCCCGACTCTGGTCGTAAACCCCAACCAGCTCCACGCCGCCGAGTTCCCGGTATACGCGCGCGTGATTCCGCCCAAATTCTCCCGTGCCCACGACGGCGACACGGATTGTTTTTGATTCGGCCACCGCACTCATTCTTGGTTGATTCTCCTGATAGCGTCCTTTGGTTCCGCCAAAGCGCCCGGAGGAAACGACTGGATGGCGATTCCGGTCGAATCCGCTAATTCGATCAGCTTGGTTTTGTCGAAAAGGAGCGTGCGTCCCGCGTCCACGGCCAGAGCGGTAGCCCCGGCATCCCTCATCTGTTCGACGGTGGGCAAGCCAATCACAGGTACATCGAAGCGCATGTCCTGCGCCGGCTTGCTTACTTTCACGACCACCAGCGGCTTGCCGGCAGCGATTCGCCCGGCGCGGGCGATGACTTCGTCGGTTCCCTCCATGGCCTCGACGGCAATGCACGCCATGTCGGCGATCACCACGGTTTGCCCGATGTCCATTCCTGCGATTTGTTGCCCTAGCGCGCGACCATAGGCGATGTCTCCGGCTTCACGCTCGTTCGGAGCGCGCCGCGTAAGCACACCGGCCTCCGGCAGCAGCGGCTTCAAGAAGTGTGTCGAATCCACCAGCCGGATGCCTTCGTCCTCCAGCACGCGGGCTACGGCGCCAATCAGCGCGTCGGTATTTTTCCGCCGCAGCGAGAACAGCAGTTTCGCCAGTTTCCGATCGGGCCGAATCGCGCTGAAGATTTTGTTGTGCCTCACTTGTCCAGCCATCACCGCCTGTGTCACGCCCTCCTGGTGCATCAAGTCAATGGTTTTGCTCAACTCACCGAGGCTTACCCAGTGCAATCGTTTCGCAGCTTTCTCCAGCTCCGGCGACGCCTCTTCTTTGAGCGCGATAACCGCCATATCGATTCCCTGGCTGCGCGCGCCTTCGAGCACCAGGAACGGGAACCGCCCGTTTCCGGCGATGAGACCCCAGTTTGTCGGCTTGGCGTTTGTGTCCGGCATGAAAGGCGTCGCCAATTACTTCACAATACCCCTCTCGGCGCTTTCAATGAACTGGATCAACTCCCTTACGTCAACCGAATCGTTCAGCTTTTTCTTCATCTCCACCAGCGCCTGCGACGTATTCAATTTCGAGCGCAAGAGCAAGCGAAACGCGCCCTTCAGCGCCTGCAAGCGCTCGGGCGAAAACCCCTTGCGCTCCAGGCCGATGGTGTTCATGCCAAAGCTCTTGGTCTCGCGTTCGGTCACCACCTTCGAGAACGGCGGCACATCCTGCGTAATCACCGTCGACGCGCCGATGTAAGCGTAGCGCCCAATCCGGCAGAACTGGTGCACCGGGCAAAATGCGCCGATGGTCGCAAAATCTTCCACCGTCACGTGCCCCGCGAGCGTCGCTCCGTTCACAAACAGCGTATGACTGCCGATGCGGCAATCGTGCCCAACGTGCGAATAGGCGAGAAAGAAATTGTCGTCCCCCAGGCAGGTCTTGCCGCCACCCTTCTCCGTGCCCCGGCTCACCGTCACGTACTCCCGGAAGATGTTTCCGTCACCGGCAATCAGTTCGGCGCGTTCACCGCGGAAGGTGTAGTCCTGCGGATCGCCGCCAATCAGGCAGAAGCCGTGAAAGACATTGCTTTTACCAAATCGCGACGGCCCGTAAACCGCCGCATGGGAATGCAGCACGCAGCCTTCGCCAAGTTCCACGCCGTCTCCCACCACGGCGAATGGTCCAACCCGAACACCTTTTCCGAGCCTCGCGCTCTCGGCGACGGCGGCTTGCGGATGAATCTCGGCCTTTGTCATTTTGCGGATTCTTCCGCCTGAGCTGGCACGCGGTCCACCATCTTGCACATCAAGGTCGCCTCGGCTGCCAACTGGCCGTCGACGCTTGCTCGCCCCTCCAGCTTGCAGAAATCCCCGCGCCAACTAATCACCTTCATTTCCACGCGCAATTGGTCTCCCGGCACCACCGGCCGGCGGAATCGCGCGCCATCCACAGCTGCAAAGTAAAGCAGCTTCTTTTCGCGGTCCGGCACTTCCTGCAACAGCAGCAATCCGCCCGTTTGCGCCATGGACTCGATAATCAGCACGCCCGGCATGACCGGCGCGCCCGGGAAATGGCCTTGAAAGTAGGCTTCGTTGACGGTCACGTTTTTCACGCTCACGATGCTCTTCAGACGCTCCATTTCTACCACGGCGTCCACGAACAGAAACGGGTAACGATGCGGCAGAATCTTCTGTATTTGCACAACGTCCATGATCATTTTCGCGGTCTCCGTTGCCGCACACCCGCTCGGCAGCGACTGGCGGGACTCCCGGGAAAACCCCAATTATAAGCGAACCGCGGCCTTCGCGCGATACGCGCTCTTCTGAAGAGAGAAGATCAAGAGCCGCCGCGCACGCTTGGCCCTCGCGGTTGCTCTGCCAGGAAGGCGCTGCTAGCATGTCCGCGCCATGTCGGACTCCCCGTTGCCTTTGCGACTGCTTCGCGCACTCGAACCGCGCCTCCCCGAAATGCTCCGGCTTTTGCGCCGGTTCGTGACCACCGAATCGCCGAGCCTTGAGAAGGCTGCCGCCGACCGTTGTTCGAAGGTAATCGCCAAGGAGTGGCGGGAACAAGGCGTCCGCGTTGAACGCATCCCGCAGAAGCATCGCGGCGACCACCTCCGCGTGACTTACACTTCGAAATCGGGTGCTGCTGGGCAGCTCCTTGTCCTGGGCCATTACGACACGGTTTACTCCACGGGAACCCTCAAGGAAAGGCCCTTCCGTATCTCCGGCGGTAAAGCCTACGGCCCGGGAGTCTTCGACATGAAGGCCGGCATTGTTCAAGCACTTTTTGCGCTCGAAACTTTGCGAAGATCAAACGTTAGCACGAAGAAACAAATCGTCTTCCTGTGGACCTCCGATGAAGAAATCGGCAGCGAATCCTCGCGTAAGCTGATCGAAACCGAAGCGCGCCGCAGCGACGCCGTGTTCGTCCTGGAACCTTCCTTTGGTCCGCGCGGCCTGGTGAAGACGGCACGCAAAGGTGTTGGTCAAGCCGAATTAATGGTTCGCGGCCGCTCCTCCCACGCAGGCCTCGCTCCCGAAGAAGGCATCAACGCTGTGCACGAGCTAGCCGCACAGCTCACGCGCATTGAAAAGTGGAACGACGGCCGCCGCGGCGTCAGCATCAACGCCGATATCGTCGAGGGTGGCACGCGCAGCAATGTGATTGCCGAACGCGCCCGCGCTGTTCTCGACTTGCGGGCCCTGCGGTCATCGGACATGCGCCGCATCGAACGCCGCCTTCATGCCTTGCGCCCCGTACATCGAGGGGCCAGCCTGAAGGTCACCGGCGGATTCGACCGCCCTCCCCTCGAGCGCAAGAGGTGCCGAGCGCTTTTTGCCCACGCGGAGTCGCTCGCAAAGCAAATGCATCTTTCTTTGGGTGAGTGCACCGCGGGCGGCGGCTCCGATGGAAATTTTACGGGCGCTCTCGCCATTCCCACCCTGGACGGTCTTGGCGCAGTTGGCGATGGCGCCCATTCTGACCATGAATACGTCCTCATCCACACCATGCCTGCCCGCGCCGCGCTCCTGGCGGCTCTCCTCGCTACATGCTGAAAGGCGAGCGAGCGCAAGAAACTACGCCCCGGAGCAGCCTACCCGTGCACGTAGCTCTTTCTCAGATACTCCACCGTCGACTCCATCAAATCGTTGTAGTCGCTGTGCAGCACTTCGCGCAGCGCCTGATCGGTGGCCATGCCCGATCCAATGCGTTCCAGGATGCGGTCGATATCGTCCATGCCATCGGCTTGCACGATGTATTCGATATTGGCGAGAGCCCAGGCATAAGCATAGTGCGCCGTGTCCCGAGCCAAGCGAGTCCACGAACCCTCCAGTTGACCCAACGGGATGGCGTGCTTGTCGTAGAAAATCTGCACGAGCGCCGCGGCATTATCGCGGCTGCGCGATCCTTCCATCCATTGCGCCAGCCCTTCCTGGAGCCACGTTGGCGCGCGGCTCGCGCAGCTCGCTGCCAATCCCATACACGCGCTCTTCGTCTTTTGTGCGACGAAGCTATGCGTCAATTCGTGCTTCAGCGAACGCGACAATTCCGAGTCCACGCCGGTCAGCCCTTGCACCGGAACACGAATCCTCCCATCGTAGAGCGCGCCTGCCCATGCCGGCGCCCGCGTGATGTCCACAAACGCTTCTTCCGTGTACAGGACTACTCCAATCGATTCGGGGGGAGTGTAATTCAGCTCGGATTCAATGGCGGAAAAGTGCATCTCGAGCGTGCGTAGTACGTCCCGCGCGAGGTCCGGTGCGGCGGCGCCATTGTACTTCAATTTGAAGTGAGCGCTTTCGTTCTCTTTGTAGCTTTCTTCTTCTTTCTTGTCGCGCAAAGCAGCTTCCAGCGCCGATTTCAATTCCTTGTCCGGGCGCAACGCCAGGGAATGCCTCCATTCCGCAACCGCCTGATCGAGTTGGTTTAGGCCGTAATAAGCCCAGCCCGCAAGCTTCGTCGCGTCGGGATTGTCCGGCACAATGCGCTTGGCGCGCTCCAGGTAATCCAAGGCTTGCTTGTATTCGTTCCGCCGCAGGTAGATGTACGCCACGTTCATCAGCAGTGCGGGCTCATCCGGAGCGTAGGTCACCGCGGTACGCTCGTCGGAAAGCGCGTGCTCCAAGTCGCCTCGCGACATTTCGAACATTGACGCCGCATGATGGCTCAAAGCAGCATCGAAGTTGGCCTGTGGAGTTCCCGACCGCGCCTCACTCTCTAGCTTGGCAATGTACTCACGATCGACCGAACCGTCGTGCACCGCAGCTCGTTCAACTTGCTCGATTCCGCCGCCCGCGGGACGAATTTCCGGCGGCGCAATGGTCAGATTTGCCGCGGCGTCTCCCCTCGCTCCCGAGCTGGCCGCGATTCCTCCCTTCTCGATGTGGTCCACGATGGACTTCGGGAGACTCAGTTCGCCGGCGGAGGTCAGGTATCTGACCTTGTCGCCCTCCTCGACGGCGCTCAGCGCGGTGATGCGGCGGCCATTCTTGAGAACAATCGTGTCCGGCTTGACCTGCGCACCCAACAACAGGAGCGCTCCGCCAAACAAGAAGAAACGCACTCGGCCGAGAATTCCCTTGGGGACCATCCGCTTATTTTAGTTCCTCAACGGATCGTTTGCCCCTCCCGCTTGTTCCCTCATGCCGAATCTGACTACACTGCTCATATGCGGGTTGGGGCTGGAGTTGTCGCGCTGTGGTGTCTGCTCATGCCGGCGGCTGCTTTTGCGACCGAGCAATCACCGCACGAATTGTACGATGCCATCAATGGGCTGACTGTCGATCCTTCCCAGGTCTATCATCTCGTCCCGGAAAATCGCATCGAGCTTCGCCGCGGCGATGCGGTCATTTCGCTGGAAGAAGGGACCTTCGCCTTCTTCTCCCCGCTCGATGGACGCATCACGGGAGCGGTCTTCTCCGGCCGCGGCCATGTACTCGCCGTGCCTCGTGATCCTGTCGAAAAGCAGCAAATGGGGCGCTTTCTCGGCTCTCCGGTTCTCGATCAAGCATTCGGCAGCGCCTACCTTCGCTTCACGGACGGAACGGCGGATGAGCTGCTCTCCCAGTTTCGCAGAGTCAATCTCGCCTCACGGACGGATACAACTTTCGTTTCCCAGTGGGGGCCTACGCTCGACCGCATCAATGAGAACTACACTCTTCGTATACTCATCGACTTCCTGTCACCTGATCCCCGGCCCGCCTTCTTCGCCTGGGTGGACGGCGTATCCACCGGCCCTTTCGACATCGTGGTGGATGGACGTCGCGATGAGCAATTGCTGCTCGGACAGGCGATCAAAAACGCTTCCGGAACGTTCTATGACACCTGGACGTCCCACAGCCTCCCGGATTTCCCTGCCCGGCCCGTTGCCTTCCGCGCCCTACATTATGCGCTCGAGCCATCGATTCTCTCCAACAATTCTCTCGATGCGACCGCAGCCGTCCAGATTCGCGCGGAAACCGGTAAGGCGCGCGTCCTGGCATTTGAGCTTTCGCGCGCCCTCACGGTCGACCGCGTGACCGGAGACCATGGCGAGCCCCTGGCTTTTTTTCAAAATGAGGGCATGACTTTGCAACAGCGCAGCACGCGCGGCAACGATTTTTTGTACGTGATGCTCAGCGGCGTTCCGCCCCAGAATCAGATCTTCAAGCTCGAGTTTCACTATCGTGGCAATGTAATCGAAGACGCTGGAAACGGCGTCCTTTTCGTGGGTGCGCGGGAAAGCTGGTACCCGCATCTCGGCGATGCTTCCGACTTCGCAACCTATGAATTGACCATCCGCTGGCCTCGCAGGCTTCGTCTGGTCGCCACCGGCTTGAAACTGGACGAACACGAAGAAGGCGATTTTCACGTGGGTCACTGGAGGACGGAAAAGCCCGTTGCGGTGGCAGGATTCAATTTAGGGGAATACGCTACATTTTCGGTGGCCTCGGCCGGTCACTCCATTGATGTCTATGCCAACCGCGAGCTCGAAGAAAACCTAAAAAACCGGTTGCTGGCCTCACCGGGTGGAATTCAGATTCCTTCCAATACCGCGGGGGCTCCTTCCACGAGGCTCGCGCTTACCTTCCCCCCCTCCCCACCGAGTCCCGCTGACGCCTTAAAGCAGCTCGCTAAAGAAATCGATGCCTCCATCCGTTTTTACGAGACCTTCTCCGGCCCTTTCCCTTTCCAAAATCTCCGCGTCTCGCAGATTCCCGGAACTTTCGGGCAAGGCTGGCCTGGCCTTCTCTATGTCTCGACCCTCTCTTTCCTCTCGCCGGAAGCGCAGATGCGTGCAGGCCTTACCCCGATCGGCCAGGAACACTTCACCGAGTTGGTGCCCTATCACGAGGTGGCACATCAGTGGTGGGGCAACGTGGTGGGCTGGTCAAGCTACCGCGATCAGTGGATCGATGAGGCCATCTCCAACTATCTCGCCCTGCTTTTTGCCGACACCCGGGGAAACCCCGAACACACGCTGCACATCTGGCTTTCTCGCTACCGCCGTCAGCTCACTGAGAAATCGCCCGATGCCGACGAGCCAGTAGCCGAGATTGGGCCGCTTGCTATCGGGCTGCGCCTCAATTCCTCAAAATCGCCCTCTGCCTATGAACGCGTCGTCTACGCCAAGGGTTCTTGGATCATTCACATGCTCCGCGAAATGCTTCGCGAGCCAGGCAGCAAACAGCCGGACGAGCGCTTTACCGCTCTGCTTCGGAAGCTCGAAAACAAGTACGCCAACCGCGCCCTCACTACGGGCGACCTTCAGCATGAGGTGGAATCCGTCATGACCTCCGCGATGGCTCTCGAAGGTGGCCGCTCCATGGATTGGTTTTTCGACGAATGGGTTCGTGGTACGGGAATTCCGCATTACCGAGTCGAATTTACCGCGCATCGCGAGGAGAATGGATACTCGGTCCGCGGCAAGCTTTTGCAAACGGATGTCCCGCACTGGTTTCTCGCAAGCGTTCCGCTTTTTGCCACCAGCGGCACCGGCGGCCGCTGGTTTCTCGGACATGTTGTTGCGGCGGGCCCGGAAACTTCCTTCCGCTTCCATGCCGCCAGCCCTCCGCGCAAAATCCTGATCGATCCGCGGATGACGCTGCTGTGCACGACCGAGTAAGGGCCTGTGAACGATGATTCTTATTTAAAGCGTTCAAAGAACTTTTGCTTTTCGAGGAGCGGACTCTTGGGGTTCAGAGCGGCGTTGCCGTTTTCGTCGAAGGTGTACGGGTAGCCCAACGGATCAACGGCAATGGCTTGGAGCATTCCGGCATCCACCAGTTCGCTGACGCGTCTCGGCCGGTGTCCGAAGCGCTTTTCGTACTCGCCACCGAGCAGGTCGAGCTGTCGCGAGTCCTCGCGGGCCCTTAGCAGTTGTAAGTGTGCCTTTGCATTCTCTTTGATCTGGGGATCGCTTGTGTTCCGATAAACGTCGTTCCACAAGAAGAAGGAAGTCTCGTAGGATTCTCCTTCGGCGGCAATTTTCGCCGCCATCACTTTCATCCAGATGAGGGCTTTGGGGTTCTTGCTGCCCTCCAAGAAAGCTTCCGAAGCCTTCTTGTAGTCTTTCAGATCCATGTAGTAGATGAACCCCAAGTCCTCGTAAAGGCGCCAACAGTCGGGATTGGCCTTGATGCCGCGTTCGATCAGTCGAACCGCCAGGTCCGGCCTTCCCGCCCCGCCCGGAGCGCGTTGGCTCAGAAAGATCGCTCCAAAACGGTACGCCACGATCAAGTTCGAGTCGAGCGTTGTGGTAATGTCCAGGAGCGGCCACAGTTGCTCCAAATTTGCATCGCCGCGCACGTGCTTGTTTCCGTAGAATTGCACCACACGCGTCCAATAGAAGTCCGCCATCAGCGGAGCATATTCCAGGCTAACCGCCTTCATCAGTTTCGGCGAACTCAGCAGCACCTCATCGCGGTCTTCACTTAGCGCGGCTCGCTGCTTGTCCAGGGCATGCTGCAATTTCCAGACTCCCATGAACCCTGCCAGCAGCATCACCGCCACAAGCACAATGGTTTTCGCGGTTTTCATTTCAAATTCCGCCTGGAGAAGACGACGACGGCCGCAGTCAGTACGATCGCGGAGTAGATTGCCGCGTACAAGGTATTCTGCACGATGAGCGCGCCCGGCACTTGGCGGCTATGTGCGGCCATCGCCATGATGTTGAAATTCTCGAAATTCGGCAGCAGATAGGAGAGCCACTTCGTAAACAGAGTCATCCCCCGGCTCATCACTTCGATGGGCATATTCCGCAGCTCCTGCACATACAGCCCGACAATGTAAATGCCTGCGGTAAACAATATCGCCAGCAGCGGCGTGGTGAAACACGAGAAAAGCAGCGCCAGGGCCACCACCAGCGCCAGCTTCAGCCAGATGAAATACACCGCGATCAAAACCGTCGCGTCGCCCCGTTCGAGCGCGGGCTTGACATAAAGCAACGCTAGAAAAAGACCGACGGCCATCGCCGTCACGTTCACTGCCAGAGTCAGCACCAGCCCGCCAAACTTCCCCAGCAGAAATTCCCATCGCCGCACGGGCTTAGCCAGCACCGCGTACAGGGTGCGCTTGTCCATCTCTTTGGACACCAGCCCCACGCCGATAAAAACGGAAATCAGCAGACCGATCAGGGAGATCGCGCTCAAACCCAGCGTCACGATAACCGTTTGTTCGATGCCGATGGAGATCTGCCCGGCGATGATCGACGCCGCCATCATCACCAGCGCGAAGAACAACAGGTTGTAAAGCACGCGGTCCCGCACCGCTTCCCGGAACGTATTCAACGCCACCACGCCCGCCCGCTTCATTTCCCGCTCACCTCGACCGCGGCGGCTTGCGCGCGGTCCGCTTCCACCAAGTGCATGAAAAATTCTTCGAGCGTCGCCCTCACTTGTGCCACGGAAAGAATCTTCGCCCCAGCCGAGCGCAATTGATCGATCGCGTCATAGAGTTCGGCCTCGGGCACTTGCAATCGGTAGCGGTCGCCGGTACGGGTTGCATTGGCCAACAACGGCGCCGAGCTTTCTCCCGTCAGCTCAAATAGGATTTCTGTCGCCTTCGCTTTGACGCCCAGGAGTTGCTCCGGCGCGCCTATCCCGCGCAGCTTTCCTCCCACGATCACGCCCACGCGGTCGCACAGCATCTCGGCATCACTGAGAATGTGCGTGGAGAACATCACCGTCCTGCCCTCTTGTTTCAATTCGAGGATGATGTCGCGCACTTCCCGCCTCCCTATGGGATCTAGTCCCGACATCGGCTCATCGAGAATCACCACCTTCGGATCGTGCAGAATGGCTTGCGCCACCCCCGCGCGCTGCAGCATCCCTTTTGAATATTTTCGCAGTTGAATTTTCCCCGCCGTTTCCAGCCCCACCTTTTTGAGCATCGCCGCGACGCGCTGCCTCCGCTCGGCCGCCGGCAGGTCGTGAATCCGGGCGAAGTAATCCAGCAATTCCGCCGCGGTCAGATAATCGTAAAAATACGGCTGCTCCGGTAGGTAGCCGACGTCGCGGTGCAGGTCGATGTCGCGAATGGGTTTTCCAAGAATCCGCGCCGTTCCGGCTGTTGGGAAGATCAGCCTCATCAACAACTTGATGGCGGTAGTTTTCCCGGCGCCATTCGGGCCAATGAACCCGAAGATTTCGCCCGCTTCCACCTGCATGTTCAGCCCTTCGAGCGACTTTCTTTTCTTCAGGTTCAAAAAGCCGTGTGGGTATTCCTTGGTCAAGTTTTCTGTTTCGATCGCTGGTGGCGTCATATCTCCATTCTTAGCGGCGCGTGCTGGACCGTCAATCCTACCGAAAATGGAATGTGCAGGGAGTGGAAACAGGCGGGGGAAACACGGAACGACCTTTCGAATCAGGAATCGCCGCGCGCGGGACCGATTTGCACCAGTTCCGGCTGCGCTGCGGGCGGCGTCACCGGCATTGGCTTCAGCGTCTGCGGCGCGCGCCAGTTGTCCAGCATGCCGACCTGCTGTACGCAGGAAACCGTGCAAAGCGGCGCGCAATACTTTTCCGTGTAGAACTGGCGGCGCCGCATTTCCGGCGTGTACTGTTCGAGCGGTATCCCCGGATAACCGCGCTGCTGCGAACACCAGTGCACCAGCCCATCCTCGCAAACATACAGATAGCGGGCGCCCGACCGGCACCGCCAACGGTGGGCTTTCCCGCGCGCCACGTCGTGTTGAAAACTGTTGAATCGCGAGAACGACCGCTTGCTCAGCGTCATGATCTCTTCAAAAATTTCGATTTCCCGCGGCCCAAGCGGCTTCAATTGGCCGTTGTGGTCGTGGATGATTCCCACCGTGCTGGTCAGCCCGAGGTCCACGGCTCGGCGCGCAATGCTTAACGCGTCTTCCGGATCCTTCACGCCGCTCCCCAGCACCGAATTGATATTCACCTGGAAGTACGCGCCGCGCGCCAGCAGCTCAAGTTTTTGGTCCAGCGTCTTTAGGCTTTTTTTCGAGACTTCGTCGGGTTTGGTGTTGTCAATGCTGATTTGCAGATGCTCCAGGCCTGCCTCGTTCAGCTCCTCGATGCGTTCTTGGGTCAACAGAAAGCCATTCGTGATCATGCCCGCGATCATCCCGCGCCGCCGGATGTGCCGGATAACTTCATCCAGCTCCGGATGCAGCAGCGGCTCGCCCCCGCTGATGGTGATGATGGAGGTTCCCATATCCGCCAGGATGTCCAGCCGCTTCTTCATCTCTCCCATCGGCACCGGCGCCGAGAAATCGTCAAACTCGTTGCAATACGTGCAAGCCAGGTTGCATCGGCGGATCGGAATGATATGCACCAGGAAGGGTTGCTCGGTGGAAACCAGGGCCTTCAGGATCGCGCGGACCTCTTTCGTGCGGGTGTGTACGAAGCGCAGCCCGCGCCAGAACCACACCTTCAGCGAAGCCCGCGATTTTCCATAGCCTTTTGGCATGAAGCCTTAGGATTCCCCCAGGCGATGATTATACAGGAACGCTGCCCTTCAACCCGCCCCCGTATCCCCAGGCAAGGTTCCTTACTCGTACACGGCCTGCCAAATCCCAGATTACGCGCACTCCACCGCCTTTTAACAAGCGATTTATGCACAAAAAGGGTTTTTCAGGCACAATGCGGGCATGCTCGAGCGGGTGTTCGAACGCAAGGAATGGAAGTTCTTCAGCGTCTTGCCCAAGGCAGCTCCTGGCCTCGCCCTGGCGTGGTGGTTGGCCTTATTGCTCAGAGGCGGACTTCCAGCGGCGTTTGCCATTGCCATGGGCGTTCTTGTCGGGGCGGTCGAACGCGGCGATCCCCTTGCGGGTCCGCTCACGCTTGTCGGCGCGATCTTCATCCTTCTTCAAGTGCTCAGCCCGATTCACCAGGCGGTCAGCGCCAATCTAGGCGACCGCACGGCAGCATGGCTCTACGACCGGCTCACGGAGGCGTGTGTGCGCCCGCCGGGCATGGCTCACCTCGAAGATCCCAAACTGACGAGCGACCTGACCGTAGCCCGCGACTTTGATCTCGGAATGACGGGTCCCCCTCTGACCATCTCCATGGACTTTATCGCCAGCGGCATGGTGGAGATGGTCGGCGGCATCGCCTGTGCGCTGATTCTCATCCGATATGCGTGGTGGGCGCCCATCTTACTCGCGGGAGCATGGGCGGCCACGCATTGGCTCCTGCGCGAGAGCGCGGTCTGGCGCGATCGCAACACCGAAGAGGTGCGCCGCGCTCAGCGCGATGCGGACTACGCCTATCGGCTTGCCGTGGATCCGCCCGCAAGCAAGGAACTACGACTGTTCGGACTAGTCGGCTGGACCATCGAACGCTTCATTGCCAGACGAACGCGGTTGCACGAGTTGCAGTACACGGCCACGCGATTGCGCGAGCGGCCGCTGGTCTGGAGCCTGCTGCTGGTGGTGGGCGCAAACGTCGCGGTGTTCTGGGCACTCGGGAGCGGCGCGATCCACGCGAGAATCAGCCTCGGCGAGGCGGTGGCCTACATGCAGAGTGCCATCGGTGTTTCGATGATCGCCTTTGGCGGCTTCAGCTGGGCGCTCGACGGAGCGGCTGCGCCGGTCGCAGCCGTGCTGCGCCTCGAGCCGGCCATGCGCCCTGCCGGCGCGATGCGCTCCGGCAGTCGCGCGCTCGGCGCGCAACGCGCGCACGAGATTCGCCTGCACAACGTGACCTTTGCTTACCCGACCGCAGGTGCCACGCCGGTTTTGGAACACTTCGATCTCACTATTCCCGCAGGCTCGTCGCTCGCCATCGTGGGACAGAACGGTGCGGGCAAGACAACGATCGCAAAGTTACTCTGCCGGCTCTACGACCCCCAGTCCGGCCGGATTGAGATCGACGGCGTGGATCTTCGGGAGTTCGATCCCGCATCGTGGCGTGCCTCGATTGCGGCTGTGTTTCAGGATTTCATTAGGCTGGAACTGCCTCTCCGCGACAATGTTGCGCCGCGAGGCGCTCCAGACGAGGTTGTGCGCGCCGCCCTCGAATCGGCAGGCGCCGCGAACCTGGCTCCGCTCGACACCGTGCTTGCGCGTGGATATGCCGGCGGTACAGACTTGTCCGGCGGACAATGGCAGCGGGTCGCGCTTGCGCGGGCATTGTCGGCCGTGAGGTTGGGCGCCACCGTGGTGCTGCTCGACGAGCCCACGGCGCAGCTCGACGTGCGTGGAGAGGCGGAGATTTTCGACCGTCTGCTGGCAGCGACGCGGCACTCGACCACCATCCTCATCTCGCATCGATTTTCCACCGTACGTCACGCGGATCGCATCTGTGTGCTTGAACACGGACGGGTGATTGAGCTCGGCGCACACGACGAACTCATGGCGCTCGGAGGGCGCTACCGAACGATGTTCGATCTGCAAGCGGAGCGGTTTAACGTTCCCGCCGACGAGGAGGGCACGACCTATGACGTCCTCTCCTAAACGCGGGCAGGCGATCGAACCACTGCCCCCCGCGCTGTCATCCATGTGGCGGTTGTGCAAGCTGGGGTACCGGCGAGAACCGCGACTGATGTTGGCGTCGCTTGTGCTGTCGCAGCTCGCGGCCCTGCCCGATGCGCTTCTGGCACTGTGGTTGATGCTGCTTGGCAAGGGCGTATTGGAGCACCGTGCCGGGCTCGTGCTAGCAACGTCGATCGGGCTTGGCGTATCGGCGGCGGCAACCTGGTTTCTCCGCACGGTCAGCACGCGCATGCAGCGGCGCTTTCGCGACAGGGTGACGATCGCCCTCGAGTCCCATGTAGCCAAACTGCAGGCATCGATCGCCACCATCGCGCACCAGGAGCGCCCCGAGTACCTCGACCGCCTGTCCATGCTGCGCAACCAGGTCTTCGTCCTCGACCACATGTACATGGCAGTGTTCTCCATGCTCGGGTGGATTCTACGGCTAAGCGTGACGTTGGCCCTGCTCGAATCCATTCACCCGGCGCTCTTCCTGCTCGCTGTGTTTGCGGTGCCAACCGTATGGACTTCGACATGGCGACCCGAGGTCGAGCGGTCCGCCCAGGAGCGTGGCGCCCAAGCGATCCGCTTGGCGCGTCATTTGTTCGACATGGCTACGACGGCGTCTCCAGGTAAGGAAGTGCGCGTCATAGGCATTGGAGACCGCCTGGCGACAGAGAGGAGAGCGGCGTGGGAGCGTTGGTACGGGCTCGTGGCTCCCGCCCGGTGGGCATCCGCATCCTGGCACGCCTTGGCCTGGGCGATTTTCGGGTCCGCGTACGTTGGCGCCGTCGTGTTCGTCTCGTCGGGGATTCACGCATCGGCGAGCCAAGTGCTCCTGGTGCTGGCCGCGGGCGCGCGGCTTTCCGCGTACATCGGCGCAACCGTGGGCGAGCTTGGATTCCTGCGAGGGTTCTGGATGGACGGATCGCGGCGGCTGGCGTGGCTTGAGGATTACGCTGCGGCCGTTGCCGCATCGGGGGACCACGCGGTTCCGAGTGTGTTGCGCCAAGGGATCCGAGTAGATCATGCGTCGTTCGCCTACCCAGGCACGTCGCGTGTGGTCCTCGACGATGTGTCGGTCGAGCTGCCCGCGGGCGCGGTGGTGGCGATTGTCGGCGAGAATGGTGCCGGCAAGACCACGCTGGTCAAGCTCCTGGCGAAAATGTACGAGCCTACATCCGGTTCCATCTTCCTCGACGAAACGCCTTTGGCACGGGTTCAGGCCAGCGCGTGGCGGGAGCGCCTCGCAGGCGCGTTCCAGGACTTTTTCCGGTTCGAATTTCGTGCACGGCATACCGTCGGTCTGGGCGACGTTCCTCGACTTGACGACGAGCACGCGGTGGTTGCCGCGGTAGAACGCGCCGGCGCGACAGATGTAGTTACCCGTTTGACGACCGGCCTGGAGACACAGCTCGGTTCGACGTGGCCGGGCGGAGTTGAGCTGTCGTTCGGGCAGTGGCAGAAACTGGCGCTGGCGCGAGGCTTCATGCGCGATGAGCCGCTGCTGCTCATCCTTGATGAACCGACGGCGGCGCTGGACGCAGAAACGGAACACGCCCTCTTTGAGCGCTATGCTGCAGCAGCACGCCGGCGCGGCGAGAACGACAGCGGCCGCATCACCATCCTTGTCTCCCACCGCTTCTCGACGGTGCGCATGGCCGACCTCATCCTCGTGATGGATGGCTCCCGGCTCGTGGAGGTCGGCACGCACGATGAGCTGATGGCCAGGAAAGGTCATTACTCGGAGCTGTACAGCATCCAAGCCGCTGCCTACCGCTGACCGCTGAGTCCTGGTCGTGCTCTGGTCGGAAGGCGGGTCACGTTCAAGGGCTTAATCCCTCGCGAGAGTAACGCCTTGGTTGTGCGACCCCTTGAATCCTTTTGCCTCGTTTGCATCCTTTTGCATCCTTTTGCATCCTGGCTTTGCTTGATCGTCTTGATCGTCCATGCGAAAATGAAGAGATTCGCCGGGGATTCCCGGCGGATCTCTTTCCGTGCACAGCAAACCCGCCCATCGTTGTTCCATCCCCCTGCCCACCTTCGAGCTGGATGGCCCCCTTGCGTTAACTCACTGCAACCTGCAGGAATAGATTTTGATTCTATGGGCTGCTGCGTGTACTTGAATCCCGGATCCCTCTGCTTCGCTTCTGTCACTATGTGTGCTACGATCAATCTCGCATGAGCGCTCCGATTTTTACTGGCAGTTTATGGGCAGTTCGTCCAGGAAGGAGTGCTACTGCAGGCAATCTAGGCGAACAGTGCGCTGTATGCGAATCTTGCAAAGGCCTTATTTGCAAGACTTTACACTAAGTCGTTGATTCCACGGTTGGGACGTAGTTTAGTTGGTTAGAGCGCTGCCCTGTCGTTGATTAGAATCGCGC
>Ga0182034_10000277_pt1 | contig 22937 bp, 18 predicted proteins | sample flu12Cox44000172_FD_125972 | JGI IMG/M metagenome (GOLD analysis project Ga0182034, IMG submission 125972) | Lab enrichment of tropical soil microbial communities from Luquillo Experimental Forest, Puerto Rico - flux4day.12C.oxic.44.000.172 | ecosystem: Environmental > Terrestrial > Soil >... | reverse complement strand
AGACAATGGGGAAGGCAGAGACTGCATCCCGCAACAAAAACGTTTCTGGCGCTGCGGATAGCGGTGAATCGAGAGTTGGAGGAACTCGAGCAGTTTCTTTCTCGGACCCCCGCCGCAATGAATTCGGGCGGCCGCTGGGTGGTCGTGAGCTACCACTCGCGGGAAGACCGCCTCGTGAAGCGCGCATTTCATGAAGGAGAGAGGGCGGGAACGTTGAGCGTGCTGACCAAACATGTGATCCAGCCCACCAGGGAAGAGATGGCTCGAAATCCGCGTTCGCGAAGCGCGAAACTACGGTGCGCGCAAAGAGTTTAGTTATGGCCAGCAAGAAGAAAGCCCGGCCGGTGCGGGAGTTTCAGACCGTCAAGCGGATTGACAATTCGCGCCTCGTGCGCCGCGTCGAGCCGCTGAAGCTTCGGTATTACTACCGCACGCTCGCATTGGGCTCCGTGGTGGCCGCTTTTTTCATGTTCTATATCTACCAGCACTTTCGCTGCATCGATCTGAGCTTCCAACTGGAGCAAGTCAAAGCCAAGCAGGCGGCGGCGGCGACCTTGAACTCTTCCTTGAAGCTGGAAATGGCCAGCCTGCGAAACCCGATGCGCATTGACATCATCGCCCGCCGCCAATTAGGCCTGACCGAGCCGCTGCCGACGCAGATTCGCGAGTATGACTCTCCGCCGGGAGCCCAGGTGGCCGCCGCGAGATTCGTAAGGCAGAACCGTTCGCAATAAGCCGCAATAGGCTTGTTTGCGGATGGGCGCCACAGAATTTGCATCCTCAGAAATGAACCTTGCGACGGAGCACCGGCCGAACTGAACCCATCATGTCCGAAAACCGCGCGCACGTCGTGAAAGCTGACCGCCGAGCGGGGAGAGACAGGCGTGAGTTCACAGCAAGTGAACGGCTGCTGCTGGTTGCCAGCCTAATCCTGATTTGTCTGGTCGCCGTAGTCGGCAGACTAGGCTACCTGCAACTCATCTGTCACAGCGGGTACCTCGCACGCGCGGCCCGGCAGCAGCAACGCACGATTGATATCACGCCAAAGCGCGGCTCCATCTACGACCGCAACATGGACCCTCTCGCGATGAGCATCCCAGTGGATTCCGTGTTCGCGGTACCAATTGAAGTGGGAGATGCTCAGCTCGCCGCGCAACTGCTGTCGCGCGTGCTGGCCATCCCGAGCGAAGTGCTGGAAGCAAAATTGGAATCGGCACAAAGCTTCGTTTGGATTGCCCGCAAGGTGCCCCCCGACAAGAAAGAGGCGGTCGAGGCCCTAAATCTGAAGGGGATTTATTTTCAAAAGGAGAACCAGCGCATCTACCCCAAGCGCGACCTTGCTGCCCACGTACTGGGCTTCGTGGACCTCGATGAAAAAGGGCTCGCCGGAATCGAATACGAACTGGACAGCCAGATTCGCGGCAAGAGTGAAAAAATCGTGGTCATGGCGGACGCCCGGCAGCGCTGGTTCGATCGAGTGGAAGCACAACGCGAACGGGGCGCGGATGTAGTCTTGACGCTGGACGAGCAGATTCAATACATCGCGGAGAGGGAACTCGCAGCGGCCCTCGCCAAGACACACGCCCTGGCCGGAACTGTCGTCGTGATGCATCCCCATGACGGGGAAATTCTGGCGCTGGCAAATTGGCCGAAGTTTAATCCGAATGCGGCAACCGAGGCGTCCGCCGAAGCGCGGATGAACCGCGCCGTCACTGCGCTTTACGAACCCGGCTCGACTTTCAAGCTGATCACGCTGGCGGCGGCCTTTGACCAGAGGATCGTCAGGCCCGAGGAGCTCTTCGATTGCGAGAACGGCGCCGTGTACCTGGCGGGGCACCGCATTCGCGACCACAAGCCATTCGGCTTGCTCACGGTTTCTAACATCCTGGCTAAGTCTAGCGACGTCGGAGCGATCAAGATCGCCCTGAAACTGGGAGCGCCGAAATTTTACGATTACATTCGCGCTTTCGGATTCGGCCAGTTGACCGGCGTGGATTTGCCCGGCGAGAGCAAGGGATTGCTGCGGCGGCTCGAGAACTGGTCGGCCATCTCCATCGGATCGATTTCGATGGGCCAGGAGGTGGGCGTCACGCCTATCCAGCTCATTAGCGCGGTTTCTGCCATTGCCAACGGGGGGTTTCTCTACCGGCCACATGTTGTTGGTGGACTGCGCCGTGACAATAGGGCTTTACCCCGAGAGGGCGTGCTAACTCCCGTGGAGCCCCGGCGCGTGATCCAGCCGGAAACCGCGGCGACTCTCCGTCGCTTGATGGAAGGGGTGATCTTGAACGGCACCGGGACACTGGCGCATCTGGACGGCTGGACGGCCGCAGGAAAGACGGGATCGGCGCAAAAAATTGATCCTTCGACCGGCCGCTATTCCCGCACGCAACTGATCGCCTCCTTCACCGGGTTTGCTCCCATCAACAATCCGGCAGTGTCGATCCTTGTGTCGTTTGATTCACCCGTGGGACAACACGAAGGCGGACAGGTGGCGGCGCCCGTCTTCAAGCGCATCGCCGAGCAGGTCCTGGCTTACCTGGATGTGCCGCGCGATGTGCCAGTCGAGCCGCAGTTGATTCAAGTTGCGTACAAGGATAGAAATGCATCAAACTTAGCAGCGCTCTCGGACCTCACTCCAATTGATTTCGCTGCTCTACCGGACCTACCGCCAGCCGAGTCCTCCGGGACAAATGCGCGGAGAGCGATGGATAAGGCTCCAGCAATGACCGTGGCGGTGGATGAAGGCAGCGACATCCCTGTCCCGGACTTTTCTGGAAAGACCATGAGGGAAGTGACCGAGACGTGTTTGAAGCTGGGGGTGGACCCCTTCTTGGTTGGCAGCGGTGTTGCAGTAAGCCAAACGCCAGCGGCGGGGATGAAGGTGCGGCCCGGCGCAAAGCTGACGGTGCAATTCGGGGCACCGGCGGGAAAGATCGCCAAGCCGAAACGGAAGAGCAGGCATTAGGATGAAGATGGCGCTAGGCCACAAAAAACAGGTGAAACCCATCACCACGACCGAGCAGGACGCGCGCCTGAAACAGTCTGTCCAATTCGCCGGATCGAGAACCGGGAAAAAACTGGGCGAGCTGCTTCGCGGGGTAGAAACCGTTCTGCCGCGCTCTGCGGACCGCCTCGAAATTCGCCAGGTGAGTTGTGATTCGCGCAAAGTAGAGACAGGCGCGCTATTTTTTGCGCTGCATGGCGCGAAAGCGGACGGAAACGCCTTTATTCAGGACGCGGTGAAACGAGGCGCTGTGGCGGTTGCGAGCGAAGAACCAGCCCCCGAGGAATTTCCACGCGAACTTGCCTGGATTCGAGTCCGAGAAGCGCGGAAAGCGCTGGCGAGCACGGCCGCGAATTTTTTTGACCATCCGGCAGATGCTCTGCAACTGGTGGCGGTAACCGGAACGAACGGAAAGACCACCACCACTTCGCTGGTAGACGCCATCATAAAGGCCTCCGCGGCAACGACCGGTTTGCTTGGCACCATCGCCTACCACACGCCCCGGGGCGAATATCCCGCGCCGAATACCACTCCCGAATCCGTGGATCTTCAGGGATTTTTTGCCGAAATTCGCGACGCCGGCGGGGAATACGCGGTGCTGGAGGCGAGTTCGCACTCGCTTTCGATGGACCGGTTGTGGGGATGCCATTTCCAAGCCGCGGTGTTCACCAATCTCACGCGCGAGCACCTCGACTATCACAAAACGTTTGAGGATTATTTCGCGGCGAAAAGGCGGCTATTCGAAGGTACCGGCGGGGGCCCGCCGGAAGTAGCGGTGCTGAACACAGACGACAACTACGGCAAGCAGTTGGTGGGTTTGGCGAAGAGCACGGTGACCTATGGGCTGGAATCGGATGCGGATATCACCACAAGCAAATTTCAGCTTAGTTTCGAGGGGTTGCGTTTCACCGCCCAAACGCCCAAGGGAAAATTGCAGGTGAAGTCGCGGCTCGTCGGGCGGATCAACGTCTACAACTTGCTCGCCGCGATTGGCGCCGCGCAGGCTCTTGGCCTTTCGAATGAAATCATTCAGAAGGGTCTCGAGAATCTGGAAAGCGTCTCCGGGCGCTTCGAGCGGATCGATATGGGCCAGCCGTTTCTGGTCATCGTGGATTACGCGCATACCGATGATGCGCTCGAAAATCTCATTCGAACTGCGCGCGAACTGCATACCGAAGGCCGCATCATCACCCTTTTCGGATGTGGCGGATTAAAAGATCGCACGAAACGGCCGGTGATGGGAGAAGTGGCCGGGCGGCTGAGCGACCTGACGATTCTTTCAAGCGACAATCCACGCACGGAAGATCCGCTGAAAATCATTAGCGACATCGTCGTCGGTTTGCAGAAGACGGCTGGAAAATATTTGATCGAGCCTGATCGCGAAAAAGCCATCGGCATGGCCATCGATGAAGCGCGTGCCGGCGACATCGTGTTGCTGGCGGGAAAGGGTCACGAGAATTACCAGATTCTCGCTGACCGCACGCTGGAGTTTGACGATCGCGAACTGGCGCGGCGCGCACTTCGCGACCGGGGCTTTGAGGGGCCGAAAAACGGCTCAGGGTTTGGCACCTAGCGCGCTTGTCGATTGGCAGTTACGAGGGCGCTCGGGCCCGCAGGATGGGGCGGCCAAAAACAGGCCTTTCGAGAGGAGGAGCCCTCAAAACGTTGAAAACCGAACGTGCCGTGCAGTACCGGACTAAGATCAACCCTTTGAGGGGTTTATGCGGTGGACGATTGCACAGGTGGCTGGCGCTTTGGGTACTCGGCCGGGAACCGGGCTCGACCCCTTGGCCCGGCTGGCCGGCGTGTCGATTGATTCTCGCACGATTCGCGCCGGAGAACTGTTTGTGGCCATCCACGGACCGCGTCACGACGGACACGATCATGTGGCCGGGGCGCTCGAACTGGGAGCGCTGGCGGCGGTCGTGGCGGAAGCGCATCTCCCAAGGTTTGCGGGCTCGGTGGGCGACCGCTGCCTGGCCGTGCCCGACACCTTCCGGGCGCTCCAGCAGTTGGCACAGGCTGTGCGCGAAGCCTGGGGTGGCAAAATTGCGGGCGTCACCGGCTCTGTCGGCAAAACTACCACGAAGGAAATTCTGGCGGCCTTGCTGGGCACGAAGCTGCGGGTCCTGAGATCTGAAGGAAATTTGAATAACGAGTACGGGCTGCCGCTGACGCTGTTTCGGCTGGAAGAAACGCATCAGGCGGCGGTCCTGGAAATGGGGATGTCGCGCCGCGGAGAGCTCGCGCGGCTGGCGGCGATTGCGCGTCCGGACGTTGGCGTGGTGACGCGCGTTGCCCCGGCGCATTTGGAGTTTTTCTCTTCGGTCGATGAGATTGCTTTGGCAAAGCGCGAGTTGATTGAGGGTCTGAACGGCCGGGGTTCCACGGCAGTGCTAAACGCCGACGATCCGCGCGTTCTGGCGTTTGGGCCTTACGCGCCGGGCCGTGTGCTGACCTACGGGATCGAAAAGCAGGCGTTTTTCATGGCGGAGGAGATCGAAGACCGCGGCGCCCTGGGTTCGGCGTTCGATTGTGTGAGTCCGGAAGGCCGCGTGCGCATGGAACTGACCGTTCCGGGGCGGCATGCGGTCGGAAACGCGCTCGCGGCGTTGGCGGCTGCAAGCGTTTGGGGAATCGGGGCCGGCGAGGCGCAGAGCGTATTCAACACGCTGCGCGCTCCGGCGATGCGCGGAGAGCTTCTGCGGTTCTCGAATGGTGCGGCGCTGATTAATGACAGCTACAACTCGAGCCCGGCGGCCCTCGCGGCCATGACGGAATTGCTTGCGGCAACGCCCAACTTCCGCCGGCGAATCCTTGTCGCAGGCGAGATGCGCGAATTGGGAAACGCATCGCCCGAGTTGCATCGTGAAGCCGGCCAGTTTGCCGCGAAAACCGGAAGAGTGGACTGGGTCATCGGCGTGGCCGGTGACGCTTCGCAAATCGTGGAGGGAGCGGTTTGGGCGGGCCTGCCGCGGGCGCACACAAAGTTCTTCGCGACGCCGCCGGAAGCTGCCCAGTTCCTGGAAACTCTGGTTGCTCCCGGAGACTTGCTGCTCGTAAAGGGTTCGCGCGGAGTGAAGATGGAGCAGATCGTCGATACGCTGATCGCCCGGCACGCGGCGCCGGGAGAGTTCTTGCGTCAGGAGGTGCGGCACTAAGATGCTTTACTACCTCCTTGTCGAGGTTCTACGCCGCTACTTCAGCCCGCTCAACGTGTTTCGTTACATCACCGTTCGAACGGTCTACGCGAGCTTGACCGCCATGTTTCTCGCGCTCGTTTTCGGGCCCTGGCTGATTCGCCGCCTGCGCGAGCTCCAGATCGGGCAGTACATCCGCGAAGAGGGCCCGCAGCAGCATCAGAAGAAAGCAGGCACGCCGACGATGGGCGGCGTGCTGATCGTGTTGTCCACCGCCATTCCGGCGTTGCTCTGGGCGGACCTGACGAATCCCTTCATCTTGATGGCGCTGTTTGCGCTGGGCGGATTCGCGATCATCGGCTTTATCGATGACTACGCCAAGGTCTCCAAGCGGCAGAACCTGGGCCTCACGGCGAGGAAAAAAATCTATTTCCAGATCTTGGTCAGCCTGGTGGTAGGCGGCTCTCTGCTCGTTTTGCTGACGCGCGGCTTCTATTCCACGCAGCTGGTGATTCCCTTTGCGAAGCGGATTCACCCGGACCTGGTGATTCATTCCTTGATCAGCTCTCCGCACTGGTGGCCGCTGGCCTTTGTTCCCTTCCTCATTTTTGTCTGCGTTGTGATCGTCGGGTCGTCGAATGCCGTGAATCTGACCGATGGTCTGGATGGGCTGGCGATTGGCTGCACGGTCATTGCCGCGGGGGCGCTCACCCTCCTTACGTATGTCAGCAGCAATTTTCGCTGGGCCACGTATCTCGATATTCAATACATCCCCAAAGTCGGCGAGCTCACGGTTTTTTGCGGAGCGCTGGTAGGCGCATCGCTGGGTTTCCTCTGGTACAACGCGCATCCGGCGGAGGTTTTCATGGGAGACGTCGGCTCGTTGTCCCTTGGCGGGACCCTCGGGACCATCGCCGTCATCATCAAACAAGAGATATTGCTTTTTTTCGTTGGCGGAATTTTCGTCGTGGAAGCGCTCTCGGTCATTTTGCAGGTGGGTTCTTTTAAGCTGCGCGGCAAGCGCATTTTCCGCATGGCGCCGATTCATCACCATTTCGAATTGCTGGGCTGGAGCGAATCGAAGGTGATCGTCCGCTTCTGGATTGCCGCCCTGGTGTTTGCGCTGTTTGCGCTAACGACCTTGAAATTGCGGTAGGAATTTCGGGATTCAAAATGTCTGCGTCCATCGAACTGCGGAACAAGCGCGTGCTCGTCGTGGGCCTGGCCAGGACGGGGATGGCCACGGCGCTGTTTTGCGCCGCCCGGGGCGCGCGCGTGACGGCGACCGACACCCGCACCGAGAGCGAACTCGATGCCGCAGTCGCTGAACTGCGAAAAGCCGGAGTTGGCCTGGAGCTTGCTGGCCATCGCCAGGAATTGATTCAGGGCGCGGACCTGATCATTCCCAGCCCAGGCGTGCCCGCCGATGCGCCGCTCTTGCAATCTGCTCGCTCGAAAGGCGTCACCATTTGGAGCGAGATCGAGCTTGCCAGCCGTTTTCTAAAGGGTCGGCTCATTGGGATTACCGGGTCGAACGGGAAAACGACGACCACGTCGCTGATTGAGCACATTCTGAGGAAGGCGGGGTTCTCGACGATTCTGGCGGGCAACATTGGCACGCCCCTGATTTCCTGCGTGGAAAAGACCAGCGACAAGACCATCACCATCGCGGAGCTGAGCAGTTTTCAACTGGAGCTCGTCGAAAAGTTTCGTCCCAATATCAGCGTGTTCCTGAACCTCACGCCCGATCACCTCGACCGCCATCACACCCTCGAGAGCTATGCCGCTGCCAAGGCCCGCATCTTCGAGAACCAGACCGAAGCGGACAGCGCCGTGCTGAACGCAGATGATCCCGGCACGACGCCGTATGCTCCCGCAAAACCACAGCTGTTTTGGTTTAGCCGGAAGCAGCGCGTCGCCCAGGGCGCTTTCGTGAGGGGAAACGACATCCTGTTTCGCTTTGAGGGGACGGAAGAAAAGGTTCTCAAGCTTGCGGATATTCCGCTGGCCGGCTCGCACAACGTGGAAAACGTCCTAGCTGCCGTCGCTGCGACGCGGCTCGCGGGAGCGCAGCCCGCGGCCGTCGCAAAAGGCGTGCGCTCTTTCGCGGGAGTCGAGCACCGCCTGGAATTCGTTGCTGAGATTGGCGGCGTGCGTTTCTACAACGATTCGAAGGCTACTAACGTGGACGCCACGCTGAAAGCGCTGGACGCTTTTCCGGGGCGCATCCTGATTATCTTGGGCGGTAAGGACAAAGGCAGCGACTACACCGTGCTCCAGCCGCGTTTGCGCGAAAAAGCGGTTCTGGCGCTTTTGATTGGCGCCGCGGCCAGCAAGATCGAAAAGCAAATCGCGGGAAGCGTGGCGATCGAGCAAGCCGGGACCATCGAACGCGCGGTCGAAACAGCGGCGAACGCTGCTCGTCCGGGAGACGTTGTCTTGCTTGCGCCGGCCTGTGCCAGTTTCGACCAATTTCAAAATTATGAGCACCGCGGCCGCGTGTTCAAGGAGCTTGTGCGTCAGCTCGAGCGGCAGGCAGCAAGCACAGCTTTAGGAGGGCGGTGAACCAATATGCCGAGCCGTCCGGACAGCGACCGGTGGCTTTTTGGTGTGACGCTTGCGCTCTGTCTATTTGGTGCGGTGATGATCCTGAGCGCGTCGGCCGTAACCGCCGAGCAGTTGTACGGGCACTCCTACATTTTTCTGGTGCGGCAGGCAGCCTGGCTTCTCCTTGGCCTTTTAGGAATGTTCGCTTTGATGCGTACGGATTATCACAAGCTGCGTCAGCCTGCGGTGATCTACGCGGTGCTCTCGACCGTCCTGGTGATGCTCGTCAGCGCCTTTTTTCTCGATCGTTCTCATGCCACGCATCGCTGGATCCGCTTCGGCCCGGTGGGAATCCAGCCGTCGGAGCTCGCAAAACTCGCCGTCACTCTTTACTTGGCATGGTTTTTGGATCAGAAGAGACGAGGCAAAGATTCCATGGAGTTTTCGAAAGAAGATTTCCTCGAGACGGTGCTGCCGGCCCTCGCGCCGATATTGGTTTGTGCTGGATTGATTCTTGCGCAGCCGGACCTTGGAACCTCCGTGGACATTCTGCTGTTTGCAACCACCGTTCTTTTTGTTGCGGGGCTTTCCTGGAAGTGGATTGCGACCGGCGTCGCGGTCGCGCTGCCTGCGCTTTATCTCCTGATCACGCTCGCCCCTTATCGCATGGCGCGCTTTCTTTCCTTTTGGGACCCCGGCTCCGATCCGCAAGGCGCCGGTTTTCAATTGAGGCAATCGCTCATTGCCGTAGGATCCGGCGGGCTCACCGGCGTCGGGTTGATGGAAAGCAAGCAGAAGCTTTTTTACCTGCCTGAGGCGCACACGGACTTCATCTACGCGGTGATTTGCGAGGAACTCGGGTTTATCGGCGCGGTACTGGTGATCGGGCTGTTTGTCGTGTACGGAAGGCGCGGCATTCGCGCCGCTTTCGCAGCGCCGGACGCGTTTGGCCGTTTGCTCGCCCTGGGCATCACGACCATGGTGTTGTGGCAGGCGCTCATCAACTTCGCGGTGGTTCTCGGAATGGTTCCGACCAAAGGCATTCCCCTGCCGTTCGTCAGTTATGGCGGCTCGAGTTTGCTGGTGATGCTGCTGGGTACCGGCGTGCTGCTCAATATTTCGCAGCAGGCTAGGGAAGCTTGAGGAGCGGGCGTCACGTGAAACTGCTGATCGCAGGCGGCGGTACAGGCGGACATGTTTTCCCGGCACTGGCCATTGCGCGGGAATGGCTCGCGCGGGGGAAGGAGAGAGAAGTTGTGCTGGTGGGAACCGAGCGCGGGATTGAGATGAAGCTGGTTCCGAAGGCGGGCTTGCCTCTGGAAACGCTGCGGGTTGCGGGACTCAAAGGCAAGGGCGGGGTCACCTTGTTCAGAAACTTGACGATGCTGGTTCCGGCCATGTTTGACGCCAGGCGCGTTTTGCGCAAACACAAACCCGTTGCCGCGTTTGGAGTCGGCGGTTACGCCGCCGGGCCGATGTTGCTGGCTACCTGGCTCGGCGCCGTCCCGAACATTATTTTCGAGCCCAACGCGGAGCCGGGCCTGACCAACAAGCTTCTCGCGCGGCTCTCGAAGCGCATTGCCACCGGCTATGAAATTTCCGCGCGGACGTGGGGGAAAAAAGCCGTGGTTACCGGTTGTCCGGTGCGTTCGGAGTTCTTTTCGATTGCGCCGCGAAAGCCGGGAAATCCCCTGCGCTTGCTGATTACCGGCGGCAGCCAGGGCGCGCAGCCGATTAATCGAGCTGTTGTGGATTCCCTGGACCGGCTTGCCACGCGAAAAAAACAGCTGAGCATCGTGCATCAAACCGGTGAACGCGACTATGACGCGGTCCGCACCGCCTACGCACGCCGCGAAATCCCCGCCGAAGTCGCGCCGTTTATGATGAACATGCCCGAGCGCTTCGACTGGGCGGACATTATCGTTTGCCGCGCCGGGGCCATTACCGCTGCGGAAGTTGCCGCCGCAGGCCGCGCCGGGATCTTCATTCCCTTCGGCAGGGCCACCGACAGCCATCAACTGCGCAACGCGCAGGAAATGGCGCGCGCCGGCGCGGGACGCCTTATTACCGAGCCCGAGCTGACTGCCGAAAAACTCAGTGCCGAGATTTTCTCGCTTCTCGACCAACCCCAGGAAATCGAAAAGCTTTCTTCCCACGCGCGCGCACTCGGCCGCCCTCACGCCACGGAGGCAATCGTCGATCTGATTGAAGTGGCCGCCGACGTGCAAGGTGGCCGATGAGGGCAAATCCATGATGGTCTCCTTTCGCAATTTCCAACGTGTTCATCTGGTCGGCATCGGCGGCATCGGCATGAGCGGCATCGCCGAAGTCCTTCTGACACTGGGCTATTCGGTTTCCGGGTCCGACCTAAAGCTTTCGAACATCACGGAACGGCTGCAAAAGTTGGGCGCAACGATTTATGAGGGCCACGAGGCGTCGAACGCCGACGGCGCTCACGTGGTGGTGACTTCGTCGGCCGTAAAGCCCGACAATCCGGAAGTCATCGAAGCGCACAACAGGAAAATTCCCGTGATCCCGCGCGCAGAGATGCTCGCGGAATTGATGCGCTTGAAATACGGCATCGCCGTCGCCGGGGCGCACGGCAAGACCACCACGACTTCGCTGGTCGCTTCGGTCCTGGCAGCTGCGCATCTCGATCCAACATTCGTGATCGGCGGGCGCGTCAATCAGGCAGGAACCACCGCCCGCTTGGGCAAGGGCGAGTATTTTGTCGTGGAAGCCGACGAAAGCGACCGCAGTTTCCTGATGCTCGCCCCGGTCGTCGCGGTGGTGACGACCATCGATCGTGAGCACCTCGACCAGTACACTTCGCTTGAGGATATTCAGGGCGCTTTCACGCAGTTTGTGAATCGCGTGCCGTTTTATGGTGCGGCCATTCTGTGCACCGACGAGCCCAACGTCCAGGCCATCATCCCCAGCGTGAAGCGCCCCATCATCACTTACGGAACCTCCAGCCAGGCGGATCTGGTTATCAGCGATATAAAACTCGACGGTCTAAAGAGCGAGTTCAGACTTACTTATAAAGGCGATGATTTGGGCACCTTCCACCTGTGCCATACCCCCGGGGTGCACAACGTGCGCAATGCCGCGGCCGCCGCTGCGGTGGCCCTCTATCTCAACGTTGCCTCCGACCTGATTCGCGAGGGCCTCGCAAAATTCGCCGGCGTCGGCCGCCGCTTCGACATCAAGGGCATCGTGAAAGACATCACGGTTATCGACGATTACGGGCATCACCCCGCGGAAATCCGCGCAACGCTCGACGCTGCCCGCGGCTGCAAGTTCAGCCGGCTGCTGGTGCTTTTCCAGCCGCATCGCTACACGCGTACGCAGCATCTTTGGGACGAATTCTGTCGCGCGTTCAATCAAGCCGACATGCTCGTCTTGACCGACATCTACCCGGCCAGCGAAGCGCCCATCCCCGGCGTGACCAGCGAGGGTCTCGCCAATGCCATCCGCGGCGCGGGTCACAAAAGCGTTTACTACTGCCGCTCAATTCAGGAGGCCACCGAGTATCTGCTAAGGCAGGCCCGCTCCGGCGACGCCATTTTAACCATCGGCGCCGGCAGCGTTAGCCGCGCCAGCAACGATCTCATCACTCTGCTGGAGGCGGAGCACCCGGCGCAACATGCGCATTAGCGATCCTCAATTGCGCGGACATTTGGCGGAACTCGGCGTCGATCTGCGTCAGGGGGCAAAACTGTCCGCGTTGACTTCCCTCGGCATCGGCGGAACAACGGACATCCTCCGCATCACGAAACACGAAAGCATTCCCGATTTGCTGCGTCTTCTCGAGGCGAGCCGCATTCCCCACAGATTTCTTGGCGGCGGGTCAAACCTGTTGGTCGATGACGGCGAGCTGCCTTGGGTGGTTTTGCAACTCGTTCCGCCCGCCCCCGACGTCGTCTTGGAAGGCAATCTGGCGCACATCGACGCCGCGGCCGACTTGGGCCGCACCGTCACCTATTGCGCTAAGCATGACCTCGGCGGCATGGAAGGCTTGATTGGAGTTCCCGGCACCGTCGGTGGGGCGCTGCGCATGAATGCCGGCGCCTACGGGATGCAAATCGGCACCTACGTCCGCGAAGTAAAGCTCTACCGCGCCGCCACCCGGAAAATCGAAACTCTCCGGGGGCATCAAATTTCTTTCGAATATCGCCACACTTCTTTTGCGGCTGATGATATGATGCTCGCAGTGATATTGGAACTACCCTCCAAACCGTACAACGAAATTCTAAAAGGCATTCGTATCTGCAACGAAAAACGGCGTTCCAGCCAGCCGCTTGGGCAAAAAAGCGCTGGCTGCGTCTTCAAAAACCCTCCGGGTGCGTCCGCGGGCCGCATGATTGATGAGCTCGGGCTCAAAGGGCTTTCCCTGGGCGATGCGCGAGTCAGCGAACGCCATGGCAATTTTTTCGTGAATGCAGGTCACGCCTCCGCAAGAGACATGCAGGCGCTGATCGGCGACGTGCGCGAGCGCGTCCGGAAAGCTTACGGCGTGGCTTTGGAAAACGAGGTGGTCGTTTGGAACGCCTGAAGCCCATGCAAAGGAACGCGACCGCGGCGGCGGAAGCCGGCGAGCGTTACCGGCCCGAGCTGGTTGGCGACGATGAGCCGCGTTATCTGCGCCGCCAAAAGCCGGTGGAGATTCGCCGCCGGAAGTTGGGCGGCCGCGGCTGGATGTTTTATCGCCGCGTCCTGCTTTTCGCCGCTGCCGGTGCGGCCATAACTTTCGGTGCCTATTATGGGACGAGATTTCTTCTTTACTCGCCAGCCATGCTGTTGCTGAAGCCGGAGCAGATTGAGCTGACCGGCAATCACATCGTTACCCGCGAAGCCGTGTTAAAGCAATTCGTCGAAGATCGGAATCGCAGCGTTTTGCGCATGCCGCTCGATCTCCGCCGGAGCCAGCTCGAGCAAATTCCATGGATCGAGTCTGCGACCGTCGAGCGCATTCTCCCGAATCGCCTTCGCATCGAGCTCCTCGAGCGCACGCCCATCGCTTTTGTGCGCAATGGCGACGAGGTGGCGCTGATGGACCCGCACGGCGTGATGCTCGATCGCCCGCGCGACGCGGATTTCCAATTCCCGATCGTGACCGGTGTTTCCGAAGACCTGCCTCGCGATCAGCGCGAAAAGCGCATCGAGCTGTATCAGGAGTTCATGAAGGATATCGAACTGGTGCGCGGCGGCGCGTCTCAAAACGTCAGCGAAGTGGATCTCTCCGTTCCGAGAGACCTGCGCGTGGTCATGACCGGATTGGCTAGCCCGACCGATCCGCAAGCGGTCACCGTTCACTTCGGCTCCAGCGGTTTTTCCGGCAAATACAAGATGCTCGTGGACAATTTTGCCCAGTGGCAAGACCACACCGGGCGGGTCCAATCCATCGATTTGCAGTATGCGCGGCAAGTGGTCGTGAATCCGGACTCGAGCGCCGGCACGGTAGCCGCCAGAACCAAATAGTTTTTATCCGAGGAGCGGCGGATTGGCGAAGAAAGACAAATACCTCGTTGGGTTGGACATTGGCAGCACCAAAACTTCCATCCTCATCGCTGAAATCGAGGGCGAGTTCGTAAAGTTTCTGGCGCTCGGCGCCGCCGAATCCAAAGGTTTGCGCAAAGGCCTTATCGTCAATCTCGATTCCACCGTGAGTTCGATCCGCCGGGCCGTGGAAGAAGCCGAAGGCGTGGCCAATGTGCCCGTGCAAGAAGCGCTTATCGGCGTGGCCGGTAACCACGTGCGCGGCGTAAACAGCCGCGGCGGCATTACCCTGGGCCCTCGCCCGCGCGACATCGAAAGGGAAGACGTGCGTCGCGCGGTCGATGCCGCCCGCAACATTTCTCTGCCCGAGGACCGCGAAGTTTTGCACGTCCTTCCGCACGAATTCATTGTCGACGCCCAGGACAGCATTCGCGACCCCGTCGGGATGGTCGGCCAGCGCCTGGTCGCCAATGTGTACGTGGTCACGTCCTCGATTGCCGCGTCGCAGAATCTGGTTACCGCCGCGAATAAATCGGGCATTCTCATCAGCGATACGGTGCTCGAGCCGCTCGCTTCCGCGGAAGTGTGCCTGACCCAGGACGAGCGCGACCTCGGTTGCTGCTTGCTTGATATCGGTGGTGGCACGACGGAAATCATCGCCTATGGCGGCGGAGTGGTTCGTCACATCGGCGTGGTGCCCATTGGCGGCGACCATTTCACCAACGATCTTGCCGTCGGCTTGCGCACGCCCACTCCCGAGGCCGAGCGCATCAAGCGCCGCCACGGCTGGGCCGCTTCTTCCTTCATCACCGATAACGGCGCGATTGAAATCGCCAGCGTTGGCGACCGCCCGCCTCGCGCGATTTTCCCGCACATGCTGACCGACATCATCGAGCCTCGCGCCATGGAATTGCTCTCGCTCATTCGCGACGATCTAGGGCGCGCCGGCCTGGATGGCCAGATTCCCGCTGGATTCATTCTCGCCGGCGGCGGCGCGCGTTTGCGCGGCCTCGATGACGTCATCGAGCAATCGTTCCACTTGCCAGTGCGCATCGCGGAGCCCAAGGGTTTGGCGGACCTCCCGGAGCAGGTGGCTCAGCCGGAGTACGCCACGGTTGTGGGACTGGTGCTCTCCGGCGCGAAGGCGCGACGGTCCGGTCCGCATCGCTCAGGGACCCTGGTATCCAAACTGAAAGCCATGTTCGCGGGTGCCTCGTGACCCTGCCCGCTGGGCGCAGCGAATCTGGAGGAGGGCGACACAATATGATGGGAAGAGACGCGGGAATTCGCATGAGTTTCAGCGAAGAATTGCAGCCGGCGAAAATCAAAGTCATCGGCGTCGGCGGGGGCGGATGCAACGCGGTGAACCGCATGATTCGCGCCAAGCTGGAAGGCGTCGAGTTCATTGCCGGGAACACCGACTTGCAGGCGCTGAAGCTTTCGCAGGCGCCCATAAAGCTGCAGCTCGGCGCCAAGCTCACCAAAGGACTCGGCGCGGGCGCCAATCCTGAGGTTGGCCGCAAGGCCGCGCTCGAAGACACGGAAAAAATCATCGAAGCACTCGAGGGCTCGGACATGATTTTCATCACTTCCGGCCTCGGCGGCGGCACCGGCAGCGGAGCCGCGCCAGTGGTCGCTTCGCTGGCGAGCGAATTGGGTGCGCTGAGCGTAGCCGTGGTCACAAAACCCTTTCTGTTCGAAGGCAAGCGCCGTATGATGCAGGCCGAGCAGGCGCTCCAGGAATTGATCGGCGCGGTAGACACCGTCATCGTGATCCCCAACGAGCGCCTGATGGACACCGTCGAGCGCGGCACCAGCTTCTTTGACGCGTTCCGCATTGCCGACGACATTCTCCGCCAGGCCGTGCAGGGCATCTCCGACATCATCACCGTGCCTGGCATCATCAATCGCGACTTTGCCGACGTGAAAGCCATCATGCATGGCCAGGGTTATGCGGTGATGGGCACGGCTGTGGGCACCGGCTCAAATCGCGCCATCGACGCCGCCAACCGCGCCATTGCCAGTCCGCTCCTCGAAGACAATTCCATCCAGGGCGCGCAGGGCATCCTCATCAACATTTCCGGCAGCTCCAGCCTCACGCTCCACGAGGTTCACGAGGCCTCGACCGTTATTCAAAAAGCCGCGCACGAAAACGCCAACATCATTTTCGGCGCCGTGCAGGACGACACCATGAAGGACGCCGTCAAAATCACCGTGATCGCCGCGGGCTTCAAGGAAGCCAACAAGAAAAATGCCCTGCCAAAGCAGTCTTTCCTGCCGAAGACCTGGAAGGCGGGGCGCGAAATGATGGAGCCGCCGCTCGAGCCCGCGAATGTGGTGCAACAGGTTCAGCGCAATGTTCGCGAAGTCAGTCCGGAAGTTCCGGCGGACGATCTGGACGTGCCGACGTTCTTGCGCCGGCAGGCGCAGAAAGCCTGATGCCGCGTCGCCAAGCGCAGAAGGCTTCAGGCTTTTCTAGCGCCGGCATCACGGCCGGCCTCTTGTAATGGCGGGTTTCGAAACCGCTTGGCCCTTCTGGCCGTCTCCCGGAAGGGGAGAAACTCCTCCCACGACTCCGACCGTCGCGATGGGATGATGTCCGCGTCCCGGCTCCTCCCCCTCCGGAAGGTGCCTGGAAGACGGCATACCAATTCACAAGAGGCCAGATAGCTGTTTGCTGAGCTTTCGGACTTCGACCTCCCATGCGTTGTAGTCGCGGCTCGAGTAGGGGAGGACGGTCCCGAGCCCCGCGTGGAATTCGATCGCGCCGGTCTTCTCCGCGACCTTGGCAATGTTGAAATGTGTGATGCCTGCCCCGGGAAGGATCAGGATGCGGTCGCGCGCCGTCGCGATGAGTTCCGCCAATTTCGCAGCTCCTTCGACAGCTGTCTTTGCGCCGCCGGAAGTGAGAACCCTGGCAGCGTGGGTCTGAATCACCGCTTCCAGCGCTTTTCGCAAATCGGTGCATTCGTCGAACGCGCGATGAAACGTCACCGGCAAGGGTCGCGCGAGATCCACGAGTCTTCGCGTTCGGCCGACATCCACTTTGAAACCTTTTTGCAGGACCCCGAGGACCACGCCATCCATCCCGCATTCGGTGGCGACGGAAACGGAGCGCTCCATTTCGGCGAACTCGGAGTCCGAGTAAACAAAACTGCCCGCGCGCGGCCGGATCATCGAGTAGACGGGGATGTGAACTGTTCCACGGACGCTGCGCTGCAGTTCGCGGCTCGGCGTCAGCCCGCCAACGGGCAGATCGGCGCACAACTCGATGCGATCCGCGCCGCCACGTTCGGCCGCAATGGCTTTCTCGACTCCGTCTACGGTGATTTCGAGGAAGTATTTTAGCGTCATCTTATTCGATCGACCCTTTAGTTTGCCAAAAAAAGAGCCATGCTTCCGCAGCGCTTCGCAGTCCGGGCTGAAGCGCGGCTCTCGAGAGCCCGATCGATGACACAGGCCTTAATGTCGGGCTCAGGGCGCCATTGAGGTGGTTTGTTCAAAAAGCTGAGCATCGCGTGGGACTTGGAAGCAGATTCTTCCGTCCGGAGACCGCGGGAGACCGCAACCTGAGGGCTGCAAAAGACAAAATGGGGGCTTCTTGCCTAAGCGGCAAGGATACGGCGTCCGCCAGGTTCGATCCTCGCGCAAGTTGCGCCACGACCATCTGCCGCTCGAAAGCCGCAAGCGGCTCGCGTGCGCCGCGCGAGCCAAAACATCTATCCCCCAAGCGCAAGATCAGAAGATGCGTTTCTGCGCTGCAGCTGTGATAGGCTTGGCGATCGGAGAACTCGGATTGCACCCGGACGGTGTCCCTGGCTCGGTCTGCGTTTTGAAAAAGCTTCTCGAAGGAGGCCTGCGATGAAAGTTCGCCTCGCTCCCATAGCTCTTCCGGCGATTCTTCTGACAGGATTCCTGTCGTCCTGTCAGGCACCGTATCACCAGAAGGAAGAAAGCTTTGTTTTCGTCGCCTTTAACACCAGCTTGCCGTATTGGCAGGAAGCCGCGGCGGGCTTGGAAGACTCTTCCAAGCAATTGGGCGTCAAAGCCGAGCTGACGGGCCCGGCGAACTTTTCCGTTAGCGATGAGGTGACCGCCTTTCAGCAGGCCGTCGCGCAGCACGCTTCGGGAATCCTGGTCTCTGCCGCGAATCCGGAAGCTTTCCGCGATCCCATCAATGCTGCCATCCAGCAAGGCATACCCGTAATTTGCGTGGATGCCGATTCGCCGGAATCCAGTCGCATCCTTTTCGTCGGGACGGACAATTTCCGCGCCGGCCAGGAAAGCGGCAAGCGCATGGGGGAGCTGCTTCATGGCAAGGGAAATGTTGTGGTGATTACCATCCCCGGACAATTCAATCTTGGCGAACGGGTTCGCGGCGTCGAGGAAGCCTTCAAGAAATATCCGGGAATCAAAATTACCAAGACCATTGATGACAAAGGGGACTCCCGCAACGCTTACGACGCCATTTCCGCTCTTGTTCAGGGCAAGGAGAAGCCCGACGGCATTATCGGGCTGGAGGCTTCCGGAGGCGAGGGCGCTGCGGATGCGCTGCATCGCCTGGACCTTACCGGCAAAATTCCGATCGTGGCGTTTGACAAAGATCCCGAAACATTGGACTGGATTCAGCGTGGCGCGATTACCGCTACGGTCATACAGAAACCCTATGTGATGGGTTTCTATGGCTTGAAGTTCCTGGACGATCTCCATCACAACGCCGTTCACGACTACAAGGACTGGAGAACCGCGCCGGCCTCTCCGATGCCAGCTTGGGTGGATACGGGAACCGCCATCGTGGATAAGAATAATCTTGCGGCGTTCCGCGAATCGCTCGCGCCTCATACCAAGCCGCCGATCTGAGACCAGACCGGCAACGGCACTATCCAACTAAGTCCGAACGCCTTTCGCGCTGCGGCGACTTGAAGCTACACGAATCCCATCGAGGCAAAAGCTGTAATCGAAGCGCATCCCAGCGCAACACCGAGCACCATTCCTGCGAGGACGTCGCTGAGAAAATGCATTCCCAGCACGATGCGGGAGAGGGCAATGTTCAACGCCAGGAACAAAAGGACGCCTTCTAGCGAGGGATAAAAGTAGCTAATGACCAGTGCGATGGAAAACGCGGTCATGGCATGGCCCGAGGGAAATGAAAACTGATCTGGCGGCAGGACTTTCGACCAGCAATGAGGTTCAATCTGGCAGGGTCGCGGGCGCTGACTCAAATGTTTGAGAGCCTTGAACAAAAAAATTCCCAACACGGCCGCGGCCGCGGCCGCGCCTACCGCGGCAAACCGCCGCTGGCCGCCGAAAGCGAGCAGAAGGAGGCCCAACCCGTACCAAACCCAGCCGTCGCCCAAGCGTGTCACGGTGATCGTCCAGATGCGAATCCACCTGGGAGGGCGCCACCGGTTCATTCGGTGCATTAACCGCTGATCGCGGCGCTCGATGTGTCCCCAGAGACTGCGCGCCACTGCCATTGCCTCACCTCAAATGAACGGCTAACCCGCCGACTTCAACTTGCCCAATTCGCCTCGAAGCTGGGATCGATGTCCCACAGCTTGCGTTGCCCTTTTCCGCCGTTTTCCATCGCTGCACGCCATTTTTTGCAGAAGCGCATTTCGTTCATCCAGTGCGCCGCAGAAAAGGCAGGCACCAGCAGGGCAAGCGGGGAGAGCACCGCCGTCCAGGGCAGATCGGCGAAGAATGAGCCAATGATGCTGAAAACGTCGGCGGTAAGTCTGCTGTAACTTCCATGCTCTCCGGCCACGCGGCCAGAGCCTGCTCGCAGACCGGCGAAAAACTCATCGATGGTTCGTGCCCCCGGCACCTCGGTGTAAGTGAGGCCGACTCCGCCAAGGGTGTGAGCATCGCTGCCTGCTACCGCGATTTTGTCGAGACGCGCTGCGAGTTGCGCTGCGGATTCATTGGTCTTCCGCCACATCTGGCCGTTGCGCGCTTCATAGGCCGGGACATAGGACTCGAACCAGGCAAAATCTTCTGCCTCGCGGCGCCCCGTCAATCCCGAAAAGACGTGATTGACGCTGAAAAACAGCTTGCGCTCCGTCAGATACATCAGCAGAGAGACAAGGTCGTTGGCGCGGCGCTTAATCTCGAAGTGGTCGCGCTCGGTGAGGTCGTAGACGCCTAGGTGTGCTTCGGTGCCGCTGGGCATTCGCACGGTGACTTCCTCGCTCAGGAAGAAGTCCGAGAAAGACCGCAATGCCTCGGAACCTTCAATCGAATCGTGGTCCGTGACGGTGACGGCCGACATGCCTCTCCGTCTCAGAAGGTTGTAAACATCCGCAGGCTCGTTGTAGCACTCCTGACAGAGGTGCTTTAGGCCGGGAAGGTTGAACATTCCGGAAGCCTTGGTGTGAACATGGAGGTCGCAGCGCATGAAGGAATTGTGTACTTGTAATATGAACAACCTGTGAAGAGGCGGAAAAATCTAGGTGAATGTCCCATGGAACCTATTGAGCACAAGTGGGTTACAAAGTTCTCCACATGGCCTGGAGTGTGCTCTAGAGGAACGCTCTTCCGCTGTGGCAGAATCCTTGCAATGAAGAAAATCCTTATCGTCTACCACGACGCGGGAGGGGGGCATCGAAACGCGGCGGTTGCGCTGCAGACCGTCATTTCCCACCAGCCGCGGGATTGGGGGGTCGGCCTGGTACAGTTCCAGGAGGTCACGGACCGCCTCGACGTGCTCCGGAAGCTGACGGGCATCCGCATCCAGCAGCAATACAACATTCTGTTGCAAAACGGGTGGACCCTCGGCAGCAGCTATCTTCTTCGCCTTCTTCAAGGCACCATTCGGCTCCTCCACAAACGGCTGGTGAAACTGCTCGAAGACTACTGGCGTGAAAACCCAGCTGACCTTCTTGTTTCCGTGATCCCTCATTTTAATCGCCAGATTTGCGAGAGTTGGACGCATGTTTATCCGGGCCGGCCTTTCGTTACCATCATCACCGACCTGGCGGATTTGCCGCCGCGTTTTTGGATTGAACCGATCAAAGAACAATACGTCGTTGCCGGCACGGAAAAAGCCGCAGGCCAGGCCCGCGCAATGGGCCACGACTCGACCCATACTTTTCGAACGTCAGGAATGATTGTGCGACCGGACTTTTATGTCGCGGACAGTTCCGATTCGCTGGAATTGCGCAAACACATGGGTTTGCGGGCGGATCTGACGACGGCCATGGTCCTCTTCGGTGGACACGGCTCGAAAGTCATGCTCGATATCGCCAAGCGTCTCGACGCGGAATTGCTGCCTTTGCAATTGATCTTGATTTGCGGCCGCAACGAAGCACTTGCCTCCGAACTGCGTTCGCGGCAATGGAAGATGCCGGTGCACGTTGTTGGATTTACCAAAGAGGTGCACAGGCTCATGCGCGCCGCCGACTTCCTGATTGGCAAACCCGGCCCCGGCAGCATTGCCGAGGCGATGATCCGCAAGCTTCCCGTGCTGATCGAGTGCAACGCGCGGACGCTTCCCCAGGAGCGCTACAACGCGGAATGGGTGAAGGAGAAAAATGTTGGGATCGTGCTGAAAAGCTTTAAGGATGTGGCGAAGGGCGTGAAGCGGATGCTTGAGCCCGCAACGCTCGCGGAGTTTCGCAGAAATGTTTCCTCGCAAGACAATCGCGCCATCTTGGAAATTCCCGAAATCTTTGCGGTGCTGCTTGGCGAAGACAGCGGAACGTACCACCCTTCCATGTCCATTTCGGCGGCTGACACCGTCTAAATCCGGCAGCAGTGCGAAAACCATCGGGCCACGACGCCGAGACAGGGAGAGGGAAGGACACCGAACCCCAGAAATTAGAATGGGAGAAAACCGAACCGGCGATGGCCCCAGGCCGAGAACTCTGCATTCTGCAGTTGCGCGCGCTCGGGCCGCCTGGGATGGGGGAACCGCGGTCCGGCATGCGAGTCGCGCTTTGGTGTGCTCATGTGCGGCTTTGCGCAACTCTTGGCCCACCAACGGGACGCATATTTCTTGGATTCGCACATCTTTACGCAGCCGCCGTGCAGCTTCGATTCCGCACAACGGCAGTAGCAGCCAGTCGCCGGCGTACCGCGCAACAGGGCCGAGGTGTTGGCAAGCAGCGAGGGAGTGAGGGCAAACAGGCAAATTCCCGCGCCGAAAAGGCGTAACGAGAGTCGGCAGCCGAAATGGGTTTCAGAGAGAAAGCTTCGCATGCTCCATCCTGTGCCAGCCTCTCGAGAAAAACCGATAGCGCAAAGTGTTCGTGAGTTCCGTTACCGGGGTTCTGGAACCAGCGTCGCCAGGTGTTAGTTACCCAATGCGCCCTAAGGCTCGGTTCTTGAGAGCGGGAATTTTAAGCGCAGTTTCGTGGTTTATAATTCTTTTGCCGCAAGACTGTCCGCGTCAGTAGAATCAGCAAGTCATTGAAAACACTAGCTCGTCAGGACGCCAGGATACGGTAGAAACCGGCCAACGGTATGCCAGGGTTGTGCCAATAAGAACCTGACGCTGCGGCTCCAGCGGTTTTTTGGTAAACCCCTCGAAAAAATATCCGTCGAGATCGGCTGAAATCTGACGGCCGACAAGATGAGCGAGTGTGTTTGGCTGCGTCCTGAAGGGTTGCTCGGGTCGAAGTCCGTTGCGCTTCTTGTTCCAATTCCTAATACCTCGCCCGGATCGTGTCCGCTCCTTTCTCTAATTAATTTCCCCTTTCGCTTGGCTGATTCCCGGCGTATATTTCGCTCATGAAGTGTCTTCT
>Ga0182034_10000276_pt1 | contig 22952 bp, 20 predicted proteins | sample flu12Cox44000172_FD_125972 | JGI IMG/M metagenome (GOLD analysis project Ga0182034, IMG submission 125972) | Lab enrichment of tropical soil microbial communities from Luquillo Experimental Forest, Puerto Rico - flux4day.12C.oxic.44.000.172 | ecosystem: Environmental > Terrestrial > Soil >... | reverse complement strand
GGCAGTCTCTTCACAAGATATGGGGTTGGAGCCCGATTTCCCATCAGGGAATTCGACCCGGCCCCAATTCCCTGATACCGGCTTGTTGCGCCGAATTCATTCCCTGTTCGACCGATTTAATTCCCTGTTCGCCCGCCTAGGGAATTCGATGGCTAAATGGCTGAGATATTGGGGTAAACCGGCGTCCAGCCGGGCCTTTTCTGCAGGCAGACCGGTTTTCGCAGTTTTTAGCGGACCGGCGCCCACATGACCTCTTCGATATCCTCCGCACCAGTTACCAGCATTACGAGCCGGTCGAAACCGAGCGCGATCCCGGCGCAAGCGGGAAGGCCATAATCGAGGGCGGCAAGAAAATCCTCGTCGACCGGGTATGTCTCGCCGTAAAGCGCCCGCTTCTTCGCCTGGTCAGCAGCGAAGCGTCGGCGCTGCTCGGCTGCATCGGTCAGCTCGCCGAAGGCGTTGGCGACTTCGAGCCCGCAGATATAGATCTCGAAGCGCTCGGCGACGCGCGGATCGCTTGGGCTGCCGCGTGCCAGCGCGGCCATCGACAGGGGATAGTCGTAGAGGACCGTCGGTGTCCCAAGTCCAAGAACAGGTTCGATCCGCTCGAGAAGGATGCGGAAATAAAGCGCCTCCCAGTCGTCTCCAGGGTGCGGGCCGATCCCGAGATGGCGCGCCGCGGCGGCGAGCCGTTCGAGATCGGGCGCCAGTGGGTCGGGTGCGGTCGCGAGCAGATCGATGCCACAATGTTCTCGGAACGCGTCGGCGATGCTCAGTCGCTGCCACGGCCGCCGCGCATCAGCACTATGCCCACGCCAGAGAAGGGCCGCGGCTCCAGCCGCGTCCTGGCAGGCGCGGATCAACGCCGCACACTCATCCATCAGGTTGCGGTAGGAGGCGCCGGCTCGATACCATTCGAGCATCGCGAATTCCGGGTGGTGGGTTGCGCTGCGCTCGCCATCGCGGAAGACATGGGCGAGCTGCCAGATGCGCGGCATCCCGGTGACGAGCAATTTCTTCATGGCGTATTCGGGCGAGGTGTGCAGGTATCGCTCGGCAGCCCGGTTCTCGCACGGGTCGTGGAGCTGCGTCTTGAACGCCTGGAGATGCGGCTCGAGTCCCGGGCTCACCTGCAAGGCCGGGGTGTCGACTTCGACATAGCCGCGCGCGGCGAAGAAGCTGCGGACGGCGCCGAGGATCTGTCCGCGCTGCTCGAGCCGGCCGCGTCGCGCCGCAAAGCGATCGGGCCGCCACCATTCCTGCATTGTCCTGCCCTCGTTGTTGCCAATCCGCCGACCTATGTTAGTTTCTATTGAGCCCTCTCGCCGGGACCCCTTCCATGAAGATCAACGCCATCGACCTCAAGCCGGGCAACGTGCTCGAACACCAGAACAAGCTCTGGCTCGTGCTCAAGCGCGAACTGGTCCAGCCCGGCAAGGGCGGCGCCTTTGCCCAGGTCGAATTGCGCGACCTGCGCGGCGGCACAAAGCTCAACGAGCGCTTCCGCACCCAGGAAACGGTCGAGCGAGTCCGCCTCGACGAAAAGGAAATGCAGTTTCTGTTCATGGAGAGCGGTCAAGCCACCTTTATGGACAACGACACCTACGAACAGATCGCGATCCCGCGCGAGACGATCGGCGATCCTGCCGATTTTCTGCGCGACGGGATGGTGTGCAACGTCATGCTCCACGAAAGTACGGCACTTTCCGTAGAACTTCCGCCAAACGTGACCATGACGGTTGTCGAGGCTGATCCTGTGGTGCGCGGGCAGACGGCGTCGTCTTCCTACAAGCCGGGCAAGCTCGAAAACGGGCGCCGCGTGATGATCCCGCCGCATATCGAGGCAGGCACCCGCATCGTCGTCAGCACCTCCGATGGCAGCTACCTCGAGCGCGCCAAGGACTAATTACACAAAGTCGAGGATCCTCGCTCGTGGTCATGCGCTCGGCGATACTGAACGTCATGGCCAATGCCGCGCTGAAGGCTGCGCGCGGCTTGATCCGCGACTTCGGCGAGGTCGAGCAGTTGCAGGTCTCGATCAAGGGCCCGGGCGAATTCGTCTCGACCGCCGACCTCAGAGCCGAGCGGACACTCCGCGCCGAGCTGACCCGGGCGCGCCCCGGCTATGCGCTGCTCTTCGAGGAGGGCGGGGCGACCGCGGGAGCGGACCAGCGGCACCGCTGGATCGTCGATCCGCTCGACGGCACGACCAATTTTCTGCATGGCATCCCGCATTTTTCGATCTCGATCGCCCTCGAACGCGACGGCGAGATCGTCGCTGGCGTGGTCTATGAGCCGACCCGGGACGAGATGTACGCGGCGGAGAAGGGCTTTGGTGCCTATGTCAACGATCGCCGGCTTCGGGTCTCGGCGCGCCGGCAGCTCGGCGAGGCCGTGATCGGCACCGGCATGCCGTTTGGCGCGCGTGCCGACGAGCCGGGTTATGGTGAAACGTTGGCGGCGATCATGGCGGCGACAAGCGGCGTGCGGCGGATGGGCTCGGCGGCTCTGGACCTCGCCTATGTCGCGGCCGGCCGCTTTGACGGCTTCTGGGAGTTCGGCCTCGCGCCATGGGACATCGCGGCCGGCATTCTGCTCGTCCGCGAAGCCGGCGGCTATGTCAGCGACATGGCGGGCGGCCACGACATGATGACGACGGGGGACGTGCTCGCCGCGAACGATCATCTGCACCTGCCGCTCGCCGCGTTGATCAAGGAGGCGCTGCGCGGCGGGCGAGTGACCCGCCTGGCCTGATCGGCTTTGCGGCATGAACCACTCGCGCCGCTTTCTAATTAGGATGATATTGTTTCTCGTGCTGGTGGCGGCGCTCGCTGTGGCCCTCGGCCGGCCGCTAGTCACGGCCTTCATGGGGAACCCCGCGGTCAACGGCGTAATTCTCGTCATTCTGCTCGCCGGCATCGTTTATATTTTTCGCCAGGTGTTGCTGCTCGATCCGGAGATCGACTGGATCGATAACTTTCGTTACCACCAGGCCGGCGATGACCTGACACCGGAGAGCACATCGGCGCCGCGGCTGCTCGCGCCGATGGCCCGCATGCTCGGGACGCGGCAGGGTAGGCGGGTCAGCCTGTCGGCGACCTCGCTGCAGACCCTGCTTGACGGCATCGGCTCGCGCCTCGCCGAGACGCGCGAGACCTCGCGCTATCTTATCGGCGTCCTGATCTTTCTCGGTCTTTTGGGCACGTTCTACGGGCTTTTGGAGACGGTGCGTTCAGTTGGCAGCGTTCTCGGCGGGCTCAGTGTCGGTGGCAGCGATGCCGCCCGTGCCTTCGCCGATCTCAAATCGGGGTTGGAATCGCCGCTTGCCGGCATGAGCACCGCGTTCAGTTCATCGTTATTCGGTCTCGCCGGCAGCCTGGTACTCGGCTTTCTCGATCTGCAAGCAGGTCAGGCGCAGAACCGCTTCTATAACGATCTCGAAGAGTGGCTGTCGGCCTATACCAGGCTCTCTGGCGGTCAGCTTGGCGACGGCGGCGACGGATCGGTGCCCGCCTACATTCAAGCGCTGCTCGAGCAGACCGCGGACAGCTTGGAAAACCTGCAGCGCATTCTCGCCAGGAGCGAGGAAGGCCGTATCGGCGCCAACGCGACGCTGACGAGCCTGACCGATCGATTGGGGGTCCTCGGCGAGCAAATGAAGGCGGGACAGATTCTGATGGTGCGGCTTGCCGAGAACCAGTTGGAATTGAAGCCGTCTCTGACTCGCCTGGCCGATGTCGCCGAGGGTTCACTTGGACACGACGACGTTTTGCGCAGCCATCTGCGCAACATCGAGGCTTACCTCGCACGTCTGAGCGAAGACGTGGCCCAAGGTCGGGCCCAGAGCGTTCAAGAGCTGCGCTCGGAGATCCGCATCCTCGCACGCACCATCGCCGCCCTCGCCGAAGAAGGCAGGCGCTAACCGCATCGCTCCTGGACCATGGCCGTAGCACCGCGGAATTACCGCCGTTCGAGCATCGATATCTGGCCGGGCTTCGTCGATGCCCTAGCGCAGCTCCTGATGGTGATCATCTTCATCCTGCTGGTGTTCACCGCAGGCCAGTTCTATCTTTCGGCAGCCCTTTCCGGGCGCGACCAAGCGCTGCAACGGTTGCAGCAACAGGTCAATGAGCTTGGCGACCTGCTCGCCATGGAGCGGCGGGCCAGCGAGAACCTCCGTGTCCGCGCGGAGGATTTGTCGGCACAGCTCGCAAGCTCTGTCGCCGAACGCGACCGGCTTACGGAGCAGCTGCGCGATGCCGACACCGTCGTCAGCGCCGACAAGGAGAAGATCGAGCTGCAGCTGCGCGAGGTCGAGAGCCTGCAACGCGATGTAGACGCCCTAAAGAGTGTGCGGGCCGATCTCGAGGCCAAACTCGCGGCGCTCGCACAACAGCAGGCTTCGAAGGAGCTGGGCGCGCTGCGCGATCGTACCAAGGAACTCGAAGCCCGGCTTGCCGCCGAGCAGGAGAGAACATCGCTCGCCCAGAAGGAAATTGATGCCCGCGACATCCGCTTGCGCGACGTCGGCAGCCGCGCCGATCGAGCCGAGCAGAGCCTCGCGGCCGAGAAGGAGATCAGCCGCAACGCCCTCGCCCGTGTCGACCAACTCAACACCCAGCTCGCCGCGTTGCGCGAACAGCTGTCGCGCATCGGGGCGGCCTTAGACGTCTCCGAAGCGAAGGTCAAGGAGCAGCAAGGCCAAATCGTCGAACTCGGCAAGCGCCTCAATCTCGCGCTCGTCAGCAAGGTCGAGGAGCTGGCGCGCTATCGCTCCGAGTTCTTCGGTCGGCTGCACGAGATCCTCGGCGACCGGCCGGACATTCGCGTCGTCGGCGACCGTTTCGTGTTCCAGTCGGAAGTTCTGTTTGCGCCGGGGAGCGCCGAGCTCAGCGAGGACGCCAAGAAACAGCTCGCGCCGGTGATCGCTACGCTGAAAGATGTTTCCGCTAAAATCCCGCCGGACATCAACTGGATGCTCCGGGTGGACGGTCACACCGACCGTCGGCCGATCAGTAATCCGCAGTTCCCGTCGAATTGGGAATTGTCGACCGCCCGCGCGATATCGGTGGTGCGCTTCGCCATCGATGAAGGGATCCCAGCCGCGCGGCTCTCTGCGGCGGGGTTCGCCGACAAGCAGCCGATTGATCCGCGGGGTGGAGAGGATGCCTATCGACGCAATCGGCGCATCGAGCTGAAGCTCACCGAGCGGTAGGGACGAAAATCGGTGTTGTGGTGCAGCGATTGCCCTCGATCTTCAGTCAAACCCCGAAATGGAAACTTGACATGTGCAATTCGCCGCTTGCTCTTGCTGTCGTGGTTTGCATTACCCTCTCGCAATCTGCGTCGGCAAAAGAGTTGAGGTACGCTGGGTCTGTCCCGAATGCGGCAGGTTCGCTGCTTGGAAGCCAATTGGTGAAATTGGTTCACCCACTCGACATTCGCCTAATTTCGAGGGCCGGGGCAGCGGAATGTACCGAAGAAGGTGAAACCTGTACATCCACAGAGCAATGTTGCACCGGCCTCGAGTGTTCGGGGGGCTCTCCGGCTACCTGTACTACAGAAGACTGACTCCCCTAGATCACTGTAACAGCAATATCACCAGGGGTGGCCGACGCCGCCTCAGCCCTAAGCCAACGCACCGGGACATGGTTGCGATGCGCGGTAGGGACTTGTTCCTGCGGGTGTTGGTGGGGCGGCGGGTATAGGCGGGATCCGGCTCGACCCGTGCCTGGTCGGGTACGGTGGTTCGCCTTGGGATTCCTGGGCCGGGGCTTTGGGCCACGTCGATCTCGGCTCAGCCGGGGTGCTGCCAACACCGGTCCTCGGCGGCGTTCTCGTCGGCCTTGCTGCAACGTTGGCGCCAACGCAAGGTTGGCGACGCGATCGAGAGCGATCGCTGCTGCTCTAAATGCTCCGCCGACCGACGCCTTTTACGCTTTCGAGCTGATCACCGGCGCCTATGCGTTGCAGACCCCAGCCCCGGTCGGCTTTGACCGGCGTGGGGCACTACTCACCACGGTCTGAGAGGCCAATGCCTGTGGTCGAAAGCGCCACGAGTGCTCGTTCACCCAGTTGGCGAGCCGGTCGACGCGCGGCAAAGAGGATGAAAGATTTCGTTCCGAAGACTACCTCCTTTCTCTATCGGACAGACGACTCGCGCACCGCCCTTGATCGCTCTCGCGACGCCGCGCAAGAGATGCCTCAGGTCATTGACAACACCGAGAGGCGCCGGTTATCGGACAGATGAGCGAACCCTATGCCTGGCGTCCATGTGTGCACGGGCCGAAGATTTCGGAATTTTCAGCCCTGATCCGAGCGGCCCGGAGTCAGGGCAAAATAGGTGAGGCAATTTTACATTGCTACGATAGAATGTGGCTTCGATGGGCGGTTTGGTCAGTTGCTTGGTGGAGAGGATGGACCCGCTTAGGAGACCCAAAAATTATCGGACTGCATTCCCTCGGCGGTACATTTCCGCAATTTCACATTGATGTGAGTTTCGCGCGGTTGTGTAATGTGTGAATTGCGAGCATCTGTCAACGGCGCCGCGGGGTTCGCCGCACCGAATACAAGGAGCAGCTAGTGGCCGATGTGGCGGCGCGAAGTGTGAGCGTTCCTGCTGTTCGTCCGCGGCTTACCATGCAGAACTTTGCGCGCCGCAAGTCGGCGATCGCTTTCTTCATGGCGCTGCCGCTAATCACGATCGTCGCGTGTCTTGTTGTATATCCCGCGTTCTACTCGGTCAGTTTGGCGCTAATGAATAAGTCGATGCAGCATTTCGTCGGCTTCGGCAATTTTGCATTTCTATTTAAACGTAACACGTTTTGGATGGTGGTTCAGCAGACAGTGTTGTTCGCGGTCACTGCCGTCGTCTTCAAGGCGGCGATCGGGTTCGTTGCGGCGCACTTTGTTCACAACCTCCCGGCCAAGGGCCAACGCAAGTGGCGCGGTATGCTGCTGATCCCCTGGGTCATCCCGCCGGCGATGAGTACGCTCGCCTGGTTTTGGCTGTTCGACCCGTCCTATAGCGCCTTCAATTGGGTCTTGGCCCATCTGGGCATGCCGCAAGTAGCTTGGCTCGGCAATCCGTACTGGGCGCGCTTTGCGGTGATCCTTGTCAATGTCTGGGTCGGATCGCCGTTCTTCCTGATTATGTATCTCGCGGCGCTGAAATCGGTACCCGAACAGTTGCACGAGGCAGCGGCAATCGATGGCGCGAACTGGTGGCAAAAGATCTGGTACATCAACCTTCCGATGATGCGCAACATCATTCAGATCACTGCGCTGTTCTCGTTGATCGTGACCTTTGCCAATTTCGACATCGTCAAGATTTTAACCAACGGCGGTCCGGTCGATCAGACGCATGTCTTCGCTACATGGGCGTTCAACTTGGCGATTTCAGGTAATGATATTCCACTCGGCGCGGCGGTGTCATTGTTCATGGCACCGATTCTGGCGATCGCGGCGTTTTTGATCTTGCGTAACGTTCGGCGGCGTGGGAACGAAGCATGACGACGACCACGACAATCGCGGAACCGGTTGTCAGTCGCAACCAAACCGTTCGCTACGGCAGCATCTCCCGAGGTCGGCGCAGGACATTGTACTGGTCCTATTTATTTCTGATCCTGTTTGTAATTTTCTTTCTCACTCCACCCGTTTACATGTTCATCACCTCGCTCAAATCGAGCGCAGAGATCTCGGCGGCAACGAACCCTTGGTGGGTGTATCACCCGACCCTGTCCAATTACATCGACTTGTTGACCCAGAGGACGTATCTGGTTTTCTTCAGAAACTCAGCCGTCGTATCGCTGTGCGTTGTGTCCGTCACAATGGTGATAAGCGTGCTTGCGGCGTTTTCGCTCGCGCGGATGAAGTTTTGGGGATCGGCAACGCTGGCAACCGGCGTGTTCTTGGCGTATCTCATCCCGGACTCGCTGGTCTTCATTCCGCTATTCAAAACCTTCGCTTTTATTCACGAGAAGACAGGCGTCGAATTGATTAATCATTGGTGGGTACTTATTATACTGTTGCCGACATTGACGGTTCCGTTCTGCACTTGGATTATGATTGGATATTTTGCGAGCATTCCCAAGGAGCTAGACGAAGCCGCACTGATCGACGGCGCCGGCTACATTCAGATGCTGATTAAGATCTTCATTCCTGTTGCGCTGCCCGGGATCATCGCCGCTACGATATTCTGCTTTACGGTATCGTGGGCGAACTTTCTCTACGGGCTTGCCTTCACCACATCGGCCGATCAGCTTACGCTGCCTGTCGGGATCGTGACCACCCTGATCAGGGGCGACGTGTATGCTTGGGGACAAATTATGACTGGCGCCTTGCTTGGAGCTGCGCCGCCGCTGATCATCTACGCCTTCCTGATGGACTATTATATAGCCGGGCTAACTGCCGGCGCGACGAAAGGGTAACCGATGGCGCAAGTAGCGCTTCGCAATATCGTCAAGACGTTTGACCGCACACCTGCAGTGCGAGGGATCAATCTCGATATTCCCGATCGCGAGTTCATAGTGCTGGTCGGTCCCTCGGGGTGTGGCAAGAGTACCACCTTGCGAATGATCGCGGGGCTCGAGGAAGCGACCTCTGGGGAAATCTTCATAGGCGATCAGCTAGTCAACGACGTGCCGCCCAAGGACCGGGACATCGCTATGGTGTTCCAGAATTACGCGCTATACCCGCATATGACAGTTTTCGAAAATATGTCCTTCGGCCTTCGGTTAAAAAAATTTCCGAGAGCGGAGATCAAGGAGCGCGTCCAGATCGCCGCCCGTATTCTGGACATCACCGATCTCTTGGATCGTCGTCCAAAGCAGCTTTCGGGCGGGCAGCGTCAGCGCGTTGCCATGGGTCGCGCGATCGTGCGCAATCCCAAGGTATTCTTGTTTGACGAGCCGCTCTCAAATCTCGATGCCAAACTTCGTGTTCAGATGCGGACCGAGATCAAAAAGATCCATCAGCAGGTCACGACTACGACAGTGTATGTTACCCACGACCAGGTCGAGGCCATGACGCTAGCCGATCGGGTAGTCATCATGAACGCTGGACGTATCGACCAGATCGGCACGCCGCACGAGGTCTATCACACGCCGAAAACCCAATTTGTTGCCGGCTTCATCGGCTCGCCGACAATGAACATGCTGCCTTGCCGTTTAGTCGAGAACGGTAACGGTCTTACTGTTCGGCTTTCGGACTGGCTTTCTTTTCCAGTGCCCCCTTCGCGCGTGGACCGCTACCGCCCACAAGTCGGTAGCGAGTTAACCTTCGGCTTACGTCCAGAGCACATTATCGAATGGCGGGGAGATGTACCGCCAGGCGCGGCCGCCTTCGAGGCGCGACTCGATGTTGTCGAGCCGATGGGCATGGAGACCATGGTCTATTTCATCGTCGATGGCTTGGAGGTCTGTGGCCGGGTCAACCCTGCCTCTGCAGGCCGCGTCGGTGAGTCGATGCGGCTCGTCGCCGATCTCAACCAGATGCACCTCATTGATCCGCGCACTGAACTGGTAGTTTGACCGGGGCTGTCCCGGCGCGATCCGTATCGACTCGGCCTCCGTTGTCGGAGCTGGTGGATGGATCCGTGCTGGGTGACGAGAATTGCTTGCTCGATACCTTGGTGCGGCAGGGGCGCTCGTCGTAACCAATCTCAACGATTGCTCGGAGATGCTTTATGCAGAAATAAGCCTAGTCACTGGCTCAAACTGATAATACCGGGAGGCATTCGAGTTCGGCGAGCATGACGTACGCGGATTTTGTCCAGCCGAACGGCTGGGGATTGGCATTGTCGTTGGCGCGATAATCGACCGGAAAGACGCCCCGACGGATGCGTTGGCGAGTCATTTTCTAGAAGGAGACTGCGGTTTGGGTCAGTGGAGGGTTTAAAGTGGGTGATGCACGGCCAGGCCCCCCATTTGACAGGCCGTGCATTGGCCAAGACGACGGACATTTCGTTACGCCCGGTGCGACGTATCCGGAGGGCGTACCAATTGCAGCCCCATCGCATGCGTCCCTTCAAATTCTTGCGCGATCCCAGCTTTGCCAGCAAGCGCGCCAACGTGGTTGGTCTTAAGGCCGATCCTCCGGTCCATGCCGTGGTACTTTCGCTCGATGAAAAAAGCTAGATCCAAGTACTCGGACACTCAGCCGGGTTTGCCGATCTATCTCGGGCACTGCCAAACCATGACGCACGACTTATAAATGCCATGGCACCAACACTTTGGTCGCTGCGCTCAGTGTGCTCAATGGAATGAAGATCGGCGGCTGGATGCAGCGCCGCGATCCTCATCCGCAAAGCGCGAATTCCTTGATGACAAGCTCCAAAGAGGCGCGTGGGGTCGTTAAGACCTATTAGCTGATCCAGCGTACTCTGGTGCCCCCAACCCTAACGGAACAATCGGCTTGCCTCATTGAAGCGGCCCCGTAAAAAGACTGGACAGGGTATACCCTGTCGCTAAGTATCAGAGGAATATGCCTCTTTTTATAACCGGGCGATCGACGGCTTGATGTGATCACGTCGGTTCAGCGGCGCCGGTTCTGGTCGGCGGCAGAGAAGGCGGCTATAGTTCAGGAAACCTGCGCGCCGGGGATGTCGGTACTGTTGGTGGCGCCGTCAGGGGATTATGCTCGAACATCTGTTTGCTGGCGGGGGCTCTGCAGCACCAGGTCTGCGATCAGCAGCGGCTGCTCGGCAAGAAGAAATTGGAGAACGTAATCCTGCACGAGGTGCTCTATCTAGCCAGCCGAAAACGGCTGGACGACACGCTAAGAAGACGGTTTCCGATACGCTCGCAGTGGCATGCTCGAACCTGGCAGCACAAGCAGCCGCTGCACCACGCCGGTGGTCGGGGTCGCCGGCTACAACCGTATGCGGAACAGCTCGCCGAGATCACAAAGATCATCGCCGGTCTGCCGACTTGCAGCTATCGCCGGGCTCACGCGCTGATCCTATGACGATCCGCCCAACAGGGCGGGGCGGCGGTCAATGCTAAGCGGGTCTATCGGGTGATGAAGGCGTACCGAATGCTGCTCGAGCACCATGCCGCCGCCGAGCGGGGGCGTGATGGCCGGGTCGCCGTCGATCGCCCTGACAGCCGCTGGTGCTCGTACATCTTCGAGATCGGCTGCGACAACGGTTCGCCCCCTACGCTGCGCGCGAGACGCGTTCGCTCGCCTCGAGATCGGCCTCTTGCCGCTGACCACGCCTCTCGAAAGCCCACAATCGAAAGGCATGGCCGAAATGCACGCGGCACTCGACGTCGAGCGCATGGCAGCATCTTGTCCAGGAGGGTCAAGCCTGCGAGCTGCTCACAGCGTGGATCCGCAAAGCAGCTGGCTTCACGTAAGTGCAATTGTGGACGACCCATGAACAATCTCGATTGACGGCGGCACTGTCAGTTTTCAACCGGCGACGAACCCGCCGGCCTTCAGCGTGAGTCGATTTCCTGATTTCGATCCGGACCGCAGGAGAGGCTCAGGCCTCGACTAACTCGAGCGCCTCGCCGCTCGGACCGAAGCAAGCAGCGATGAGCGGGCCGGACCTCCCCGCGCCCCCGTCGAGCGATACGGCGAAATCCCGCTCTACGAAGCCGCGCTGCTCGCGGTCGATCCCTCGAACGATGCGCCGGAACCCCTCGAACGAAGCGGTAAGTTCGAGAATATCATCGCGTCCCCACCAGAACGTGTCTCCCTGAGCGGCTAGGGGGCGCGAAGGATCGATTGCAGCATGGATAAACAGCACACCGTCTTCCTCGGTATAGGCTGCGTGACGTAGTGCCGACAACAGCGTCGTATGACCGGGAGCATCGTTCATCGCGCTGCGTAGTGCCCCAGTCCAACGCGTGATGGTCCGAGGGCCGTCGCGAGCCGCGGCAAACCCCTGCCGCAAATCTCCCCCATAAGCCCGCACGGTGGGTTCCATACCGGCCCTGACAATCCACTGAAGCACCTCGGTTGGGTTGGGGGCGAATTGCAGTTGCAGTAATTTCTGCCACATTTCCTCCTGCGCCCCGCGGAGGTAGGTTACGTCGCAGGCGAAACCTCGCTGGCGTGCGAGAACTCGACGGCGGAAATCGAGGAGCTCGTCGATAGTGGCGAGCACAGCGTCGCCAAATCCAACATAATTACCGAGATAGACAACCCGATCCCCCTCCTGGAACCGGTCGCCGATTACATCGTGCAATCGGGCAAGGTGTTGTGCAGCGCCGTTTATGGCAGCTATCGCCCAGACCCGCCGGGCACCCCTCAACTGGACAAACTTTTTGTCCAACCGCGCGCCGTTGACCTCCCGCTCCGGTGTGGATCCCATTCCGCTTGAGGGCTCAGGCGGTCAGTAGCTGTTCGACCCTCTGGGTCGCTGTAGTCTCATCAATTCGCTCGACTGCGGCGAACTCACGCACGAGACGATCAAGCGCGGCTTGGTAGATCTGCCGCTCGCTATAAGATTGCTCTGGCTGACCCACATTGCGATAGAGATCGCGCACCACCTCGGCAATCGAACCGGGGTCACCGGAGGCGATCTTGGCTTGATACTCCTGAGCCCGCCTGCTCCACATGGTGCGTTTAGCACGTGAGCGCCCGCGTAGTTTGGCGAGGGCTTCATCCATCTCCTTGCGGCTTGACAGCCGGCGCAGACCGGAAACCTTTGCCTTGGCTAGTGGTACTCGCAGCGTCATGCGGTCTTTGTCGAAGTGCACCACGAAGACATTGAGCGTATGACCAGCGATCTCCTGCGTTTCAATTCCGATGATCTTGCCAACTCCATGAGTTGGATATACGACGAGATCACCGGTGGCAAATGTAACCTTTTCCGAAGTCATATCCGTCTCTCACAATCGATCCGCGTGGCACTGCTCGGATGCGTCAGCCGATCACCGGACCCGGCAACAGCGACCGTCTCTCCTCAATGAGGAACGAGGACGTGTCACTGCATCAACGTCAGAATACCGTGAAAAGCCTATTTGAGGCTAGCGGGTCAGATATACCAACTCCACGATCGGACATCAGGCCCGCGGGCATCACTCCCGGTACCAGGCTTGGCTAGCTCCCGCCCGGATTAGGACTGAAATACTTGTCGTACTTGTCCGCGACATCCTTCCATTGATCAGCATCAGCCGGGTAAGGCTTCTTACGCGTGATGTTTGGCCAAGCGGCGGCGTACTCTCGGTTGAGCTCTAGCCACCGCTCGGCCGGTGGTTCGCTATCAGGAATGATAGCCTCAACCGGGCATTCAGGTTCACAGACCCCGCAATCGATGCATTCATCGGGATGAATTACCAACATGTTCTCGCCTTCGTAGAAGCAGTCGACAGGACAGACTTCCACGCAATCCATGTATTTGCAACGGATGCAGGCTTCCGTGACGACGTAGGTCATGACGATGATTATTCTCCAGAGCTTACAAGCCGTCTCGCTGGAAGGCGAGATCAGATCGTTGGGGCGACCCCCCGCCCGAGAGCGCGGCGCGCCATGCAACGCGCGACAACCGGCACACAGATAGCTCCGCTAACGCAACGCAGCAGACTATCACCGGATTTCGCGATCACGGTGCCGTCGCGGAGCAACCACGTTTCGCATCGACCGGCTTCTCGCGCCAAATTCGATTGCTGGTGTCCGTGTGAACATCAGCACGATCTCCTCCCGCCGACCGCTGATCCTCGCCGGGCCGTCCGAGGTCGCATCGACCATCGATCACTGTCCTTTTGCCTAACATGCAAGCTTAGCAGTGGGCAACCCCACACAGGTTGGGGGTTTTCTCTGAATACTCGTACAAATTGTTCCTGTTCCAAGCTAACAGCTATGTAGCTGGCACAGCCGCAGAATCCGTCGTGAAGCCAACCTAACCATCTGATTTTCGGCTTTTCGCAAAGGCCCATGGAAATTAGTCACTGCCTTGACCGTTGTTAGCCGGCTAGCCCACTCTAATCACGGATCCGATCGTGAGGAAGCGCGGAAAGATCGTTGTTCTCCACTTCGCCGCCCAAATGCCGCTCGCGGGTATCGCATGTCAAGCGCTACATTATCTTTTGGGAATCGAACAACTCGGCTATGAATCCTGGTATATTGAAGATAATGGAGCCAATCCTTACGATCCGCGGGTGAATAGTGTCGTAATGGGGTGCGACTACAATGTTGCCTATCTCAGACGAATAATGGAGCATTACGGATTTGAAGGTCGGTGGGCTTATTGGGATGCGATCGAAAATGTTTGTCACGGGATGTCCTACGACCGCATGCGGTCGCTCTATACCGAGGCTGCCGCCCTTATCAACCTTTGCGGTGCGACAAGATTACGTGAGGAGCATCTCGCTTGTCCTGTCCGCATTATGATCGACACCGATCCTGTCTACGAGCAGATTAAATACGCGAAGAGCAATCAAGCGTCTCGTACCTATCTAGACGCCCACACACATTTCTTCACCTATGGCGAGAATCTTGGGACCCCAGACTGCTCGGTGCCACTATGCGGTGTGCCGTGGCGCGCGACACGGCCACCGGTGGATCACCGCCTCTGGCCTGAGCCGCGCGACGCACCCTCATGTTTTACGACCATCGGTACTTGGGAGAACAGGGGTAAGAACATCGAATTCGAAGGCTTGCAATATGTTTGGTCAAAACACGTAAATTTTCTGCAGTTTCTCGATTTGCCGAGATGCCGACCGAGGACGTGTTTTCGCATGGCGATGTTGCCGCCGGATGAGCACATGCGTGCGGTGATAGATGGCCGCGGCTGGAGCTTGGTCGACCCTCGTCCGATCTCGGCTGATATGTCGCGTTACCACGATTTTATTGCCCATTCAGGCGGCGAGTTTACGGTTGCAAAGGACATTTACGTGCGTTCGAACAGCGGCTGGTTTAGTGATCGCAGCGCTTGTTACCTCGCCGCCGGTCGGCCTGTGGTGACGATGCGTACGGGATTTAGCAAGTTCTATCCGGTGGGTCGGGGCCTTTTCGAATACACCACCTATGAAGAGGCGCTCGCTTCTATCGATGCGATTACTGTTGACTACGCTAGGCACAGCCGTGAGGCGCGAACGCTTGCACGGGAATATTTTTCCGCTGATCGTGTCCTCGGCGCGCTGTTGACGGCAGTCGGGCTCTGAGGCGATGGACCGCGACTTCGCGGATCGCGCTGATGGAAATCAAATCTCGCGGTCTTGAGGAAAGAGACAGGATCCCTTCCTCAGAGTGATCTCCCGAATTCAACTATGCATGTGTTCACAGTCTGGCTCGCCGCCGGCCCAGCTTTGGTTGGAACAACCCGCGTATGGTTGTCGTCTCGTATGTCCGGCGATTTATTCTGGAAGCGTTTGTCATTCGCCTTGACGATACTCGCCCTTGTTCTCGTGATTTTTACTTTTACAGATTATGGGGTTACCTGGGATGAGGATGTCCATAATTGGTATGGCAATTTCGTTCTCAACTATTATTTATCTTTTTTCGTCGACTGTAATGCTCTTCATTGGCGTGATCTCTACAACTGTGGGGCGATGTTCGATACTTTCGCTGCGGCACTGAACCGAGTTTCTCCGATCGGGACTTATGAAACCCGACATCTTCTTAATGCCCTTGTCGGTATTCTTGGGCTGGTCGGCTGCTGCAAACTAGGCTGTGCGATGGGCGGCGCGCGTGTCGGGTTTTTCGCCGCTCTGTTTCTCCTTTTGACGCCAAACTATTACGGGCAGATGTTCAATAATCCAAAGGACGTGCCGTTCGCGGTCGGAGTCGTTTGGGCAACCTATTACATGGTTCGAATTGTACCAGGACTGCCACGACCGTTGCTCAGCCTGTTGATCAGGTTCGGCGTGGTTGTCGGGATGACGATGGGGGTACGGGTTGGCGGCTTGATACTACTTTGTTACATCGGCTTGTTACTCGTTGTCGATGGCATCTGGAGAGCAATCGACACGCGGCGAGCTTTCTTGCTGATCGAAGGCGTTTGGACCGGATTTTGGCGTGTCCTTCTTCCGGCTGTGGTCTTCGCCTATCCGGTTATGCTGCTATTCTGGCCCTGGGGCCAGACCGACCCGATCGAGAACCCGTTGCGCGCTCTTGCCTTCTTTTCGCATCAGACCTTTCCATTCAGCACTTTGTTCGCCGGGCGGTTCGTCCCTGCGTCTGACCTCCCTTGGACTTACCTTCCTACGTATATCGCCCTTGCCCTTCCCGAACTCGTTCTAGTTCTCTTGCTATGCGCTCCAGTCCTTGCTGGGACGGTTATCTCGTGCCAGTGGCCGCATGTTCGCCGCGAACTTGCGCTGGCGCACTTCGTCGTCGGGTTCGGAATCGCCTTCCCGATCGCTTACGCGATCGCAATCAAGGCTGTGTTATTCGATGGCATGCGCCATTTCATCTTTGTGCTGCCGCTGATCGCGGTCGCCGCGGCCCTTGTAGCCGACCGGGCATGCGCTCGACTAGAGCACCTTCCGTACCGACGGCTGATCTGTGTAATGCTTTTTATTTATGGCGTCGGTCATATATCGATCATGGCGATGTTACACCCAAACCAATACGTGTATTACAATGCTTTTGTCGGCGGTGTTGGAGGCGCGCAACGGAAATTTAAATTAGACTATTGGGCCAACTCTTACGCCGAAGCAGTACAAGGTCTAGAGAATTATTTGTACCCTACGTATGGCCCGGACTTTGAAGACCACGAGTTCACGGTCGCCGTGTGCGGGCCGCCGGTATCCGCAGGCTACTATTTTCCAGCAAACTTTCGTTTCACTCGTCAACGCGCAGAGGCCGATTTCTTTATCGCTTTTACCAAAGAAAATTGTGATCGCTCGCTGCCAGGCCTGCCCGTTTACCGGGTTGAACGCATGGGAGCTCTCCTGTCAATTGTACTTGACCGCCGCGGTACATTCGCAAAGCAGCGGACAATCAGGCAGCTTGGGGGCGAGTTGTCCCGGCCAACCTCGAGATCTGCCATCCCGTGACCTTCTTATCATTTGCTCCACAGGGCGAAACGGAATAACTACGTCTGCGCTAGCGTTTCGTGTTTGCGGCTACGATTGGACCCGACAAGGTCAAGTCCAAGGGACGGCGGATGGAACGTTCCGAATACGCTAGGCTCGACCGCCTCGAGGACCGAATGTGGTGGTTCGCCGCCAGTCATCGGAACCTGCTCACACTCCTATGGCGGGAGGTGTCTCTCCATGCCGAAGGACCACCGATCTTGGATGCAGGTTGCGGGACTGGCGGCTTCCTTGCACAATTGGCGGCTCGCTATCCCAATCGCGCTCTGGTCGGGCTAGACGCGGATACGTTAGCCTGCCGGCGCGCTGCTGCCAAGAGCGCCCGCCCCGTGAGTGTCGGATCGATCAACGCGCTTCCCTTCCCCGAAGGCGTATTTGCGGCTGTCTTTAGTCTTGACGTGTTGTGCCATAGCACTGTCGATGAGCGGTGCGCCGTCGAGCAATTCTACGGCTGCCTGGCGGACGACGGCTGGCTGGTCGTTAACGTGCCGGCCTACAGCTGGATGTTGTCGCGACACGACGTCGCGGTGCATAATGTTCGGCGTTACACCGCGAAGGGTCTGGGCCGGCTCTTAGAAGCTGGTGGCTTCCGCGTGGTTTGCGTCACATATTGGAATACTGTGTTATTTCCGTTGATGATAATAATACGCAAGGTTCTTCCCAAACGTGGCGGCGTGACCAGCGATGTTACCGAATACCCTCGTGCTATCGATTCCCTGTGCAGGGTCGCGACAACGTTCGAAACCGCTTTATTGAAAAGGGGATTGAGACTTCCATTTGGTGGTTCAGTTATCGCGATTGCGACTAAGAATAGCACCGCTGGTGGCTGATAATCTTCCTCCGGTACTGCCTCGCCTCGCGCTGTCGATCGTGATCCCGGTCTACAACGGAGCGCGCAGCATCGCCGATTTGGTTCACGCGCTAGAGAACCTCTCGATCGCCGGTGGGCACGAAATCGTGCTCGTCGATGACGGCAGCGCGGATCATACCCTTGCCGTCTGTTATGCGCTTTTTGACACGGCAAGCGTACCAATGACCATCGTCAGCCTGGCACGAAACTATGGTGAGCATAATGCGGTTATGGCGGGACTGCGTTACGCGAGCGGAGCACACGTCATCACGATGGACGACGACTTACAGAACCCACCCGAGGAGGTAGAGCGCCTCCTAGCCTTTGCTCAGCGCAACGGTAAGGACGTCGTTTACACCTATTACTACCGCAAACGGCACGCAGTGTGGCGCAATCTGGCGAGCGGCCTCGCGAACCGCGTTGCCGATATCGTTCTTGATAAGCCACGAGGCTTGTATTTGTCCAGCTTCCGCTGCCTGACTGCGTTCGTCGTGCGGGAGATCATCCGCTACGAGGGACCCTTTCCGTATGTCGATGGATTAATCCTTCAGGTGACGCATGACATGGAACGACTGCTCGTCGGCCACCTTCCGCGCGCCGCGGGAAGCAGCAATTATACGATGCGGCGGCTATTGCGGTTATGGATGAACATGTTCGTCAACTTTTCGGTGATGCCCTTGCGCATCAGCACGGTAACTGGCTTTGCCTTGAGCGCGCTCGGGGCGGTCGGAGTGGCGATGGCGGTCGGCGAAGCGCTCTTGTCATCTCCGCCGCCGGGCTGGGCATCGCTAATGGCGGCCCTGTTGCTGCTCTCGGGCGTGCAGCTGTTGATCCTTGGGATCATCGGAGAGTACCTCGGCCGACTTTATCTGACCGCCAACCATCGGCCTCAATCTGTAGTTAAAGAAGTGCGGTGCACCGAGCCCCAACATCCAGTTGCGCACAGGTCGCCCGATTGGCTCTCCAAGCGTGCTTGAACGCGCCAACTTTCACCAGCTTAGCTGCGTTGACTGAAGAAGCCATGGATTTGGGTTATAATGCAATCGATCATCTCTTCGGAGAGCTGTGGATACATTGGCAGGCTTAAGATCTGTCGTGCTGCGCGCTCAGTTACGCCGAGGCCCGACGGGCCAGCAGCGAGACGGCCGCGATACGCGGGTTGCAAATGGACCGGAACGGGGTAGTGGATGCCGGTGCCGATGCCTGCGACGTGTAACCAATTGCGCAACCTGTCGCGCTCGGTGAGACCGATTACATATTGGTGAAAGACGTGGGTTGCTTCAGCACGGCGCTTTGGAAGCATCAACGGCAGTTTTGAGAGGCCAAGATCGTAACGGTGGGCGATTGTACGCCGCCGCGCATTGTCGGCGACAAGGCTGCCGAGCTTGACTCCGAGGATCGCTGCCTGGATCGAATCGAGACGCGAATTGATACCGACATAGGCGCTGACGTAACGCTCGCGCCAGCCATATTCCCGAATTTCACGCAGTGCTGCGGCAAGAGCGGGGTCCTTCGTAACGGCCATGCCTCCGTCGCCGAATGCACCAAGGTTTTTTGTCGGGTAAAAGCTGAAGCACCCGATGTCACCGAACGATCCGGTCGGCCGGCCGCGATAGACTGCGCCGTGGCTTTGCGCGCAATCCTCGATCAAGTATAGACCATTGGCACGCGCGAGGTCGCAGAGGGTGGAGAGTTCGGCCGGTTGGCCATAGAGGTGCACAGGCAGTACCGCCGCTGGGCGACCCGCATATGGCTTTTGCAACGCACGCGAAAGCTCATGTGGTGACATCGTATAGGTCCCCGGCTCGACATCGACTAACACCGCCATCGCGCCCACCCGCTCGACCGCTGCGACGGTCGCGACTGCAGTATGCGACACTGTAAAGACAAGATCGCCAGCGCCGATGTTACAGGCACGCAAGGCAAGCTCAATCGCATCCGTCCCGCTTGCACAGCCGACGGCGTGCGAGACACCGACGAAATCGGCAAAGGCCCGCTCGAAAGATCCGACTTCCCGACCGAGGATATAGCTCCCTCCCTCCAAAACGCCAGATATGGCGCGATCAATGGCGGGCTGTTGCGCGATATAGCTGGCGCGGGGGTCGGTCTGGGGGATAGGACCAAGCGGAGCTTTCCCGATCACGCGCCCTCACAGATAGCGAGTTAGACGATGACGATAATAGTCAAACGACCTACGAAGCCCATCGGCGAGGCGGACGTGCGGGCGCCAACCGGAGATCGAGCGAAAGCGGCGATCGTCGGTTATGAAGTCTCCGATGTCGATGCGCTTGCGCTCTGCCGGAAACGCCCGGATCTCGTATTTCCCGCCGCCATATGCCGCGATAACCGCCTCGGCCAGATCTGCCAAACTGCAGGGTTCGTCGCCACCGACATTAAGTGCCAATCCCTCGGCTTCTGGAGAAACCGCGGCATAGAGGAACGCTTCGGCCGCATCATCGACGTAGAGGAGATCCCGACGCTGCTCGCCGCCCCAGACCTCGAAGGGCTCCCCCTCTATCACCCGGCGCAGCCAAATGCCTAGAAAGGTCTGTCGCGCATCCTTGATACGCATTCCCGGCCCATAAACGTTGGTCAAACGCAAAGAGCGGCTCTTGATTCCATAGACGTCGTGAAAGAGCAGATGATATGCTTCTCCCGCCATCTTATTGACACCGTTCACGTCGACCGGCCGCAGTGGATGGTGTTCGTCGACCGGGAGATAGTATGGTCGGCCATAGATCTGGCGTGTCCCGGCATGAACGATGGTGATATCCGGATTGACGGCGCGGCATGCTTCCAATAGCTGGAGTTGAGCCGCGCAGTTTATCGCTAGGTCCTCTCCGGGTGCCGTCATTGAGTCTAGATGGCTCGTTTGAGCGGCAAGGTTGAAGAGAAAATCCTGGCCAGCGAGTAAATATCGCAAAACATAGCCGCCACGAATATCGCCAATGTTGACTACAACGCGATCGCGGATACTGTCGATATTAGCGAGATTGCCACCATATTCCGGAACCATGCTATCAACAATGAGAACTTCCGCATCGAGCGCCACAAGGCGCCGGGCCAACGCTGAGCCGATCATGCCCAGACCGCCAGTGATTACCACCCGAGCGCCTTCAAAAGCGCCGAGGCGCAAATCGCGACTCAAGCTCATCTTTTCGCTCAATGACTACGCGGTATGTACCTCACAACACGCAGCGATCCACATGAGGCTACCGTATGCAGCTGGGCGACAACGCTATCGCTTCAGGAAATATTCCAGAATGACAGACCTTGGTTTATTCATAGGAAGGGTTCTGTCTCAAATGGGGAGGACAGCTCATTCTTGCCGTCGGATGTCGAAAAATCTGCCGCTAAAGCTGAATCAAACCGTGGTGGAAAAAACCGCGCGAGCCTTAGTCGGGTTGGAGATCACGCGCCTGGAATGATCATGGGTTCAAGGTCGGCCGGCAAACATCGCTGGCTAGTTATCCGTCAGCAAAATGCTCCATGGGGAATCAGGTTCCAACCCCTCCGCCGTAGCAGCGGCTTTTTCGTACAATAACTGGGCCTCGATGGAGGAGCCTCGACGCGATCCAAGCGCCTTTACCCGAACTGCGCGGCAAAGGACGCCTCGCGAGACGACGACGATATCGCCCACCCGGATCACATGTCCGGCCTTCCTGATGGCGATTCCGTTGAGGCTAATCTCTCCATTGGTGCAAAGGCGGGAGGCGAGCGAGCGGCTTTTCGTGAAGCGGGCGAACCAGAGCCACTGATCGAGTCGTCGGCTTGTCAGTTCTGGCAAACCGCTTCCGCTCAAGTGAGGTTCAACTCCTGCAGCCTAGCAAACGGATGCCCTTCCGCCGCCGGCGACCGATGGGAGTTTTTCGGAACGTCGCGTGGGTCACGACGTGGTCCGATAAATCTCTCCTCGCCTCCGCGAATTACTGCACGGTACCCGAGGCCTCCGAGCAATCGTCTCAGCGCGGACCGTTCGACTCCTATGGTTGCCGCCAGTTCGTCATCCGCCGAAAAAGCGCCGGAGCGAGCGAGCCGGCGCGCTGCTGCCGCGAATCGCTCCAACCGATCAGGACGCAGCGCGAGCCCGCTGAGCACGCGGAGTCCTATCGCTGCGTAGAACGAGGTCGGTAACGCCGGATCGGTTTCAATCACCTTTCTAAGGCGACGCTTGGATGGCAGTGGCGGCGCTGGCCGGCCCCGTTGCACCGCCCACAGCAACGCGCAAAAGCGCGCAATGTCAATGCGCTGCATCGGCTCGAAATAGATGCTCTCGGTACCGAAGCGGACGCCAAGCCGGCCTAACGCAATCCGGTCTCGCGGTTCGAGAGCCCCGAGCTGGTGATAGACATCGACCCTCGGGACGCATCCGAGCTTGCCGACAAGCTGAAAGACAAGTCCCCGACCAACACTTCCAAGAGGTGACGCTTGTGCCGTGAAGAGCGGTGCCAACCGACGCTCGATTTCAGCACGCAGAAAAGCGCGCATTCGTTGCCTGATCCTTTCGCGTCCCTCGCCGTCGACAAATTCGCCGATCAGTAATTCCACCTGTGGGGCCAGCATCCCGTTTCCTGCCACCAATCGGCCGACACCGTTCCCGTGCCAATGCAGGATACCGCTGGTGTCGATCGAGAACGCTTCATCCGCATCCGCGGTAAGGCGCCAGATACGAAGGGCCACCTCCCGCCGGAGCACGCCACTTGCGGCAGCTACCAGCATACGGGCCTCGGTGCCGTCGGTCGCGTCGGGTGCGAAATGCAATCCGTCGAGCCGGCCTACGTAGGTTCCCTCCACCCGGACCTCTCCCCCGTCCGACACCCAGGCCCGCGGCTCGCCTTCCAATATGCGCTTGCGAATCAGCAAGGCCGACCGGCGATCGACAAAGCGTTGCGTAATGCGGTCATGCAATGCATCCGAGAGCCGATCCTCGATGCTGCGGGCCCGCTCTTGCCACTCTGTGGCGTTGTCGACCCAGTCACCGCGATGGGTGACGTAGGTCCAGGTACGAATGTGCGCGATGCGCGCCATCAGCGTATCGATGTCGCCGTCGACGCGGTCGAGATTGGCCATCTGTCCGCTGATCCAATCCGTCGCAAGCCTTTGCTCGAAGCCGG
>Ga0182034_10000274_pt1 | contig 22960 bp, 15 predicted proteins | sample flu12Cox44000172_FD_125972 | JGI IMG/M metagenome (GOLD analysis project Ga0182034, IMG submission 125972) | Lab enrichment of tropical soil microbial communities from Luquillo Experimental Forest, Puerto Rico - flux4day.12C.oxic.44.000.172 | ecosystem: Environmental > Terrestrial > Soil >... | reverse complement strand
GACGCGATTCGCTTTCAAGTACGAATCGTACACGCGCCACCCCACGCGTGAAACGCGCGGGCTGACGTGACGTGCGAGCCGGTCGCGGATGGCGCGCAAGTCGTCACGCGGCCCGGCTCTCAAGCGTGCGGCGAGCGCCGCACGCTCGCCGACCGGCAGCGCGGTGAGCGCCTCTCCGTACATGAACAGCCAGCCGCTGTACTGGTGAGCAGGCGAACCGCGCAGGCACGTGAACCACCCGGACGCGTTCGCTTCCCCTTCGTCGGCAAGCCCGGCAAGATGGGCCCATTCATGGGCGATCACGAACGGTCGCTCGAACGGCAGGAGATCGCTGGCGACGAGGGTCTCGAGAAAAAAGGGGTCGGTCATCCCGGCTACCCCCGCGCGCTGAAAATACCAGTCGAGGGCCGACTGCTTGGGGCGGCCCGCGACGACTCGACGCGCGGCGCCAAGATCGCGCGTCACGCGATCGAACGCGCCGGCCAATGCAGGGTCGATAGCCCCGCTCGTCAGCCAGCCTTCTGCATGCGCAGCTGGGTACAGCGCATTCAACCGGTCGACGGAGGCGGCGGCGAGCCGGGCGGCCCCGGCGTCGGTCACCGCAGATTGGTCGAACGGCAGGCGCTCCGTCAGGCGCTCCCGCTGGTAGTTGAGGCCCCACACGACAAGGAAGACCAGATACAACCGTGCGGCCCAGCTGAGAGCGCGGAACGTGATCCGTCCAACGGACCGCCACCCCGAGGCGCGCGCGAAATCGCTCACGCCGAATACCAGGAACGCCGCAACGAGGCTCACGCTTCCCGCGTCGAACAACGAGAAGGGAGCGGCGTTCGAGGCGAAGGTGAGAACCGGTTGAGCGAACGCGTAGAGCCCCGTCGAATAGCACTGCTCAACGACAGCGTGCGGGAGGGGGACGGTTGCGCCGACTCCCGCGAGAACAATCGTGGCAATCCTCGACTTCACCGATCTTCGGGACGCGGGCCCTCGGCTGTCACGCGGTCAGCCCTCATCACCGATTGGTCGGAGGAGGTTCGGCTGGGGAAGAGCTCTTCTCTTGCGAGGGAGGCATCCGGGGCTCGTCAGAACTGCCGAAGAGGCTATTGAGGAAGAACGCCGCGCCCAGGATGACGACAAATCCGCCGACGCCGACGCCGGACGAGGGATTCCCGCCCGCCACGCCGATGAGCAGCATCAAGCCGAAGCCCACGCCAATCAATGTGATGCCCGCGCTTCGGTAGCGCCCTGGCGATCGGCGGCGGCCGAGGTGGTCCCAGTCCTGGTCGTGGTGGAGGTCCCGGACGCGATCGTAACGATTCATCGCCCGTTCGAAGCCATTCGGATCCTTCTCGGGAGGCGGAACGAGGCCGCGCTCGATCATCGCAATGCGCTCGCGCACCTCCAGCTCGCGAACGCGGGCGTAAGACACGGAGCGGACGATGGCGTAAGCAAAGGCACCGAGGATGGCGCAGATCGGTAGGATGAACGGCCAGGCATAATCCATAATCTCAGGCTCATTAGACTGGCAGCGTCATCAAATTGTTTCACGGCAGCGCGTTCGAAGCGGCGGTTCCGGCACGACCCCAGGCGGCGCTGAAACAATTTCAGCGCCTGCATGCTCTAATACATCGGTCGATGGACCCTGACAACCGCGCTCCAGGGGCCGCTTCTCCCTGGACCGCGGCCGATGAGCGGGCGCTCGTCGAGCGCTGCCGGTCGGGCGACGAGGGGGCGTTTCAGGAGCTCGTCGACCGTTACAAGGGGCTGGTGTTCGCCTTGGTGGCGCGGACGGTTCAGGATCGTTCGCAGGCCGAAGATCTGTCGCAGGATGTGTTCCTCCGAGTGCACCGCGGGCTCCCGTATTTTCGCGGCGAAGCCCGGCTCTCCACCTGGATCTACCGCATCGTCGCGAACGTGTGCGCGCAGACCCTGGGGCGGGCGAAACCGGCGCAGCTCCTTGACGATCCGCGGCTGCGCGGTGTCGTTGGTGACGATGTCCCACGGTCGGGGGTGGTGCTGTCGGCCAGAGATCGGCAGTTCAGCGATCTCGAGCTGCGCGATCGGCTGGAGAAGGCCATCGCTCGGCTTCCAGCGAACTATCGGCTGCTCGTCGCGGCGCACTATCTGGAGGGCGTGCAGTACGAGGACCTGGCCGAGGCGCTCGAGCTGCCGCTCGGGACGGTGAAGACGCAACTGCACCGGGCGAAGCAGCAGCTTCGGCGGCTGCTCGAAACGGACCTCAAGTAGCACGACGAGGCACAACTCTTCGCTTATGTTTTGCGACGAAGCGCTGGACGCGGTCGAGGCGGTGGCGGCGGGTGACCGGACTCCCGACGGGCGGCTGGCGGCTCACTATGCGAGCTGCCCGAACTGTGCGACGGCGCTCGCGAGCGCGCGCGAGCTCGAGCGGCTGCTGCGGCAGCGACCCATGCCGGTGCCGCCGGCGCAGTTCACGGCGCGAACGCTGTCGCGGATCCGTCGCGCGCGGTGGCGGAGCGAGCAGTGGCTCGACGCCGGCTTCAACGTGGCTGTCGCGGTGATCGTGCTTGCTGTGGTCGCCGGCGCTTGGACGGCGATCAATCGCAGTGGCCTCGCCTCGGTCAGTCGCGAGGCGATGGACGTCTTCGGCCGCGGGGCAGTGACGTTTGCGCGGCGCATCGCGCCGTCGATCCCCGTCTATGCGGGGGCCACGGCCCTTCTTGCCACAGCGCTCGGCGTCTGGTGGTGGGCCGAGCGGGGCGAGCGGGGGCACGGCACCTTGTAGGTCTTTGGGCCTGGTGCTTGGTTCTTGGTCCGTCCTTGGTCCTTGGTCCCACGTCCTTGGTCCTTGCCGCCGTGTTAAATTGTCAATCAGTGACAGGCGAAAGTGGCGGAACTGGCAGACGCGCCGGACTTAGGATCCGGTAGCCGAAAGGCTATGGGGGTTCGAGTCCCCCCTTTCGCACCACGTGGCTCGTCGGTTGGTACTCGTAGCTCGCGGCTCGTAGCTCGGTACCCGTGGCTCGTGGCTCATTGGTGGTTGGTCGTGGCTCGTTGCTTGTGGCGCGTTGCTGGCAGCCGCCACCTTCTTAAATGAAAACAGAATTCGTCGACGTGAACGCGACGCGCAAGCGGATGCGCGTCGAGATCCCCAGTGCGGTCGTCGACGGCGAAATCGACCGCATCGCCCGTGACTACGCGAAAAAAGCGCGCGTGCCGGGATTCCGTCCGGGCAAGGCGCCCGCGGGCGTGATCAAGCAGCGGTTCAAGGACCAGATCCTCCATGACGTGCTGCACGATCTGGTGCCGCGCGCCGTCGACGATGCCCTGCGCGAGCGGGGCGTCGAGGCAGTGGACACGCCCGACGTGCGGGATATCAACATCGAGGCCGGCCAGGCGCTGACGTTCACCGCCTTGTTCGACACCTTGCCTCCTTTCGAGGTGGGCGATCTCTCGACGATTTCGCTGCGCCGTTCGAAGGTGGCCGTGGACGATGACGCGGTTGCCGGAGCGTTGCAGCGCCTGCGCGATCGGGCGGCCAGGTTCGAACCCGTTGAAGGACGAGGCGTAGAGCACGGCGACACGGTGACGGTCGATCTCACCCGCCGGGACGGGAGCGATGCCGCCGCCAAAAGCGAGGAACACCCGAACGTGTCGATCGAGCTCGGCGCGAAGGCCAACCCGCCCGGCTTCGACGGGCAGCTCCTGGGCCTGGACGCTGGCGGGACCAAAGCGTTCACGATTCACTACCCGGAGGACTACCCGATCGGGGAGCTCGCCAAGACCGACGTCTCGTATACAGTGGTGGTCAAGGCGATCAAGCGGCGGGTCCTGCCGGAGCTCGACGACGAGTTTGCCAAGGATCTCGGGGAGTTCGAGACCCTGGACGGGTTGCGCGCGCGCGTGCGCGAGGACCTCGAGCATGAAGCGCGCCTGGCCGCCGAACGGGAGCTGCGCAGCGAGATGATGAAAGCGCTCGCCACGCGACTGCCCTTCGCCGTTCCGGAGTCGCTCATCGAGCGCGAGATGGATCGGCGGGTCGAAGAGTTCGCGCGCCGGCTCACCGGTCAGGGCGTCGATCCGCGGCAGGCCGGTATCGATTGGCGGGCCTTTCGCGACAGCCAACGTGACGCCGCCCGCGACGCCATCGGGGCCGCGCTCGTGCTCGACGAGATCGCCCGCGGGCAACAGCTGACCGTATCTGAGGACGAGGTCGAGCGAGAGGTAGGACGTTACGCCGAGCGCGCGGGCCGGACGCCGGCGGCGGTGCGCGCCGCGCTCGAGAAAGAAGGCGATCTATCACGCATGATCGAGGGATTACGGCGGGAGAAGTCCGTTGACTTCGTGATGTCGCGTGTTACAATCACAAACGAGTAAACTCGCAGGGCATCGTACGCAGGACATCGTAGAAGGCCCCCGCCACATTCCCTCGCACGACAAAAGATAGACAAAAGGCAGCACGATCTAGGACTATGCGACAGCACACGCCGGACCCGCGCATGCAACTCGTGCCTATGGTGGTCGAGCAGACGAACCGTGGGGAGCGCGCCTACGACATCTTCTCTCGTCTGCTCAAGGACAGCATCATCTTCATCGGCACGCCGATCGACGACGCCGTGGCGAACCTGGCTATTGCTCAGTTGTTGTTCCTGGAAGCCGAAGACCCGGACAAGGACATCATGCTATACATCAACAGCCCGGGTGGTTCGATTACTGCAGGCATGGCCATTTACGACACCATGCAGTTCATCAAGCCTGATGTCCAGACGACCTGCATCGGACAGGCGGCGTCGATGGCTGCGGTCTTGCTGGCAGCGGGGGCGAAGGGAAAGCGTTTCTCCCTGCCGAATTCCAGAATTGTGATCCACCAGCCGCTCATGTCTGGGCTGGCTGGTCAAGCGACCGATATTGATATTGCGGCCCGCGAAATCCTGCGGATGCGCGAGCGCATCAATGACATCCTGGTGCACCATACAGGCCAGCCCATGAAGCGCATCCAGGACGATACCGAGCGGGACTACATCATGTCAGCCGACCAGGGGAAGGAATACGGTATCATTGATGATGTCATTCGCAAACGCGCGTAAACACGGAGTTTTCAGCCCTCGATGGTGAAAAAGGCCGGGGAAGCCGAGGTCCTGCGGTGCTCGTTCTGCAACAAAGATCAGAACGACGTCCGCAAGCTGATTGCCGGACCGACTGTCTTCATCTGCGACGAGTGCGTCGAGGTCTGCAACGACATCATCGCGGATGACAACCGGTTCGAGAACCGTGGCACGCGCTCGTCGCTGCCCACGCCGCAGGAAATCAAGAAGTTCCTGGACGAATATGTGATCGGCCAGGAGCGGACGAAGAAGAAGCTGGCCGTCGCGGTCTACAACCACTACAAGCGCATTGAAATCCAGAAGCAGCCGCGCAGCCGCAACGACATCGAGCTGACGAAGAGCAACATCCTGCTTATCGGACCGACCGGCACGGGAAAGACGCTGCTCGCGCAAACGCTCGCCAAGCTCCTGTCGGTCCCCTTCACGATCGTCGACGCGACCACGCTGACCGAAGCCGGGTACGTAGGCGAGGACGTCGAGAACATCATCCTCAAGCTCCTCCAGGCGGCGGGCGGCGACATCGAGAAGTGCCAGCAGGGCATCATCTACATCGACGAAGTCGACAAGATCTGCCGCAAGGACGAGAACCCCTCCATTACGCGTGATGTGTCGGGCGAAGGCGTTCAGCAGGCGCTGTTGAAAATCCTTGAAGGCACGGTCGCCAACGTTCCGCCCCAGGGTGGCCGCAAGCATCCACACCAGGAATTCTTCCAGGTCGATACGAGCAACATCCTGTTCATTTGCGGCGGCGCATTCGTGGGGCTGGACAAGCAGATCGAGCGGCGCGTCGGGAAGAAGACGCTCGGGTTCAAGGCGGACGTCAAGTCCGTGCGCGGGCGCGATATCGGCGCCACGCTCGAACAGCTCGAGCCGTCCGATCTCATCAAGTACGGCCTCATCCCTGAATTCGTCGGCCGGCTGCCTGTCGTGGGGACCTTGCACGAGTTGGACAAAGCGGCGCTCATCCAGATCCTGACTCAGCCGCGCAACGCGATCACGCGGCAGTACCAGAAGCTGTTCGAGTACGAGAACGTGAAGCTGCGTTTCACGGACGACTCGCTCGACGCGATCGCCGAATCCGCGCTCGAGCGGAAAATCGGCGCGCGCGGACTGCGAATGATCATCGAGGACCTGATGCTCGACCTGATGTATCAGGTGCCCAACCAGAAAAAAGTCCGCGAGGTCATGATTACCCGTGACATTGTCATGGCCAAAGACAAGACGATCACGCTCATTGAGAAGGCCGGTTGAGCTATGTCATGGCTTAGGGCTCATGGCTGGCGGCCGACGGTGCAGCCAATAGCGATTCCCCATTAGCCAAATCCGCGTATGGAGAACCCCCAGTTGGAAGTTTACGAAACCCTGCCGATCGTTCCGCTCCGCGACGTTGTGGTCTTTCCGCACATGATGATGCCGTTTGTCATCGGGCGTCCCTCGTCGACTCGGGCGCTCGAGCACGCGCTGCTCAAGGACAAGCGCATTTTCCTCGCGGCCCAGCACGACGCCTCGATTGACGACCCGCGTCCGGAAGACATTTTCACAATGGGCTCGGTCGCCAACGTTGTCCAGAGCCTGAAGCTCCCCGACGGCAATATCAAGGTGCTGGTCGAAGGGGTCGACCGCGCGCGGGCCGTCGAGTGGAAGGAAGACAAGGGTTTCTACCGCGTCGTCGTCAAGGTGCTGGCCAAGCAGCGGGAAACCGGCGCCGACGCCGAGCAGACCATGAGCCGCGTCGTCTCGTTGTTCGAGCAGTACGTCAAGCTGTCGAACAACCTGCACTACGACGCGATGATTGCCGCGGTGCGCGTCGAGGATCCGGGCAAGCTGGCCGACACGATCGCCGCCCACCTGCTCGTCGGTGTCGATGAGAAGCAGAACCTGCTGGAGATTATCTCGCCCATCGAACGCCTGAACCGTATCGCCGGCATCCTCGAGATCGAAGTGGACAAGCTCCAGGTGGACCGCCGCATCCAGTCTCGCGTCAAGAAGCAGATGGAGAAGGCGCAGAAGGAGTACTACCTCAACGAGAAGATGAAGGCGATTCAAAAGGAGCTGGGTCGCAAGGACGAGAAGGGCAACGAAGTCGACGATCTGAAGAAGAAGATCGAAGCCTCGAAGATGCCGAAAGAGGTTGAGGAGAAGGCGATTCAGGAGCTGAAGCGGCTCGAGGCGATGCCGCCGATGTCGGCCGAGGCGACGGTCTCCCGCAATTATCTCGATTGGCTCATCGCCGTCCCCTGGCACAAAAAGAGCCGCGAGTCGCGCGACCTGAAGCGCGCCGAGGAGATCCTCAACGAAGATCACTACGGACTGGAGAAGATCAAAGAGCGGATCCTCGAGTTCCTCGCGGTCCGGGCGCTCGTCAAGAAGCCGAAGGCGACGATCCTCACGTTCTCAGGGCCGCCCGGAGTCGGCAAGACCTCGCTCGCCAAGTCCATCGCCCGCGCCATGAACCGGCAGTTCGTCCGCCTGTCGCTCGGCGGCGTGCGCGACGAAGCCGAAGTCCGCGGCCACCGCCGCACGTACATCGGCGCGTTCCCCGGCCAGATCATCCAGATGATGAAGAAGGCGGGGACGTTGAACCCGGTGTTCCTGCTGGATGAGGTCGACAAGATGTCGATGGACTTCCGCGGGGACCCGTCGGCCGCGCTCCTCGAGGTGCTCGACCCGGAGCAGAACAGCACGTTCCTGGACCACTACCTGGACGTCGAGTACGACTTGTCGAACGTGATGTTCATCTGCACGGCGAACGTGCTCCATACGATCCCGCAGGCACTGCGCGATCGCATGGAGGTCATGCAGCTTGCCGGCTACACGGAGCTCGAGAAGATCGAGATCGCCAAGAAATTCCTGTGCCCCAAAGCCCTTGAAGGCACCGGCCTCAGCAAGAACAACGTCAGCTTCACCGACGAAGCGATTCAGGTCATCATCAACCGCTACACGCGCGAGGCGGGCGTGCGCAACCTGGAGCGCGAGCTCACATCGATCTGCCGCAAGATCGCGCGCAAGGTCGTCGTGGAAGGCACCAGCTTCAACGAAGAAGTGACGGCCGAGAAGGTGACGCACCACCTCGGCGTGCCGCGCTTCCGCAACACGATGGCCGAGGAGTCGGACGAGATCGGCATCGCGACGGGTCTCGCCTGGACGGAAGTCGGCGGCGAGATGCTCATCACCGAAGCGACGCTCATGCCCGGCAAAGGGCACCTGACGCTCACCGGCAAGCTCGGCGACGTCATGCAGGAGTCGGCGCAGGCCGCCATGAGCTACGTGCGGGCCAAGGCCGAGGAGTTCGGCATCCCCAAGGAGTTCAACCGCAAGAACGACATGCATGTGCACGTGCCCGAGGGTGCGATTCCGAAGGACGGCCCGTCAGCCGGCATCACGCTCGCAACGGCGCTCGTCTCCGCGTTGACGCGCGTCCCCGTCCGAAAGGACGTTGCGATGACGGGCGAAATCACGCTCCGCGGCAAAGTGCTGCCGATTGGCGGCGTGAAGGAGAAAGTCCTCGCCGCGCATCGCGCCGGCGTCAAGAACATCGTTCTGCCGAGGGACAACGAGAAGGATCTGGCGGACATCCCGAAGAACGTGCTGGATACGTTGAACATCTACATGGTCCAGACGATGGACGAGGTCCTGAAGATCGCGCTGACCGAGCCGCTCACGAGCCGCCTTCCGACCGCGGAAGCGACAGAGCCCGTGGACATCAGCGACGACACGATTACCCACTGAATCATTTCGGGCAGGACATGCGCGATCCCGCCGCCGGCACGCCGGAGGCGGGAGCCAGGCCGGCGCGGCTGACGACGTGGCCTCGTGAACATTGACGCCGCCTTCGTGCGGAGCGCCGCGGGCGCGGGCGATCTCCCCCAAGACTCGCTGGGCGTGATTGCGCTGGTCGGCCGATCGAACGTTGGCAAGTCGAGCCTGATCAATGCGCTGGTCCGGCGGCGTCTGGCGCGCACGAGCGGCGCGCCGGGCAAGACGCGGCTGGGAAACCTGTACCGCGTCGTCCGGGGGCAAGCGCCGCCGTTCTATCTGGTGGATCTCCCCGGCTATGGCTTCGCAAAGCGGAACCGACGGGAAGGGCCTCGGGATTTCGACGACATCGCCCGCGCGGTCTTCGCGCGATCTCCGGCAGCGTTGCTGCTGGTGGACGCCCGGCATCCCGGGCTCGAGAGCGACGCCAAGGCGTGGGTCTGGCTGTCGCAGGCGGCGTCGGCGACCGGGGTGGTCGCGACCAAAATCGACAAGCTGTCGCGCGCGGAACGGCAACGCGCGATGAAGACGTACGAGGCCGTGTTTGAACATCCCGTGCTGCCGTTCTCGGCCGACACGGGCGAAGGACTGGATGACCTGTGGAAACTGATCGATCGACTCCTGAACAACAACAACCTGCGGGCGGGCAGCAAGCGCCGGTGACCGGCGCCAGACCCAATGGCGCCGCCGGCCCGCCCGCGGCGCCGCCCCCCGAGAAGCTCGAGCTCTCGACGCTGAAGGACATGAGCGTCGGGGCGCTCACCAAGGTCGCGAAAGGGCTCGATGTGCCCGGCGCGACGGGCATGCGCAAGCAGGAGCTCATCTTCGAGATCCTGAAGGCGCGGGCCGAGAAGAGCGGGCTGATCTTCTCGGAGGGGGTCCTCGAGGTGCTGCCGGACGGCTTCGGGTTTCTGCGGGCGCCCGACTACAACTACTTGCCCGGGCCCGATGACATCTACGTGTCGCCGTCGCAGATTCGCAAGTTCGATCTGCACACAGGCGACACGGTGTCGGGCCAGATCAGGCCACCCAAGGACGGGGAGCGCTACTTCGCCCTCATCAAGGTCGAAGCGGTGAACTTCGAGCCGCCTGAGCGGGCGCGCGAAAAAGTCTTCTTCGAAAACCTGACGCCGTTGTACCCGCAGGCGCGCATCGGGCTCGAAACCGATGGGGAGAACCTGTCGGCGCGTGTGCTCGATCTGATGGTGCCGATCGGGAAGGGGCAGCGCGGGTTGATCGTCGCCCCGCCACGGACCGGCAAGACGATGCTGCTGCAGAACATCGCGAACAGCATCACGAGGAACCACCCGGAGGTGTACCTCATCGTGCTGCTCATCGACGAGCGGCCCGAAGAGGTCACCGACATGCAGCGCTCGGTGCGTGGCGAGGTCATTTCCTCGACGTTCGACGAGCCCGCGCAGCGGCACGTGCAGGTGGCCGAGATGGTCATCGAGAAGGCGAAGCGGTTGGTCGAGCACAAGAAGGACGTCGTGATCCTGCTCGACTCGATCACGCGCCTCGCACGCGCGTACAACACGATCGTGCCGCCGTCGGGCAAGGTGCTGTCGGGCGGCGTGGACAGCAACGCCCTTCAGCGGCCGAAGCGGTTCTTCGGGGCAGCGAGGAACATCGAAGAAGGCGGGTCGCTGACCATCATCTCGACGGCGCTCATCGACACTGGGTCCCGCATGGATGAAGTGATCTTCGAGGAGTTCAAGGGAACCGGCAACCTCGAAATCCATCTCGATCGGAAGCTGACCGATCGCCGCGTGTTCCCGTCGATTGACATTCAGAAGAGCGGCACGCGCAAGGAGGAGCTGCTCATCGCGCGGGAAGACCTCAATCGCGTGTGGGTCCTGCGGAAGGTGTTGACGCCGCTGTCGCCGGTTGAGGCGATGGAGCTGCTGCTGTCGAGGATGGCGAAGACGAAGACGAACTCCGACTTCCTGGCCTCGATGTCGAACGGGGGAAAGGGCTAAGATTAGTCCTTGGACCTCGGGCTGAGTCCTTGGTCCTCGTTACGCGAGGCGCGTCATGTACCGCCGCATTCTGGTCGCGGTCGAGCACTCGGCAGCCGACCGGACCATCATCGAGCATGTCGCGAAGCTGGCGGAGATGACTGGGGCAGAGCTGTTGCTCGTGCACGTGGCGGATGGCTGGGCGGCACGCAACTTCGATCAGCTCCAGTTGCGCGAATCCGAGGAGATGAAGGACGACCGCGCGTATCTCGAATCTCTCAAGCGCGAGCTGACCGAGGCTGGACGCTCGGTCGAGATCCAATTGGCGATGGGGGATCCGGCGTCGGAGCTGGTGAAGATCGCGAACAGCGGAAGCGTCGATCTCATCGCAATGTCGACCCACGGGCACCGTTACCTCGCCGACCTGGTGCATGGAACGACGGCCGATCGCGTGCGGCATCTGGTCAACGTGCCGGTGCTGCTGCTCAGGGCGCGGACGTAAAGCCTCATCGCGACTCGGACCTCACGTGAGCGCCCTGCCCTTCAGCCGCTCCAGGACCCGCAGGGGAGAGCGTTCGGGCTCGCGCATCGCGTCCACCGGCAACAGGAACGTCTGCTCCAACTGATATTGACCGGCCATCGCCGCGTGGCTCACCTGGTCGGTGAACGCCAGCCACGTCGTTCCCGCAGGAAAGTCCATCCTCGTTTGCGGCGTCGTCTTCTGAAAGTCTTCGTCTGCCTTCATCGCATCGTGTAGTTGAAGCATCAACGCGTCGTACGGCGTGCGCGGTGTCTTTGTGATTCGAGCTAGCGCCAGCAGGCGGCTCGTTCCGGGCCACGGCAGCCGCAGGTTCGCCGCGAAACGGCGGGCGACCGGCTCGAACTCGCCCCCGATCCTCCAGGTTCGAGCCCGTTGGTCTGGATTGACGTTCGTGAAGAGCCGCAGGATACGGCGGCCGCCGGACGGGGTCGCCGGGAAGCTGTCGACGTGAAGACGTGTATCGTCTTTGCGCCAGGAGGTCACGCGCCCCGCGATTTCGGCCGGACGGAAGCTGGCGCGCGCCAGCGCGAGCCGTCCCCTATACGAGGGCAAGAGGGTGCCGGCTAAAGCGGCGGCGGCGGTGCTGAAACGCCGCAGCAGGCCCAGGAGCCGGTCGGCCTGGATGCCACCCAGCGTCGTTCCGCTCAACCTGCCGGTGGCGGGGTTGAAGCTCGCGTTCTTGGAGCCGGCCAGGATCTCAGGGGAGAAAAGCGGCGTCTCGTCGGGCGTCGCCTGAAACCTCAGCCCGGGGAGGAACAGAACGCGGCCGGACTCGAGGGCGTGTTCGTCTTCCTGTGGCTCGGGGCGTCGTGCCTCGTCCCACGACTCAATAAGTATTTCGTAAAGAGACATCAAATGACGTCCTGGCGGTAAATACCGCCCGGTACGGTTCCGTATGCCAGTTGTAGTATCAGTCCGACACTATCACTCCGGGGGCTCCTATCCCCGGCTTACCACGCCGGGGGCCGAACGAGTGGTTTCGCAGCTCGGTTTCTCTTGGTTGTGACGAGGGCTTCCTACGGTGCGAAGACGCGATCTCGACATTACTCGGGGCACGTTACTCGGGGCTCGTGTGATTCTTGCCGTTGCGGTGATCTCCGCAGCGGCTTGCAGCAATAAGACCTCGGCGGCTGGCGCCGGAGCGGCCGGAGGCGGCCGCGGCCGGGGTGGCCGGGGCGGCGGCGGGGACGCAGTGGTCGTCACCGCCAAAGCCTTTGAAAAAGACGTTCCGGTCGACATCGCGGCCATCGGCAACGTTGAGGCGTTCGCGGCGATCTCCATCCGCTCGCAGGTCACGGGGCAACTCCAGGAGATCGCGTTCCACGAAGGCGACTTCGTCAAAGCGGGGCAGCGTCTGTTCACGCTCGATCGCCGGCCGTTCGAGGCGGCGCTCGCGCAGGCCGAGGCGAATCTGGCGCGCGACAAAGCGCTCCTCGCGCAGGCCGAGGCGCAGCTCAATCGGGACGCATCGAACGCCGAGTACCAACAGCTCACAGCCGAGCGGCAGTCTCAGCTGCAGCAGCGCGGCATCATCTCGAAGGACGCCGGCGAGCAGGCGCGCGCCCAGTCAGATGCCGCGCGGGCGGTCGTCAGCGCCGATCGCGCCAATGTCGAGAGCGCGAAAGCGGAGCTGGTGGCCCAGGAGGCGGCCGTGGAAACGGCACGGGTCCAACTGGGTTACACGGTCATCATGTCGCCCATCGACGGACGCACGGGCAACCTCGAGGTCAAGGTCGGCAGCCTGATCACGGCGAATCAGCTCGAGTTGATCACGGTTGACCGCGTGGAACCGATCTACGTCACGTTCGCCGTGCCGGCCGTCCATCTTGCGACGATCAAGAGCCACATGAGCGCGGGCGCCGCGAAGCTCCAGGTCACGGCGACGCCTCAGGATGCGGAAGCGCAACCTGTGATCGGGACGCTTGCTTTCGTCGACAACGCCGTCGACATGGCGACCGATACGATTAAGCTGAAGGCGGCGTTCCCGAACGCGGATCGGCGGCTCTGGCCGGGGCAGTTCACGCGTGTCTCGCTGCGGCTCGGGATGGTCCCACACGCCGTGGTCGTACCGTCGCAGGCGGTCCAGACGGGTCAGGACGGCCAGTACGTGTTCGTGGTCAAGGCCGATTCGACGGTCGAGCAGCGGCCGATTGTCTCGGCGCAGCGCGTCGATCAGGACATTGTCATCGAGAAGGGTCTCGCGGCCGGCGAAACGGTGGTCACCGAAGGGCAATTGCGGCTGGAGCCTGGCTCGCGCGTGACGACGGACACGGGGGGTGGAGGCGGGGGCGGGCGTGGCCGGGGCGGCCGGGGACAAGGGCAAGGCGGCGGCCAGGGGCGCGGGCTGCAATAGGACCCGGGCTCAGGACTCATTCCCCGTAGTCATTACTCGTGAACGTATCTGAAATCTTCATCCGGCGGCCGATCGCCACCAGCCTGCTGATGGCCGCGATCGCGCTTTTTGGCTTCGTGGCGTACCGCGCGCTGCCGGTGAGTGATCTGCCACAAGTCGACTATCCCACTCTCAATGTCAACGCGGGGCTTCCGGGCGGCGACCCCGCAACCATGGCGTCAGCGGTCGCGAGCCCGCTCGAGCGGCAGTTCACGACCATCGCCGGCCTGGATTCGATGACGTCCAGGAGCAGCTCGGGCAGCACGAACATCACGCTGCAGTTCGATCTGGGCCGCGATATCGACAGCGCCACGGTAGACGTGCAGACGGCCATCGCGGCGGTGATGCCGCTGCTCCCGGCCGGAATGCCGACGCCGCCCTCGTTCCGGAAGAACAACCCGAACGATCAGCCGATCCTGATGATCAATTTCACGTCGAACACCTTGCCGCTCTCGGTGCTCGACGACTACGCGGAGACATTGATTGCGCCCCGGATCTCGATGGTCAGCGGGGTCTCGCAGGTCGTCGTCCAGGGGGCGGCAAAGTACGCCGTGCGCGTCCAGCTGGATCCGGACAAGCTGCACGCGCAGCAGATCGGCATCAACGAGGTCGATCAGGCGCTCCAGAACTGGAACGTCAACCTGCCCACAGGCCAGCTGTTCGGCCCGCATTCGACGTACAACATCAAGGCGGAAGGACAACTGATGAACGCGGCGGCGTTCAGGCCGATCATCGTGGCCTACCGGCAGGGCGCGCCCGTGCGGCTCGATGCGGTCGCCAACGTGATTGACAGCGTCGAGAACGTGTTCAACGGCTCGTGGTTCTACACCAAACCGGGAGGGCCGACGGCCCCGCCGCTCAAGCGCACGGCAATTACGCTGCAAGTCATGCGGCAGCCCGGCAGCAATACGATCGAGGTCACCAACGCGGTTCGAGCGCTGCTCCCCACCTTCCAGGCGCAGCTTCCGCCCTCGGTGCAGCTCACGCCACGGCAGGATCGGTCCCGGACGATTCGCGCGGCGTTCAAAGACATTCAGGTCACGATGCTGGTGACGCTGCTGCTCGTCGTGGGCGTCATCTTTCTCTTCCTTCACAACGGTTCGGCGACGCTCATTCCTGCGCTGGCGCTGCCCTTCTCGATCCTGGGCACGTTCGCGGTCATGCAGATGCTGCACTTCAGCCTGAACAACCTCTCCATGATGGCGCTGATCCTGTCGATTGGCTTCGTCGTGGACGATGCGATCGTGATGCTGGAAAACATCGTCCGCCATTTGGAGCGGGGCGTCGCGCCGCTGCAGGCCGCGCTCGCGGGGTCGAAGGAGATCGCCTTCACGATTCTGACGATGACCACGTCGCTTGCGGCCGTGTTCATCCCGATCCTCTTCATGAGCGGCATTCTGGGGCGGCTGTTTCGAGAGTTTGCGGTGACGATCACGACGGCGATTCTCATCTCGGGCATCGTCTCGGTCACGCTGACGCCGATGCTGTGCAGCCGGTTCCTGCGGGTCGTGCACAGCAAGAAGGGGTTTGCCGGCCTGATGGATCGCGCGTTCGATGCGCTGCTGGCGGCCTACGAGAAGAGCCTGCGGCTGGTCTTGCGGCATCGACTCGCGATGATGGTCGTGTTCGTCGCGGTGCTCGGCGCGACCGTGCACATGTTCAACATCATCCCGACTGGGTTCATTCCAGATCAGGACAACGACTCCATGTTCGTCAACCTGCAGGCGGCGCAGGGGACGTCGTACTACGACATGGCGCGCTGGACACAGCAGGCTGCCGACATTGTCATCAAGAACAAATATGTCGATTCGTTCCTGGCCAGCGTCGGCGGCGGCGGCGGTGGCTACGGCCCCGGCGGCGGCGGGGCGAACAACGGCCGCCTCCAGGTGCAGCTCGTGCCGCGCGCGGAGCGCGACCAGACCGCGCAGCAGATCGCGATGCAGCTGCGGCCGCAGCTCCTGAGATTCCCTGGATTCCGCGGCTTCGTCGGGTTGCCGCCGTCTCTGCAGATCGGCGGGCGCATGGGCAACCAGAACTTCAGCATCATGATGCAGGCGATGAACACCGACGACCTGTACGTCTGGGGGCCGCAGCTCGAGCAGGCGCTGGCGTCAGAGGTGCCCGAGGTGCAGGATGTCTCCACCGACATGGAGATGAAGAGCCCGCGCGTCAACCTGGTCATCAACCGCGACAAGGCCGCGATGGTCGGGCTCAACGCCTCGACCATTCAGAACGCGCTGTACGACGGGCTGGGACCCAAGTGGTCGTCGACGATTTACGGCTCCACGGCGCAGTACCGCGTGCTCATCGAGCTCGATCCGAAGTACCAGGCGGCGACCGACTCGCTGCAGAAGGTGGCGTTCCGGACGGCGTCGGGAGGGCTGGTGCCGCTCGAGTCGGTGGTCGACTTCAAGGAGACCGTCGGGCCGCAGTCGATCAACCATTCGGGACAGCTGCCGTCGGTCTCGGTGTCGTTCGGGCTCAGGCCGGGCGTGTCGCTAGGCGCTGCGACCGCGCACGTCAAGCAGGTCGCGGATCGTGTGCTGCCGCCGACGATTACGACGAGCTTCGAGGGATCGGCGCGCGTCTTCCAGCAGTCGATGACGAACCTTGGCCTGCTGCTCTTCGTGGCCATCGGGGTCGTCTACATCGTGCTCGGCGCGTTGTACGAAAGCTACATCCATCCGATCACGATTCTGTCCGGGCTGCCCTCGGCGGGCCTGGGCGCGCTCGTCACGCTGTATCTGTTCGGCAACGAGCTGAATATCTATTCCTTTGTCGGCCTGGTCATGCTCATCGGGATCGTGAAGAAGAATGCGATCATGCAGATTGACTTCGCGCTCGAGGCGGAGCGGCAGCACGGGAAGGCGCCGACCGAGGCGATCTACGAGGGGTGCATCATCCGCTTCCGGCCGATCATGATGACGACGATGGCGGCGCTCCTGGGGTCGGTGCCGATTGCGCTCGGCTACGGAGCGGGCGGTGAGGCTCGGCGCCCGCTCGGGTTGTGCGTGGTCGGGGGCTTGATGGTCTCGCAGCTGATTACGCTGTATCTGACGCCGGTGGTGTACACCTACATGGCGGCGGCGTTCAAAACGTCGGCTATCCGGCCTCAGCCGTCAGTCGTCGGCGGTCAGCCGGCGCCGCTCGCGTGATCTGGATGGGCGATCGGGGATTGGGAGTCGTGATGCGGGGATTTGAGCGTGAATATTTCTGAAGGATTTATCCGGCGGCCGATTGCGACGAGCCTGCTGATGGCGGCGATCGCGCTGTTCGGTCTCGTCGCGTATCGCTCGCTGCCGGTCAGCGATCTCCCGAACGTCGATTTTCCGACGCTGCTGGTGACGGCGCAACTCCCGGGCGCGAGCCCCGAGACGATGGGGGCGTCGGTCGCCACGCCGCTCGAGAACCAGTTCTCGATGATTGCCGGCCTCGAGTCGATGACGTCGGTCAACTCGCTCGGTTCGACGCAGATCACGCTGGAGTTCGACCTGAACCGCAGCCTCGACGGCGCAGCGGTCGACGTTCAGGCCGCGATCACGCAGGCGGCCCGCCTGCTCCCGCAGGGCATGCCGACGCCGCCCACCTTCACGAAGGTCAACCCGGCGGACCAGCCCATCCTCTATCTGGTGATCACCTCGGCCACGATGCCGCCGTGGACGCTCGACGACTACGCGGAGACGCGCATCGCGCAGCGGATTTCGATGGTGAGCGGGGTTGCGCAGGTCCAAGTGCTCGGCAGCCAGAAGTACGCCGTGCACGCGCAGCTCGATCCGCACGCGCTCGCCGCCCGGCAGATCGGCATCAACGAAGTCGAGGCGGCGTTGCGCAACTGGAACGTCAACACGCCAACGGGGTCGATCATCGGCCCGCACAAGGCGTTCACGCTCCAGGCGACCGGTCAGCTGATGAACGCTGCCGAGTACCGGGACATGATCGTGACCTACCGGAACGGCGCGCCGGTGCGGCTGTCGGAGCTGGGGAACGTGATCGACGGCGTCGAGGACCAGCGGACGGCGTCATGGTACTACACTGCCGACAGCGAGCAGCGGGCGATCACGCTCGGCATTCAGCGGCAGCCGGGCACGAACACCATTGCGGTGGCCGATGCGGTCAAGGCGCTCATGCCGCAGTTCCGGCTGGAGCTGCCGACCAGCGTGCACATGGACGTGCTCTACGACCGGTCGGACACGATTCGCGAGTCGTATCGCGATGTGCAGTTCACGATGGCGCTGACGCTGGCGCTCGTGATCATGGTCATCTACGTGTTCCTGCGCAACGTGTGGGCGACGGTCATCCCGAGCCTGGCGTTGCCCTTCTCCATCATCGGCACATTCGCCGTCATGTACCTGTTGGGCTACAGCCTCGATAACCTGTCGATGATGGCGCTCATTCTCTCGGTCGGCTTCGTGGTCGATGACGCGATCGTGATGTTGGAGAACATCTACCGTCACGTGGAAATGGGAGAAGACCCGTTGACGGCGTCCCTCGTGGGGTCGCGCGAGATCGGCTTCACGATTGTCTCGATGACGCTCTCGTTGGCCGCCGTGTTCATCCCGGTGCTGTTCATGGGCGGCGTGCTCGGACGGCTGTTCCGGGAGTTCTCGGTCACGATCTGCGTCGCGATTCTGATTTCCGGGGTGGTGTCGGTCACCCTGACGCCGATGCTGTGCAGCCGGTTTTTGAAAGGTCACAAAAGGCACGCAGCGCACGAAGGGGAGGGGCACGAAGGACACCAGGCGGGAGAGAGGCGCGAAGGACGTGAGGGTCGGGACGGGCACGCAGCGGCCGAGGCGCCGGAGGCGAGCGAGTCGCGGTTCGAGCAGATCACCGAGGCGGCGTTCCAGAGCCTGCTCCGCGGTTACGACCACACGCTCAGGATTGTGCTGCAGCACCGGCCGGCGACGATGGTGGCGTTTGCGGTCGTCCTGGTGCTGACGGCGGTGCTCTTCGTCATCGTGCCGAAAGGGTTCATTCCCAATCAGGACACCGACCAGATTGCGGTCGTGACCGAGGCGGCGCAAGGGACGTCCTACGACAAGCTGGTCGAATACCAGTCGAGGATCGCCGACATCATCCGGCGGGATCCGAACGTCGCAGGGCTCGTCTCCACGATCGGCGGCACCGCCGCGAATACGCTGGGTGGCCCCAATCTCGGCCAGATCGTCGTCCACCTGAAGCCGCGCAGCGAGCGCAACGAGCTCGCTGACGACATCATCGAGAGGCTGCGGCCCGAGCTCTCCAGGGTGCCGGGGATGGAAGTATTCCTCCAGAACCCGCCGACGGTGCGCATTGGCGGCCAGGTGTCGAAAAGCCTGTATCAGTACTCGATGCAGTCACCGGATCGCGAGGCGCTGTATGAGGCATCGCGTCAGCTGAAGAAAGCGCTCGCCGACGTACCCGGCATCGTCGACCTGACGAGCGATCTCGAGATCAACAGCCCGCAGGTCAACGTGCAGATCGATCGCGACAAGGCGGCGGCGCTGGGCGTGACCGCGAATCAGATCGAGAACGCGTTTTACGATGCGTACGGTCCGCGGTGGGTGTCGACGATTTACGCGCCGGTCAACGAGTACAAAGTGCTCCTCGAGCTGGCGCCGCAGTACCAGGCCGATCCCGCCGCGTTGTCGCTCCTGTACTTCAAGGCGACGCCGAACGCCGGGGCGGGAACCGGCGGGTCGGGAGCGTCGACTGGGTCTGGCGGAACGGGTGGGTCGGGTGCAGGCGGGTCAAGCGGGTCGGGTGTGACCGGCGGGACAGCCAGTTCCGGTGGGTCCGGTGGCTCGGGCACGTCGAGCGGGACGACAACGGCCGGGACGGTCGTTCCGCTGGATACGCTCGCCACGATGACTCAGGTCGTCGGCCCGCAGACGGTGAACCACAAGGGCCAGTTGCCGGCGGTGACGATCTCCTTCGGCCTCAAACCGGGCGCGGCGCTGGGTACCGTGCTCACGGAGGTGCGGGAAATCGCCGATCAGACGTTGCCAGAGACCGTCGGCGGGCAGTTCCAGGGAGCGGCGCTCGCGTTCCAGAGCTCGCTCGGCAACCTTGCCGTGCTGCTCGTGATTGCCATCATGGTGGTCTACATCGTGCTCGGCATCCTGTACGAAAGCTACATTCATCCGCTGACGATTCTCTCCGGCCTGCCCTCGGCGGGCTTCGGCGCGCTGGTCACCCTCATCCTCTTCGGCATGGACCTGAACATCTACGCGTTCGTCGGAATGATCATGCTCATCGGGATCGTCGAGAAGAACGCGATCATGCAGATTGACTTCGCGCTCGAAGCGGAGCGGTCCGGCAAGAAGCCGCAGGAGGCGATCTACGAGGGCTGCTTGATCCGGTTCCGCCCGATCATGATGACGACGATGGCGGCGCTGTTGGGGGCGGTACCGATTGCGCTCGGCTACGGCGCAGGCGGTGAGGCCAGGCAACCGCTCGGACTGGTCGTCGTCGGCGGGCTGCTTTTCTCGCAGCTGGTCACGTTGTACCTGACTCCGGTCGTCTACACCTACATGGCGCGGCTGCAGGACTGGTTGAAGTCGAGGCAGACCGGCGGCGCGCTCCGGCCGGTTGTTGTGGGGAAATAACGCGCCAGTCCGTGGGATGCACCTGACTGTTGCCGAGCAGGCAGACGCCGGACCAGGGGCGCGAGCCGCCGGGCGGCGAGCCTTCGGGCAGCAACGCCATGAGGCGCAAGAAGAAAGGCAGGCGCTTGAGCGCGGCGGCGGTCTTGAGCAGCGATCGCACGCGCAAAACCTGCCAGCCGTAACGCTCGAAGAAGACGGGGCCTTCCGGTGGTCCGAACAGGAATGGTGCCCCGGCCTGCCGAACGATCTCACCCGCGCGCTCATTGATCATGGTCAACAGACCGGGAGACACGATGTCGATTATCCAACGTTGGAACCCGACGGAGGCAGTGACATCGCTGACTCCAGCTTCCCTGAGGTCGCTGGCCAACGCGCCGACTTCGTCGGCCATCAGATAGATCAGCAACCCCTCGCTCATCACGACGGCCCGCGAGGCGCGCCGGGCCAGGTTGGCGAATAGCCCGCGTCGCGCATCGTGGTTCGACAGGTCGAGCGGGATGCGCTCGAGAATACAGCGCGGAGCGGCATTGGCGAGCACGCCCGCCTTATAGTCGAGGATCTCAGGGAGGTCGACCTCGACCCAGCGAAGCGAGCGGGGCAGGTCGAGGCGGTACGGGCGGGCGTCGAGGCCTGCGGCGAGATTGACGACGAGGTCGGTTCCGCTCTCGATTTCCTTGGCCAGCAGCCGATCGAACGCGTACGTGCGCGCGACCATCGACCACTCCATGTTGGCATCGGCCAATGAAGCGGCAATGCGCTCGCCGCGCTCCCCGGCAAGAGCGCGGGCGAAGGGGTCCTGGAAAGCCGCGTCCGGCCGGTCGGTCTCGCGAGCGCGATAGACGGCGACCCACCGGGCCGTATCAGAAATGTCGCGGATGAGCGGCTCGACCATGCACGTCGGCCACTCTATCACGCAGCCCGCGCGAGCCTAGTGGGCCTGCGCGTCCTTACGACGCCGACGAACTTTGAACCAGGCGTACCCGACGATAGCCAACATTGCAACGACAACCCAGTACATGCAACCTCCTTCGAAGTTCGCAGGGGGTTGCGCAACGGACGTGCCGGTGGCAGGGCCATGCAGGCGCGGGCACGCGGATGAATTGCGACGGCCCAGCTGGTCGGCTTCTGTCGGCTGGCGATTACAGAACTGTTATCGTGGGAGCCACGAAGCGTGCCTCGCAGCCCACCCACTCAACCGTGCCGTCACTCAAGCGAGCGACACCAGCGCGGGCTCCGCCTCGCCTCGACGCTCGACCTCCGCGATCGCCCGCGCGAGCGCGCGCGCGGCCTTCGGCGCGCGCTCGGCCGGTTGGGCCGTGTAGCACACCCGGAGCTCGTGGGCCCCGCCACGGTCGACGTAAAACGCCTCACCCGGCACGAAGACGACGCCGTCGCGAAAGGCCTCGCGCTGCACGTCCTTCGCGCGGACTCGCGCGGGCAGTTGGCACCAGAGGTACAGCCCACCCTCGGGAACGGCGAAGCGCAGCATGCCGGGCAGCACCTGCTGCCGCAACGCCTTGACCATCGCGTCGCGGCGGCGACGATGCTCGCCCCGCAACTGCCCCAGGTGGCGATCGAATGCGCCTGACTCTATGAGCTCAGCGACGGCCAGCTGCGACAAGTTCTGCGTGTGGGGATCGACGCGTTGCTTGATGAGGGCGAGCTGTTCGACGATCGAGGGCACGGCGGAAATCCAACCGAGACGCAGTCCCGGCGCGAGCATTTTGGCAAAGCTGTTGAGATGTATAACGACGGCATTGAGCTCGTCGAGCTCGTAGAGCGACGGCGGCGGCGGGACGCCTAGTGACAATTCGCGATAGGTGTCGTCCTCGATGATCGGCACGCGATAGCGCTCGGCCAGCTCGATGAGCTCCCGGCGCGCGCGAATCGGTAGCGTGAAGCTGGTCGGATTCTGATGCGTGGGGTTGAGGTACATCAGCTTCGGGCGATAGCGAAGCATGAGCTCCTCGAGCTCGTCGAGGTCTGCCCGTTGAATGTCCCATCCGGCGAGCCTCGCACCGGCCGAGCGGAACGTGCTAATCGCGCCGAGATATCCGGGCCGATCGATGATGACTGCGTCACCCGGATCGACGAGGCACCGCGCAAGCAGGTCCAGTCCTTGCTGTGCGCCAGCCAGAACGAGGATGTTCTCAGGCGAGCCGCCGAAGCGATCGGCAAGCGCGGCGCGGAAGCGTGGCTGTCCTTCCGTCGGCCCGAGCCTGAGGGACGGAGCGGGATCGCGTGAAAGAATCGCGTCGATCGCGCCTCGAAAGGCCGCGGTCGGAAAGCATTCGAGCGCTGGAGTTCCCGCGGCAAACGACGTCAGCGCCGGATCCGCCGCCTGCGCCACCAGATCTCGAACCGTCGCATCGTCTGATTGGAGCGCGGCTGCCGACACTTTTCCGCGCCAGGAGAACGGGGCGCTGCCGGGGTCGGGTCGCGCGCAGACGAAGGTCCCGCGGCCGACGTATGCCCGCACCAGGCCTCTCGCCTCGAGCTCCCGATACGCGGCCCCGATAGTCGCCCGGCTGACAGCCAGGGCCCGGGCGAGTTCGCGTTCGGGCGGGAGCTGAAAGCCAGCGGTCAGCTCCTGCCGGGCGACGCCACGGTCGACGAGCTCCACGAGGCGGCGATAGAACGGCCGT
>Ga0182034_10000271_pt1 | contig 23061 bp, 17 predicted proteins | sample flu12Cox44000172_FD_125972 | JGI IMG/M metagenome (GOLD analysis project Ga0182034, IMG submission 125972) | Lab enrichment of tropical soil microbial communities from Luquillo Experimental Forest, Puerto Rico - flux4day.12C.oxic.44.000.172 | ecosystem: Environmental > Terrestrial > Soil >... | reverse complement strand
GGCCACAGTTGGGCGCTGGATGCCGTGGCGTCCCAAGATCCCCTCCCCGACCTGGCGAACCTTCCTCTGCAGCCACCTGCCCGACATTGCGGCGATCGACATGTTTGTGGTTGCCACCGCGACGTTCCGGCTCCTCTACACCTTGATTGTGCTCAGCCTCGACCGCAGACGGGTTGTTCATTTCGAGGTCACCCCAAATCCCTCGCAAAGCTGGCTCTCGGGCCAGATGACCGAGGTCCTACCTTGCTCTTGCAGTATCCTCGCAGCGAGCTTGTGAACATCGCCAGCGTCGCCCGGCTTGTACCAAGCAACGCCAAGCGGCGGCGTTTCATTCGCGCGCCACTTGAGGGAGTCTTCGAACCAGTCCATTGATTGCTCCTGACAATCATTTTCGCGCCGCACGAATACCTAAGACAAACTCTTCTTGGGCTGTCTCGATTGCGCCCGGGCGCACCGCCCGCACACTCGCGATCGCTTTCGTCGGCTCCATGCCTAGCTCTACCAAGAGTCGCGCTGCTATCGTCCCAGCACGCCCAAGCCCTCCGCGGCAATGGACCAGCACGTCGAGCCGGCGACGCAGCATCGACCGCAATTCTTCACCGGCGAGGCCCCACTCTTGCTCGAATCGCTCGTCTGGAACTGACACGTCAACGATTGGAAGATGAAACCACCGCATTTTTCGGCGCAGTACTTCCTCGCCGAGGCGTTCTACTCGTAGCAGGGATAGCTCTTTCTGCTCCAGAAGTGTGACCACCGCGGCGGCTCCCCAATCGAGGACCGTGTCGAGATCGAGGGCTAGATCCCGATCCTGATATCCACTCATAGCGTGTCGGTCATACTGTCCCGGGCAAAAGGTAATTCCGACACGCCCGAACTTGGGCCCAGTGGTTACGACGGCGATCTGCAAGGGGTGGGTCAAGGAGGTTCTTTTCATTCGCAATTCCAAAAGGTGTTGCTTTGAAACGCAGCTTAGCCAGCGGGATGGTCTTATCGAACATCGCCTGAGCCGCACAAGGAAAAACCGGCAATCTCATCGCCATCAACGACGACCCACGCGTGCCAGCTGTAAATCACGAGATCGCGGTCAGAATGCGGACCTCGATGCCCGACCGCGGCCAGCTGGGTGACGATCAGCACATCGCCGGCCTCGATCCTACGACAATGGATCAATCCTTCCAGAACCCGTCGAAGCGGTCGGAGCGCAGCTCGGTATGCCGCACAGTGTGCATGATGTTGCGGTGGCCTAGGAAGTGTTGCAGCGCGCGGGTATCGACCCCGTCATTGGCTAACCTGAAACCGCAGCCATGGCGCAGCATGTGCGGATGAATCGGGAAGGGAAGTTTGGCCAACTCCCCAGTCCGGCGGACCATTTTGAGGAACCAGGCCCTCGTGACCGGCCCGCCGCGTTCGGTGTTGAAAACGTAGCGGCTTTGCAGGTTCTCGCGTCGCAGCTGGCGCAGTGCCCGGATTTCCTTGCCGGTGAGGGGATGCGTGCTATCGACGCCGTTCTTGGCCCGCCGCACATGGATTCGGCCGCTATTAAGCTCGATCATGTTCCAGGTCAATTCGCAGAGTTCGCTGGCGCGAAGACCGTGTCGGTAGGCGATCAGGATTGCGGTCGCGTCGCGGTGCCCATACCGGGAATACTTCCGGGGTCGTGGTACCGCATCATGGTGCCGATATGGGATCCCGAAGCGTGGCGCCAGTGCGTCCTGCCGGGTATACCCGGCTCGTCTACACGTTTGGGCCGGGAAACAGGCATGGCAGGACTGGGATCACGCATCCGACTAGCGCAGCGGTGACTCATCACGCCGGACAAGGATGGTCTCACGGCGCTTGGTCGCTCCCCACACCTGCTCTTGCAGTTGCAGGAGCTGATGTCTTAGCTACTGCCGAGAACCAACTGGACGACATCTCGACAGTACTGCCAGCGGCTGGTCCGCGCCTCCCGCAGTCCCATTCCGGACGGTTCCCTGCGCCGGCAAGACGACGGGTCCCGCCCGCTGTACAAGCAAGATCGTACAAGCCTGATCGTTTCTCGACACACCTACGCGTTACCGGCGGAACCAAGCAGAAAGTGTGACTTAGTTCACACTCATTGCCGGCCCGTCGCGGTATCTCGAGGAAAAACAACACCGGAGGGGGCCGTCGATATGACAACCATCGTGCGTTATCCGCGGCCGAACGCGCGCAGATTACGGATATACTCCTTCGATCCGGCGCTGGCTGCGCGGTACGACCTCGTCGGCACGAGCAGCGTGACAATCGAGGTGCCCTGGGAGGACAACCTGCGCCCGGGTCCCATCGGCGGCTACGTCGAAGTCGTGGACGTGGATCCGGCCGCCGGCGCCGTTTACGGCCCTGTCGATCTCAACACCGCGGACCTGCTGGCGACGGATGGGCTGCAGCCTTCCGAATCCGACCCGCGCTTTCACCAGCAGATGGTCTATGCGGTGACCATGAAGACCATCGAGCAGTTCGAGCGCGCTCTTGGCCGAAAAGCGCTCTGGTCGACGTACCGCTACCAGACGGCGGAGAGGAAATACGTCGAAAATCACGTGCCGCGCCTGCGCATCTACCCGCATGCGATGCGCCAGCAGAACGCCTATTACAGCCCGCAGAAGAAGGCCCTGCTTTTCGGGTATTTCCCGGCCTCGGCGAGGAACGGCGCTAACACGGCCGGCACGACCGTATTTACATGCCTCTCCCACGACATCATCGCGCACGAGACCACCCACGCATTGCTGGACGGCGTGCATCCCCGCTTTAACGAGCCGGTCAACGAGGACGTGCTGGCGTTCCACGAGGCTTTCGCCGACATTGTCGCGCTGTTCCAGCATTTCACCTATCCCGGCGTGCTGCGCGATCAGATTGCGCGGACCCGCGGCGATCTGCTGCGCGAGAGCGTGCTCGGACAGCTGGCGCAGCAATTTGCGCTCGCCTCCGGCCGTGGCGACGCGCTGCGAAGCTACCTCGGCGGCAAGGACGCCTCGGGCAAATGGCAGCCGAAAAAGCCCGATCCGTTCCTGCTCGCGAAAACCTCCGAACCGCACGATCGTGGTGCCATTCTCGTGGCGGCGGTGTTCGGCGCCTTCATGAAGGTCTACATCGGCCGCACGCGCGATCTGTTCCGCATCGCCTCGGAAGGCACCGGCATCATGCGCGAGGGCGATATTCACCCCGACCTCGTCAACCGGCTGGCGGAGGAGGCGCAGCGCTGCGCCGACCGCGCTTTGCAGATGTCGATCCGCGCCATCGATTATTGTCCGCCGGTGGGCATCACTTTCGGCGACTATCTGCGCGCGATCGTAACCGCCGATCTCGACATGTATCCGGCCGACGTGGAGAACTGGCGTCTCGCGTTCATCGAAAGCTTCCGCGAATGGGGAATTTCGCCGCGCGGCGTCCTGTCCATGGCGGAGGACAGCCTGCTCTGGCCGACGGAGGAGGAGGTCATCGCGGAACAGGTGACGGCTAGTACGGCGACTCCCGCCGCGCAGGACCTTGTGCATGCCGATCTGAGGATGGCTACCGCGCGCGGCAGTAGCGCGGTCAAGAAAATGTTCCTGGATCTGGGCGCCAAGCCCAAGGACGAATACTACGCAAGCAAGGTCACACCTCCTGCATCGATTGTTCCGGGCGCATCTGAAAAGGTGCTGACGCCCGTGAGCCTGTCGCTGTCTCGACTCCAGATCTGGCTGGAAGGCGAGAGGCAAGCGGCCTTGTTCCACAACTGGCTGCTCGATGAAGATGCGGAGTGGCTTGCCAATTGCCTGGGTCTTGTGGTCACGCCATCCAGCCTCCCGATGACCATACGCCAACGGGGTGGTCGTCCACTTGTGGAAATCCATTCGGTGCGGACGGTGATGAAGCGCGGCGCGCTGGGATGGCCGGAAAAGCACCTTGTGGTCGTCGTGACACAGACGCGCATTGGTTACTTCGATACGGAAACGCAGGTGCAAAAGGATGCAATCCCCGATGCCTGGAAGGATCCGCAACCCGATTTCAAGTACCGCGCGGGCTGCACTCTTTTGATCGACCCCGAGCGCACACAGATCAAGCGCGTGGTGCGCACGCCCGGAACAGTTGCCGACGAGCGCGAATTCGATCGCCTGCGAAGCTATTTCGTGCGCGGGCTCGAGCCGCCCAACGCTTTTGATGGGGCCGCAGCGCGATTGAAGCCAGACGCCGAGCCGTTCGCGCTCCTGCATTCTCGCTTTGGAGCGTAAACTGATGGCGAAACAAACAAAGCGCAAGCCCGCAGCCGCTGCCGTGAGCCCACTCAAGCCGCCGCCCGGCGGGGCGGTAGTTCGCATGTATCGCATCGGTCACGGCGACTGCTTCCTCATCGCCTTCGCCGGCAAGAAGCCTGACAAGCCCGCCTACGTGCTTATCGATTGCGGCTACAAACCGGGCTCGCCGGCCGAGCTCGCCAACCCCACAAAGGTCAAGGATATCGGAGCGGACATCATCGCCACGACCGGCGGCTTCGTCGATGTCGCCATTGTCACGCACGAGCATCAGGATCACGTGAACGGTTTGACGGCGAAAAATTTTCCGGAATTGAAAGTCGGCGAGGCCTGGTTCGCCTGGACCGAGGATGGGCACGACGCAATTGCCAACAAGCTGCGGAAGAAGTTCAACGACCGTTTGCTCGGCCTGATCGACGCAAGCTCGCAGTTGCGCAGGCTCGCCCTCACCGAGGCCGCCGACAAAGTGGCTGATTTCCTGGAATTCGAGCTGGGCGAGGACCCCCGCGGGTTCAGGGGGACGGGCCTGGGCGCCGCCGGAAAGGATCCCGCTTCTTCGGTCAACAAGCTTGCGATGAAGTTTCTGCGGGATTGCGCAGACGGCGACCCTGTTTATCTGCTGCCTCATGAGAAGCCGGTGCCGATCAGGGGGGCGGCTAGCGCACGTGCCTTCGCGCTCGGCCCGCCGCATGACATCGACAAGATCGATGACCTCGACCCGGAGGGCGAGGAGAGTTTCGGGGACGACGACCACGCCCAGGCGGTTGCGAGCGGAGGCGTGGGGACCGGGGGATCGGCAAGGAAGTCGCCGTTCCCGCGGCGGCATGTGATCCCGCTCGAAGGCGCTTTCACCCATCCCGAATTCGGCGCTTTCTTCACTGTCCATTTCGGCAATCAGAACGTGGCCGATGCCGCCGATTACGCAGACATACCGGACAACGTCCCCTGGCGCCGCATAGGCGCCGACTGCGCCGCGGACGCTGCCGCGTTGGCGCTCGCCATGAGCAACGCCACGAACAATTCAAGCCTCGTGCTCGCGTTCGAGCTGTCAAAAGGCGGCAAGGTCCTACTGTTCGCGGGAGATGCGCAGGCCGGCAACTGGCGCTCCTGGTCGGAACAGCCGTTTGCCGATGGCAACGCGGAGGTGACCGCAAAGGACCTGCTCGCCCGCACGGTCCTCTACAAGGTTGGACATCACGGCAGTCACAATGCGACCCTCCACGGCGAGCTCAAGTCGAATTACGCCAACCTCTCCTGGATCGCACAAGGCGAGACCAGAGGCGAGTTCGTCGCGATGATCACGGCGGTCGAGAAATGGGCGCACCACAAGCCGAAGCCTGACTGGAATCATCCCTTCCCCGCGATCAAGGAAGCTTTGGAGGAAAAGGCGGGCGGACGGGTGTTGCAGACAGATTGCGACCTGCAAGACAATCCGCCGGCGGGCGCCAAGGCATCCGAGTGGCGCGCATTCCGCAAACGCCTGACGCAGACCCCACTGTTTTTCGACCTTATGATCGAGGGCTGAGGGATTGCGTCAACCGTGCCGACGAGGTGATCTTGTCTCGCAAACAGACGAAGAACCGAACGCGCATTACCCGTCTTCGTTCGAAGGCAACGAAGGCGAGACCTCACATTGACCGCCTTGGCGCAGCCAACGCCGATCTGAAAAAGAAACCGGCCGAGGCGCTGGAGCTCGACATCAACGTGAATGTTCCGCCGCCGCGGTGTCGCCCGCTGCGCGTCTTCGCCTACGACCCGTCCCTCGCCATGCGCATGGACACCGTCGACATCAACGAGGCGACACTTCTGGTCCCCTGGGAGGAAATCCAGCCCGGCCCGGTCGGCGAATATATCGAAGTGGTCGACTACGATCCGGCGAGCAATTGCTTTTATGCGCCGGTCGACCTCAATCACCCGCACATCCTGACCCAATCGGGCCTCACGCCGTCGGAGGCGCTGCCGCAGTTTCACCAGCAGATGGTCTATGCAGTGGCGATGAAGACCATCGAGTATTTCGAGCGCGCGCTCGGCCGCGTCGCCCTGTGGAGGCACAGGGTGCAGGTGAGAGACGGCGGCGTGCGATGGGAATACGTGCAGCGGCTGCGCATCTATCCGCACGCGCTACGCATCCGGAACGCCTATTTCAGCCCCGCCCGGATGTCGCTGCTGCTCGGCTATTTTAAGGCGTCAGATACGATGCCGGGGACGGTATTCGCCGCCACGTCGCATGATATCATCGCCCACGAAACCGCGCATGCGCTGCTGGACGGCTTGCGCGCGCAGTTCTTCGAGCCGACCAATCCCGACATCCGGGCGTTCCACGAGGCGTTTGCCGATATCGTGGCCCTGTTCCAGCACTTCACGCTGCCGGAGGCGCTGAGACACCAGATCGCGGCGACGCGCGGCAACCTCGAGCAGCAGAACCTCCTCGGACTACTGGCCATCCAGTTTGGCGCCGCGACCGGCCGTGGCGCGTTGCGCGACTACATCGGCGAATATGTCGACGTGAACGATGCCGACGGGCAAAGGCTTGTTTGGCGGCGGCGAAAACCGAGCCAGACCGACTACCGCGATGCCACCGAGCCACACGACCGCGGTGCCGTCCTAGTCGCAGCGGTGTTCGACGCGTTCCTGCAGATCTACAAGCGGCGCACGCGGGACCTTCTGCGCTTGGCGACCGGCGGTACCGAAATCCTGGCAGCGGGCGCCATCCCGGCCGACCTCGTCAACCGCCTGGCGCAGGAAGCCAGCAAGGTCGCCAGACACATCCTAGACATCTGCATCCGCGCCCTCGACTATTGCCCGCCGGTCGACATGACTTTCGGTGAATATCTGCGCGCGCTCATCACGGCCGATACCGACCTCGTCCCGGTCGACGAGCATCGCTATCGCACCGCCTTCATTGCGGCCTTCCGCGACCGCGGCATCTATCCGGGCGACGCGAAGCACATGTCGCCCGACAGCCTGGTGTGGGAGCCGCCCACGGCTCCTTTGCGTGACATTAGGCGCGTTCTCGAACGCATGTCGATCGAGTGGGACCTCAATATCGACCGACTGAACGCCGAGCTTTTGTCACAACGGAACGCGAAACTGTTCTGGCAGTGGCTGCATGACGACCGCGAAGTTTCGGACAAGGAGGTCGCCGCCCTCGGCCTCGTGCGCCTCGACCGGCCCGGGCCTTATCGGCTCGGCTCCCATCTTGGAGAGCTGAGCCGGATCGCGGTTCAATCGGTGCGTCCGGCCCGGCGCGCCGATCCCGGGGGCGTCATCCACTGGGACGTGGTGATCGAGCTCACCCAGACCTTCACGCCCGCTGAGCAGCCCCGTGTCCGCTTCCGCGGCGGCTGCACCCTCATCATCAATTTCGGCTCCGCCCTGGTCCGCTACGTCGTCCGCAAGCGCGTCGGTAATGCGTTGCGTTTCGCCGAGCAGATGGCGTTCGGCGGCGCCGGCGAAGTAGCCAACAACTATTTCACGGCGGACGCGATCGGCAGCGAGCCGTTCGCGGCCTTGCACGGTATGTACGGCTAGGGGGCCGCATTGGCTCGCGCGTCCCACACCAAGTCCACTCGCACGCCGCACCGGCCGACGCGCGCGCCGGCCAACCCCGGCTGGCGCGCCAAGGTCAGGATGTACCGCCAGGGCCTGCGCGACTGTTTCCTGGTGTCGCTGCCGCGCGCCGGTAGCCGGCCCTATTCCATAATGATCGATTGCGGCGTGATCCTCGGCACGCCTGCCGATGGCCGGCGGCCCCAAATGAAGGAGGTCGTTGACAACATCGTCGCCACCACGCAAGGCGAGATCGACCTCCTGGTTGTGACCCACGAGCATTGGGATCATGTGTCCGGCTTCGTGCAGGCGAAGGAGTCGTTCCGCCCGCTCAAGGTGCACGCGCTCTGGCTCGCCTGGACCGAGGATCCAGAACACGAGCTGGCGAGAAAGCTCAGGCGTGAAAGGGACGCAGCGCTCTCCGCGCTCCGTCTCGGTCTTAGCCAGCTGCAGCTTGCGGGCGCCAAGGGCGCGGTCGAGATCGCGGGCGTCCTCGAATTCTTGGGCGCCGCGAAGGGTACCTCGACCTCCGACGCGCTCGCCCACGCGCGCAGCCTGGTGCGCAAGCCCCGGTACTGCTTGCCGGCGGAGGCTCCGACCGAGCTGCCGGACGTCGGCGCCCGGATCTACGTTCTCGGCCCACCGCCCTGCGAGAAGCGGCTGCGCAAGATCAGGCCGTCAATGCGCGAGAAGGAAACCTACGGGCTCGGGCTCGAGGCGCTGCCGCTCTTCATGGCCGGCATCGGCGCTGCACTCGAAGGCGGCGATGCCGGCCGTCCATTCGACCGCAAGTTCGAGATCCCGAAATCCACTGCGGCCAGGCTGCCGTTTTTTCGGGATCACTACTGTAACGACGACCGGCGCCGCATCGAGGGCGACTGGCTCATGGGCATCCCCGACATCGCGCTGCAGCTCGACAGCCTCACCAACAACACCAGTCTCGTGCTCGCGATCGAGCTTGCCGACGGCGACGTGCTCCTGTTTGCCGCGGACGCCCAAGTGGGCAACTGGCTGTCGTGGCAGGACCTTGCGTGGCCCGTGGGCGGCAGGACCGTCACCGGCCCCGATCTTCTCAACCGCACTATCCTCTACAAGGTCGGCCATCACGGCAGCCACAATGCGACGCTGAGGCACTATGGGCTGGAGCTGATGAAGCGGCTGCGCGTCGCCATGCTTCCGGTGGACGAAGAGATGGCGAAGAGAAAGGGCTGGACCCAGATGCCTCTCCCCGAACTCGTCACGGCCCTCGAGCAGCGTGCGAGCGGCGGGGTTCTGCGCGTGGATCGGCCGAGCCCCGTCAAAAAGGAACAAGTCATCGAAGACCGACTGTTTTTCGAAGTCGTTTTTTGAAGGTCCGGACGCTCCGCGTACCCGCCCGTTCAGAACGATTCAGGTCCAGCCCAAGGACTTGCGGGTGCTTCCGCAGCATCCTGAGCCTGCGGTAAGCTGGCACAGCGGGCTCCGGGGAGGAGCCCATGCTCGATCCAAGACGCCGCGCCTTCATCACGCTGCTCGGCGGCGCGGCTGCCGCGTGGCCGGCCAAATGGCCTCAATCGGGGGACCGGCGAGGAAGATTGGGGGCGATCAACGCTCGTGACGTGGTATCGTTCCCTTTACGCACCTCGCACGGGAGGCGCGTATGACAGTCACCATCGGACGGCGGGAATTGCTGGCCGCACTCGGCGGAGCGGTGGCATGGCCGCTTGCGGCGCGCGCGCAGCAGCGCGAGAAAATGCGGCATATCGGCGTGCTCGTGCCCGCAGCTTCGAACGATCCAGCATTTCAGGCTCGCGTCGGGGCGTTCCTGCAGGGATTGGCGGTGTTGGATTGGTCGATCGGCCGCAACGTGCGGGTCGACGCCCGCTGGGCCATCGATGCCGCCGAGATTCGCCGCCAGGCGGCGGGGCTGGTTGCGCTGGCGCACGATTGGGCACTCGGCAGCAGACGAGAAGCCTAGTCAGTATGGAAACTCGGCCAAGATAGACAGGGGGAATGATGTTGCTCTCTATCCTTGATAAGCCTCCGGTGCGTCGCCTTCGAGTGTATGCATTGGATCCGAGCCTTGCCCAGAAACTGCAAACGGCACCACTTCAGGAAATCGTTCTTCCGATTCGGTGGGAGCAAAATCCTAAAACCGGGCGTCTCGATGTTGGACCGATAGGCGAATACATCGAAGTAGTTGATGTCGATCCGGCTAGTGGAGTTGTGTATCCACCAGTCGATCTGGACGATCCAAATTTGTTGGCGCAGGACGGCCTCCCTCCTTCTGAAGGGTATCCGCAATTTCATCAGCAAATGGTCTATGCGGTCGCAATGGCGACCATCGAACGTTTCGAGCAAGCGCTCGGCCGAGTCGCCTTGTGGGCTCCACGTCAGGTGACACCTCGAGACAATCCTGAAGGCCAATGGAAACACGAGTTCGTCCGCCGCCTTCGAATGTACCCGCATGCTCTGCGCGATCAAAACGCCTATTACAGCCCGGACAAGAAGGCGATTTTGTTTGGGTATTTCCCGGTACGCACCAATGATGCCCGCAATACCCCGGGGACCACCGTTTTTGCATGTCTATCCCACGACGTTATCGCGCACGAGGTTACCCACGCTCTGCTTGATGGCGTACATCCGCGCTTCAACGAACAGAGCAATCCCGATGTACCTGCCTTTCATGAGGCGTTCGCGGACATCGTCGCACTGTTTCAGCGCTTCTCTTACACGGACGTAGTGCGCGATGAGATTGCTCGTACGCGTGGTCGTCTTGAGAACGAGAACATGCTTGCGAAGCTCGCGCAGCAATTTGGCAGCGCAACCGGCCGCGGCAGCGCCCTGCGTGACGCGTTGGGAATGGAAGTGGACGGAAAATGGCAGCGCCGCCCTCCCGACACGACCATACTCGAAAAGACAATGGAGCCGCATGAGCGCGGTGCTATTTTAGTCGCCGCGGTATTCGGCGCGTTTCTGCTCGTCTATGGGCGGCGAACCGAAGATCTCTACCGAATTGCGACGCAAGGAAGCGGCGTGCTGCCGGAAGGCGAGATCCATCCGGACATGGCAAGACGGCTTGCGGAGGAAGCGGCAGCTTGCGCGGGAAATATCTTACGCATGTGCATCCGCGCTATCGACTATTGCCCGCCCGTCAACATCACTTTCGGGGAATATCTGCGCGCCGTGATGACCGCCGACATCAACATTGATCCAGAGGATGAGCTTCGATATCGAGTGGCATTCGTTGAAAGCTTCCGACAATGGGGCATCTATCCGCGTGGTACCCGCAGCATGTCGGTTGAAGCTTTGACGTGGCCCACCGGAGCCGAGGTCATTGCAGAGTCGGCGCAGCAGTTGAAGCTCAGGCATGGAAAAACAGCACGCATCTCAACCAAGAAAGCCGTTGCAGCCGCTCTGAAGCAAAGCCAGGAAGATATCAAGGTATTCTTCGATCAAGCGCAGGTGGTGAACGGTTCTCGGGCGCAGTCGATGCGATGGGATTTGGACAGCGATCGCCTCGAGATCTGGAAGCATATGCAGGAAAATCGGCGAGCGGTGTGGGGCTGGCTGCATCGCAGCAGACGGCGAAAATACTGCAAGGCGTTCGGCCTTGTGATCGGAAAAGATGCGCCAGCGACTGTGTATCGCAAAAAAACGGGCGAGCCCACGGTGGAGGTACATTCGGTTCGCACGGCGCTGCGCCGGGACGCGCACGGATCGATTGTCACCGATCTCGTGGTGGAGATCACGCAGCGACGCCGTGGCTATTTCAAAAAAGAAGACCAGGAGAAAGCTGACAAGCGGTCTACACCATTCAGCGCCAAGGAGAAAGGAGATTTCAAGTATCGCGCTGGCTGCACCATCATAATCGATACTAAACAGAATGTTTTTCGTCACATAATCCGAACCCCGGGGCCTATCGACGACGATATTGAGCTCGAACGTATTCGTCAGTTCCCTACCGGAGACGCAGGTCCAAGCGCGAATGCCTTCGCTGGCATGAGAGCAGTCAGCCTAAGAGAAAGGGCTTATCGAGGGCTCAATGAGCCATTCGCTCTTCTGCATCGGCATTCAGGGGAGTGAGTCATGACAAGCGCGGCTCGAAAAAGTTCGTCAAAGGCATCCAGCGCCAGGCGCAAGTCCAAGAGACCACCCAAGGCAAAACGAAAAACCACACATACACGCGGGAGGACTGCACAACGCTCCAGCAAGACCAGGCCGCGACGAGAACGGAAGCGTCCGCATCAATCCTCGCGGGGCGCGACCAGGGGCGTGAACCATCAGACGGAGGGGCTGATGCAAGCGCCGGCCTCTGGCGTCAAGGTCCGTATGTATCGCCAAGGCCACGGCGATTGCTTTCTGCTTGCATTTCCGCGGCCGAACGGGCAGCCAGCATACGTTCTCATCGACTGCGGTTATAAGCCGGGTTCGAACACCCGGTTCGGTCTTGCCGACATCTCTAACATTGTTGCCAACATTCGCGAGTCGACGGGCGGGCATTTGGACTTGGTGATCATAACGCACGAGCACCAGGATCATGTGAACGGGCTTCCCAACAATTTCAAGAACTTTGAGATTGGAGAAGCGTGGTTCGCATGGACTGAGGATCCAGACGACGAGGTCGCAAACGAACTTCGCAAACGCCACCATGATCAATTGCTCGGACTTGTGGCGGCTCGCAATCGATTGGCTGCTTCTTCAATTCAAGCAGCCGCCTGGCTCGATAGTCTCCTTCAACTAGAACTTGGGATCGATAACCCAACTGAATTCGCCGCCGCAGCAAAGAAGGATCCGGCAGATTCGATCAACAAGCAAGGAATGAGCTTGATCAAGAAAAAAGCCGGAAAGAAGAATACGAAGTACGTTCGACCGCACCAGGAAATCATGAGCATCCCGGGAGTCAAAGGCGTGCGCGTTTTTGCATTCGGACCACCGCGCGATCCTGACCTGATATCGGACGAGGATCCGGAGGGCAACGAGGCCTTTCCGGGGCATGGAATCTCGGCCTTTGCTTCGTTCTATGCTGCCGCCCGGGCGGCGGACGGCGAACCGGAACAGAACACGTTGACCTTTCCGGCCCGTTTATCCGTGCCGCTCAAGGAAGCATTTCGGCACCCCGAATGCGGGAAATTTTTTAGTGATCATTACGGTCACGACAAAACGCCGAGGGCGATCGGAGACGAGAGCGCGGACGATGCTTCCTGGCGCCGCATCGATCAAGATTGGCTGTACTCCGCTGAAGATCTGGCCTTGGTCCTGAACAGGGGCATCAACAACAACAGTCTCGTGCTGGCATTCGAGCTTTTAAATACGAAAAAAGTGCTGCTTTTTATCGGCGATGCCCAACGCGGGAATTGGGTGTCGTGGACCCAGGGAAGTTGGAAAGATGGTCAGGAAAGTATCTCGGTAAAGGATCTTATGTCGCGCACCGTTTTGTACAAAGTAGGACACCATGGCAGCCACAACGCCACACTGCACGGGACCGAGGCCGATGCTTATCCGAACCTCAGCTGGATGGGCCACGGCAAATATGGGAGCGAGTTCGCTGCAATGATTACAGCGGTGAACAAATGGGCGTTAGCCGTAAAGCCAAAACCGTGGGTTCACCCGCTGCCCTCGATCAAAAAGGCTCTCATGGAAAAGTGTGGAGGCAGGGTATTCCAAACCGATACGCCTGAGGTCACGCGGCCGGAAGGAGTATCGGCAGCTGAGTGGCAGGAGTTCGAGAGGAGGACAAATATAGATCCTGCCGGCCTGTATTTCGAATACGAGGTGCACGATGCATGATCTTGCAGTTCCACGTCCGTTAAATATTACGCCATAGCACATATCGAGCCGGCAGGGTGATCTCTAATGCCTGCCAACACTCTGCTGCCCATCGAGCTGGATCCCAACGCGCTTGCGCACCTTGATTTTGCGGAGTTTTGCGACAAGCTGATCGAGAAGCTCAGCGACATTAAAACTCAGCGGTTCGCTTGGTACGACAACAAGCGAGACGAACAGTCGAAATGGGTCAATGGCTCTCGGCGCGTGCTCGCTACACTGGGAAGCGTCGCGATTTTGCTCACCGCGATGGGAACAACGCTTCGAATTGTCGACGTGCCCCACAAATACGAGGCTGCGGGCCTTGGCTGTTGCGTTGGTGCCATTCTCGGCCGCAGTGGCTGCAGAGCAATTGTGGCCATTTCTGTCGCTGAACATTTGTTGCGCGTAACTATTCAGATGTGGAAAAACAAGACCTTTTTGGTTGCATCAAGTTCATGACGAAAACCCGGCATGCCAGCCTTTTTTATAGAGTCGAAAACTTGTGTGAAGTATGTCACACTGAGATTTTAAAACGGATGGCACAATCCACGATAGAAGCCTGAATTGACTCCAGACTGATGGAGGTGAAGCTATGCCTAAGATAGTCCCCCCGCGTCGGTCGGACTATGCGCTGCCGCGCTGGTAATGTTGAACTACGACAAACGGAAAATGCCACGGTCTTAGCGCTGAGACAAAGGAGGTACCAATCATGATTAAAGGTATCGCGATTCTTGGTGGCTTCATAGGGTTACTGGTGATGTCCTCGTCTGTCAACGCACAACGCTGGTGTGAAAGTCAAGCGCAGCTCAACGAGGCGGAGAGGACAATCTGCAGCAGCGACGACCTTCGTAGGCTCGATAGACAGTTGAATGAAACGTTTCGGAGGAGTGATGTGTCTACTGCTTCGGAGCGGGCGTGGATCGTGCGTCGGAACGAGTGCGGCAACAGCCAGGGTTGTCTGGAGCGTGTCTATAGGGAGCGTATTCGTGATCTCGGGGGTGATTGACCGGGACGGCCGCGACCGAGACCGCGACCGACAGCAGGTGATCGCGCCATGTTGATTTTTGGCATCGCACCTGCGCGCGGGCGGATGCGAAGAGCCTCGTAGCCACGGGGAGTCCCGCGAAAATTAAATTCGAGATTCCCTGTTGCGCGTCACGGTGTTGAATCCAAAGTTCGCTCGAGGTGCGCATAAAGAGCCTTGCTGACGGCAATCGGATCGTTACGCATTTCCGGTGTGAGCAATCAATGTTGGACGATCTGTTGGACGCTTTTGATCCAATCATTGCCCACAACATCTGCTGTTGTTTCACCGTGCACCGCCATCTACGATGCTTACCCGCGAGGCTCTGCGACGGCGGAAGTACCTCTAATATAAGAACCGCCATGTTGGATAGTTCCAGCCAGGTATCTTCTCCTCGGGGTCAAACGTGGCTGTGCCGGGTTGCTCGACCACCGTTGGGACTCCCAATCGCTATTCCGTCGCTCAACCAAGCGTGTGCGCCTATGCTATACTGCGCCGCATGAAAGTTGAAGAAATCGCCGAAGCTGTTGCCAACCTGCCGCCAGATCAGCCGCGCCCATCACGCCGGGGAGCAATGATGTCCAACAGGAGGTTGCAGTGCCGCGAATACCAGACGTGAATCGCCCGGCTGTTGCTGCATGCGAGCGCCCGGACCTGGTGCTCCAGACGGGTCATACCGGAGGAGTCGCGGCAGTTGCATTCAGCCCGGAGGACCGATACCTCGCATCGTCGAGCCGCGACAACACAGTCAAGATTTGGGATCTGAACAAGGGATTCGAGCTCCGTACACTGCGCGGCCATACCGATTCCGTGAACGCCGTGTCTTTCAGCCCTGATGGTGAGCTTCTCGCCTCGGGCAGCGCCGACAATACAGTGAAGTTATGGGACGTCGCGACGGGGCGACAATTGTTTTCGATGCCGACGGGCAACCACATCATGGGGATGGTCGACGTCGCGTTCCGTTCCGACGGCAAGACGCTGATTTCGCTGAACCAAGATCGTACGGTGACCCGCTGGGACGTCGCGAGCGGTCGGCAGATCGGTAGTTTCTCTGCAGGAGGCCTCACCGGCACTGCCTGGTTCACTCGCATCACCCGCGATGCACACTGGGTGATCTCCGATGTGCGAGACAAAAACACTCAAGCGCAATTCATCGAGCTTTGGGACGCCACCACCGGAAAGAGAGTGTTTAGCTGTCCCGCCGGTGCGGGAGACTATAACAACCCGACGCTGAGCCCAGACGGGCGCTGGATGGCGTCGAACGACCAACACGCCGCCGTACGGATGTGGGATGTCGCGAAAGGCGTGATGATCTATTCGCTGTATGGTGACCCGCGAAAACAGTCGAACATGGCGCTCGGGTTTGCGTTCAGCCCCGATGGCAAGATCCTTGCCGTTGGCAATTCAGAGCGGGAAACATTGCAGTTTCTTGAGGTCGACACCGGCCGCATGATCCGGTCGGTCGACGGTACGTTTACGGAAAACCTGCGTTTCAACAGCGACGGCAGCAGAATCGCTGCAATCCGTGGCTCGGAAATCACAATCTTGAACCCGGCCACCGGCGAGACGCTGCAGTTTTTGCGCGGCAACACTCGAGCTATCAGCTCCCTGGCAATCAGCCGCGACGGCCGGTTGCTGGCGGCGGGCGGCGAAGACAATCAGACCAGGGTGTGGGATCTCGTCATGGGACGGGAGATACGGCGGGTCGGCGGACCACTGCCCAGATATGACTTGGGGGCAACTGCCGTGGCATTCAGCCCGGACGGACTCTGGGTCGCGACAAATCTCAACGAAGCCAACGATGAGGGTTTTCTGGTAAACAGAGCCGGCATCTGGGAAGTCTCGACCGGACGAGTCGTGCACAAATTGGAGGGCTTCGGTAACGGCGTTACATCGATAGCTTTCAGCCCGGACGGCTCGCTGATCGCCGCGGGAGACTACATCGGCAGGGCGCAGATCTGGGAAACACACAGCTGGAATGTCTTGGGCAGTCTCAAAGGGGGCAGTATCAGAGAAGGTCAGCTTTGGCCTGCGAGTTCTCTTGCCTTCAGTCCGGACGGGCGTTGGCTCGCCCTCAGCGCCGAGCGCGGAGTTGCCCTTTGGAACGCCACAACTCGTCAATGGTCGCGCAGCATCGAAGAGGCCGGCTACGTCCAGGCGCTCGCCTTCAGTCCGGACAGCAAACTGCTGGCAACCGTGAATCTGCACAGCCATCATATCGAAGTGTGGGACCTCGAAGCCGCAACGTGCGTGTTGTCGATACCGGAGCAACCGGCCGAAATCGGGAGTTTGAAATTCAGTGCTGACGGCAGCCGACTGGCCGCTCCTGGACTCGATCACACAATACATGCGTGGGACGCAGTCAGCGGCAGGCATTTGACGACGCTATCTGGTCATTCGGGAGAGGTCAAAGCCGTGGCGTTCACACAGGACGGCCGTTGGCTGGTCTCGGCGAGCATCGATGGGAGCGTGCGCCTCTGGGATTTGTCGGCCGGATCGGCGACTGTGTTGCTTGCCACGATCAGCGGCAGTGACGATTGGGTCACTGTGACAACGGATGGTCTGTTCGATGGATCGACGGACGGCACGCAAAAGCTGGTCGCCTGGCGAATCGGAAATACTCTCTATCCAGCGGACCGGTTCTACGCGAGCAATTACACGCCACGGCTTTTGGGCCGCGTGTTGGTGGGAGAGAAACTCGCGTCGGAATTGAAGTTGGATGCGCTCAGACTTCCGCCGGTGGTGCGTATCAGCAATCCGCCGGTGGGAGGCAAATCGAAGAGTGGGCAGGCACAAGTGGTGGTCGAGGCCACGGATCAAGGCGGTGGCGTCGCCGAAGTGCGTCTGTTTCAGAACGGCAAACTGATTGCAAAAGCGCCGGGCGACAGCGGCGGCAGCTATCGGTTCGATGTTGATCTCGTCGCCGGAGAAAATGTCCTGAAGGCCTCGGCGCTCAGTCAGGAGAGGGTGGAAGCCAATGACGACCAGGTACGGGTGACCAACGATGCTGATACAGCCGACCCCGTCCCTGCCAGGTCAGCTTTGCATCTCCTCGTGACCGGCGTCAGCCAATATGAGGACTCCGCACTCGATCTGGATTATGCGCGACCTGACGCCGAATCAATTGCCGAGTTTTTCCGACAGAACAAGCTGTTCAGCAGCGTCCACTCCTACAAGCTCTACGATCAGGGGGCGTCCAAGATCGCAATCCAGGAGGCGTTGGAGAAGCTCGTCGAACGGGCGCAGGCCAACGACGTAGTCATCATCTATTTTGCGGGACATGGCGTCGGCGTGAGCGAGCAATTCTACTTTCTTCCGCACGACATGCGCCTGGAAGATGATGATGTTGCCGCCATTCGCAAATATGGCATTCCTGCTTCAGCCCTTGCTGATGCCCTGATGAGAGTCAAGGCACTGAAACAGGTGTTGATCCTGGATACTTGTGAATCGGAAGGCGCATTGCCACTGCTCGCCAAGTCAATGATGTATCGGTCGCGCGGGGTCAGCGTGGCAGAAGAAAAGGCAGTAAAGATGCTCGCCCGGGCGTACGGCGTCTATTTGATCGCAGCTTCCGCTCGGCAGCAGGATGCCTACGAAGTTCCAGAGTTGGGGCATGGTATTCTGACCTACGCTCTCCTTAGAGGATTGGGAGAAAACGGTGAACCCCAGGCGCCAATGTTGACGCCGGGAATTGTCACCGTCGGGTCGCTCATCGAGTACGTCTATGCCCAGGTGCCCGAGCTGACAGAAAAATATCGGCATCAGAAGCAGTACGTGGTGACCTCCACGACCGGCACGAATTTCCCCTTGTGGTCAAACTGAGGGCAATCAGGTGGAGGGCAGCAAGAACGTCCCGACGCGCAGTGCCATTCTCCACGACCCTCGAGGACGAGGAGACAGATCATAAAATCCTGGAGCTGCGGGTTTCCGGGTTGTAGGTGCAATTGCTGGTGCTTCAACACGAGGTCCTGTCTGCCATCGGCTCGAGCCATTGCAAATCAGCAGCCGGGAGATCAAATGTCTTAACGGCACACCAAAAGGACGTGCCTGATTAGGGTTTAGGACACGCGATGCCCTCGCCCGAGAAAATTTTGAAGGCCGACAATACGGGGAGAAAAGTCGGGCTCGTCTACAACGACGACACGCTTTCGGCCGGCCCAGCCGCCCACGTGCTGGTCGTCGGCGTGGCCGCCTATCAGTCACCAAAATACAAGAAAGTGCTGCAGACCGCCACGATCTCGGCGCGCGCGGTAGCAGATTGGTTCGTAGATGGAGCGAAGGCGCGCTTTGCCAATCCCGCTTGCGGATTGGGAAGCGTCGCGCTCCTGCTTTCGGAGACGGCAGGAGTTGCCAACGCGCTCTACGCCGGGGGCGAGATTCCGCGTGCGACGTTCGCCAACGCGAAAGCTGCCCTCCGGGATTGGGTGGAGCGGATCAATACGCACAAGGACAATCTGGCCATCCTGTACGTCGCAAGCCATGGGGAAAGCTTCCTGAACCGGACGGCCTTCCTGCTTGAGGACTACGGAATAGATTCGCTCGATGCCACCGCAGGCATGGTGGAGATCGAGCAGCTCGTTGGCGCGCTGGAGAACGCGATTCCGGTCGCTCAATTGCTCCTGTTTGACTGCTGCCGCGATGCGACCTCGGCTGAGCTGCCGTGGAACGAGGCGATTGGAAACAAGCTGATCGCCCTGAAGCGCCGGCCGGACGACCACGGCGAGCCAAGAAAGCAATGGGTGATCTGCTCGACGTCGCTCGGTAGATATGCCGGCGGCCTCGCCACCGGGGCCACCCTGTTCAACATGGCCCTGATCGAGGCGTTGAATGGCGTGGCGAGCGACACGAGCACCGAAGGCTGGCCGGTCCGGCCCGGCCTCCTCGTGGACAAGATCGACCGCATCCTAGCGCTGCACCGATTGCCGGATGAGAGGGCTCAGACTCCAGCGGGCCGAATGGCTGGCTCCTTCGACATCACGTTCCCCGGCGAGCTCAAGGAGGTGCCGATCTACATCACGCTGAACGATCCGGCGGAGTGGCCAGGCAGTACGATCAACGTCAGGATTAATGGCATACCTGCCGAGCCGATCAAGGGCGCGGAAGGGCAGTCGCCATTCCATGTGAGCAGAGTGCCCGAGCTGGCAGTGGTCGAGGTGGAAGCTGCACGCCAAAATACTAACCTTGGCCGGGCCAAGGCGAAAGCGCATCCCCCCGCGATGTTCTTGGCCGTGGAGAAAAACCCTGCGGCCTTCTCCGCCGAGGTCGGACGACTCCCGCGGTCGCGTGGTCTCGCAACGCGCGCGAAGCTCGTCATCGACGTCCAGAGCCAGACCCTGATCCGAAAGGGCGCGGTCGCCAGCATCATGAGGCGCGACCAGCCAAGAGCGAGCGCCAGGGAGGTCACGGTTGACATCGGCGGCGAGACGCCGGTCGACTTTGCCCCGGGCGATCTCACGATCGCGCTGCGCACGCCGGACGGCCGCACTCAAACCCGCGACGTCACGCTGGCGAACTACCAAATTGTCCGGGTGCAGTTTGCCACGCAGCAGTCGCCGCAGCCGTGGCTGAGCGCAGCCGCGATCGCTGGTGCGATCAGGGAGCCCTCGGCCGAATTCGCCGCGACCGGTGCTGCTTCTGGTCGCAATCTCGCAGTCGACGTTGTCGGCGGGATCAATATGGACCTCACTGTCAGTTCGCTGGCGGACGTGAGAATGCGTGTCATGGCGGGCCCCGATGATGGGCGGTTCGCGCGGTATGATGTGCAGGACGAGCGGGAGTCGCGGTTCGTTCGTGAGATGTCTCCCTCGGCCCCACCCCTCTTTGCTCGCGTCACCATGGGCGACCGGGTAGAATTCGCGGTGATACCGAGCCTCGGCGGCGCCGGTCAATACACAGTCGGCGGCTGGACCCCTTTCCTCCTGGTCGACCGGCGGGCAGCGCTCAACGAGCCTCTGACCGCCGCGATCGTCCAGGACAGGAAATGGTCAGGCCTGCTCGGCTTCTTGGCCTCACGCGAGATCGCAGCAGGGGCGAAGCTCCTCGACAGCGGCTTGAGCCAGGCCGCGGTCGCCGCGATGGCTGAAAAGGTCAGCAATCCCCTCGCCGCGGTCGCCGGCGCGCTGATCGCCGTCGCGGCCAGTAATCCTGATATAGAGAAGACATGGGATCCCTGGCTTGAGAACATCGCCAATTGGTTCATGGATATCCCGGACGGCCCGATCGTCCTCGGCCGCAGGCTGCTGATGCGGGCCCGCACGGAAAAGCAGGTCGCCGAGGCGCGCAGATGGTTTATCATGGGCTTCCAGCGCGGCGTTCCCTTTTATTCGCTGTCCGTTGACTGGCTCGCCCACGGCCTTGAGAGCATTCCAGGCGACGACGAGGACCGTGACCTTGCCCGTATGCAACGAGCTGCGCGCCACCTGTCCGGCCGAATAGATCCGACCCATACCTTCAGCGTGATCCGCGCTAGCGACGGAGCAGCGTGAGCGTGTCCGTCTTTAGGCTCGCCATGTATCCGGCGTCGGAGGGCGACACGCTGATGCTGACCTGGGGCGAGGCGGCGCGGCCACGCCACGCTCTCGTCGATCTCGGACGAACGAAGAACTACCGGGCGCTAAAGCCGCTGCTGAAGGAGATTGCCAACGTCGATCTCTTCATCATCACCCATATCGATGCCGACCACATCGAAGGTGCCGTCCCGCTCTTTAAGGAAGCGCCGCCGCCGTTCGCGGCGCGCCATGTCTGGTTCAACGGCTATGCGCAGTTGGAGACCGCCAACGAGCGCCTGCCACCGGCTACCCGCGTGACGCTCGGCGCCGGACAGGCGGAGAAGGTGACTGCCGGCATCGTCAAGAGCGGCTGGCGATGGAACGATCAATTCGCCAGCGGCGTGGTCTCCATCAACAGCGACGAGGCGAAGCAGCCGATCGACTTCGATGATGGACTGTCGGTGACCTTGCTGGCACCCACGGACCGGAAGCTCGCCGACCTGATGCCGGTCTGGGCCGATGAATTGAAGGCCGCCGGCCTACGGACGACCGATCCCGACGAGGTGGCGGAAGCCCTGGCGGAGGGCCGGGTGCGTCTCGGCGGGATCAACGTGGAGGACCTCGCCAAGGCCAGATTCAAGGAGGACGCTACCAAGCCGAACGGGGCGAGCATCGTCTTCATCGCCGAGTATCGTGGAAAGCGCGTGCTTATGGGAGCAGACGCCCATCCCGGCGTCATGGAAGCGTCGCTCCGGGCGCTGGGCGCGAGCGAGTCGAACCCATACCGGCTCGACTGCCTGAAAGTGTCGCATCATGGGAGCAAGGCCAACACCTCGCCCGGCCTGCTCAAGGTCCTGGACTGCACGTGCTTCGCCTTCTCGACCGACGGCTCGCACCACGGTCATCCCGACCCCGAAACGATCGCTCGCATCCTCAGGGCCGACTCCGTCCGCAAGAAAACGCTAATCTTCAACTTTCGGCAGGACAGCACCGACGTATGGGATGACGACGATCTGATGGCGCGATGGAACTATGAGTGCTTCTTTCCGGATGACAGGCGGGATGGCGTGGAGATCGACCTTTATCCGTCGCTCCGGCGGCGCTCCGCACGATCATGAGTGGTCTCGCGAACCCTCGCCGACGACGGCGAAGGGAGCCAAACTGCGGGATGGACCCGAACTTCCCATCCTATGAAGGTCAGTTATGCGACCTGCGGGAGGCTGCGCGCGCGCTCGACTTGCAAGTTCAAGAATTGCGAGCCAGCACGGATGCAGAGATCGACCTGGCCTTCGAAACTATTGCGCGGCAGCGCATCGCCAAATCCGATCACCGGCATCGCCTGCTGCTGCGCGCGCGCCGCGGGCGGCCAAGCTGCCGCCGCGCCGCCGAGTGCAGCCAGCAACTCCCGCCGTCCGATGGTGACTGTCATACGCCCCTCCCGTGCGAGGTGCGTAAAGGGAACGATACCACGCCACGAGCGTGCAGTCTTGCCGTTCAAGGATCAAGGAGGGCAGGATGCTGGTTGCTTTCACCTCTGTCGTGGGCTTTGGCCAAAGGCCAGCGTCAACATCCACGGCGTACCGAACGGGCGCGGCGGCCCACCTTTATGATCCGTCCGACGCACAGTGCGCAGTCTGATCGCGATTGCCGCGTTTGCTCGCGATTCGATATTTCTAGGAGGCGTCGACCAGCGCCGCGTGAAACCTCTCCGGATTCACGGGCTTGTACAAAAGGCGGCATGCTCGGGAGCCGACCTCGCACCTCGCATCGCCGCTGATGAGGAGCGCTGGAATCGGGGGAAGGGCTGGAATCGGGAACGCGCTGCGGAGCCGTTCGATGGCGTCGACTCCGGTCATTCCTCGTGACAATTGATAGTCGCACACGATCACGTCAGGCCGCCGACCCGCGTCGGTTTCAGCGAGGCGTACTAAGGCCTCGTCGCAGGATTGGGCGGTGACGACGC
>Ga0182034_10000245_pt1 | contig 23898 bp, 16 predicted proteins | sample flu12Cox44000172_FD_125972 | JGI IMG/M metagenome (GOLD analysis project Ga0182034, IMG submission 125972) | Lab enrichment of tropical soil microbial communities from Luquillo Experimental Forest, Puerto Rico - flux4day.12C.oxic.44.000.172 | ecosystem: Environmental > Terrestrial > Soil >... | reverse complement strand
TGCAGCCGGCCGAGCTGGTGATTGACCACTCGGTGCAGGTAGATGAGTTTGGCAGTCCCAATGCATTCCAGCTTAACGCTGAGCTGGAGTTTGCCCGCAATAAGGAGCGCTACGCGTTTTTGCGCTGGGGACAGACGGCATTCAAGAATTTCGCCATCGTGCCGCCGGATACCGGCATCGTTCACCAGATCAACCTGGAGTTTCTGGCACGCGTCGTCTTCGTCGGTGCAACGGGCGACAGCGGAAATCCGATGGCTTACCCGGACACGCTAGTCGGTACCGATTCCCACACCACGATGATCAACGGCCTGGGCATACTGGGATGGGGCGTTGGCGGGATTGAAGCAGAGGCCGCGATGCTGGGCCAGCCAGTGTCAATGCTCATTCCTCAAGTCGTCGGCGTGCGGCTGAGGAACAGCCTGAAGGAAGGCTCGACCGCAACCGATCTCGTGCTTACCGTCACTGAAATGCTGCGCAAGAAGGGTGTAGTCGGCAAGTTCGTGGAGTTCTTCGGGCCTGGCCTGCACAACCTGCCGCTGGCCGACCGCGCGACGATCGCAAACATGGCTCCGGAGTATGGCGCAACCTGCGGCATCTTCCCGGTGGACGACGAGACGCTGCGCTATCTGCGGCTGAGCGGGCGCAAGGCCGACGATGTGGCGGTCGTCGAGGCGTACTACAAGGAACAGGGGCTGTTCCACACGCCTGATACGCCGGAAGCGGAATATACCGATGTGCTGAACATCGACTTGGCGACGGTTGAACCCAGCATCGCCGGCCCGAAGCGTCCCCAGGACCGGGTTTCTTTGTCGCAAGCGGGAAAGTCGTTTACGGACGCGCTGCCCTCGCTGTTGAAGCCGGGGCAGCAGGTACCGCCAAAGCAAGGGTCACGATGGGAGGGCGAGGGTGGCCGCGTCGACGGCATGGACTCGCAACATGACTCGGTGGAAGAGCACGTCAAAGTGAACGGGAAGCTGGACCATGGCAGTGTGGTGATCGCCGCGATTACGAGCTGTACCAATACATCCAACCCGTCCGTGCTGGTGGCGGCGGGACTGCTTGCAAAAAAGGCAGTCGAAAAGGGAATGGAAGTGCCGTCGTGGGTGAAGACGTCGCTGGCGCCAGGATCGATGGCGGTGACGGAGTACCTTACCCGCTCGGGCCTGATGTCTTACCTCGAGAAACTGAAATTCAACCTGGTGGGCTACGGATGTACCACATGCATCGGCAACTCGGGCCCGCTGCCACAGGAAGTATCGAGTGTTGTTACGGAAAAGGACCTGGTAGTGGCCTCGGTGCTTAGCGGCAATCGCAACTTTGAAGGTCGAATCAACTCGGAGGTTCGCGCCAATTACCTGATGTCGCCGCCGCTGGTTGTAGCGTTTGCGTTGGCTGGCCGCATTGACATTGACGTCTACAAAGAGCCATTGGGGTTCGGGAACGGCAAGCCGGTTTTCTTGAAGGATATTTGGCCGACCAGTAAGGAAGTAGGAGAAGTCTTGAAGCAGCACATCACCCAAGACGTTTTCACCTCGGCCTACAAAGATGTGTTGAAAGGTGATGCCCGGTGGCAAGGACTAAAGGTTCCTGAAGGCGAGACCTTCGCGTGGGACGAGAAATCAACCTACGTCAAGAATCCGCCATACTTCGAGAATATGCCCAAGACGGCCGGCGCGGTTGGCGACATTTCAGGTGCGCGCGTGCTGTGCTTCCTGGGCAACAGCGTAACGACGGACCACATTTCGCCAGCTGGATCGATCAAGGCGAACAGCCCGGCGGGCAAGTACCTCATTGAGCATGGCGTGCAGCCCGTGGACTTCAACTCGTATGGTTCCCGGCGGGGCAATCATGAGGTGATGATGCGTGGGACTTTTGCCAATGTGCGGCTGCGCAACAAGCTCACGCCGGAGCGCGAGGGAGCCTACACGCGCCACCTGCCTGACGGCCAGGAGATGTTCATCTACGACGCCTCGGTGAAATACCGCGAGGAAGGTGTGCCGTTGATGGTGCTGGCGGGCAAGGAATACGGCTCTGGCTCGTCGCGCGACTGGGCGGCCAAGGGTCCGAGACTCCTGGGTGTGCGGGTGGTGCTGGCGGAGAGTTTTGAACGCATTCACCGGTCGAACCTGGTGGGGATGGGCATCCTGCCGTTGCAGTTCCTCGACGACGAGAATGCCGAAACCAACGAGCTGACGGGCGAAGAAGTGTACGACGTTGTTGGACTTGTGGATGTACTGAACAACTTTGCTCCGGGCAAGACAGTGAAGGTGCGCGCGAAGGACGCCGATGGGACCCTCATCGAATTCGACGCAACGGTGCGCATCGACACGCCGCAGGAGATGCTGTATTACCAGCACGGCGGGATTTTGCAGTATGTGCTGAGGCAGCTAGTGCAGGCAAACTAGTTAGTCGTCGCTAGCCCCATCAAAATCCTCTGAGCAAGAAGCAGACGCCCACTCTCCTTCGGTGGGCGTCGTTGCTCCAGAGGATAAGAAGACTATCCCTTGTTGATGCGGATGTCGCCCGTATCGGCGTTGATCTGAAGCTTCGCAGCGCCATTACCGACGGTGCCGGTGGCATGCGAAGCACCACCCGTCTGCTCAGTCCGCAACGAGCCGAAATCGGAGGTGATGTCGCCCTTGCGCGTCGTGGCATCGAGTTGGAAGCCAGCGTTATTGGGCAGTACGAGCGTGATATCGCCGTGTTTGCCGGTAATCATCATCTTGCCGAGCGGCAGTTTGCTGCCGGGATGCACTTCGATGTCACCGTTGGAATTCTCCACTTCCAGATCACCGTTCACACCCTCCAGGTGAATTTCCTTGGAACGCGTGACGAGGCGCATCGGTCCGCTGACGTCAGTCCCGCGGAGTGAGTCACCGGAGATCTCCAGGTCACCAGGCACGGAGGCGAGCGCTATGTCAGAACGGGCAGATTTGAATTCAACCATCCTGCTGATCTTGCTCAGCCGAATGTTGTTGAAATAGTCGCCATTGAGCCGCACCGACCCCTTCACGTCTTCGATCGTTACGTCGTCGATTCGTCCGTCGACATCGACATCGCCAACGATGTCGATGGCCCGAATCGAACCCTTGTCCAAAGTGATTCTGGCTGCTCCAATAATCTCGTTGAGGGAAACATCGCCGCGCTGCACCGAGAGTTTCACGTCAGCCTTGCGGTCCGTGATCGTAACGTCGCCGCGTTTACCGGCGATATCGAGAGCCGCGTCAGCCGGCACGAAAACGTCCATATCGGCCTGTACACCATGATCGCCAGCGCCATTGGTATTGGCATTCAGCACGACCGTCGTACCGCTTTCGGTGATTTGGGGCTTGCTGCCTTCGTTGTACCGGTTGGCGTCATCCTGATTCTTGGCGTAGAGCTTCTTGTGAACCACAACGCGGATGGTCTTTCCTTCGGATGGACTCACGTTGATGGCTCCGCGATCAGAGACAATGCGAAGACTGCCTTTGGCCGGAAACTGCTGTTCGATGGTGTCTTCGAAGGTATATGCGGTGCCGAACATCCCTCCGAAGTCATCGTCGATCTGCATCTGATCGCGCATGCCTTCCCAGTTCACGTCACCGCTGTGATGAGCCGCGAGACCGACAACCACGATCAGAATCAGCAAAAGGACGCCGCCAGCGCCCAGACCGCGTGTGCGGTAGCCCTGGTTCAGGGCGGTGAAGTGCTCGATGAGAGCAATCACACCCCACAGTATGATGAGCAACGGCCAGAATCGACCGAAGAAGTGCCACACCGGGATATGGACTCCGACGTTGCGCAACAGGAACAACACGCCGATCACGATCAAAATCAGCGGCGCCGTCAGCGAACGTCGATACCGGTAAGCGGGCGGCGGTGGCGGTAAAGGAGCCGAAGCAGGCGTGGTGTGAGGGCTAGCCATTGTGCACCTCCCCTTCATGCGTGCTTTCGGCACTGGCCGTAGGAGTGGAACTCGGGGCTGCCGGCGGCCTCCACTGCTGTTGCGGAGGCGGAACGTAAGGCGGCGGTCCGGGCGGCGGCACCATATACCCACGCGGAATGTGTCCGCTAGCCGGAACGTTATGCTGCAGGAACATAACCAAGCCGATGACGATCAGCAATGCGGGCCAGGTCCTGCCGAAGTTCAGCCAATATGCGTGGGTCATCTGGTCGAGCAGAAACAGGACACCGATCGTGATGAGTACGGCCGGACCGATGAAGCCATGGGCCCGACAACGGGCACACCCACAACTGGGGTTGTAACGGTATCTCATGATGTCCTCCTCACCATCCCCTTCTCGTTCGCTTCATCAGCACGGAAACGCCGACGGCGATGAGGATCAAGGGCCAGAATCTACCAAACCAATCGAACCGAAACCAGCCAAACTGGTCGAGCAGGAAGATGACGCCCAGCCCGATCAAGATGATAGCTCCAACAGGAATGCGCGCCGCCTCCTCAGGAGGCCCTGCCGGCACAACCTGACCTTCGACCGGAGGCGCTCCTGGAGTTGAGCCGGGGGCGTTTGCAGCTGGCTGGGCGGTAGACCCGAAGAGGTTGACGCTGTTGAAGCCAAAGGGATCGGGAGCCTGTAGGCCCATCTGTTTGGCTTTGGCGGTGCGATAAGCCTCAATAGGCATATAGAGCACGAAAGCAGCAATGCCGATTCCGAAGACGCCGCTGACGTGATCGGCAGCCCAGATGAGGGTGGCGAAAATCAGCACGTGGATAAATCCCTTGGTGTATTCGCCGTTGTAGAACGCACCCACGCCTGGGATGAAGCCGAGAATGGCAGCCAGTCCAGGACTGCTGTCGCTGACCGTAGGAGCTGCCTCCGGTACGGTGGCACCGGGGCCCGGCGGAGGCGGCATCGTGCCGCTGGTTTGCGAGGCGAGACAGTCCTCGCAGTAAATGACGCCACGCACATCGCGCGTGCAACTGCTGCACATGGGCTTGCCACACGTGCGGCAGTATGCAACCGCGGGTACATCGACATGATTGGCGCAGTTCATGCGGTTCTCCTGTTCAGCCGGGCCTGTGGGGTCTGCGATTCAACTACCGCCGGGCAGCTTGCCAGCAACGGCTGGCTCTCGTCACGGCTGTAATTCTGATATTTACGTTCCTGGGGCTGCGATTCCCCTTTGTTGGGATTCTTGGGCGTGTGGTTTTCCTCCTCATGCTTCTCGGGCGTCGCGGCACGGCGCAAATCGCGCACGCGAGACTCGATCTCATAAACCAGTCGAATGTTTTCGTAATACCGTACAACACGGGCTTCCGTGGAGTAGTAGGCTTTTTGCAAACCTTTGGCGCTTAGGTCAACATGCTTCAAATCGGTGACACGAAGTCCAGCAACGTTGGCCAGCATGGTTAGCGAAAAGAACGCCATTCCAAAGGACATTGCAAAGCGAGGCGTCATGACTGGCGCGAACATCGGCGACAGGCGCGACTTAAGCTTGCCCACCCAGCCTTCGCTGGAGGCGATTGCCTGTTTCGTCGGTTCGGGCAACGATCCGATGGTTTGCGCCAGAATGTTATGGACGAGGTGCTTTGGCGGCTCTACGTCTTCCAATTCCTTGAGCCAATGCATGCCTGCTGCAGCTTCCTGGAACATGGCTGCACAGGCTGAACACGACTTCTCGTGAGCTTCAAAAGCAGCCAGCGTCGCGCCATGCAAAGTGGCGTCGAGAGCGTCGGCGAGCAGGGCTTCGAACTCTGCGCACTGCATTCCGGATTTGGCGACCCCATCCATCACATCACCTGCCTGTAATTACGTTGTAAAAGCCTCGCAAGTTCCGTTCGCCCCCGATTTATGCGGCTTTTCACAGTGCCTTCGGGGATTTTGAGCACCTGCGCGATTTCCTTGTAATCCATATCTTGTAAGTCCCTTAGAATCAGTGCCTCCCGCAACTCCGGCGAGAGCTTTTGGAGGGCCTCGTGAACTACCTTTTGAACCTGCAGGCGCTGTACCCGCCGCTCTGGGGAGATGGATTGGTCCTGCAATTGCTCAACTAACGTCAGCCCGTCCTCCTGACCGCCTGGAGCCGCCTCCAGAGATTCGGTGACGCGGTCATATTTTCCTTTGCGGAAGTGGTCGACTAGAAGGTTTCGGGTGACCGTGGTAACCCAGGTCATAAAAGCGGCCCTGCTACCGTCAAATGTGCCAAGAGTTCTGTAAATCTTGATGAAGACTTCCTGTGTCAGGTCGGAGGCGTCATCGGGAGAGCCTGAGAAGCGGTAGCAGATGTTGTAGATGCGGCGGTGATACTGCTGGACGATTTCCTGCCAAGCCGCAGAGTCGCCCGCCACGCAGCGGCGGACCAGCGCATTGACTGCCTGGTTATCGTCCAAGCTTATGCTCCCCAAGAGCTTCGTCCCGGCTACTCAATCTAACTGAAAGCAAAATGGTTATACGAATATCGGAGGCCGGTTGTTCGATTTTTGCGCGGGTATCGGAGCGCGCGATTGCGCCACGAATTGTAACAGTCAGGACGCAAGTTGCGGCGACAGCTCGCGGAGATTGCAACAAAATGAAAAAGGCGCAGCCATCGCTGCGCCCGCTCACATTGTGCCGCCTTAAAGGTTCTTGTCGAGGGCTTTCTCAATCACGTCACGAGAGACGTAGCCGACGATTTGCTCCTTGACCTGGCCGCCCTTGAAAAGCAGAAGAGTGGGTATGCCGCGTACTCCGTAGCGCTGTGGAGTGGCGATATTTTTGTCCACATCCATTTTCGCGACCTTCACCCGACCGTTGTAGCTCTGTGCCACTTCGTCGACTACGGGCGCCAGCGCACGGCACGGACCGCACCACGCGGCCCAAAAATCAATGAGAACGGGCTGCTCGGACTTCAACACCGCCTGGTCGAAATTCGCGTCCGTTACTTCCATAATTGCCTGACCTGCCTGACTTGCCATGTACCCTCCTGAGTTCGTGCCGCACGCGCACGCCGCAGCGTCCCGCGTATTCTCATCGTATCACTCGACTTCTAATCCGGCGGCTTTTGTTAGATGCGCGTGAGACTACTCGGTCGCAAAGGCCCGCGAACTGACTATCATAAGTAGCCAACGATTGATGGCTAAGTGGGCGCGAAATCGCGCTGCTGCCTGCAGTGACCCAAAATCAAGAAGCGCCCTGCGTTAGCGCAGAGCGCTCGAAAGGCAGCCCTCCCCCAGAACTGCCTAACTACGCTTGCTACTCTGCGGCTGAAAGTGCCGCTTGTAAATACACCTTCCGTAACCACCAAGTAATCTACAGCAACCTTTTGCTTGTTACACAACTACTACAAAACAATGGACTTCTTACATGTCCCATCGCAGCGAAACGCGATATGGCAGACAGAATCAGTTACTATAATTACCTCTTGTCACTGTAGAGTACTTACCAGCACTTCGGAGGGATGCAGCACGGAGCAGCCCAGCCCTGCCTGAAGCTGATCGTGGCAGGACACTCCGCTGGCAACCAGAACGCGAGGAGAACCATTCTCTGCGGCACGAACCTGGTCGAAAAGATCGGCGCCGACAGCTACGCCCATTTCATAGTAGTCGTGCTTGTAGCCGAAGCTACCGGCCATGCCGCAGCACTCCACGCTGGAAGTCACAACATCGAATCCGCAAGCGCGCAGCACCTCAATGGTTTGCGATGCCGCGTTGCAAGTACGTTGCTGGCAGTGTGAATGATAGAAAAGCCGCAAACCAAGGTGCGAGCGGGCGGCAGGGAAGACCTGCGAGAGATCGATGTCTTTTTCTTGTGCAACCTGCCACAAAAGCTGAAGCGGTTCGAAGCTGTTGTTTGCCAGAGCCGTGAACAAATCGCTGTCGGACAGCAGATGCTTGTTGTCGAAGCGCAACATGGCCAGCACGCTCGGCTCGACCACAACGATCTTTCTGCCGCTATCTAGGAAAGGACGCAGCATTTCGGCCAGGGCACGCGCCTGTTCTCGGGCGGTGGCGATCATGCCCTGCGACATGGCTGCTCGCCCATCGGGCAGTGAGGGCGTGAGCACAACATCAAGTCCGACTGCGCGCAACATGGCTACGACCGCCATGCCACGCTCGGGAGTTCCGTAGTTGGTGAAGGTGTCGGCCAGAATCGCAATTCTTGACTCGGCAATCGTCGCCTGCTTGAGGGGAACTTCTTCGCGGAAGACTTGCTCCCAGGTTTTCGTGGGGAATGGACTCAGCTCGCGGCGCCTGTCGACACCGAAGGTATTTTCAAGCACTTTCCGAGATGCCCCACTCCTGTTGGACAAGTTGGCCAAGGATGCGAACCTGGTTCCCCACTTGCCGAAGATGTGGTAGTTGGCGAAGAACTGCTTCTGGACCGGCGCCACCCGGTCTTCAGGCGCGCTACCAGTGAGGCTGCCGAAGAGCGACTTGGCGAACGAACTGCCGTCGGCCTGGTTCATGCGCTGGCGCAGGTTCTGATTGAGCCACGGGATATCGATGCGGACTGGGCATTGCGGAACGCATCGCGAACAGCCGGTACACAGTTCGCTGAACCGGGCATTCATGAGCTTTCCGGTACCTGCTTCCCACGATCCTCCGATTCCGCCGGAGTAGGTTTCGCCCCCGAAGGCGTGTCCGCCAACAGTTTCGAAATTAGCACACACGTTGAGGCAGGCGCTGCAACGAATGCAATAGAGAGCTTCGTGCAGAACGGAATCTTCGCGCATGGCGGAGCGACCATTATCGATGAGAACCATGTGGAACTCGCGCGGCTTGGCGGTCTTACCGGGAGCGGCAAACGAAGGCGCGGCCAGTGGGGGCTGAAGAATGCTGACATATGAAGTAAGCGGCTGTCCTGTGGCGCTGGCGGGAAGCAACTCGACAAACGGCTGGAAATCACTCCGCGAAGGAACCACCTTTTCGATCCCAGCGATGGCTATATGCAGCGGCGGCAGAAGCGTCGTCATGCGAATGTTGCCTTCGCTTTCCACCAGCATCAGTGAGCCGCTGTCGGCGGCGATAAGGTTGGCGCCCGAGATGCCGGCGTCGGCAGCGATGAACTTCTGGCGAAGGATCTCGCGGGCGAAACGGGTCAGCTCTTCGCCTGTATCCAGCGGCAAATCAGTCTGGAACTTGCGCTTGAACAGTGCGGTGATTCGCTCGCGCGAGTAATGCAGAGCAGGAGCGATGATGTGCGAAGGCTGCTCGTCGGCAACTTGTAGGATGAACTCGGCCAGATCGCTTTCGGCGACCTCGATCCTTGCCCCCTCAAGAGTGTGGTTCAGCCGGGTTTCTTCCGAGGTGATGCTCTTTCCCTTCACCACTAGCTTGACTTGGTGCTTGACCAGGAGGTCGCAGATGTACCGGTTTGCATCGGCCGCGGTCTGGGCGAGGAAGAAATAACCGCCATTAGCGTGAACGCTGGTCTCCAGCTGGCGCAGCAGCTCAGGCAGATTGGCTATGGCAGCTTCTTTTGTGCGGCGAGCGCGGTCCTTCATCGCCTCGTAGTCCGCGATCCGCGCAACGGCGCTGTAACGGTTGCGATTAAACGTCTGCGTATTATGCCGGATGGCGGCGCTTTGTATGCCGAGCGTCATGCGAATGGCATCGAGCAACGCTTTCTTGTCACTCTTGTTTGCCACCTGCCGAGGCTGAATGTCGGCCGGGTTGACCGTAGTTGCCATGCTCACCTCAGCACAATGATGTGCAACCAGCGCGGGCCGTGTACGCCGCGGACGAGCGGCCCCATGTCGGCGGTAGCGCTGGGTCCGGTTATGAAGACGAAACTGCGAGACAGTCCCTTGCCATCAAGCACCTCGTTGCGGAACAGATCGCGTGGTTGAGGCATGATGGTCTCAGCGGCAACAACAGCGATGTGCAGCGGTGCGAGAAGACTCGCCATTCCGCTGCGCTGGTGGCCGACATTGATGCAGACCGAACCAGTGCGGGCGACACCCGCAAAAGCCTCGGTGACTCCCACAGGAGAATTCACCCACTCTTCTGGAGTGGGGTCAGACTGGACGCGCGGGTTGCCAACGAAATCGCCGAACAGCTCTGCTGGAAGATCTTGCGGCAGAGCAAACAGGATACAGCCTTGGTCGCCCGCGGCTCGCAGGATTGCGTCGCACAGGTCGCGGGGTGAGCGGTCGACGACTTCCACGGTCGCCGCCGCGGCTTTAGCAGCGGCTTCGAATTGGTCAACCAGAGATTGCGATCCGGCCTGCGATGCGGTTGAGGCCATTTCAATGCCCTTGTCTGAAATCGCGGAAATGTTAGCACCGGAATATACCTCCGGGTGTGACGGATAGCACAAATCGCCAAAAATCCTGGCTGGCTGCTGCCGGTCCTACAATTGAGAATTGCAGAATGCCGGGCAGAAGGCCTCTGCTAGAAGTGAATGCAACTGACTGGTCTGAATTAAGCTCGTCTTCAGCTGGGAACGCTTACTGGTTGTGGTAAGAATTCTCCTGACGCTCGGTTTCAATGCGTCACCGGTAAGGTAAGAACATGCGGGTTCTGATTGTGGAAGATGAACGGCGGCTAGCGGAAAATATTGCTCGCAGCCTGCGTGAGAGCGCCGGATATGCGGTGGATGTTGCGCTCGACGGGGAAGACGGACTTTACATGGCGCAGACCAATCCCTATGACCTAATACTGCTCGATTTGATGATTCCAAAGATCGATGGCCTGACCTTGGTAAAGAAGTTGCGCAGCGGCGGGGGCGATGTCCCAGTGCTGGTGCTGACTGCGAGAGACGAGAAAGAGTCCATCGTCGCGCTGTTGAACACCGGGGCGGATGACTACGTCGCCAAACCATTTGACTTAGGTGAATTACTGGCGCGTGCGAAGGCCCTCATCCGGCGAGGCAAGGGTCACAGCGATGCCGTGCTTAAGATAGGGGACATCGAGATCAACACCTCCACGCTGACAGTACGGCGTAAGGGTGAGATGGTTACGCTTACGGCCATGGAATATCGAGTGCTGGAATACCTGGCACACCGGCCAGGCGCGGTCGTCTCGAAGACCGAATTGCTGGAGCATCTCTATGATTTCAACTGGGAGCGCTTCAGTAACGTAATTGAGGTGTACATTTCCGGGCTGCGTCGCAAGTTGGAAGATGGCGACGTGAAGCTGATCCACACCTTGCGCGGGCAGGGTTATATGTTGCGCGCCTGATATGGCTAAGACTTCGATTCAACGCCGGCTCGTCATCGCGATCGTGGTGGCTCAGCTTTTGTTGGCTGTGGGCCTTATCGACGTGGCGGTGTTTGTTACCCGCAGCCGCCTGCGCGACGGCTTCGACATTGCCCTGCACGGCCGGGCGATGAGCATTGCCGCGCTGGTCCGTTATGGAGAGCAGAGTCCTCACAAGTTATTGTTCGAGAGCGACCTTGTCCCTCCTCCGATCGATGCGTCGACGCCCGATTTGTACGAAGTCTTTGCCAACGAGCACCAGCTGATTGCCCGCTCGCCGAACTGGCCGGGAAAACACGGTGTGATGCCTCCGCACAGCGAGCGCTGGATTGCCAGCTACGTGGTCAACGGTGTCCCCTATCGGGCGCTTCGGCTGGAGCACATTCCTATGCTGGACCGGGAAGACAGCTCAACCCCGCCCGTCTACTTAACCGTCACCTACGCGTCTCCCATTACGCCTATCATGCAGGCGGTGCACGAAGTGCTGACTTACATCTTGCTTGGGAGCATTTTGTTGCTGGCCATCTCAGGAGGATTTTCGCTGTGGGCGCTCCGGCGCTGCCTGCGTCCCCTCTCGGAGCTGGCAACCAGTGCAGCAGCTATATCGCCGGCCAATTGGGAGCTGAATCCGCCGGAGGAAGCCCAGGAAACCTTGGAGCTGAGGCCGCTAACCCAGGCTATGGAGTCCATGCTGGCTGGATTGCATCGTGCGTTCACGCAGCAGCGGGAATTTCTGGCCAATGCGGCGCATGAACTGAAGACGCCGGTAGCGATTTTGAAATCCACACTGCAAACCCTGGCACATCGGCCGCGCACTTCCGAAGAGTACCGGGCCGGACTCGAAGAAGCCCTCGAGGATCTGTCACGCCTGGAGAAATTGCTGCACTCAATGTTGCGCTTGGCTCGTGCTGAGCAGTGGGCTGCGGGAAGCCTGCGCCGGGATTTGTCTCCCGTGGATATAGGCATGACATGCCAGATGGCTATGGAGCGTGTGCAGCCAGTCGCAGAGCAACGCGGGATCGGGATTGACTTCATAGCGAATGGCGCCGTGCAGCTGCCGGCCGATCCCGAAGACCTTGAGCTGGTGTGGTCGAACCTGTTGGAGAACGCCATTCGATTCAGCCCGGACCGAGGCACAGTGAAAATGACCGTACGAGCAAACAATGGGCGGGGCTATGTCGAAGTTAGGGACCAGGGTCCGGGGATTCCCGCATCGGAGCTTCCTCATATTTTCGAACGCTTTCATCGCGGGGACACTTCGCGCGCCCGCGACACCGGAGGCTATGGACTCGGGCTCGCTATTTCAAAGGCAATCGTTGAAGCATACGGCGGAACCATTGAGCCGCAGAGCAGTGTTGGACAGGGCACGCGTATGGTAGTGTCGCTGCCAGTCGCAACGAACAGCTAGTTGGTGCTTTGCAGGGTCCATATCTCTCTGTCCTTCGCCAGGGCGCAAATCCGTAACAATTTGTAATACTCGGCCAGCATTGGTTTCAGCTTGTATTAATGTGTGGGTTAGCATTCTGCTGGGAGACGTAACTCGTGATCGGCAAACATGCATATCTGGCAGCGATCGCGCTCTTGGCTTGTTCCACAGCACCGGCGCAGGCCCCAGCTACGACGCCAGCTAGTAGTACGCCGTCGGCCCCGGTGGTACTGACGCTGGCGGACGCACTTGAGCGCGCCAAGGTAAATAGCCGGCAATTTCAGGCCGCGATCACCGACCTGGGGCTCGCCCGCGAGGACCGTTACCAGGCGCGTGCTGGCCTTCTGCCCGGCGTCACTTACAACAATGCCTTTATTTATACGCAAGGTAACGGAACGTCGAGCGGTCGATACGTAGGCAACAACGGCGTCCATGAGTACGTCAGCCAGGGGGCGGCGCATGAGACCATCGGGGCGGCGGAGATCCTGGATTACCAGAGAGCGGCAGCGGCCCAGGCTCTGGCCAAGGCACGTGCGCAGATTGCTTCCCGCGGGCTAGTCGTTACCGTGGTGCAATCGTTTTACGGTCTACTGGGAACGCAAACACACACGGTGAATGCGGAACGCGCATATGAAGAAGGGAGACACTTCCTCGAACTCAGCCGCAAGCTCGAAGAAGGCGGAGAAGTAGCACACTCCGACACGATCAAAGCGCAAATCCAGGCAAACGATCTTCAGCGCGCTCGAGATGAAGCCAAACTCGCCGAGCAGGCTGCAAGGCTGGCGTTGGCGGTGCTGCTGTTCCCGAATTTCTTTCTGGATTTCACCCTGGTGAACGACCTGAGCTCGGCGCCCGCGCTGCCTCCGATGAATGAACTTCAAACGATGGCAGCGAAGAACAACCCGGAGTTACAAGCGGCCTTCGCGATGCTGACGGTTGCCAACAAGCAGGTGGGTGTCGCGCGCGCCGGCTATCTTCCATCTCTCAGCGTGGATATGTTATACGGCATCGACGCCAACCAGTTCGCGACCAAGGACCGCAACGGTTTTGAGAACCTCGGCTACGCCGGAACTGCAACGCTGAACATACCGATCTGGAACTGGGGCGCCACCCAGAGCAAGGTGCGGCAAGCCGAGTTGCAGCGCCATCAGGCGCAAGTGGAGTTGAGCGCCGCGCAGAGGCAGGCGATTGCCGATCTGCAGAATTTTTACAGCGAGGCACAAACCGCATATGAGCATTTGCAGCTATTGAAGCAATCGACAGAGATGGCTGAGCAGAGTTTGAGACTGACGAATCTGCGCTACCAGGCTGGAGAAGCGAGCGCTCTGGAAGTAGTCGATGCGCAGAACACCCTTACAGCAGCGGGCAACAATTACCACGACGGTCAAGCACGTTACCATCTCGCGTTAGCGAATCTGCAGACGCTGACGGGGGCGTTTTGATGAAGACCCGTTGCAACATCGCCATAGTAGCCGTGTCCGCTGTCGTGGCATGTGGTCTGTTGACCTCATGCTCCCAGAAGGAGGAGGAAGGCAGACCGGAAGTCACCGTTCAAGCCGCTAAAGTGGAGAAACGACCGATTCGGCAGATCATCGGCACCGAAGCCGTGTTGTATCCCAAGAACCAGGCGGCAATCACCCCGAAGATCGTTGCCCCGGTCAAGGAGTTCTACGTCAACCGCGGCAGTCGGGTGCATGCCGGCCAACTTCTGGCAGTAATCGAAAATCGCGATCTTGCAGCCGCCGCGACCGAAACCAAAGGTTCCTACAATCAAGCCGAAGCGGCTTACCAGATCGAGACCACGTCGGCGCTGCCGGAAGAGTGGCAGAAAGCGGAATATGACCTCAAAGCGGCGAAAGAAAATCTGGACGCGGTGCAAAAGATCTACGACAGCCGCAAGAAGCTTTACGACGAGGGCGCGCTCCCCAGGAAAGACTATGATGCATCCATCATCGCACTGACGCAGGCAAAGTCACAGTACGAGATCGCGTCCATGCACATGGCTGCTCTACAGTCGGCAGGCAAGAAGCAGCAGCTGAAGTCAGCCGAGGGCCAGCTCACGTCGGCTAAAGGGAAGTACGAAGGCGCAGCGGCCCAGCTCGGCTACTCCGAGATTCGCAGTCCCATCAACGGAGTGGTGACCGATCGGCCCACCTATCCCGGCGAGACTCCTCCCCCGGGGGTGCCGATGCTGACCGTAATGGACACGTCGTCGGTCATCGCGAAAGCACATATCCCGCAGGACCAGGCCGCACAACTCAAACCTGGCAATACCGCAACAATGAAAGGGCCGGGGGATGTCGAAGCGGAAGGGAAGGTAACCCTGGTCAGTCCGGCACTCGATCCCAACAGCACCACAGTGGAGGTTTGGGTTGAGGCAGCAAACGCCGACAGACGCCTTCGCCCCGGCTCATCGGTGACACTCGAGATGGTGGCCCAAAGCGTGAATGACGCAATCGTCGTTCCCGCTTCAGCCATCTTGAAGTCGCCGGAAGGCGCTACGACCGTGATGGTGATTGAGAACGACAAAGCTGAGCAGAAGGAAGTGGAGACCGGCATTCGTGAGGGCAACTCCGTCCAGATTACTAAGGGCCTCACCGGTAACGAAACGGTAATCGTCAATGGCTCATACGCGCTGCCGGACAAGACCAGGGTGAAGATCGCACAAGCCACCCCTGCGGAAGAACCCGCGGCCGAGAAACCTTCCGGAGACAAAGACAAAGACTAATGCGCGAGCAATTGCGATCCCTGAGGGAATACCTGCGCATTTCGCCCGAGGACCAGCAGAGGTATTGGTTCGCGCGTTACGCAAAGTCCATTGTCTTTCTCGTTCTCATACTTGTAGCGGCAGGCGCATATCTTGCTTTCACCATTCCGATTGCTGTGTTTCCAACCACTAACTTTCCGCGCGTGCTGATCGGCGTCGATAACGGCGTGATGCCCATCGATCAGATGATGGTCACCATCACACGGCCCATAGAGGAGGCTGTCAACAGCGTCCCCGGCCTGCAGCAGGTACGCTCCATCACCAGTCGTGGATCCGCTGAGATTGATCTGTTCTTCGACTGGCACCTCGATATGGTTACCACGCTGCAATTAGTCGATGCGGCTCTAGGGAATGTGCGTGCCACACTTCCGCCAACCGCAGTGGTACGTACACACCGGCTGACCTTTGCAAGCTTTCCCATCATCGGCTACAGTCTGACGTCCGATACGGTCCCCCAGACCCAGCTCTGGATGCTGGCTACCTACGAACTGAAGCCGAGACTCAATCGGCTTGACGGGGTGGCGACCGTCCTCGTGCAGGGAGGCCAAGAGCTGGAATTTCACATCACGCCTGATCCCGCGAAACTGCTGGCCGCCAATGTAACTGTCTCCGACATCCTTGATGCGGTAAAGCGCACCAACCTGATTGACTCGCCCGGACTGATGGAGCAGAACCATCGACTTTATCTCGGACTGGTGGATGCGCAGGTGCGTGACCCCAACCAGCTTGGGCAGGTCGTTATCAAGTACACACAGGCTGGCGTGCCGGTGAAGATCGCGGATGTGGCGGCCGTCTCGCCGGCTGTGAAACCCGTGTACACGATTGTGACCGCTAACGGAAAGCCCTCGGTCCTGCTGAGCATCAACCGCCAGCCGGACGGCAACACGGTCGCCGTCGCCAATGAGGTTCACGCTGAAGTCGATCGCATTCGCCAATCACTGCCACCGGGAATTCATCTCGAGCCGTTTTACGATCAGTCTGGCTTGGTGGTGGACTCCATCCACAGTGTGCGCGACGCCATCCTGATCGGCGTCCTCCTAGCATCGCTCATCATGGTGCTCTTTCTGCGCGACTGGGGAACCTCGATGGTCGCGGTGCTGGTAATCCCGGCTACGGTGCTTATTACGTTCATCGCGCTAAAGGTGTTAGATCAGAGCTTCAACCTGATGACGCTCGGCGGATTGGCCGCGGCCGTGGGGTTGCTCATCGATGACGCAATCGTAGTCGTCGAAAATGTGACCCTCCATCGCGAAGCGGGACAAGGACGACTGCAGGCCATCCACAGCGCATTGGCAGAAATCACCGTTCCGCTGATCGGGTCCACGATCACTCCCATTGTTGTTTTTCTTCCCCTCATCGCGATTACCGGAGTGACCGGCGTTTTCTTCCGGGCGCTGGCGATCACTGTCGGCGCCTCGCTGCTGACTTCGCTTTGGTTGGCGCTGGTACTGACTCCCACGTTGTGTCAGTACTTCGTTCGCGGACCGAAAAGAGAGGGCATCCCGGAAAGCCAATTCTCCGAGAATCACCCAGAGAAATTGATTGCAGCCGAAGATGCTGCGCTCACCGGGCGTTTTCGTCATGTCGTCGATTTCTACGAGCGCTGGCTCCGCTTTGGGCTGGAGCGACCCAAATGGATCGCCATCTTCGCGGCTGTTGTTATCGCGGTAGCGATTGCAGCATTCCTCTCATTGGGGAGCGACTTGCTGCCCGAAATGGACGAGGGTGGTTTCATCGTGGACTATCTATCGCCGGCCGGCAGCTCACTGCAGGAAACCAACCACATGGTCAGTCATGTGGAACACATTCTGCGCGAAATACCGGAAGTGGAAAGCACTTCTCGCCGCACTGGTCTGGAGTTAGGGCTGGCGGTAGTGACCGAAGCCAATCGGGGAGACATTGCAGTCAAGCTGAAACATAAGCGTGACCGCAGCGCGGAAGAGATCATATCCGAACTGCGCGCGCGCGTGGAAAAAGAAGAGCCCGGCCTGGAAGTTGAGTACGTTCAGGTGTTGCAGGACATGATCGGCGACCTGTCGAATGCGCCGGAGCCGGTGCAAATCAAATTGTTCTCGCCTGATGCCGCATTACTGGAGGAATGGGCGCCGAAAGTCGGCCATGCCATCCAAAAGATTCGTGGCGTGGTTGATATGCGCAACGGGATTGAGAACACCATCAGTGGACCGGCAACAGTTTTTCGGGTCGATCCCACATTAACCGCGCGCGCCGGATTCACTCCTGAGGAGGTTACCGTGGATGCGACTGCCATCCTCGAGGGTGAGCCGGCGGTCACGCCTGTGATTGCGCAGGACATTCCTTACACCATTCGCGTGCGTTTTCCGACCGGCAATCGCGCGACGCTCGATGCCATGAGCAACACCTTGCTCAACAGCGCGTCAGGTCATACGGCCACGCTGGGAGCGCTGGCTGAAATCAGAGAATTGCCCGGACAAGCCGAAATCCGGCGGGAAAACTTGCAGCGAGATGTCGCGGTTACCGCGCGATTGGCAGGACGCGACCTGGGCAGCTCCATTGCCGAGGTACAGAAGGTGGTAGATAGTCTGCATCTCCCGTCATCGATTCGCGTGGTTTACGGCGGAACCTATCAGGAGCAGCAGCAGTCTTTCCACGACTTGTTGCTGGTTCTGGCCTTGGCGATTTTGTTGGTCTTTGTTGTGCTGCTGTTTGAGTTCCGGACATTGGCCGCGCCTGTCGCGATTTTGTCGTCGGCGATTCTCTCCACATGTGGCGTATTTCTTGGGCTCCTGATTACTCGCACGACCTTCAACATCGCATCTTTCATGGGCCTGATTATGGTGATTGGCATCGTGGCCAAGAATGGAATCCTGCTGCTTGACGCGGACCAGAAATTCCGGCAGCTCGGCTATTCGGCCGAAGATGCAATGATTCAAGCCGGACGCCGCCGCATGCGCCCCATTCTGATGACGGCAATGGCTGCCGCGGCAGGCATGTTTCCTCTGGCGCTGGCTCTGGGCGCCGGCTCCCAGATGCTGCAGCCGCTGGCCATTGCCGTCATCGGCGGGATTGCGATTTCTATCGTGCTATCGCTCATCATTACGCCGGCCGTGCATTACTACTTGAGCCATGCAGAAGGGAATCTCTCTTAGAAATGGAAGGAGAAGTTATGAAGAAACTGCTCGTATTGCTAACAACGGCTGCGGCGCTGCTCGCCATTCCTGCCGCTGCCCAGAAATCCTACAAACTCGCTGACCGGGTGAAGCTCGGAGGCGAAGGCGGATGGGACTACCTCACCTACGACGAAAAAGACAATCGTGTTTTCATCACGCGCGGAACGCACGTGATGGTGGTGGATGCAAAGACGCTCAAACCGACCGGCGACATCACCGGTCTTCAGGGTGTGCATGGTGTGGCGCTGGCTCACGACCTGGGGAAGGGCTACATCAGCAGCGGCGGCGACAATATGCTCGTCATCTTCGATCTCAAATCTCTGAGTGTCCTTGACAAGGTCAAAGTAGGCGAGCGGCCGGATGCTATTCTCTACGACGCTTCAGCCAAGCGCGTCTACACCTTCAATGCCAAGACTCAGGATGCCACCGTGTTCGATGCCAAAGCTGGAAAGGTGATCGGCGCCGTGCCTCTCGGCGGCAAGCCGGAAACCGGCGTCGCCGATGGCAAGGGCAACGTTTATGTGAATATCGAAGATCACAGCGAGATCGTTCGCATCGACACCGCCAAGCTTACGGTCGCTGAGCATTATCCGATGGCCGGCTGCGAGGAGCCCAGCGCGCTCGCATTTGATGTTGCTCATCGGCGCCTGTTTGCCGGATGCGCCAGCAAGATCGTAGCGGTGGTTGATCCGGATGCGGGCAAGCTCGTCACCACTGTCGACATAGGTTCAGGAGTGGATGCGGGGGCATTTAATCCGAAAACACAACAAATTTTCATGTCTTGCGGGGGAGATGGCGTAGTGACGGTGATCCACGAGAACTCGCCGGATAAGTATTCGCTGGTACAGAACGTTCCGACAGAAAAGGGTGCGCGGACAATGGCGCTCGACGAGGCGTCAAACACCGTCTACACGGTTACCGCGCAGTTCGACCCGACACCGCCTCCGGCGGGACAGCGGAGAAAGATTCTACCCGACACGTTTGAGTTGCTGGTGGTAAAGCCGCAGTAATCACAATAGGTGGGTGCCCCATCCTTTGCCTTCTTTTGGCAGAGGGTGGGGTGGGATTAGTCCATTTCCGCTGAAGTCGGGGGCGCAGACCGTGCTGGTCGCAGAACCAGGTCGATTCCATAGGCGAAGAATCCGGCGGCAATCAACAGCGTGCCAAACAACAGGCTGCTGATCCCCAAGATCTGCTCGTGGTCGCTGCGCACAATCGAAAATGCCAGCAGCAACATTGGGACAACGCCGATGAACACGGCTCCGAACGTGCCTCCCGGCACGCGGAACGGGCGCGGCAAGTTTGGCTCGCGAATCCTTAGCACCACGAGGGCAATAAATTCCAGCAGGAGCGACGAGCCATAGATCAGGATGTCGATGGTCACCAGCCGCTCAAAACCGAGCCCCAGGCACAAGCCCCAACCTGTAGCCAGTACGAGGATTGAGAACCAGGGCGCGCCGGAACCTTGCGTGACCTTACTGAAAATCGGAGGCAACATTCCGTCCTGCGCCATCGCCATTGGCAGACGCGAATAACTCATCACCAACGCGTTGAACATGCCAAAGGCACTCATGATACCGCCGAGCACCAGCGCAATGCGTAGGAGCGGCCCACCAAGAAGCCCCGCGACATCAGCCCACGAACCCGTCTCCCAGGCTGAGGGACTTAGCTTCGTGAGTGCGACAGCACTAATGGGAATAATGTAGCTTAGCGAGACCAGCGCCACCGCACCGATCATGGCCCGTGGATAGGTCTTCTGCGGCTGCTTCACTTCTGCGGCGATCGTTGAAGCGTTATCCCACCCCATGTAATTCCACATGGCGATCAGCAAGCCACCAATGATGTCCACGTGCGATGTTGTGGGAGTCGTGATCGCGTCCACCAGGGTCCCGTACTTGAAAGGGGCGAGCACCACGATCGCAGCGAATGGGGCTGAGAGCAGCAGGAAAAGGCAGATCGACGTGGTTGCGACGACACGAATTCCGGCGATATTCAGCGCAGCACATTCCACTACCACCGACACGCCCACCAACAATCCTCGGTTGTTGACAGCAAACCAGGGAAACAGACGCGTCAGGTAAAGCACAAACAGCGTCGGGTAGATGGCCATATCGAAGATGCTGGCCACCAGAGAAAGCCACGCTTCCTGGAAGCCCCAGAAGTCACCCATGGCGCGCCGCACCCACGCGTAAAATCCTCCTTCTTGCGGAAGAGCACTGGAAAGCTCGCCAATCATGTATGCCGTGGGTAGGCTCCACAGAATGGGAGTCAACAGCAGGATAAGGACTGCTCGCCCATATCCCGCACCGTGAATGATGTCCTCAGTGCCGTAGGTGCCGCCGGAAACCATGAAGAACGTCGCTACCACTAAAGGCCATAGGGTGAGCTTCGCTGATTTTCTCAGGGCGATCGCGGCGGGAGAGGCTGAATTCGGAGACGAGCGCTCCAGGGCGGGAAACTTAACGGCCAATTTCGATGGACGCCTCCTGCATACAAGTGCCTAGGTTCCCAGCAAGTTGCGCTGTGGAAATTATGTCATTCAAGAATACGAAGATCGACCGGGTGCGTAAAGGGCAAATGGGCTCGCTTTGCAATTCTTCACAAGAATTCGATCCAGGGGTAAGCGCCTTCGTCGATGCACCCACAATCTATTTCGCGGGTTTGCCAAAGGTGAATCCAAGCCCAGTCGTTAAGACGACATTGTTCTTCTTGTTGCCGGGAACCGGTTGGCTGACATACTGGTCGAGGAAAGATAGGTTGGCCGTTAACCAGCCGTTTAGCTTGCTGGCGATCCCTGCGGTGAAATTCACGCGATAGTTGCTGGGGTGACTTTGGCCAGGGCCGGGGACATAATTGGGTTGATTTAATGAAGGCAGATAATACAGGTTCTGTATGAAAGTCGTTGTCTTCGTGAACTTGTAGACAAATTCGTCACCCAACGTCGCGGTTGCCAGATTGTTGATCGTATTGTTGTAGTAGCTCTCACGCGTATAGCCGAAACCTCCCAGCAGGTCGAGCGTAGTCGTATCGGTCGCGATCGCGTGGAAACCCAAGCCGGCGCCAGGCATAAACCGATAGTTCAGTTGTTGCAACTCATCGTACATACCCGAGAAAACTCCATAACCAAACCAGCGCTTGCTGATGTTCCTGTCATAGCGGATCAACCCGAGGAAGGAGTTCGCAGTCGTGGTGTTCAGCTTGTTGTCCTGCGAGTACAAGGAAGCTGCATTCACTATCCAAGCGTCCTTCGCGGTTTTTCGCTCGGCATTGAAGCCCAGCGCGACGTTCGTCGTCTGGCTGTTGCCGCGTGCTAGGGCAAAACCGAAGTTTCCGCCGCCGGCCCAGCCTTCCAGCATTCCGGGATGCAGTGACTCGTCATAGGCTCGTTGATCGGCGGGTGAACGTATAGCAGCTACTTCAGTTCGGGGCATCGTTTGCACCCCTTGCGGCGTGGTCACCAGCAGGTTGGCGCCTTCGGTGGCCACCGTTCCCGTCACAAGCTGCTGGTCGGATTTTGTGACCACGAGGCGCTGATTGTCAGACGAGAAACGATTGACTTCGGCCCAGTCGATAGAGACTTCGCCGGCATAGGTCGTCTTGATTACCAGCTTTTTGCCATCCATGCTGACAACGGTCCCGGTGAGGCGATCGCCATTCTTCAGCGCCACCTGTTCTGCTGGAGATGCGCTGACGGCCACAACAAGAAAAGCAAATACGAAGGGAGCGGAACGTTTCAACAAGGTTGGCCTCTCTTTCCTCATTCATTTCTTGGCTGACAGCATCTGGGCAGCATTCGGCTGCCATTTCACGGATTCTTGTCACGTCGCATTCGGCAAACTCTGGAGCTTCGCACAGGTGGAGGGGGTATTGGCGAATCACTGCTGCGATTCCAAGGCTCAGAACTACGATGCCGAAAGGCGGTGCGACAGTTTCTTCAATTGCCCAGAATTCTCAGCGAGATTCTCGTGGCGACGCCCCATTGTAGCCAATTGCCCTAGGTTCGTCGCTTGTTCCTCGCTGTTTTGCATCTGCTGTGCGAAAAAGGCGTTGGTCTGTCGGTTGTTAAAAATGCCACTCTTCAGCGGTCGCGCGCCTCTGGCAAGTTCGCGCTCAAACTCGTAGTCTTTAGGTATCCCTACCCCTCACGAATTGCCGGGTCCCGCGCCCAGCCACGGCAGTGGTGTCGCGCTCTTCGTTGCACCCGAAGTGTCGGAAGGGAAGGCCGGATGAATTGGTGCCACCGCACCTCAGGCAGGCGTTGCCATGGAATTTGTTTCACGTGTCAGATGTTGCCTTCGTTACAGAAATTGCGCGCTAACAGTCTTATTGGTTGTTGTTTCTGCGCTGCCGTGTTTGCCGCAGCAAACCAGCTCCGGCAAGCAATATCCGAAAGTCGGTTTGGTTCTGGAAGGTGGAGGGGCGCTCGGGTTGGCCCATATCGGCGTACTCCAATATTTGGAGGAGCACCATATTCCCGCCAGCTATGTTGCCGGCACTAGCATGGGTGGGCTCGTCGGTGGATTCTATGCGACGGGTCACTCAGCCAACGAAGTTCGCGACTTGGTGAAGACGATTCCCTGGGACCTGGTTCTCGCCGGCAAAACGCCGTTTCGGGATCTCGCCTTCCGCCGCAAAGAAGATGCGCTTTTGTATCCCAGCTCGCTGGAATTCGGTATCCACGAGGGACTTCGTCTGCCCGAGGGATTCAACTCCGGACAGCAAGTCTCGTTCATTCTCGACCAGGTGGCGTTGCCGTATTCGGACATGAACACCTTCAACGATCTTCCCACGCCATTCGGCTGCGTTGCCAGCGATCTGGTCACCAACAAGCCGTGGGTCTTTCGCAGCGGATCGCTGGCGACTGCTCTGCGGGCGACCATGTCCCTGCCGGCGATCTTCGCCCCCGTTCGGGCCGACGGGCAGGTATTTGCCGATGGAGGCCTGCTCGATAACCTGCCGGTCGACGTGGCCAAGGACATGGGCGCCGAACTGACGCTGGCAATTCACCTGCAAGTCGCTCCCTTGCAGCCCAAGGAGTATCTGTCTGCGTTTGGTGTGGTGGGTGAATCGATCTCAACTGTGATCGCAGCCAACGAGTTGCGCAGCATGGAAATGGCTGACATCGTGGTGGCCGTGCCCCTCGATAAGTACACCGCGATGGACTACGACAAGGCCGATGCGATCATCAAGGTGGGTTACGAGGCCGCCGCTGCGAAAGCCGCAATTCTAGCAACGCTCTCAGTGGATGACGCCACTTGGCAGCAATACATTGCCGATCGCCAGGCCAAACGGAGAACCGCTTCTTTGCCGCAATTTGTAGAAGTGGTAGGTACCACCGGAGGAGTCAAGCAAGACATCGAGGAGGAGTTCACCGGTGTGGACGGCAAGCCCGTCGATCCGGCGACCTTGCAGGAGAAGATTCTGAACCTGCAAGGCTTGG
>Ga0182034_10000241_pt1 | contig 24002 bp, 22 predicted proteins | sample flu12Cox44000172_FD_125972 | JGI IMG/M metagenome (GOLD analysis project Ga0182034, IMG submission 125972) | Lab enrichment of tropical soil microbial communities from Luquillo Experimental Forest, Puerto Rico - flux4day.12C.oxic.44.000.172 | ecosystem: Environmental > Terrestrial > Soil >... | reverse complement strand
GGATCAACGCCCGCGCGCGTGACGGCATGTCGCAGCACATGGCCGCCCATCGTCGCGCCATGGGTCATGTTGAGCGCCCCGCGCCAACTCTTGCAGAGCGGCGTGCGGGCGGTGGAAACGATCACTGCGTCAGGCATTGGAGATCCTTGGTCCTTCGTCCTTCGCGGCGAGCCACAGCCCGCAAACCATCTATTCTACAATCTGTCCCGCATGCACGCGCTCGGCGACATCACGATACTGGATCTCTCGCACGCGTTAGCCGGTCCGTTCGCGTCCACGCTCCTCGGTGACTACGGCGCCGAGATCATCAAGATAGAACCGCTCGAGGGGGAGATCGCGCGCGGCTGGGGCCCGCCCTTCTACCGCGACGAGGCCGCATACTTCGTCAACCTGAATCGCAACAAGAGGAGCGTCGCGATTGACTTGAAGCATCCGGAGGGGCGCGGGATCTTCTTTCGGTTGCTCGATCACGCCGATGTGGTGCTTGAAAACCTTCGCGTCGGCACGGTCGCGCGGCTTGGAATCGACTACGCGCAGGCCAAGGCGCGTCAGCCCCGCGTTATTTATTGTTCTATCTCGGGTTTCGGTCAGGACGGTCCTTACCGCGATCGCGCGGCACTCGATCTCATCGTCCAGGCGGAAAGTGGAATGATCAGCATCACCGGAGAGCCATCTGGTCACGGCGTGCGGTGCGGCGTTTCGATCGCGGACATCACCGCGGGACTGTACGCGGCGTTTGGCATCGTGACGGCGCTCCACGCACGCCGGGCAACCGGACACGGGCAGTTTATCGACGTGTCGATGCTCGACGGCCAGCTCGGCATCCTCTCCGGCATGATCGGGACCTACGTCGCCGATGGACTGATCCCGGCTCCGATGGGGACCGCCTACAGCGCGCTCCTGCCGTATCAGACGTTCCGGACGAAAACCCGCGACATTGCCATTGGTGTCGGAAGCGACAGGCTGTGGCGCACGTTTTGTCCGCTGCTCGGCCTGGCGTGGATGACCGATGACCGCCGTTTCGTCACGAACGCCGCACGCAGCGCGCACAGGACCGCGCTCATCGACGCGCTGCAGGAGGCGTTTCTGGCCAAGACATATGAGGAGTGGGAGTCGATCTTGTTGCCCGCAGGAATTCCGGTCGGCGCTATCAACACGCTCGACCAGGTCGTCGGGCACCCGCAGGTCGCTGCGCGCAAGACGCTGGTCGAGTCCGAACATCCGGTCGCGGGCGTCGTCCGGAGCGTCGGCCCGCCCGTGCGGATGTCCGGCACGCCGGGCGAGGTGCGACGCCCCGCGCCTCTGCTCGGTGAGCACACCGACGAGGTGCTGCGCGAGTGTCTGGGGTTGAGCGCTCCCGAAATCGCGCGCTTGCGCGACGCGGGCGTCATCAGCGGCGCGCCACGCCCCGATGTCTCCGATCACGTCAAGGAGCCTCTGTGAGCCTGCTGAGCAATCGCGTCGCCATCGTGACCGGCGCGAGCAAAGGAATTGGACGCGTGATGAGCGAGCTGTTCGCGCGAGAGGGCGCGAGCGTGGTCTGCGCCGCGCGGTCAGCTGATCTGGTCAACGAGACCGCCTCGCGAATCTCCGCGGTCGGTGGTGAGGCCGTGGCTGTCACGGCCGATGCCGGAACCGAGATCGGAGCGCGCGCCATCATCGACGCCGGCGTGAAGGCGTTCGGCCGCGTCGATACGCTGATCAACAACGCCGGCGACGGCGGCCCGAGCAAAGCGGTTGAAGACTATACGATCGACGACTGGTTCTACACGGTGAACTCCTGCCTCACGAGCGCGTACCTCTGCTCCCGGTTCGCCGTGCCGCCGATGAGGGCCGCCGGCCGCGGCGCGATCGTCAATATCGCGTCGATGGCGGGACGACGCGGACTTCCGTACCGCGTGGGCTACTGCTCGGCCAAGGCCGGCCAGATGGGCCTGACCTACGGCCTCGCGGTCGAGCTCGGGCGGCACAACATCACAGTCAACGCCATCTTGCCCGGCGCGGTGGCCGGCGACCGTATCGATCGCGTCATCAAAAGCCAGGCCGAGATCCGCGGTGCCGATCCCGAGACCCTGCGGCAGTCTTTTCTCGAGCGATCGCCGCTCCGCCGCATGTCGACCGCGGAAGACATCGCATCACTGGCCGCGTTCCTCTGCAGCGACCTCGCGCGCAATATCTCCGGCCAGTGCATTCCGGTCACCGCAGGAGAGCCGGCGTCGTAAAAGGCGCCGGCCGCTGCCGTCACTTGATGGCGAGCGGGTTGATCGGCGATCCCACAGCGCCGGTGAATGGCAGCGGCGGGGCGACGAAGAAAAACTCGTAGACGCGATCCGAGGCGCAGTCATCCGCCAACTCGTCGAGAAAGAAGATCTCCCCGATGGTTAGGCCCATGTTCGGGATGAAGACCTGATGCAACGGTTGGTAGGTGTCCGGAAATTCATTCGGGCGAACTTCCATGCCCCACGTGTCCGTTGCGACCGCGGCGATTTCGTGGCGATGAACCCAGTCCGCGGTGTGAAACGACAGACCAGGCGCATCGCCGCCCGCGTAGTCGCCCCAGCCCCCGCGCTCGCGGCAGAGCGTCATATGTCCGGTGCGCACCAGCAAGGCATCGCCACGGCGCACGGCGACGCCTTGCGCGACCAATGCCGTGTCGAGGTCGCCGGCCGTAATCGCGTAGCCCGGTTCCAGCCATGGGAGACCTTTGGCGCGCGGCATGTCGACGAGCACGCCGCGGGCCACGACGCCGCGCGCGACCTTCTCGATGCCGTTGCGCTTGGCGCCGCGGCTTGATACCTCGTTCGCATCGTAACCGTTGTACATCCGGCCGTCTTCGAAGCAGTGGCTGAGCGCGTCCCACTGCGTCGCGCATTGCAGCGGCATGATCACCATGTCGTCGCTGAAGCCGACGCTCCCGGGAAACCTGATCGCTCCGGTCGTGCAGTCCGGACCGGTGATCATCATTCGATGAATTGGATTGAATCGCCGAGGCTGGTTGATCTGCGGACCTTTGGCGTCGAACGGAATGGCCAGCGAGAACACGGCACCGCGCCTGACCAGCCCCGCCGCCTTCACGATATCAGACGGCGCGATGTAGTTGAGGGTCCCTCGCTCGTCGTCCGCGCCCCACTTTCCCCAGTTACGCAGCCGCCGTCCCGCTTCGCGAATGATGTCGGACATGGCGGGGAATCATAGACCACCGCCTGCCACCAATCAGAATTGTCTTGCGGAGCCAGTCTGCGGGATTACACAGACGCAGGCGAGAGATCCTCGAGTCCTTGTTCGTAAACGTCGTCGACCGGCAGACGAACCGCGATCCCGGCGAGCTCGACCGTTTCGTGCGCACGGACGTCAATCGTGCGCCATTCGGTGCCGTCGCGTCGATGGAGCGTCAAGCGTGGCTCGCGGTGCGAGACGATCAGAATCTCGCGCACGCTCGAGAGTTGCTTGTAGTGACGGGTTTTCTCGCCCCGATCGTAGTCTTCGGTCGAGTCGCTCGTGACTTCAACGAGGAGGATCGGGTTGACAACGGCGAGAGCGTCATCTCCCGAATGACCACGGCAGCCAGTGCCGCGTGGTCGAGTGATCCGCCGGCCAATGCATAGATCTCGCCGTCCAGATACTCGTGGCGGATCGAGCTCTCTTCCTCGAGGGACACATACTGCGCGATCGTGTGATGGAGCCGTCGCACCGTGCTCGACATCGCCTCGAATCCTGCATCGGCTGAGGACACGCCAGTGCGCTGGCAACTGCGTGCAATCGCGCCATTGCAGCGCCACGCCGGCTCAGCGCGCGAGCCCGCAGCGGCGAGCGTCAGTGATACACTCCGCCCGTGAAAGCGGTTCTCTGTAAGACCTACGGCCCGCCAGAGTCGTTGGTCGTCGAAGAGGTGCCCGCGCTGAAGCCTGGCGCCGGTGAAGCCGTCGTCGCGGTCAAGGCGGCCGGCGTGAACTTTCCGGACGTCCTCATCATCCAGAACAAGTATCAGGTCAAGCCGCCCCTGCCCTTCTCGCCGGGCAGCGAAGTCGCCGGCATCGTCACAGGCGTCGGCGACGGCGTGAATGGTGTCAAACTCGGCGACCCCGTCATGGCCTTCACGACCTTCGGCGGGTTCGCTGAGGAAGTCAAGGTCGACGCCCGAAAGCTCCTGCCGCTGCCCGCCGGAATGGATTTTTCAACGGCGGCGGCATTCGGTCTGACGTACGCAACCTCCGATCACGCGCTCCGCGATCGTGGGGCTCTGAAGTCAGGCGAGACGCTCGTCGTCCTCGGCGCCGCAGGCGGCGTGGGTCTCGCTGCGATCGAAATTGGAAGAGCGTTGGGCGCGCGCGTCATTGCGGCCGCGTCGACCGGCGAGAAGCTCGCCGTCTGCCGTGCGCACGGCGCCGACGACACGATCAACTACGCGACCGAAGATCTTCGCGAACGGATCAAGGCCTTGACTGAGGGCAGCGGTGCCGATGTCGTGTACGATCCCGTCGGCGGCCCTTACACGGAGCCAGCGCTCCGGTCGATGGCTTGGCGCGGGCGCCTGCTCGTCGTCGGATTCGCCGCAGGAGAGATCCCGAAAATCCCGTTGAACCTGACGCTGCTCAAGGGGTGCTCGATCGTCGGCGTGTACTGGGGAGAGTTCGCGCGGCGCGAGCCGGAACGCTTCGGCGATGCCATGCGCCAGCTTGGACGCTGGTACGCCGACGGCCGGATCAAGCCCCACATCTCCGCAACGTTCCCGCTCGACCGTGCCGTTGACGCGCTTCGGTTGATGGCCGGGCGTCAGATCGCAGGCAAACTTGTGCTCATAACATGACTCGGAGGACCTCATGATCCGCCGCGTGCTCGCCGGTGTCGCTCTCAGCGTGATTCCAATCACTGCGCAAGTCCTGGGAACCGCACGCGTCACGGCGAGAACGGCCAGCGGCATGGTCACCACCGTCGGCACGCCCTGCGCCAACCTTGCGGCATTGACGATTCCCAACATCACGATCAAGTCGGCAACGATGGTGGCCGCCGGCGCGTTCACGCCTCCAGGCGCTCAGAGCCCGATGACCGTCCCGGCCTTCTGTCGGATCGAGGCGACTGCCCGGCCGACGAGCGACTCGGACATCAGGTTCGAAGTCTGGATTCCTCCATCCGACGCTTGGAACGGCAAGTTCCAGGGCGTAGGGAACGGCGGATACTCCGGCGCAATCAGCTACGCCGCTATGGCGACCGCGCTGCGGCGCGGATACGCCACGGCGAGTACAGATACCGGCCATACCGGAGACGACATGAAGTTCGGCCAGGGCCATCCGGAGCGAATCATCGACTGGGCGTGGCGGTCGATTCACGTGATGACCGACGCAGCCAAAGTGATCGTTCGCGATCACGGCGGCAAGCTGCCCGACCGTTCGTATTTCAACGGCTGCTCGAGCGGCGGTCATGAAGCGCTGTCAGAAGCACAGCGGTTCCCGGAAGATTACGACGGCATCATTGCGGGCGACCCGGCCAACAACCGCATCCGCCAGACGTTCGCGTTCCTATGGTCGTGGACGGCGACACACACCATGGACGGCCAACCGATTCTTCCGGCGGCAAAGCTGCCGCTGATCACGAAGGCGGCGATCGAGGCATGCGACGGCAATGACGGACTGAAGGACGGCATCATCGACGACCCGCGGCGCTGCCATTTCGACCCCGTCAAGCTGCTCTGCAGGAACGGCAGCTCCGGGCTCGCGGGAAGTGACGACGCCACGTGCCTGACACAGGCCCAGGTCGACGCGGTCAAGAAGGTCTACGATGGCGTCAAGAGCCCGCACACCGGTGAGCAGATCTTTGCCGGGTGGCCTCGTGGCAGCGAAGGCTTCGGCGACTCCCCGATTCAGAGCTGGCGGCAGTACGTCATGGATCCGGCCGAGCCGATGCGAGTCGGCTTCTTTCGGTACTTCCTGTTCCACGATCCGAACTGGGATTGGCGAACAATCGATTGGGATCGCGATCTGGCGTACGCCGATCAAAAGCTCCCCTTCATGCAGGCCGTCGAGCGGGACCTCACACTGTTCAAGAAGCACGGCGGCAAGCTGCTCATGTACACGGGCTGGGCCGATCCAGTCGTACCGCCTCAAGACACCGCCGCGTACTACGATGGCGTCGTGAAAACGATGGGCGGCATCGAGAAGACGCGGGAGTTCTTCCGGTTTTTCACGGCGCCCGGCATGGGACACTGCGGCGGCGGACCGGGCCCGAATCAGTTCGACACGCTCGCTGCGCTGGAACAGTGGGTCGAAAAAGGCGCCGCGCCCGACAAGCTGATCGCCTCGCACATCACCAACGGCAAGGTCGACCGCACGCGCCCGCTGTGTCTGTACCCTCTCGTGGCGCGATGGAAGGGAGTCGGCAGCACGGACGAAGCGGCGAACTTCTCGTGCGTGACGGCTGAACCTCCGAGTGCCCCGCGCCGGACGGCGACGCCTTCAAGCAGTCAGCGTTAACGGGGTAAGCTAGGATCGAGCGAGATGGCCCGCGCCGACTACATTCACGTCGCGCGTGTTCAGCACCATACGACACGGCGGCGAGACATCCTGCAGACGCATCCCGAGGTGCGCGATCTCGCAGGACCCACGCCGGTCACCGCACTTTGGGTCATCGCCCTCGTCGGCGCCCAGCTGGCGCTCTCGCTGCTCGTCGGCGGCACTCGATGGTGGATTTGGCTCCCGACTGCCTACATCGTCGGGGCGACGATCGATCATGCCCTGTGGGTCCTCATTCACGAGTGCACGCACAATCTCGTCTTCCGGCGTCCGCAGCTGAACAAGCTGACCGGAATCGTCGCGAATCTGCCGCTGGTGTTTCCTGCCGCGCTCTCGTTCGGCCGTTATCATCTGTTGCACCACCAGCACCTCGGGGAGCTCGACTATGACGCCGACGTACCCGGTCCGCTGGAGTCACGTGTCATCAAAGGCTCGATGCTGAAGGCGGCGTGGTTGGCGGCTTTTGCCGGCATTCAGGGTCTCGTCCGCACGCACCGGCTCAAGAAGGTCTCGTTTTTCGACCGCTGGATCGCCGCGAACTTCGTCACGCAGATCTGCGCGACGGGTGCGCTCTACTGGTTGGTCGGTCCGCGACCGCTCATCTACCTCGCCGCCTCGTCGATTAGCGCGATCGGCCTGCACCCGCTCGGCGCTCGATGGATTCAAGAGCATTTCGTGTTCGCGGAAGACCAGGAGACCTACTCGTACTACGGGCCGCTCAATCGCGTGTGCTTCAACATGGGCTACCACAACGAGCACCACGATTTCGTGACCGTGCCATGGTCTCGCCTGCCAGCACTGAAGCGGGCGGCACCGGAGTTCTACGACACGCTGTATGCCCACCGCTCGTGGACGCGGCTGCTCCTCCGATTCGTCTTTGACAGCGACCGGACGCTCTTCGACCGCATCGTGCGGCCGAGCCGCGACTGACTTCGTCAGCCATCAGCCATTACCAGATGACGACCCCCCTGGCCCCGTCGCTCGCCTCAAGGGCCGCGAGCGCGCCGTTGATCTGAACAAGCGCGTACCGGCGCGCGACCATTTCCTTCAGCTTCAGCCGGCCTTCCTCGTAAAGACCGACCAGATGCGCGATGTCTTCCAGCGGACGCCCCGATCCGTACACCGATCCGATCAGCCGTTTCTCTTGCATCACAAACGGGAACATCGCGATTGCGCCCTGCGCGTCCGCGCGCGACAACCCGGTGACGACAACGGTGCCGCCTTTCCTCGCGCAGGTGAGAGCGGTCGTTAGCGTCGCGGGGCTCCCCACCGTGTCGAACACGAAGTCGGCGCCGCGGCCTCGCGTGAGATCGCGAACGCCTGCGGGCACATCGATGGCGGCGTCGATGGTGTGCGTTGCGCCGAATTGCCGCGCGATCGCGAGCGGGGCAGGCCGTCGATCGATCGCGACAATGGTCTCCGCGTGGGCAATGACCGCGCCCTGCACGACGTTCAACCCGATGCCGCCTGCGCCAATGACGGCGACGGTCGATCCAGCCTGCGCTTTTGCAGCGTTGGTGACCGCCCCCACGCCGGTCAAGACGGCACAGCCCAGGGTAGCAAGCGCATCGAACGGCACGCGTCGCGAGACCGGCACCGTTCCGGTCTCGGGGACGACGACGAAGTCGGCGAAGCATGCCGTGCCGAGGAATGCTGCAACGTCGTGATCGCGCGCGTGCAGTCGGGCGGCGCCAGATGGAAGCCTGTTCCGGAAGGTAACCTTCTCCACACGATCGCAGAGGGCCGCGCGCCCCTCACGACAGGGCGGACACTCGCCGCAAGGCGGCGCCCAACAGAGAACGACATGGTCGCCGGCCGCCACCCGGGTGACGCCCGCGCCGATCTCGCGAACGACGCCTGCGCCCTCGTGGCCGAGGACGACGGGCGTCCTCATCGGCCACTCGCCGCGAGCGGGATGCAAATCGCTGTGGCAGACGCCGGCCGCGCGCATCTCGACGAGAACCTCTCCAGGTCCCGGCGCGTCGAGCACGGCCGGCTCGACCGATAGGGGCTGTCCCTGTTCCCAGAGAATCGCGGCCTGAATTCGCATCGCTCTCGCTGCGCTGACTGCCGGATCGTGACCTACGAATGTCGAAGCGACCGCCGCATTCCTCCGAGCCATCGGTCCGGATCGGCGGCCCTCCGCCGCGCGTACTCGGCCACCTCCTGATGCGGGAGGATCAGAAACCGCTCCCTTTCAAGCCCTCTCACCACGAGCTCCGCGACAGCGTCGGCCTCCAGGGCACCATCGATGAGAAACCGACTCGTGTTCTCCTCGGCGCGTTTGAGCATGTCGGTCTTGACGCCCTGGGGGCAAAGTGCGGACACCTTGATTCCCCGGTCCCCGTACGCGATGGACAGCCACTCGGCGAACGCCAGCGCGGCGTGCTTGGTGACCGCATACGTCGCGGAATAGGGATGCGTGAGCAGACCCGCGGCTGACACCGTGTGAAGGAAGTAGCCGTCGCCTCGCTGGAGCATTCCCGGTAGCGCCGCCCGGGCGGCGTAGACATGGGCCATGACGTTGACTTCCCAGCAACGCTGCCAGTCGTCGTTCGGCGACTCCTCGCCGCCATGGACAGCGATCCCCGCATTCGAGCAGAAGAGGTCGATGCGCCCGTACCGTCCGGTCACGTCACGAACGAGCCGTTGCACGTCCGGCTCGCGCGCCACATCAGCCACAATCGCGTCCCCGCCGACGTCGCGCGCCACGCGCTCGGCGCTCGCGCGATCGATGTCTGTCACGGCGATCGCCGCGGGCCGCTCCCGGGCAAACCGATGGCACAACGCTCGGCCGATTCCGTTGCCGGCGCCCGTGACGACGATCACCCGGCCGGTCAGTTGCATGAACGGACCACGCACCAAGGCCCAAGGACCAGCGTCACGCTGCCCCAGCCGGCGCCCGCATCCAAGTTTGGAGCTTCGCGACATCGTTCTTGACGGTGCGCGATGCCGCAAAGAGCACGAGCGCAAGGATCGCCGCGAGCAGCGGGACGACGTACATGGCCGTGTGCAGCCCCTGGGCCCGGAACGGCTCCAGCGCGCGTAGATCGAACCCCTTCGATTCGCCCACGAGGCTGCGCAGCTCGGCCGTCATGATCGCGCCGAACGGCAAGGGGGCCACCGCGCCCGCGGCGGACGCCGCTTGGAAGGTGAAGTAGTCGCTGGCGAGGCCGGTGCCCACTGGCCCGAATGACGCCCCGAGCACGTACATCGCGAAGAAGTACAGCGCCATTGCCGTGCCCCTGAGCGACGGCTCCATGACGTCATGAATGGTCGAGTACACCGTCGAGTAGTAGGCGAACATCACGCCCGACCCGGCGCCCATCAGGAGCGCGAAGCCAACGACATCGCCGCGCGCGCGGGCCAGGCCGAAAAACATGAGCGGCGCCGAGAGCGCAATCGCCGCCGTGCCGACAATCAGGCGGCCGTCGACGCGCTTGGCGTGCAGGCGATCAGCCAGAATCCCGCCGATCGTGAGACCCACGATGCCCGAAAAGCCATAGACACAGGCGGACACCCAACCGGCCTCCAGAAAACTCATGCGATGGAACCGAACGAGAAACGGCGCCACGAACGCGCCGAGGGCGTACATGTTGAAGTTGTGCAGCGCACCCGACGCGATGACCCACAGCATGGTCGGCGTCGCGAGCACGAGGCGATAGGGGTTGCCGGCGCGGCAGCGAGCGCCGACTGCGTGCGTCTCGACCATCCCGCGCGGCGGCTCGCGCATGAGCACAGCCAAAAGGGCGCAAAAGAGGCCCGGAATCGCCGCGACGTAAAAGGCATTGCGCCAGCCCCAACTCTGGAGAATCCATCCGCCGGCCACGTTGGCCAGACCGAGGCCGATCGGGAGCCCGAGCATCCAGATCGCGACCGCGCGGGCGCGCAGTCCTGCCGGAAACAGGTCGCCGATGAGAGACGTCGAAGCCGGCGAGCAGGTCGCCTCGCCCACGCCGACGCCAAGGCGGGCCGCGATGAGCTGCGCGAAGTTTCGCGCGATCCCGGACACCGCCGTCAGCAAGCTCCACACGAACACGCCGCCCGCCAGAATCATCCGGCGTTCCTTACGGTCAGACAGCCGGCCGAGCGGCAGGCCGACAACCGCGTACAGCAGCGTGAAGACCGTGCCGAGCAGGCCGAGCGCCGTGTCGCTCAACGCCCATTCGCGTCGAATGCCTTCGCCGACACCGCCGATGATCTGGCGGTCGAAGAAGTTCATCAGGTTGATCGCGAACAGCACGACGAGCGCGTAGACTGCCCCTGGCGCCACTAACCCTTCCCGCCTTTCAATCCGCAACCCGTAATCCCCAATTCCGCAATTAGAAGGGGTGCTTTCCCGCCTCAATGACCGCATCCGCGATCCTCCGGCGCGCAGCGATGGCGTCAAACGACACAGGCGCGACCAGGGGCTCGACGTTCGACGCCACGGCGGCATCTGCACGGCGTGCGTTGAGCGCAGCGGCCACCTGCCGCGCCGCAGCGGCGATCTTCTCCGACGCTTCGCTGGCGTATACGCGCGCGGCGTCGGCCGCCAGGCTCGCGCGACCGTCGCCGCGCGTGTTCATTTTTTCGGCGCGTGCGATCCCGCTCTCCGCCGCGTAGATCTCGATGATGACGTCGGCGATGAGAGCCTGCACCTCCTGCGCGTCCTTTAGCGCTTCGCTGTACGTCGTGACGGCCTGCCCGAGAAGCAGGATGGCGGCGCGTTTGGCCCGAGCCACGAAGTCGCGCTCCGCGCCCAAGGGCGACGGTCGAACGTCTGACGCCCGCGCCTGAGGAACGTCGGCTGCCCGCTGCCGCTTGCTCGTCTCGCGTGTGAAGAGCTCCGGCAACTGCTTCAACAGCCGCGCTGGAATCAGGAGCCGGTTGATCTCGTTCGTCCCCTCGTAAATGCGGGTGATCCGCGCATCGCGGTACATTCGCTCGAGCGGAAACTCGCGCGAATACCCGTTGCCGCCGAACACCTGGACCCCCTCGTCGACCGCCCAGGCAAGGGCCTCGCTTGTCCAGATTTTGTTGATCGAGCATTCGACCGCGAAGCCTTCAATGGTTTTCATGACGCGCTGTCCGTCCGCGCGGTCGTGGCCGCCGGCCTCGATAGCCCGGTCGACGTCTCCGAGTGCGCGATACGACATCGCGTCCCCAATGAACCCGCGAACGGCCATGCCCGCCAGCTTCTGCTTGATGAGCCCGAACTCCGCGATCGCCCTGCCGAATTGGCGACGTTCCTTCGCGTACTTCACGGCGTGCGACAGCGCGAGCTTGACGCCCGACATGTTCCGCGACCCGAGCTTGACCCGGCCGAAGTTGAGGACGTTCAAGGCCACCTTGTGTCCCTGGCCGATCGGACCGAGCACGTTTTCGACGGGCACCTTCACGTTGTCAAGCATCAGCGCGGTCGTGGACGACCCATCCAGCCCCAGCTTGATCTCGTCGCGACCGCTGACGACGCCCATCCCACGCTCGACGAGGAAGGCGGTGAATTTATCGCCATCCACTTTCGCGAAGATCGTGAAGAGGTCGGCAAAGCCGCCGTTGGTAATCCACATCTTCTGACCGTTCAGGAGATAGTGGCGGCCGTCGGGCGCCAGCGTCGCGGTCGTCCTGGCGGCCAGCGCGTCGGAGCCGGACTGCGGCTCGGTCAGCGCGTACGCGCCGATGAGCTCGCCGCTCGAAAGCCTCGGCAGATACCGCGCCTTCTGTTCCTCCGTGCCGAAGTGCACGAGGGGAAGAGTGCCAATCGACGTGTGTGCGCCGAGCGAGCCGCCAAACGACGGATTGATTGCGATCTGTTCCCCGACGTAGGCCGCGCTGATCAAGTCGAGCCCCAGGCCGCCGTACTGCGCGGGGATCTCGAGCCGCAGCAGATCCAGCTCGCTGGCCTTGCGGAGGAGCTCGCGCGTCAACGCCCAGTCATGCTGATAGAGCCGGTCCGCGACCGGGAGCACTTCCCTCTGCATGAACTCGGCCGCCGTCTGCCCGAACAGTCGCTGTTCGTCCGTCAATTCCTCCCGGACGAACACGTCGTCTGCACTCACGGGCGACGTGAGGAACTGTCCGCCGTTGACCACCGCATGTGCCTGCGTCATTGCTGCCCCCGAGCCGACCCACTCGACCCACCTGATCTACCCGACCCACCTGACCGACGTGACCTACCCGCCCTACCGACCGTCCGGTTGACGCCCTTGGCGGGTCGGAAGTATAAGCCTGCCAACGTGCCAACCATCAATGAATTGTTCTCCCTCGCCGGCCGGACCGCCATCGTGACCGGCGGGTCGCGTGGCATCGGCCAGGAAATGGCCGAAGGGCTCGCGGAAGCCGGCGCGTCGCTCATGCTCTGCGCGCGCCGCGAGGAGTGGCTCACGCCGACCATCACGGCGATGCGGGCGCGAGGCTTCCGCGTCCAGGGCGAAGTCTGCGACGTCGCCAGGGCCGCCCACGTCCAGGCCCTGGTTGACAAGACGGTCTCGGCGTTCGGGAAAGTCGACATCTTGATCAACAACGCCGGCGTCACGTGGGCCACCGAGCCGGAAGACATGCCGCTCGAAAAGTGGCAGAAGGTCATCGACATCAATCTGACGGGGGCATTTCTTTGCGCCCAGGCCGCGGGGCGCGACATGCTCAAGCGCCAGTGGGGCCGGATCATCAACATCGCGTCGATTGCGGGGATGCACGCTTCGGTTCACGGGCCGCACTATGCGCCATACGCCGCGTCCAAAGCCGGTTTGATGGGTCTGACGCGCGAGCTGGCAGCGTCGTGGGCGCGCAAGGGCATCCGCGTGAACGCCATCGCTCCCGGGTTTTTTCACTCGAGGCTCGCGGATGGCGCGATCGCGCTGGTTGAACCAGCCATCAAGAACGTGAGCCCGATTCCACGAGTGGGCGAGCGGGGCGAGCTCAAGGGGGTTGCAGTGTTTCTCGCGGCCGACGCATCCAACTACATCACGGGGCAGACCATCGTCGTCGACGGAGGGCGGACGATCGTATGACCGCCCCGGTCTCGACGCTCGCGACTGTCCGACCCTGGCTGAAGCACCTGGACTACTGGGTGCCGCACGGCCTTTCGTACCCAACCCGGCCGCTGACCGAAATCCTGGATCTGACAGCCGTCGACATGGCCGATCGCGCGGCGACGCATTTTCTCGGCGCCGAGTTGACATTCGGCGAGCTCAAGCGGCAGTCGGACAGACTCGCCGCCTCGCTCGCCGAGATGGGCATTGTCAAGGGCGACCGCGTCGCTATCATGCTGCCGAACTGCCCGCAGTACATCATCGCGGCGTTCGCCATCCTCCGAATCGGCGCGGTCGTCGTCAACATCAATCCAAGCTATACGGCGCGCGAGCTCGTCATCGTCGCGGTCGATTCCGGCGCGCGCCTGCTCATCACGCTCGACGCCCTGGCGCCACTGGCGCAAGGGGTCAAAGATCGAACGTCCTTCGAGCGGATCGTTGTGACGTCGCTCGCAGAGTACTCGGGGGCCGCTGCCCCAGCCCCTCAGGTTGCCGACGCCGTTTCGCTGGCTCAGCTCGTCGCGCCGCGGTCCGCGGAGGCGGCGGCGGCCTTGACGTCAGGGGCGCCGATCGAGATCGACTCCGGGGACTTGGCGGTCCTTCAATACACGGGCGGAACGACGGGGACGCCCAAGGGCGCGATGCTGACGCACGGCAACATCTTCGCCAACGTGATTCAGACTGAGATGTGGACGAATCCCGCGCACGTCTACGCACGAAGCGAGCGCTATCTCGTCGTGATCCCGTACTTCCACATCTATGCGTTCACAGTCTGCATGATGACCGGCGTTCGCCTCGGCGCGCTGCAGGTCATTCATCCCAAATACGATCCCGACCAAGTACTCGCGTCCATCCGCGATTTCCGCCCGACTTACTTTCCAGCGGTCCCCACCGTGTTCGTGTCGCTGCTCAACCATCCGAAGGTGCGCGAGTACGGGCTCGAGCGCGTGCGCAGTTTCAACAGCGGCGGTGCACCGTGTCCGGTAGAGGTCCTGGACGAGTGGGAGCGGCGGATCGGCCGGCCGCTCAACGAAGGCTACGGTCTGTCGGAGACTTCACCTGTGACACACTCCACACCGCAGCTCGCCCGGCGCCGCATGGGAACGATCGGGCTGCCTTTCCCCGACACCGACATGAAGATCGTGGATCTCGAGCTTGGAACGCGAGAGCTTGCGACCGGCGAGGTCGGCGAGTTGTGCATCTCCGGCCCTCAAGTCATGAAGGGCTACTGGAACAAGCCCGAAGAAACCGCCGCGGCGCTGCGGCGCGGCCCTGACGGCCGGATCTGGCTGCACACCGGCGACATCGCCTCTGTCGACTGCGATGGCTTCACATCCATTGTCCAACGCAAGAAGGACATGATCATCGTGGACGGCTTCAACGTGTATCCATCGGAGGTCGAGTCCATTCTGTACATGCACCCGGCGGTGAGACTCGCCGCAGTCATCGGCGTTCCCGACAAGTATCATGGCGAGGTCGTCAAAGCCTGCATCGCGCTCAAGACCGGCGCGACGGTGACGGCAGAGGAGATGATCGAACACTGCCGGACGAGCCTCACCGATTACAAGGTGCCTCGCCAGGTCGAGGTGCGCGACACGCTGCCGATGAGCGCCGTCGGGAAGATTCTGTATCGCGTGCTGCGTGAAGAACATGCGGCATTGAGCCGTCAATCATGAGCCCTGACACGAGTCTCGACGTACGCCGCAAGCTGAGCGGCCTCGAGTTTTTTCGCATGATGCTCAGCGGGGAAGCGCCTCACCCGCCGATGCTCAACCTGCTCGGCATACGGCTGGTCGAGGTGGAAGCCGGCCGCGTCGTGTTCGCCGCGAATGTCGACGAACGCTTTTACAACGGCACCGGCGTCGCGCACGGCGGGTTCGCGTCGACACTGCTCGACACGGCGCTCGGGTGCTGCGTCAACTCGACAACCCCGCCTGGACGGCGGTTTACGACGCTCGAGCTCAAGGTCAACCTGACCCGCCCGTTGACGGCGGCGGCCAACCCGCTCCGTTGTGAAGGCAAGGTTCTTCACGTAGGGGGACGCACGGCGCTCTCCGAAGCCTGGATACACGGCGGCGACGGGAAGCTCTACGCTCACGGCACGACGACCTGCATCATCGTCGAGCCGCCGCGCGGAACACTCGAACCGTAACTCGAGCCGTCATGGCGGCGAATCGCTCGCATGGTAGGCTAGCCGGCTATGGCCGACTCTGGACTTAATGTTGGTACCGTGCGTTACGACATCAGAGACCGCGTCGCGGTCGTGACGGTCGACAACCCGCCGGTCAACGCGCTCAGTCCCGCCGTCTGGACCGGCATCGACGAAGCGATCGCGCGCGCGAATGCCGACTCCAGCGCTGACGCCATCGTCCTTGTCGGCGCGGGCACGACCTTCATCGCCGGCGCGGACATCAAAGTGTTCGATACGTTGAAGACGCGCGAGGATTCCCTCGCGCGCTCTGCCGCCACACACGCGCTGCTCAGGCGCATGGAGGACTCGACGAAACCGCTCGTCGCAGCGCTTCACGGCAACACGCTCGGCGGCGGGATGGAAGTCGCCATGTCCTGCCACTTCCGCGTGGCGGTCGGACCCGGCGGGCCGGGGAATGAAGGCCTCCGAGGCGGAGGAAGTCGGCCCGTGAGCGAGCCGGTGGCGAAGGTCGGGCAGCCCGAAGTGCTCCTCGGCATCATCCCCGGCGCCGGCGGCACCCAACGCCTGCCCCGCCTCGCGGGAGTCGAGCTGGCCCTCCAAATGTGCACCGACGGCAAACCGATCGCCGCCCCCCAGGCCAAAACAGCCGGCCTGATCGACGAGATCGTCGAAGGCGACCTGCTCGCGAGCGCGATCGCCTTTGCCAAGTCGAAGGCCGCGAAGCACGAGATCCGCAAGACGCGCGAGATCGCCGTCAGCGAGGACAGCGTCAAGAAGGGACTCGAAGCGTGCGCAGCCATGCGCCTTGCGCTGGCCAAAACGGCGAGAGGCATGCGCGCGCCGTTCGCCGTCGTCGACGCGGTCGAAGCCGGATTGCGGCTTGGCTTCGACGCAGGATCCATTCGCGAGCGCGAGATCTTCGCCGATTGCGTGGTCTCGACTGAATCGAAGGCGCTTCGCCATTTGTTCTTCGCCGAGCGGGAAGCCGCAAAGGTGACGCCGCGCACCGCTCCCGGGGGAAGCGACTTTGCCCCCACGCCCGCGGACATCCGGCGCGCCGCCGTCGTCGGCGCCGGCACGATGGGCGGCGGCATCGCCATGAACTACGCGAACGCCGGGATCCCGGTCCTGCTGAAGGAGATCGATCAGGCGGCGCTCGACCGGGGCTTGGCAACCATCCGCAGGAACTACGACGTCACCATGTCGAAGGGCAAGATCAGCCCGGCCCAGCTCGAGAGGACCATGGCGCTCATCACGCCGACAACGAGCTACGACGGGTTCGACCAGGTGGACATTGTCACCGAGGCCGTGTTCGAGAACATGGAGCTCAAGAAGGCCACCTTTGCGGAGCTCGGCAAGGTCACCAGGTCGGACTGCATCCTCGCTTCGAATTCTTCAACCCTCGACATCGATGAGTTCGCGCGGTCGAGCGGACGTCCGTCCCAGGTCCTCGGACACCACTACTTCAGTCCGGCGAACGTGATGAAACTCGTCGAGATCGTCCGCGGACGCGCTACGGACCCGGGCGTGATTGCCGCGTCCCTCAAGCTGGCCAAGCGCCTGGGCAAGGTCGGTGTCGTCGTCGGCAACTGTTTCGGGTTCGTCGCGAACCGCATGCTGGCGTACTACATGCGGGAGGCCTATCTGCTGCTCGAGGAGGGCGCCAGCGTCGAGCAGATCGACAAGGCGCTGACCGACTTCGGGCTGCCCGTCGGCCCGTTCGGGATGCAGGATATCGCCGGCATCGACGTGGGGGCGCGCATCAGGCAGTACTTGAAGTCGATCGGCAAAACGCGCGCAGAAGGGCCGCAGTCGGAAATCCCCGATCGGCTGTTCGACATGGGCCGCTACGGGCAAAAGACCGGCGCCGGTTGGTACAAATATGACGCGCCGGGAAGCCGCAACCGTACGCCCGATCCGCTGATCGAAGAGCTGGCTGCGCAGGCCGCGGCGAGACGCGGCATCACACGTCAACCGATCGCCAATGAAGAAATCATCGCACGCATTACCACGGCGCTGGCCAACGAAGGCGCGCAGGTGCTGGAGGACGGCTACGCGACGAGGGCGGGCGATATCGACGTCATCTACGTCTACGGATTCGGGTTTCCCCGCTATCGCGGCGGACCGATGTTCTACGCGGACACGGTGGGTCTGCCGGTCGTCCTCCGGCGGGTCCAGGAGTATCGCGCACGGTTCGGTGATTACTGGAGGCCTGCGGCGCTCCTCGAACGGCTCGTCACGGAAGGTCGTGGGTTTTATTCCGCGGCTCCGGTGCACGCTTAGCACGTGGTCACCATCGACATAAGGGCCCTCGTCGACAACGTTGGACGCGAGCTCGGTGTCAGCGAATGGCACCAGGTCACGCAGGAGCGGATCGACGAGTTCGCTGAGGCCACCGGCGATCGTCAGTGGATTCACGTCGATAGGGCGCGCGCGGCAGTCGAGTCGCCGTTCAAGACCACGATCGCGCACGGGTTCCTCACGCTGTCGCTTGCGAGCTCCTTGATCCGCAGCGCGCTGCAGTTCGACGGCGCGCGCATGGCCATCAACTACGGCTTGAACCGCGTTCGCTTCATGGCCCCCGTGCCCTCGGGCAGCCGCGTCAGGGGACGGTTCGCGCTCGCGTCCGTCGAGGAAACCGGTGGAGCGGTGCAGGCCATCTGGCAGGTCACGATCGAGCGGGAAGGCATCGAGAAACCGTGCTGCGTCGCGGAATGGCTCGTCCGCTACTACCCGGCCTAGACTCATCTGCGTTACAATAGAGTTGCCAGCCAAGCCGCCTGACGAGTGGGTCTGCCATGCATCTCTCGAAAGTTTCCTTGAAGTCACCGCAGAAGTTACTGCTCCTGCTGTTCGTTGCCGCCGTGTGCGTCACAGTTGCGGCGCCGGAGGCCGCCGCGCAGCGCGGCGGCGGGCATGCTGCGGCCGGCGGCGGCCGCGCGGTTGCTGCGGGAGCACGCGCGCCGGCCCCGGCAGTCGTTGGACACGCTGTCCCGAGGCCGGGCTATCCTGGTTATCCATCGCACCCGATCGCGGGCTACCCAGGTTATCCGTACCATCCCTACTATCCGTACTACTACCATGGGTACTATCCGTACTATCCGTACTACCCATACTACGGGTCGGGGTGGTCGATCGGAATCGGCGTGGGCTTCGGCTTCGGCTACGGTTACGGCTATCCGTACGGTTACCCGTATGGCTACTACGGATATCCGTACGGGTACCCGTACTACCCGCCAGCCGGCGCTGTCGCAGCGGCACCCGGGGCGGCCTATGGCGGCCTCAAGATCGACGGCGCCATCCCCGACGCGCAAGTGTTCGCGGATGGCTACTACGTTGGGGTCGTGGGCCGCGACGGCTCGTCAGACAAGCTGAACCTGCAAGCGGGCGTCCACAAAATGGAAATCCGCGGCGCTGGTCAAGAGCCAATCGAGTTCGACGTCAACGTTCAGCCGGGCCAGACGATCACGTATCACGCCGGTGGTCCGCGCTGAACCGTTCTGCGTTGACACAGATGAGGCATAATGGGGAATCTCGCGTAGTCGAGATTCTCCATTGAGCTTCCGCCCGCGTTTACTTTTCCCCGCAACCTCACTCCTCGCGCTTGGTCTGATGCTGGCGCCCGCGCTCTTCGGCCAGGGCACGGCTCCAAGTCTGACGCTCATTGCGCGTGACGGCCGGCGAGCGATTCCGTTGACGCTCGTCGCCGATCAGGAGTTCGTCGCGCTCGACGATCTTGCGGCCCAGTTCCAGCTGGCCGTGCAGGAATCGCTCGGCGCGGTCACCGTTTCGTACAAGGGCAAGACCATCGTCCTCACACCCGATCAGACGCTGGCCTCGGTGGCGGGACGGCTGATTTCGTTGCCGGCCGCGCCATCGAGAAGCGGACGCCGGTGGCTCGTGCCGGTCGAGTTCGTCGGCCGCGCGCTGGCGCCGATTTATGACAGCCGCGTCGAGCTGCGCAAGCCGTCGCACCTCGTCATCGTCGGCGACCTTCGCGTGCCTCGCATCTCCACCCGCTACGACGCGATCGGCTCCGGAGGGCGGCTCACGATCGATGCCTCGCCACGAGCGACGAGCACCGTCTCGCAGGACGGCGACCACATCTTCGTGAAGTTCGACGCCGACGCCCTCGATACCCCAGCCACGGTCTTTGCGGCCCCCGCCGCGCCAACTCTCGTGCAAGGCGTCCGATTGGTCGATCCCCTGACGCTCGGCGTGGATCTGTCGTCGCGATTCGGCGGCTTCAAGGCGACGTCCCAGCCGGTTGACGACACCATGCGGCTCGTCCTGGACCTCGCAGGCGGCCAGACGGACACGACGCCGCCTCCTTCCAATCCGCCATCCAATCCGCAATCCGCAGTCCCCACTCCGCCATCCAGTCCGCCCCCCGAGCTTCCTCCAGCGTTCGGACAATCTGCGCCTGCCATCCGCACCGTGGCGATCGATCCGGGTCACGGCGGCGATGACGCCGGCGTCAGAGGATCGAACGGCGTCAAGGAGAAAGACCTGGCGTTGTCGGTGGCTCGCCGCTTGAAGGGCTTGCTCGAGGCGCGACTCGGCATCCGGGTGCTCCTCACAAGAGAAGACGACCGCAATATCTCCATCGATGAGCGCGCGGCCATCGCGAACAACAACAAAGCCGATTTGTTCGTGAGCATCCACGCGAACGCGTCGATGCGGAACACGACGGCGGGCGCCACTGTCTATCACGCGGCCTTCTTCGCCGACGCTGCCCAGGCGGCTGGCGCAGCACGCCCGGAGCGGCTGCCGACGTTCGGCGGCGGTTTGCGTGACGTCGAGATGGTGCCCTGGGATCTTGCCCAGACGCGCCACCTCGCTCAGTCCGGCGCGTTCTCCGATCTGCTGATCGCGCAGCTCGGCGACCGGATTCCGCTCGCGTTGCGCCCCACTGGTGAGGCGCCCCTGCGTGTGCTCGAATCGGCGAACATGCCGGCGGTCCTCGTCGAGCTCGGGTACTTGAGCAATGCGACACAGGAAAAACAGATGGCCGGCGAGACGTTTCAGAACGTGTTCGTGCAAGCGTTCTACGACACTATCGTGCGGTACCGTGATTCGTTGCACGCGGGCGAGGCCCCGGGCGACAGGGCCTCGCGGGATTTCAAGTGATGTCGCGGCAGGCGGTGGCGGCGGGCCTCGTTGGTGCGACCGCGATCGCGCTCGGCTCGCTGCTCTTCGCGGGGCTGCCTCGCTGGTACGGGCCTCGGGCGAAGCCGACCGGCCCGGCCGTCGCGCGAACCGCGGCGCCGTCGGCGGCGGCAACGACGGTTGCGCCAGGACGAAAAATCAAAGCCCATCTCTTCTACGTTGCAGAAGACGGCCTGCGTCTGACGAGCGTCGAACATGACGTGGCGTACGGAGACGGGCCGCTCGAGCAGGCACGTGAGATTCTGAACGCGCAGGTCGCGCCCGTCGCTGAGCCGACGGTCTCCGCCGTGCCGCCAGGCACGACGCTCCGCGCGCTCTTCCTGACTGATCGCGGTGTCGCGTTCGTCGACCTGAGCCGCGAGGTCGCCGCCGCTCACACCGGCGGGACCGACAGCGAGCTCTTGACCGTGTACACCATCGTCAACGCGCTGACCATGAACCTGCCAGCGATCACGACCGTTCAGGTTCTCGTCGACGGCAAAGAGGTCGAGACCCTGGCCGGCCACGTCGACCTGCGGCGTCCGCTCGCACGGAATCTCGACCTCGTCCAGTAATGCGCGCCGATCACCGTGCGGCGGACGAGCTCCGGGCCACATCGATCACACCGAATTACCTCATGCACGCTGAAGGCTCGGTGCTGATCGAGGCCGGAAACACAAAAGTCATCTGCGCCGCGAGCGTCGAGGATCGGGTGCCGCCATTTCTCCGCAACAGCGGCAAGGGCTGGGTCACGGCCGAATACGGCATGCTGCCCCGCGCCACGACGACCCGCACCCAGCGGGAGGCATCGACCGGAAAGGTCGGGGGCCGGACGCAGGAGATCCAACGTTTGATCGGACGCTCGCTCCGATCCGTCACGCATCTGCCGGCTCTCGGCGAACGGACGGTCTGGGTCGATTGCGACGTCATCCAGGCCGACGGCGGCACACGCACCGCGTCGATTACCGGCGCGTTCGTCGCGCTCGCGCTCGCCCTCGAGAAGCTGCGTGACCGCGGCGCCATCGGCACGATTCCGGTCATTGACTACGTCGCCGCGACGAGCGTGGGCATCGTCGACGGCATGGCGCTGCTCGATCTGGCGTACGACGACGACAGCCGGGCAGAGGTAGACATGAATGTGGTCAAGACCGGAGACGGCCGCTTCATCGAGGTGCAGGGGACGGCCGAAGGGTCCCCGTTTGGCCAAGAGGCGTTGCTCAGGCTGCTCGACCTGGCCGATCGGGGCATTCAGCAGCTGGTCGAGAAGCAGCGAGCGATCGTCGGCCATCTGGTGAAACGGCTGGCCTAGCATGCATCTGTGGCGTGCGATCCTTCCGACGCCGCTCGGCGACATGGTGGCCATGTCGTCGAATGAGGGATTGTGCGCGCTCGAGTTCATCGGACCCGACAGGCTGGACCGCGTCGACCAGAGCGTCACGCGCAGTCTGACCCGGCTCGAGCGACGCCTGGCACGGTGGTTCCCACCTCACGACGTTCGGAACGGCCGGACGGCGGTGATCGAGCGGGCTCATGACTGGCTGCAACGGTACTTCGAGGGAGCCGGTACTGACATCGGAGATCTGCCGCTCGACATGCGGGGCGCCGCGTTCGAGCGGCGAGTCTGGAAGGCACTGCTCGCGATCCCCCCCGGCGAGACGACGAGCTATGGCGCCATCGCCAAGGCTCTCGGATCCGCGGGAGCGTCACGCGCTGTGGGGCTCGCCAACGGCGCCAATCCGATTGCGATCATCGTGCCGTGCCATCGCGTCATCGGATCGAGCGGATCGCTGACCGGCTACGGAGGCGGGCTCGGCCGCAAGAAGTGGCTCATCGATCACGAACGCCGGTGGCGCCGCGATGGTCTGTTCTGAGAAGAAAAGACTTCAGGGCGCGGAACGCCTGGCCGCGGTGGCTGGCCGCCGCCTTTTGGTCCGCCGTGACCTCAGCCAGCGTGCGGCCGTACGGCGGATAGAAGAAGATCGGGTCGTAGCCAAAGCCACCCGTTCCGCGCGGCGGCATCACAATCCTGCCCTCGATGACGCCGCGCGTCTCGAACAGGATGTCGCGGCCGCGCGCGAGCGTGAGCGCGCATACGAATCGCGCTGAGCGATCGGCCTCGGCGCGTGTCGCGTGATCGGTCGCTGATCCCACCCTATGCCCACTCGCCGTGTGGAGCGCGGCTTCGATGAGCTCGAACTTCTCCGGATACGGTGTGCGGGGCCCGCCGTAGCGCGCCGACTCGACACCGGGGAGGCCGCCGAGCGCAACAATCTCCAGGCCGGAGTCTTCTGCGACCGTCGTCTCGCCGGTTGCCACGGCATAGTACAGCGCTTTTTGACGGCTGTTCTCTTGAAAGGTTCGTCCCGTCTCCTCCGGCGCCTCGAGACGCGGCCAGGCGTCCAGCGTGATGAGTTGAATCGGGGCGCCCTCGAGCAGCGCGCGAATCTCACGGATTTTGCCCGAGTTGGACGTGGCGACGAGAAGACGCATGACCGACAGCCTAACTGAGAGGCTGGCCGCGGGCGGCGACCTCGAAGGTCGGCCGCCCGGGGTGGGCTCGGCGGGCAGGTTCGGTCGGCTGGCAGACGGCTCGAGGTAAGACTTGCGTCCAGCCGCCAGGGGGGATCTCCGAACGACGAACAACCTACGAGCTACAAGTACCGAGTACCGAGTTAAGCAGCGACAATCCTCGATCGCGCACGCAACGCGGCTCTTACAGGTGCCCCGTGCTCAGTGCGCATGAAGGCCCCATCCCGTGTCTGAAACAGGAACTTGGCGTCGACGAGCGCAGCAAGCAGCGCTCCGCACTGCGCCGCGTCCAGTCCCCAGAGGCGCCGTGCCTGCGCTTCAGTCAACCGCAGACCCGGCATTTCCAGAAACTCACCTTGGACGCGCCGAAGCACTTCTTCATTGGTTCGGATGGGCTCTGCCACCATCACATGACCTCGTGTTTTCTGATCGTGAGCTCTCAAATCTGGGAGGAGCAACGCATGTACCAGGCGCGGTTTTGGCGAAACAGGCCGGAAACCAGGCCCGTACTTCCCGGGGAGGCTCAGCCGCCGTTCAACTGACGACGCAGGGTGTAGGAAAACCCATCAGAGTGTGGGCAAACGACTTCCCACCGGCCTCAAGAGCGAGCTCGAGACACAGGTGGTGAGCCGTGATTGGCGAGCCGCCGGCCTG
>Ga0182034_10000237_pt1 | contig 24219 bp, 19 predicted proteins | sample flu12Cox44000172_FD_125972 | JGI IMG/M metagenome (GOLD analysis project Ga0182034, IMG submission 125972) | Lab enrichment of tropical soil microbial communities from Luquillo Experimental Forest, Puerto Rico - flux4day.12C.oxic.44.000.172 | ecosystem: Environmental > Terrestrial > Soil >... | reverse complement strand
GCGTTGAGATCGACGTCGATCCGCTCGGTCCCCGATGTGCCCGGCCGCGACAGGTTGAGGAGGCCGTTGACGATCTTCGCGGCCCTGAATGTCTGCCTCTCGATCTTCTCGAGCAGCACTGTCTTGGGATCGGCCGGGTCCGCGCCTTCGAGCAGCATCTGCGTGAAGCTCGAGATGCCCGTGAGCGGGGTGTTCACCTCGTGGGCCACGCCGGCTGCCAACAGCCCGATCGACGCCATCTTCTCGGAGATCTGCAGCTGCTCCTCGAGGCGCACGCGGTCCGTGATGTCTTCTATCAGTAGAATCATCCCGGCGATCGCAGTGCCGCCACCCGGGTTCTGCAGCGGTACTTGGGTGGCATTGACCAGCCGCTTCACGCCGTCGCCGCCCGCCGGCGACAGCGGCACGCGGTACAACGTCGCGCCATAGGGATGCTCCGCGCGCGCCGCGCGCAACGCTTCGACGAAGTGCGCATCGAAGAGCTCGCCCAGCCGCAGGCCCACCGCGGCCTCACGCTCGATGCCGGAGAAGCTCTCGAGCGCCCGATTCCAGCGGACAATCCGCTCGTCGACGTCGAACACCACCAGTCCGTTGTCGAGCGACTCGAGGATATTGTCGTTGAACTCACGCATGCGGCCCAGTTCCTGGGCCTTCAGGTGCAGCTGGCGGTACAACCGGCCGTTCTCAATCGCCGTGGCAACCTGACCCGCTACGGCGGTGAGGAGCGTAAGGTCCTCGCTGTTGAACGGCTCCTCGGTCGCCTTGCGTGCCAGCGCCAGTACGGCAATCGCGCGCCCTTCGAACGTACATGGAACGAAATAGAAAATCCCGGCATCACGCCAGAATTCCACCTCCTCGGCCTGAAAGCGCGCGGCGGCAATCGGGTCGTCGAGCGCGACGGTCTCGCCCGCATCGAGTCGGGCCATCATCGAGGATCGCCTTGTCAATCGTGGCACCGGCGCCCCGAAGCCATAGTCGCCGATCGCCACGAAATCAGTCGACTCGTCGTCGCCGAGCGCCCCCGCGCCTTCGGGTCCGCTCGGAGCAAGCATCAACGCCATCCGATCGACGAGCAGTGTCTCGACGACTCTCGCAACCAGGCGCTGGCTGAGCCGAACGACGTCGAGGTCGCTGTTCAGGTCGCGCGCGAATGCCACAAGCGCGCGGCGATAGTCGTATCGATCGCGATAGAACACGCGGTCGAGCGCCTCCTGCAGCGCGTCCTTAACCGGCCGAGCCAGCAGCACGATGACCATCGTCGCCAACAGCGCAATCACCCAGTTGTGCTGATCCTCACCGTCCACGAAGACAAAGCCCGTGAGCTTGGCCAGCGCGAAGTACAACGCGACGCTGGCCGCGAAGAATGCGGTGTATGCGAGGGCGCGCTTGACGATGACCTCGACGTCACGCAGCCGATACCGGATGATCGCGCAGGCGAACGTCAGCGGCAGCAGGCCGAGCGGCACGGCCGTTAATTGAAACGCGAGCGGGGGATCGGCGCCGAGCGCCCAGGGCAGCGCGTAGCCCAACGTGAACGGACCCGCACCGAGCGCCGTCCCCCACGTAATCCAGCGCAGCTGACGTCGCCCCGTAATCGTCGTGATCTCCCGCGACGCGCGAGCGAGCACGGCGAGGGCGGCCACCGACGCGATCAGCAGATACACGTAGTCGGCGCGGTCGAGCAGGTCGATCGCTGACGACAACCACGACCCCGAAACGCGGCCTTCGGCCCCCCGGGCCAGCGCGAAGACGCGCGCGGCGGTAAGGCCGGCGGCCGGCACGTAGATGAGCGGCACGAGCCATCGGTCAGCCGGCGGACCCGGTCGCTCCGGAAACGCGATGGTGAAGTGCAACAGGAGCGGCGGCAACAGGGCGAACGCCACCGCGTCGCCCCAATAGAACACCCAATCGAGCCCGTCGAACGGCCCGTTGAACGAGAAGGTGAAGACGCCGAAGAACGCAACGCACAGCCAGAAGAAGTGGAGCGTCGCCTGATCGTGCGGACGCCGAACACGGACGGAAGCGCCAACGAGCAGCGTGAAGAGACCCACCGCTGCGAGCACGAAGTACATGGAGCTTCCGCGGGGCGCCGGCGCCAATGAGACGCCGAGCACTTGCCGTGTGTTCAGCCGCAACAGGGTGTAGGTGAGCCGCGCGCCGTCACGGGCGCGGTGCTGGAACTCGATAACGTCGGCAGGTGATTCGACCGGCGATCCGTCGACGGCCAGCAGCACGTCGCCCCGCTGGATACCGGCCGCCACGGCAGGGGACCCGGCGGCAACGTCGAGCGCCGTTACCCCCTCGGCTCGCGCGCCCCAGAGCACACCGTCTTCGACCTCGTGCCATCGCGAGTACATCGCGATGTTGGCAATGCCCAGCGCAATGAGCAGGATGACGACGGCGACCGCAAACGCCGTCCGGACCCAACCGAGCCAGCCCCGAACTGATGCGTGTTGGACACTCACGGGGACACTTTGCCGGGCGCTGAGGTAGCAAACCTCATACCCCGCAGCACCTGTCGCTTTCATCACCTAACCGCTTGAAAATGTTCGACTTTCTTCGATTCAACCCCGCCGCGAAACACCGGCCACTCCAAGCAAGCGTAGTACGGCCTTCAATATTGTGGATCGTTGGACCTCTTCGGGGGAAGAGACGCTTGGATGAGGCCTAGAACCTGAGCGCCAGGCCGCCGACCACGCGTTTGGGCGGCCGCACCACCAGCAGCTCATCGTAGACGGACTGATCGGGTGCCGTATCTCGGAAGAAATTCCGGACGCCGACCAGCATCTCCCATTTCGCCGTGCTGAAGTCCATGAACGGCAGAGACTGGCGAACCTGCACGTCGAAGCGCGAGTCGAGCGCCGCATGATCGCCGGATGTGAGGAAACCCGGGTGCGCGAACGCGTTGCTGACTCGATAGACGACGAGCACTCGCGTGGACGTCTCTGGCACATCGGTCACGACCGAAGCCGCGACATCGTGAATCCGATCGAGTCCCGGGCGAACGGGCAAGCCCGTGAAGATCCAGACGTACGGGGACTCTTCCTGTTCGGGACGTGCGCGTACCGTTGAGTACTCAACCGATCCATGCACGCGCCCGGCGAGGGACGCGCGAATGCCGGCGCTCAACCCCAACGCGTCGATGTTGCCGCCGTTGCCGACGAAGTAGTGACCCAGCCGCGACGACGGCCCCGGCATATCGAGACCGAAGACCGTGACGAGTTGATGGTCGGTGTGTTGCTGAAATGCGCGGACCGACACCGTCGCGGCGGCAATGTCACGCTCGACCCCCAGCTCCGTGTGCCGCGTGTACTCCGCCTGGAACGGTTCGGTGGGCTCGAGCGACGCAAACGTGCGCTGCGGCGGGAGCCACACCGCATTCTCCATCCGCGGAGAGAGCTCCTCGGCGCCTGGCGCCACGGCGCGGCGCGACACCATGGCGCTGACGCGGAAATGATCCACGGGCTCGACGGTCAGCGAAACACGAGGGCTGAGGAGGTTCGGATGTTCGAGGTAATCGTAGTGCGCGTACGCAGCGCCGTAGGTGATCGTGACCGTCGGCGTCACCGAGAAGGTGTCGAACCCATACATGGCGCCGGCGTTGCGGCTCCCGTCAGTTACTTCGCTGAGCGTGGCGAAATTGCCGCCGTCATAGTGCTGCGTGCTGTACGACCACCCCAGATCGTAGCGATGACGAGCGGGAGCGCGCGTCGTGTACTCACCCGCGACGATCCACGACGAAAGATCGCCCTGCGTCAACGCTGCCCTGACGGTCCAATCGGCGCGATCGCCGACCGGCGCGCCCAGAGACAGGTACGCGATGCTTCGCGAGAAATTGTCCCCGGTGAAGAGTCCCTGCGGCGTCTCGAAGGAGCTGGCCGTCAGCAAGTCCACTTGACCGGAAAACGTTGTGCTGGCCACCAGGCTCGAAGCCAGCCGCGCGGGCGTCCCCACGTAGCCGAGGACCGAGCCGCCGCCGACGACGCTCGGCTCCGGCGGCATGTCGCCGACGGCGATTTCCTCAGGAACGTTCACGTCCTTCAGAATCGCGCGTCGGGCGTGCCGAAGCCGCCACGCCACCTCGCCGTGGTCGTCGTGACCTCCGGTGGCAGGTGTCGAAGACGTCCCGGTACTCTCGCTGCCGTCATCTTGCCCCGTTCCAGTGACTGCGGCCGCACCACGCCCAACGTCGGACGGCGCGTCGGGTTCCGGCACGGGCGCCACAACGCCAGCCAAGCCGGCGGCAGCGAGCGGGAGCGACCCGGTCGTGCCCGAGGTGCCTGGCGTGGACATCGCGAACGGAGCAACCGCCGAGGCTGGAATGACCACCCGGTGCAGCGCGATTGAGGAAGCGGTCCGGGCGCTCGATCGCACCTCGACCACCTGACCTCTGGACGCGACGTAGCCGGAGAGATGCGCCCGAACGAGGTACGGCCCCGGTGTCAAGGTGCGGAGCTCGAAGCGTCCGGATCGATCCGTCACGGCCACCGCCGTCGTCGTCCCGAGTGCCGACACAATCGCGCCCGCCACCGGGAGACCGCGATCGTCTTGCACGGTCCCCAAGATCGAGCCAGGGGCCAGCGACGCCATGTGCATGACGGGCTGGGGCTGGCGTAGACCCTCCTGGGCGAACGCCATCGTCGAGGCACAGGAAAGCACCACCCCGCCGACGAGCGCCGACAAGAGGAAAGTGCTTCGCATGCTCCTTAAGACGTGACGGTGAAGTTGACGTCCCGAGTCAGCGTTTTGTTCGCGATCTTGTCGGTAATCTTGATCTCGAGGCGATAGTCCCCTTCCGGAAACGATGCGAGCGGGACGGCCTGCCCGGTCTGCAACTGATGGCCGGCCGCGAAATCGAAGTTCGGCGGCAGCGTCTGCGCGTTCAGGTTCTGCGGCGACGTCTTGTTGAAGAACTTCTCGGGCTGCCCGGCCGGCTTCTGATAGAAGTTGTATTCCACAGTGATGTCCGGCTTGTTCGCCGCGTCGACCTTCGGGTTATAGATCAGCATGAAGGTCGAGAGCTCCGAATTCTTCGTGAACTTCGTGTCGAAGAGCGGGACGATCTCCATCGAGCCCAGCGCGTAGGGGCGGTCCGCCTGCTGCTGCGGTGTGAGCGGCGCCGGCAAGGGCTCGATGTGGCTCGCGATGATCACGGTGCTCGTGTTGAGCTGCGCCGTGTTCCAGAAGTCTGGAACGGCGATGCTCTGCTTCAGGAGCGATATCTTCGGAGGCGGCGCGTTCTTGGGCGCTTTGTCCGGCGCGGCTTCCTTGGCCACGATATACACGTCGTAATCGCCCGTGGGAACCGTAAACGATCGGGAAATCCGCATGGGCGCCTGGCCCGCCGTCACGGGTACGAATGTGATGTCTTCGTACGCGTACTCGCTCTTCTTCTTGTCTTTCTCCTTATCGTCTTTCTTCTGGCCGGCCGTTCCTGTCTGGGACGCTTCGTTCGGAGCGTCTTTGGCGACGACGCGCCAGTAGACGGCAACGTTACCGGTCGCCTTCGACGGATCGATCGACACGGTGAAGGGAACGTACTCCTTGTTCCCTTGCGCCTTCAGCATGTCCTCGTGAACCCATTTCAGGTCGAGATCATTCGGCACCGCCTGCCCCGTGGCAGCCCCGTCGACGATCTTGACGATGTTCTGAATTTCCTTTTTCTGCGCGTCGGTTTGCTTCCGCTCGTTCTGCGCGAAGACGACCGCCGAGAACGCGAGGATGGTGCCGACGACGGCGAGGAATCCGCGCCGATGCTTCATAAGAATAGACTCTCCCAAAATAATGCCGTTCACGAAACAGCTCATGATAGGCGTCCGGTGAAGGTCAAGTCAAACCCTTCTGGCGCCAGCACTTCAGGCGGCTCGAGGCCCTCCTGCAGTGTGTTATCATCCCTTTCTTTTCACCCAGCTTCCGCCCGGCCTCCATGAAGCTCATCGACGTCTCGGTCCCCCTCGACGCAAAGCTCCCGACCTACCCGAACAACACGCCCTTCACGCTCGAACCGATCAAACGGCTTGCCACTGGCGGCAGCTCGAACGTGTCGTCGCTACACATGAGCGCGCACTGCGGCACCCACGTCGACGCCGCCCGTCACTTCTTTGAGACCGGCCCCGGCGTCGACGCGCTTCCGCTCGAGATGCTCCTCGGCCGTGCACGCGTCATCGAGGTGACATCGCGCAAAGGCGTCACCGCCGAGGACCTCGCCGCCTTCAACCTGTCCGAAGACGTCCGCGTGCTGATCAAGACCTCCAACTCACGGTTGTGGGGCTCCCCGGAGTTTCATCCCGAGTACGTCGGCGTCACCGAGTCCGGCGCGAAATACCTCGTGGAGCACGGCGTCAAAGTCGTGGGGGTCGATTATCTCTCGGTCGAGCCATTCCGCACGCCCGGCGCGCCGGCGCATCACGTCCTCCTGGGCGCCGGCGCCATCGTCATCGAAGGGCTCAACCTCCGCGACGTCGAGCCGGGCGTGTACGAAATGTTCTGCTTGCCGCTCCTCGTCGTCGGCTCCGATGGCGCACCCGCGCGCGTCGTCCTGCGAAGGAGCTGACGGCACATGCCGGCGCCCGTCGACGACGCCCTTGTGATCGTCCTCGCAGGCGGTGCCGGCGAGCGACTCTTTCCGCTGACGAAGGAGCGTGCCAAGCCCGCCGTCTACTTCGGCGGCCCGTACCGCATCATCGACTTCGCGCTCAGCAACTGCATCAACTCCGGCCTCCGTCGCGTCTACATCGCCACCCAGTACAAGTCGCTGTCGCTCAATCGCCACATCCGCATGGGATGGAACATCGTCTCTGAGGAGCTCGGCGAGTTCATTGAGATTCTCCCGCCTCAAAAGCGCGTTGGCGAGCACTGGTACCAGGGCACCGCCGACGCCGTGTACCAGAACCTCTACTCGATCACGCGCGAGAGCCCGCGCTACGTCGTTGTCTTGTCCGGTGATCACGTCTACAAGATGGATTATTCCCGCATGCTGCGGTTCCACCAGGACCGCTGCGCCGCCGTTACGCTCGCAACCATCGAGGTGCCGGTCACCGACGCCTATCGGTTCGGAGTCGTGATCGTGGACGAAACCGAGCGCGTCACCGGATTCCAGGAAAAGCCGCGCGATCCGACGACGATTCCCGGCTCGCGTGACTTCGCCCTCGCCTCGATGGGCGTCTACATCTTCGACACCGACGTGCTCATCCGCGCGCTCGAGGCTGACGCCAACCAGCAGACGACGCATGACTTCGGCAAGGATGTGATCCCGGCGCTCATTCATCGCGCGCCGGTCCTCGCGTATCGGTTCTACGACGAGAACAAGAAGGCATCGAAGTACTGGCGCGACATCGGCACCCTGGACGCCTACTTCGAGGCCAACATGGATCTCTGTCAAGTCAACCCGGAGTTCAACCTCTACGATCCCGAGTGGCCGCTGCGAACGTACCAACCCCAGGCGCCGCCGGCAAAATTCGTCTTTGCGGAGGCGGGCAAACGCTGCGGCCAGGCGCTCGATTCCGTGATCTCGCCCGGCTGCATCGTCTCAGGCAGCAGTATCTATGGCAGCGTGCTGTGCCCCAACGTGCGTGTGCACAGCTTCTGCCACATCGAGCGGTGCATTCTGATGCCGGGCGTGCGCGTCGGCCGGCACGCCCGCATCCGTCGCGCGATCATCGACCGCGACGTGCTCATCCCCCGCGGCGCGCTCATCGGTTACGATGCCGAGGAAGACGCGCGACGCCACACGGTGAGCGATGCAGGAGTAGTCGTCGTCACGACGGCCGATGAACCGCTCATCGGCCCGCTGACCGAGGCAGCGCTGCACTTCGAGGCGGAAGCGGACCGCCGCGGCGGCGGCAGCTAGGGGGAGGTCGTCTTGAGAGTCACGCACGTGCACGCGCGCGAGATCCTCGATTCGCGCGGGAACCCGACCGTGGAAGTCGACGTCGCGCTGGAGCGCAACGCACGTGGGCGCGCCGCAGTGCCGTCGGGCGCCTCGACGGGTCAACGTGAAGCGCTCGAGCTTCGCGACGGGGACCAGTCACGTTACGGCGGCAAAGGCGTTCGCCGAGCGGTCGCGAATGTGAACGGCGAAATCGCGAAAGCCCTGATAGGGCGGGACCTCGACCAGCGGGCAGTCGACCAGACCATGATCGCACTCGACGGCACGCCGACAAAGAGCCGTTTGGGCGCAAACGCCATGTTGGGCGTGTCGATGGCGTTCGCCCGCTCGGCCGCAGCCGCCGAACAAGTACCGCTCTTTCGACATCTCGCGGCGCTCTACGGTGACGATCGCTTCACGCTGCCGGCGCCGATGATGAACATTCTGAACGGCGGCGCTCACGCAGACTCGAGCGTGGACTTCCAGGAATTCATGGTGATGCCGCTCAATGCGCCGTCGTTCAGCGAAGCGCTTCGCTGGGGCGCGGAGATTTTTCACGCGCTCCGCGCGATTTTGAAGACCCGCGGACAGTCGACCGGCGTGGGTGACGAGGGCGGCTTCGCGCCGAACCTCGCGTCCAACCGCCAGGCACTCGAAGTCGTGCTCGAGGCGATCGGCAAGGCTGGCTTGAAGGCCGGGGCCGACGTCTGGATTGCGCTCGATGTCGCCTCCAGCGAGCTGTGGGCGGGTGGCGGGCACTACACGTTCAAGAAGTCCGGCGAGCCGGATCGGACGTCTGACGCGATGATTCGCCTCTACGAAGACTGGATTCGTCAGTATCCCATCGTGTCGATAGAAGACGGGCTGGCGGAAGGCGACTGGAGCGGATGGCAGCGGCTGACCGCAGCGCTCGGTTCGCGCGTGCAGCTGGTCGGGGATGATGTGTTCGTCACCAATCCGGAGATCTTGAAAAAGGGGATCGCCGACGGCGTCGGCAATGCGCTCCTTGTCAAGCTCAATCAGATCGGCACCGTCACGGAAACGTTGGACGCCGTGCGAATGGCAGCCAAGGCCGGGTACGCGACAATTACCTCACACCGCTCGGGCGAAACCGAGGACTCGACCATTGCCGATCTCGCAGTCGCGACGGCCGGGGGTCAGATAAAGACGGGCTCGGCAAGCCGCACTGATCGCATGTGCAAATACAACCAGTTGCTGAGAATTGAGGAAGAGCTCGGCGCCGCCGCCACCTTTGCCGGCCGGATGGCCATCAAACAATGCACACGCTGATCCTGCTCCGCCACGGCGAAAGCACCTGGAACCGCGAGAACCGGTTCACGGGGTGGACCGACGTCGATTTGTCGGAACGCGGACGCCAGGAAGCCGCGGAAGCGGGCCGCCTGCTGGACGAGGGCGGCTACGCCTTTGACGTGGCCTTCACCTCGGTACTGAAGCGCGCCATTCGGACGATGATCGCCGCGCTCGATGCCACCGAGTGTCTGTGGGTTCCGGTCGAGAAATGCTGGCGTCTGAACGAGCGCCATTACGGGGCGCTCCAGGGACTGAACAAAGCCGAGACGGCGGCCAAATACGGCGAGGCGCAGGTCAAGATCTGGCGCCGAAGCTACGACGTCCCGCCGCCGCCTCTGGCGCCGGACGATCCACGGCACCCTTCGACCGATCCGCGTTACGCGATGCTGACACGGGACGAACTTCCGGTTTGTGAATCGTTGAAGGATACGGTCGCCCGCTTTCTCCCGTACTGGCACGAAACGATCGCCCCAGCGATCGCCTCCGGCAAGCGCGTCTTGATCGCCGCGCACGGCAACAGCCTTCGCGCGCTGGTCAAGTATCTCGACCGTGTCTCCGATTCGGACATTGTCGAGCTCAACATCCCGACCGGCGTTCCCCTCGTGTACGAGCTCGACGATCAATTGATCCCGCTCAGTCACTATTACCTTGGGGATCCCGCCGCCGCAGCCGCGGCCGCCGATCGCGTCGCCATGCAGGCCTCACAAACGGAGCGGCAGCAGGCGTCACGAAAACCGGACTGAGGCAATCGGGGCGGAACGGCTCGCTGAAAAAGGGGGAGCGGAAGAAAGCCGGCGCGCGCGAGGCGAGCCGGCCTGTCGGTCTATTCCACCGCCTCGGTTGTTTCGTCCGCGGCGATGCGGAGGGAGCGCAGGAATCGTCGGTCGTTGGCTGTCACTTCGAACTGCCGCTTGGGCTGAATCTCGCGGAGCGCCTTGGTCGGCGCGCCGACCTTGGCAGGGGTCGAGGACTGCGACCGGCTGACGAAGCCGACCACCGCTTCGAGAGTGACCTTCATCTCGAAACCCGCCGCGCGCGCCTTCTCGCGGCACGCTTCCACCTGGGGATTCTCCGCGACTGCGGCGGCAATCGCGTCGGCCAGCTCTCGTGCGAACCGGTTCACGACGTCGTCCATCTCTGGTTCCTCCTGCGCACCGGAGCTGGGACCCGGGGCGCCTCCCGATCGCACCCTGCCTACACCAAGGCGGTGAACAGGGACCGGGCGCCTGATGTCATCTGTATCGGAGTGAAACTGTAGGTAGGATGAGTTTATGCCCGAGACGCCGATCTGTCAAGCAGTTACGGCCGAAACGACGGGTTGCCTCTCGCGTACAATCTGCGCGTGTCCGTTGTGCGCACTCCTGACGACCTGGCCCCATGGAACCCGGCCACCGAGCTGGGGGCGCCCGGCGAGTTCCCGTTCACCCGCGGCATCCAGCCCACGATGTACCGCGGCCGGCTGTGGACGATGCGTCAATACGCCGGCTTCGCGACAGCCGAGGAATCGAACAAGCGATATCGCTACCTGCTCGCCCACGGCGTCAACGGTTTGAGCGTCGCGTTCGATTTGCCGACGCAAATGGGCTATGACTCCGACGCTCCGCTCGCGGCCGGTGAAGTCGGCCGCGTCGGCGTCGCGATTGACACGATCGACGACATGGCGGCGCTGTTCGACGGGATCCCGCTCGATCGCGTCTCGACCTCGATGACCATCAACGCGACGGCGATCATCCTGCTGTCGCTCTACGTTGCCGTCGCCCGCCGCCAAGGGATCGACATCCGCGCGCTGTCCGGCACGATTCAAAACGACATCCTCAAGGAGTACGTCGCGCGCGGCACCTACATTTATCCTCCCCGCCACTCTCTCCGGATCGTCACAGACATCTTCGCGTTCTGCGACCGAGAGCTGCCGAGCTGGCACACGATTTCGATCAGCGGCTATCACATCCGCGAAGCGGGGTCGACCGCGATCCAGGAAGTGGGCTTCACGTTTGCCCATGCGATCGCGTACGTGCAGGCCGCCATTGACGCCGGTCTTGACGTGAACCGGGTCGGACAGCGGTTGTCGTTCTTTTTCAACGCCCACAACGATTTTCTCGAGGAGATTGCCAAGTTCCGCGCCGCGCGCCGGCTGTGGGCGCGCATCATGCGAGATCGATTCAAGGCGACGAGTGCGCGGGCACAGCAATTGCGGTTCCACGCGCAAACGGCGGGCAGCACGCTCACCGCCCAGCAGCCCGACAACAACATCGTGCGCGTCGCCGTCCAGGCGCTCGCGGCGGTCCTCGGTGGCACGCAGTCGCTTCACTGCAACGGGCGCGATGAAGCGCTGGCGCTGCCGACCGAAGAGTCGGCACGCATCGCGCTCCGCACCCAGCAGATCATTGCGGCCGAAAGCGGCGTGGTGAACACGGTGGACCCCGTCGGCGGGTCGTACGCCGTCGAGGTCCTGACCGACGAGATCGAACGGGGCGCAGTGGCCATCCTGGATCGCATCGAGCACGCCGGCGGGACGCTGGCCGCCATCGAAGCCGGCTTGATTCAGCGCGAAATACAGGGATCCGCGTACCGGGCCCAGCTCGCAATCGAGTCGGGGGAATCCGTGGTCGTCGGGGTCAACTTTCATTCGGGGGGGCGCTTCCCCCAGGATCAGTCCGGAGAAGGCGCCTCGACGACAGGGCCGGCCGTTCCCCTCTTTCAGATCGACCCGGAGGTCGAGCGGCGACAGATCGAGCGCGTCCGCGCTGTTCGAGCGTCCCGCAACGCGTCCAAATGCGCCGAGGCACTCGACGCGGTCTCGAGCGTCGCGCGCGGCGATCAGAATCTGGTGCCCCCAATCATCGCCGCGGTCGAAGCGCGCGCGACGGTTGGCGAGATCGCCGACCGTATGCGCACCGTCTTCGGCGAGTACGAAGACGCAAGCGCCGTCTGACGCGTCTGAACGGGGCTGCCCATGGCTGGCGACACACTCCTGAGAGTCGAGCACCTGACCACGGTGTTCGACATGCCGAGCGGCCCCCTCCGCGCCGTTGACGACGTCGGCTTCGAGATTCGCGCCGGTGAGACGCTCGGACTCGTCGGCGAATCGGGCAGCGGCAAATCGATCACCGCGCTCTCGATCATGCGGCTGGTGCAGCCGCCCGGACGCATTGCCGGCGGCCGCCTGCTCTTCAGGGGCCGCAACTTGATGGACCTCGGCGAGCGCGAGATGGAGGCCGTCCGCGGCGCCGAGATCGCGCTCGTGTTCCAGGAACCGATGACGGCGCTCAATCCGGTCTTCACGATTGGCGACCAGATTGCCGAGACCCTGGTCGTGCACCGTCGCGCGACGAAACGTCGGGCGCGGGACGAAGCCGTCGAGCTCCTGCGGCGCGTCAGAATCCCGAGCCCCGAATCACGGGTCAGGGACTACCCTCACCAGCTGTCCGGCGGCATGCGGCAGCGGGTCATGATCGCCATCGCGCTCGCCTGCGGCCCGTCGCTCGTCATCGCCGATGAGCCGACCACAGCGTTGGATGTCACCATCCAGGCCCAGATTCTCGACCTGCTGCGCGAGATGCAGTCCGCCCTCGACCTGTCCCTGCTCCTCATCACCCATGATCTCGGCATCGTCGCCGAAACGGCGGATCGCGTCGCCGTGATGTACGCCGGGCGCGTCGTGGAAACCGGCCCCGTGCGCGCGATTCTGCGAAGCCCCCAGCATCCCTATACGCGGGGATTGCTCGCGTCGATGCCGAGCGGGATCCCCGGCCAGCGGCTCCGCGCCATCGATGGATCGGTCCCGATGCTGGGACAGCTGCCACCGGGGTGTGCATTCCACCCGAGATGCCCGGATCGCTTCGACCGCTGCATGACGGCACCGCCATCTGACTACTCTGTCGGGCTGCAGCAGTACGCGAAGTGTTATCTGTACGACCAGGCAGCTGGCGGCGGCGCGCGCCTTGACGATGCCCATCCTCCTGTGGGCGGCCGCTGATGGCGCTCATCGAAGTCGCCCATCTAGTGAAGCACTTCACACGCGGCGGCGGGCTGCTCAGAAGCGGAACGCGCGTGACTGCGGTCGACGACGTCAGCTTCAGCATCGACGAGGGCGAGACATTCGGCCTGGTCGGCGAGTCGGGAAGCGGCAAGACCACAACGGGCCGCTGCATGCTGCGGCTCGCCGAGCCAACCGCCGGAGCTGTGCGTTTCCGCGGCGAGAACGTCCTCGAGTTCTCTCGGGCCCGCATGCGCGCCGCCCGGCGCGACATGCAGATTGTCTTCCAGGATCCGTACTCATCGCTCAACCCACGAATGCGCGCGGGCCAGATCGTCGAGGAGCCACTTGTCGTTCACAAGATGGGGAAGCGCGCAGAGCGGCGGCAGCGCGTCGAACAGCTGTTCCAGCTCGTCGGCCTGGATCCGACCCACCTCGAGCGCTACCCCCACCAGTTCAGCGGCGGCCAGCGTCAGCGGATCGGCCTTGCGCGCGCGCTGGCCCTGAACCCCTCGTTCGTCATTCTGGACGAGCCCGTATCGGCACTCGACGTCTCCATACAGGCCCAGGTGATCAATCTGCTGATGGATCTTCAGCAACAGCTGAAGCTGACGTACTTGTTCATCGCACACGATCTGCGGGTCGTTGAACACATTTGCAGCCGCGTCGCGGTGATGTATCTGGGCAGGATTGTCGAAATGGGATCGGTGCCGGCGCTTTTCTCCGCGCCTCACCATCCCTACACTCGGGCGCTCTTGTCCGCGATTCCCGTCCTGGACCCGGATGCGCCGCGACGGCGAATCGAGCTCGATCCCGCCTCCGTCGATCGAGACGCCGCGCTCAGAGAGATAGCGGCTGGGCACTGGGCCGCTATCTAGCCGCGCTCCCTGAGCTACGCTGCGCGCCTCACGTCGTTCTCTATCATCCCATCGCGAATGTGAATGGTCCGATAAGCAAACTGCGCGACGTCCGACTCGTGCGTCACGAGGACAATGGTGTTCCCGGCTCGATGCAGGCGTTCGAAGAGCCCCATGATCTCGGCGCCTGTTTTTGAGTCGAGGTTGCCCGTGGGCTCGTCGGCAAGGAGAATCGACGGGTTGTTGACGAGCGCGCGGGCAATGGCCACGCGTTGCCGCTGGCCGCCCGACAATTCATTGGGCCGGTGCGTCATACGCTCCGCGAGCTCGACTTTCTCCAGAGCCGTCTTCGCCCGCGCCTCGCGCTCTTTTGCCGCCACGCCGGCGTAGACGAGCGGCAGCTCGACGTTGTGCAGCGCCGTCGCCCGCGGAAGCAGGTTGAAGGTTTGAAACACGAATCCGATTTCTTCGTTTCGAATCCGCGCCAGCTCGTTGTCGTTCATCTGACTCACCTGCTTGCCGTTCAACAGATACGAGCCCCGACTCGGCGTATCGAGGCAGCCGATGAGGTTCATCAGCGTCGACTTGCCTGACCCGGACGGTCCCATGATCGCGACATACTCTCCGCGCTCAATCTGAACGGACACGCCCCGCAACGCGTGAATCTCCTCCGTGCCCATCACGTATGTCTTCCACAAATCAACGGTTTCGATGAGAGCCATAGTCTTTAAGACTCAGACGATTTCCCTCCGATCGGCGTTCCGCTAGCCGTACTCTTCCTCGTAGGTCGCCTTCAGCTTCGCGACCACGGCCGGATCCGCGAGCGTCGTGGTATCTCCAAGCGCTTTCCCCTCGGCGATGTCGCGCAGCAACCGGCGCATGATCTTCCCCGAGCGCGTCTTCGGCAGATCCGCCGCGAACAGCACGTCGTCGGGCCGCGCGATCGCCCCAATTTTCTTGACGACGTGCTCCTTCAAATCATCGACGAGGGCCTGCGTCGTGTGAGACCCTTCTTTGAGGGTGACGAAGGCTGCGATCGCCTGCCCTTTGAGGTCGTGCGCCCGACCGACGACTGCGGCTTCCGCGACGCTGGGGTGATCGACGAGCGCGCTCTCGACCTCCATCGTGCCGATGCGGTGTCCGGCCACGTTCAGCACATCATCCACACGCCCGAGGAGCCAGAAGTCGCCGTCCGCGTCGCGCTTCGCGCCGTCCCCGGTCACGTAGACGCCGCGTCCCCATTTGCTCCAGTACTGTCGTTCGTACCGCTCGGGATCGCCGTAGATCCCACGGAGCATCGACGGCCAGGGACGCGTCAAGGCGAGAAATCCGCCGCCCACCTCGACGCGGTCGCCCTTCTCGTTGCGGATTTCAGCAGAAACGCCCGGAAAAGGCTTCGTGGCGGACCCCGGCTTGAGCGTCGTGACGCCCGGGAGCGGCGTAATCATGATGGCGCCCGTTTCGGTCTGCCACCAGGTGTCGACAACGGGACACCGTTCCCCGCCAATGTGACGGAAGTACCACATCCACGCCTCTGGATTGATCGGCTCCCCGACCGATCCGAGCAGGCGCAGGGAGGTCAGATCGCGCTTCTCGGGCCACGACGTCCCCCATCGCATGAACGCTCGAATTGCGGTGGGGGCGGTGTAAAAGACAGTCACGCCGTAGCGCTCGATGAGCGACCAGAAGCGATCCTTCTGCGGCCAGTCCGGCGCGCCCTCGTACATCACCACTGTCGCACCGTTCGCGAGCGGGCCGTAGACCACGTAGGTATGGCCGGTCACCCACCCGATGTCTGCGGTGCACCAGAACACGTCTTCGTCCTTCAGGTCGAACACCAGCTTGGTGGTGGTGTACGCGCCGACGAGATACCCAGCGGTGGTATGGACGATGCCTTTCGGCTTCCCCGTTGTGCCCGACGTGTACAGGATGTAGAGCATGTCCTCGGAGTCCATGGGCTCGGGATCGCATGTCAACGCCGCATCCTGGATCAGCACGTGGTACCAAAAGTCACGCCCGACCTTCATAGTCGCTGGCATCGAGCCAGCGGTAGCCGGTATTGAACCGGGGCTAGCCGGCAAGGCCGCCCCAGCGCCCTGCCCCTGAGCGCTGCCCCGCTGCACCACGATCACCGTCTTGACGGAGGGCGCGTTAGCCAGCGCCTCGTCAGCGACCTGCTTGAGCGGCACGATCTGCCCCCGGCGATAGCCACCGTCGGCCGTGATGAGTAGGGTCGCCTTGGCGTCGTTGATGCGGTCGCGAAGCGACTCGGCGCTGAAGCCGCCGAACACGACGCTGTGCACGGCCCCGATGCGCGTGCACGCGAGCATCGCAATTGCCAGCTCGGGAATCAACGGCAGGTAGATCGCCACGCGGTCGCCCTTCCGGACGCCGAGCGATCTGAGCACGTTGGCAAGCGCTGACACATGACGGTACAGATCGAAGTACGTCAGTGTCCGGCGATCCCCCGGCTCGCCTTCCCAGATGAGCGCCGCCTTGTTCCGTCTGGCGCCACGGACATGGCGGTCAAGGCAGTTGACGCTGATGTTGATTCGCCCGCCCACGAACCACTTCGCGTGGGGCGGCTGCCAATCAAGGACTCGCGTCCACGGACGTGACCATTCCAGCTCACCGGCAAACCGCGCCCAGAACGCCTCCGGATCGCGCTCCGCTTCCGCGTATATGGACGCATCCCGGACGTGCGCCTGCGCTCGGAATGCGGGCGGCGGCGCAAAGGTGCGCTCCTCGCGAAGCAGATCGTCGAACTCGGCGTGTTTTTCGCTCATCGTCACATCACCCTGTTTCGAGAGGATTCTGACGTTCTCATGCCGGGGGCCCCGTTTCCCCGGCGTACGAGCCGGGCGGCGGTGTCGTCTTCTTGAAGATCGCCACACCGATGAGACCACCAAGAGTCGAGAAGATCGCTCCGATGAACAGCCAGAACATCAGCCCGATGACGCTGCCGGCGACCATCCACGGCATGCCGGCGCCGGGTCCCAGGCGATCGAAGGCGCCACGCATCTCGGTCGGCATATTGCCCGCCATGTCGAGCACCCGCTGAGCCATGGCGCGCTCCATAGGCCCGATGACGAGCGAGATGGGGGTCGAGACGACAACCTGAATCACCGCGCCGATCAAGCCCGCAAGCAGTCCCACGAGCGCGCCGTCGCCCGGTGTCAGGGGCTCGGCCTGATTCTGTTGAAGCAGGTACGCGGCAACCACGCCGCCCGAGAGGACCCACAGGCAACAACAAGCGTTGCCGAGGTTAATGAACGGCAGGGCGGACAGGACACCCATGACCAGGCCGCCGAAGAAGGCCGGCTGGCCGTAGCTGGGTCTCGTCACGGGCCCTCGCAGGGGCCGCGGGCCTGGCGACCGGGATTAGTCGTAGTACTCACGGCCAAGATGCGTGATGAGCTCTTCGCCTTTGAGATAGCGCAACGTGTTCTTCAGTTTCATGAGCTGAATGAACAGATCGTGCTCCGGGTAGAGACCACGTGCGTGAACGGGGCTCTTGAAATAGAACGACAGCCATTCCTGAATGCCGTGCATGCCGGCCCGTTTGGCGAGATCCAGGAAGAGCGCGACGTCAAGAACGATCGGCGCGGCCAGGATGCTGTCGCGGCACAGGAAATTGATCTTGAGCTGCATCGCGTAACCGAGCCAGCCGACGAGATCGATGTTGTCCCAACCTTCCTTGTTGTCACCGCGCGGCGGATAGTAGTTGATGCGCACGACATGACACAAATGGTCGTAGAGATCAGGGTACAGCTGGGGCTGCAGGATGTAGTCAAGGACGGATTTCTTGCTCTCCTCTTTCGTTTTGAACGACTCGGGATCGTCGAGCACTTCGCCGTCGCGATTGCCCAGAATGTTGGTGGAGTACCAGCCCTCCACGCCCAGGAGCCGCGCTTTCAGACCCGGGGCGATGATCGTCTTGATGAGCGTCTGCCCGGTCTTCAGATCCTTGCCGGCCAGCGGCGCCTTGGTGTGCGCCGCCAGGTCCACGAGCGCTGGCACGTCGCCCGAGAGATTCGGTGCCGCATTCGCGTACGGAATGCCCATGCGAATCGCTGCGTACGCGTACACCATGCTCGACGGAATCGCCGGATCGTTCTCTTCGAGCGCACGCTCGAAGTTCGCGACGGTCGCGTGCGCTTCGGTCTCGGTCATGAAGACTTCGGTGCTGCCGCACCACACCATGACGAGGCGATCGAGGCCGTTCTCGACCTTGAACCGCTTGATGTCCTCCATCAGCTGTTCGGCCAGGTCCCGCTTGTTCTTCCCCCTTTTGACATTGGGGCCATCCAGCCGTTTCACATACCGTCGATCGAAGACCGCCGGCCAGGGGCTGATCGTCTCGAGCTCGGGACGCACCTTGTCGAGCAGCGACGGCTCGATGACGCCCGCCGTGCGAGCAGCCGCATAGCAATCGTCCTCGAAGATATCCCAGCCGCCGAACACGAGATCGTCGAGCCGCGCGAGCGGCACCACCTCGCTGATTCGCGGCGATCGGCCCTCGGTCCGTTTGCCGAGGCGGACCGTGCCCATCTGTGTCAGGGAGCCGATAGGTTTGGCAAGTCCTTTCCGAATAGCCAAGACGCCGGCGATCGTCGTCGTGCTGACGGCGCCAAGTCCGACCAGGAGAACACCGAGTCTGCCGCGTGCAGGAGCAATGTCGACGGGAGTAGGCATGAAAGACAAACTATATCGCCCCCACCCGCCGGCTGTCAGCCATTTGGACGCGGTGCGGTAAGCTGAGAGCGGGAGCCTGATGTTCTTCAACCGCGCTGTCGCAAGACGCGAGGGCCCCTTTCCTCTTGTCGTCGGTATGACGGGAGTGAAGCTGGGCGATCGGGTGCTTCAGATTGGCTGTGCCCACGGTGGCCGTCTGGCCGCCATCGCGGCCAAGGTGGGACTGTCGGGCCGCGTCATGGCTATCGTGCCGGACGTGGCGTGTGCCGCCCGCGTGGACAAGGCCTCGGCACGTGCCGGCGTGCTCGTCGAGACCACGGTCGCGCCGCTCACGCGCCTCCCCGCTGACGATGCCGCCTTCGACCTTGTAATCGTCGACGACGTCGACGGATCGTTCGGCGCCCTGCCCGCCGAGGATCGGGATCAAACCATCCGTGATGCCGCGCGCGTCGTACGCCCGGGCGGTCGCGCGATGGTCATTGGCGCCACGCCGCGTCAAGGGCTGTCGGCGCTCTTCTGGCGTCGACCCTCAGGCGCCTCACTCGCCGCCTCGGGTCGCGCGAGCGAGGCGCTCGAGACGGCGGGCTTCCGCGGCGTCCGGACGCTCGCTGAACGCGAGGGCCTCGTTTTCATCGAGGGGATCAAGCCTCGCCAGGCACCGGGAGGAGAGTCGGGCAGGGCGTGACAGTCAGGAGGGACAGAAAAGGCCGCATAGACAGGAAGGGCGGGATCGGCAGACGGGTGGGACCGGGGCGCTCACCGTGCGCAGGTCAAGTGCCGGCCCCCATCCACGGGGATCGTTTCACCAGTCATCCATCCGGCTCGATCCGACGCCAGAAACAGGATCAATTCCGCGATGTCCTCGGGCCGGCCGGGCCGGCCGAGCGGATGCGTCGTCTTCGATCGCTCGAGAAACGCGGCGTACTGCGCTTCGTTCATACCTGACCGTCGATGGAGATTCGTCACGGTGACGCCGGGATTGACCGCGTTGATGCGCACGCCGAGTGGTGCCATCTCGATCGCCGCACATCGCGTCAGCTGATCGACGGCCGACTTGCTCACACAGTAGGCAAGGACACCGGGGAACGACCTCAGTCCGTTGACGCTCGAGACGTTCACGACGGAGCCCTTGCGCGTGGCAAGATGAGCACTGGCTGCCCGCATCAGTCGAAACGGCGCGCGAGCGTTGACCGACATCATCGCGTCCTAGACATCATCGGTCGTGGAGTCCAGCGTTCCGCTGGCGATGACGCCGGCGGCGTTCACGAGCACGTCGAGCCCGCCGTATGTGTCGACCGCGGTGGCCACGATACGCTCTGGGGCATCGGCCGCCGTCACATCGGCGCGGCAGATCGCCGCCCTGCCTCCGGCGGCTCTCACCGCGTCGGCCGCGCTGACCAGCCCGTTCTCGTCTCGTCCGACCAGGACGAGGGACGCATGCTCGCGCCCGAACGCTTCCGCCGCCGTGCGGCCAATCCCGCTGGTCGCACCGGTAACCACGACGACTCTCCCTGTGAACATCCGGGGAGTGTACCCCTGATGAACCACCCGGCCGTCCTCAAAAGGGACTGCCGTCACAGCTTTCGAACCGAAATGGCCGAAAGGCGGCAGGCAAGCCTTTTGCGTCCGGGCGTGCAGCACTGCTCATGAGCATCGTCGCTTGGCGCGCATCGCGCGAGGAGCGCCGCCAGTCTGCCAACTCGAATCCGGCAGAGGCCCCCAGTCTGTTCGCGACGGCGTCACGGGGCCCGGTTGAGCCGCGGCTCGGGCTTGCCCTCGCCCTTGGAGCCTTCATCATCGCAACCGCCGCCGCGGGAGCCCTGGTCTTCAGCCATGGTTCCCAGCGCCCAACCCCCGCCGTCCGAGGCAAAGCCGCACCCCGAGCTGACCAGCGCGACCAGGCGCCCGGCGGGGCCACCCACGCGTCGGCTCCGCTCGAGCTGGTTGCACTGGATCACGAGCGTGATGGCGAGACGCTGACCGTACGAGGAGTCATCCGTAATCCTGCCAGCGGCGCTGAAATGCATCACCTGACCGCGGTGGTCTCGGTTTTCGATCGGAACGGCGGGTATCTTGCGAGCGGCCGTGCCGCGGTGGATTCGCTGTCGCTCGTTCCAGGCGGCCAGTCCGCGTTTGCCGTTTCGATCTTCGGCAGCGACGTCGGCCGGTATCGCGTGAGCTTCCAAGCGGACGACCAGCCCGTCTGGCACCTGGACAAGCGCCCGCCACCGCCAGTTCCTGTAATCGGGACGAATCAGGATGGACACCCTCGCCAGGCAGAGGCTGTCGGACGCGCCGCTCTGCCTAAGGCCCCGGCTGCGGCCTCGCCGCCCGCTGCCACGCGCTCCCCCGAATGTTGTCCGCAGCCCGAGACCGTGCTCGGTGCGCATGCGCCGGCGGTGCCCGTCTCGTCCGATTCTCAAACGCAGCCCCTGCCCGGCTCTCAGGCGCAGGCCCCGTCCAACACCCTGCCACAGGGCGCACAGGGTTCTCAGGGCTCGCAGGTCTTCACAGGCTCGCCGGCCTCCCAGGACCCGCAGGTTTCCCAGGGCGCCCAAGCTTCCGGAGAAGCATTCAGGTTCAAGAGCGGCATCGAGCTGATCAACGTGACAGCCACGGTCACTGACGCCAGCGGACATTTTGTTCCCGGGCTTCGTCAGGAAGACTTCGAGGTCTTCGAGGACGACGAGCGGCAGTCGGTCACCCAATTCAGCGCCGACCGCGTGCCGGTCAGCCTTGGCATTCTGCTGGACACCAGCCAAAGCATGCGGGGCGACAAGTTCGAAGCCGCGCGCGCGGCGCTCGACCGCTTCCTGAACGATCTCACGTCGCCCGATGACGAGTTCTTCCTGACGCGGTTCAGCACCACGCCCGCGCTGCTGCAAGGATGGACGAACGAACGCAGCAGGATCGGCAGGGCGCTGGCCGGCATCGTGCCGAGAGGCGACACCGCGATGTACGACGCGATCGTGGATGCACTCCCCCTCACACACCAGGCGCGCAATCTGAAGAAAGCGCTCGTCATCATCTCGGACGGCAACGACAATGCCAGCAACAAGTCGATGCGCGACGTGCAGAAGATCATCCGCGAGAACGAAGCCCTCATGTACGCCGTGGGGATCGACTGCGCAGGCCGCTCGACGTTCAAGCACACGCCGCCGCTCATGCAGCGCGGACCATTTCCGCCGTTCCCATTCCCCATGCCGCCAGGCGGCCGCGGGGGATGGCCGCCCTCCCGGCCGCCAGGCCAGAACGACTATAACCGGTGCACCGATCCCGTCGACACGAGGGCGCTCCGCGCTCTGACCGATGACAGCGGTGGGCGCACCGAGATTGTCAAAGATCCACGCGACTTGAACCCCGCCACGACCGGTATCGCGGACGAGCTGAGCAAGCAGTACTACCTTGGCTATCCTTCAGCCGGCAAGAAGGACGGCCGCTGGCACGCCATCCGCGTCGAGGTCCGCAACAAGGCCTACCGGGTCCGCGCCCGGCGCGGATACGTGGCCAGCTAGCGCGCCGCCCGAAACGCGCGAGCGACAGGCGGCGGCTCGACGTTAGAATGTCGCGTGGATCCGAAGAATCTCGCGACAGTTCAGAAGATGTGGGAGCGGGAAGTCGAAGCTGCTGCGACCTACCGCCACCTCGCCAATCGAGAACGCGATCCCAAGCGACGAGACATCCTCGTCCGCCTCGCCGATCAGGAGGATCGTCACGCCGCTCGCTGGTCCGAGCGCATCACGTCGGCAACCGGCCGCGCCCCCGACCCGCAAGTGGTCGAACGCGGCCTTTCATGGTTCCAACGCATCTCGGATCCGAACGTCGTCCTTCACCGCCTTGAGCAGGAGGAGAACAAGGCCGAAGCCGAATACGACCAGCTCCTCGCGCGACTGAGCGACCCCACTGACCGCCAGATCGCCGAGGACGCCATGCTCGACGAGCGCGACCATGCTGTCGTGCTGCGAACGCTGGCCGGCGGCAAAGTGCCGACACCGCGCACCACGCTCGACACCATCCTTGGCCGCGAACGGTGGCACGTGCGCGGAACCGGTTGGATCGGCGACGCGATCTACGGGATCAACGACGGGCTCGGCGCCGTGTTCGGCATCGTGTCGGGCATGGCCGGCTACACCGGCGGCAGTGAGGTGGTGCTCGCCGCGGGGCTGGCCGGCACGCTCGCCAGCGCGTTGTCGATGGGCGCCGGCGCGTACCTCTCGTCCAAGTCTCAGCGCGAGGTATACGAATCCGAAATCGCCCGCGAACGCGCCGAAATCGAGGAAGACCCTCACGAAGAGCTGCTCGAGCTCGAGCTCTTCTACCAGCTCAAAGGGGTGCCCGCCGAGGATGCCCGGTCGATGGCCGAGCGGATCCAGAAGGAGCCAAACCAGTTCCTTCGGACGCTGGTGCACGAAGAGCTGGGACTTTCCGAGGAGACATTCCCGAATCCCTGGCGCTCGACCATCTCGGCGTCGGTCTCCACCGCCATCGGCGGCTTCATCCCGATCATTCCATTCTTCTTTACGGTCGGACTGCCGGCCGTCATCGCTTCCTTCATCATCAGCACGCTCGCTCACTTCATCGTCGGCGCATCCAAGGCGCTCGTGACGACGCGCCCATGGTGGGCGAGCGGAATCGAGATGACGGTCGTCGGCATCATCGAAGCCGCAATCACATACGGGCTTGGACTCGCGTTTGCTGGCCACTAAACAGGACAAGTCGTCGTCTGCGTTCACCTTCGGCCATGAGTCGTCAACGATTTTCGCGGACAGGGCTGGCACTTCATTTGCCCCTAAAGGGGAAGACGGTTCAGACAGCGCCAGGTGAACATATGTTGCAACAGTGCTTCGCGCCAGTAGCCCTGGCGCTGGTGACTATCATTCAAGGGGCCACCGCGGCGGCTCCCGTGATGGGGCGGGGTCAGGCAGCTCCCACAGCAGCGCCGGCGGGCCGGAGTCCCGGCGGCCCGACGGCACGTTCCTCGGAGTGGAACGTCGCCGGCGCGCGTACCATCGAAGACGCGTCAAAGAAAGACCTGCAAATCCTGAAAGGCGTCGCGACGGCGGTCGACCGCTACACGCGGTTCACGATCTTCGACGATGTGAACGCCAGCGTGAAGGACGGCGCCGTCACGCTCACCGGAAAGGTCACGATGCCGTACAAGAGCGACGAGATAGAGAAGCGCGTGGCTGGAGTCGACGGCGTGCGCGCCGTTCAGAACAAGCTCACCGTTCTCCCCGTCTCGACTTTCGACGACGAGCTACGGTTTCGAATCGCCCGGTCGATCTACGGCAACTCGAACTTCTGGAACTATGCCGTCATGCCCAACCCGCCCATCCACATCGTCGTGGAAAACGGGCGTGTGACGCTCACGGGTGTCGTGCGGAGCGACGTCGATCGCGTGTTGGCGCGATCGCTCGCGACCGCGTTCGGCGCCTTCTCGGTGACCAACGATCTGAAGACTGACGCGGAAGTCCAGGCGGCGCTTGAAAAGTCCGAATAAGTTGCCGGCCGGT
>Ga0182034_10000234_pt1 | contig 24457 bp, 29 predicted proteins | sample flu12Cox44000172_FD_125972 | JGI IMG/M metagenome (GOLD analysis project Ga0182034, IMG submission 125972) | Lab enrichment of tropical soil microbial communities from Luquillo Experimental Forest, Puerto Rico - flux4day.12C.oxic.44.000.172 | ecosystem: Environmental > Terrestrial > Soil >... | reverse complement strand
CATTGTGGCGGATGTAAATCGGATGCTGTACGACAGTCCACGTCGCGCCGCAGAGTGCCGCGATCTTCGCAGGCTCTTTGCGAATCTCGGCCGGGATCGCTACGCCGATACCATGCCAGCCGAGTCCATCGCGCTGTGAGTGTACGCAGTTAGTTACGTTAGCAGTCATGAGTGTCTCCTATCGTGCGAAATGCACGTGTCAGGGCCCGCGAACGGGCCCTGTGCTGTGCACTTAGTCTCCGGTGACCTTGGCGATGGCGGCGCGGACTGCGTTAGCTGTGGTCTGCGATACGTGGAGCGCGAGGTCATTACCGGGTTCGCCGTCCGTATCGCCGACAACGCGCAGCAGCGCGGCCAGCAGTACGTCGCGATCCGACAGTGTGTGCTGCAGCTGGTGCGCTAGCTCGCCGCGCGTCATTTCGCCATTCGCGAATGCGGCGGCCAGCTGCCCGTTGCAGCGGCTGCACTTGAGAGAGTCGGGAGTGTTCATGGTGTCGTGTCTCCGTGTGTGGTGTTTCAATCAGCACTATCTATATACGCTCCCCCGCAGTCCGTGTCAACGCCGAGTCAACATTTACTGAATGTCGACGGAATTTACACGTCATTGTAATGACTGACCTAACCTGTTGATTGTTGCACTGCAGCGCAAAACGGGGGGGTATACCTAGGTACCTCCCGATTTATCGCCGCGCCACGGGCTTCCTATTGCGTCTAATGCGATGTTTGACGCCATGCCAGCTGTCGACAGCGTGTCAATACAGCCCACCGCGACCTTCCCAGTACTGACCGTTCACCTGACGGCAACCTACCCGCCTCAGCCGTCCCAAATCCCACTCCGTCAGCGGCTGTCCTTCTCTCTCCAGTCGAGCGAGCACGACACGCGCGGGCAGATGGTCTATGCACCCCACCGGCCGCACCCCCTGCTCGCACAGCCAACCCGCTCCCGCTGCCGCTGTCGCGTATCCCAGCAGCGAGAACAGCTCCTCCTCGCACCGCGCCCATGTCTGCGGCTGGTCAGGCTCCCCATCTGTATCCGCTCGCCACGGCTGGCCCTTCTCTTGCGGCACACACACGCGCCACCTCACCCGGTACACCTGCCGCCTCGACGTCTCGAAAGCCTTCAACGTCCGTACACGTATTGACATAAATGCTCCTAAGTTATTGATAGTACCCAGCTGTATATAAACGCAGTATCCGTTTTGCGCCGAGAAATGCTGAAAACGCTCGTAACCCCTTTGATAGTACCCGGTTGTATATATATACAGTACCGACCGTGTGCTTGTGTCAAGTCTAGCATGTCCGCATGTCTGTGTAACCCCTTGATCCGCTCCACAATACACAGAGTAGATGAATATGTGTGTGTGTGTGTGTACGTGTACGTGTGCGTAACCTTAAGCGGGAACGGGGCCATTCGAAAAAGGGGGGGCTCCCTTCTCCCCAGCCGTATAGAGCACTGCAACTGTGAATGTGCATCATAAACGCATGTATTTTGGGAAAGGTGCCGAATTTTCCTAAGGAATTCAGTGTGGTAAAGCATTGTGACGGCAAATCGCACCGCAACATTCTGGCGCGCGGGCGAGCGGGGCCACATGGGGCCGCAGGGTGCGCGCGCTATCCGATTCTCAATAAAATCAATCAGTTGCGTGTCGATTTAACACAATACGTATTATGCGAAGTACGCGGCAGTGCAGCATTTTCCCCTCGGTGGCATCGGTTGCGCGCTCGGCCGGCACATGTGTCGCGCACGCATAGGGCTATTGGACCCTTCTCGATCACGCCCCCCAGTGTTTTTTAGCTGTTTTCGAGCTACAGTATCGCTATCTACCAAAGGAGTGCGAAATGGCTAAAAAAAGAGTGCAAATGTTGCTGACGTTAAAAGCGATAGAGAAAGCGAGGGAGATTGGGGAGGGGGACGTGACGTTAGGGGTGGAGTTAGCGTTGAGGGGGGAGCGAGGAGGGGGGCCTTTGCCGCCGGGGAGGGAGGCACCGAAGGTTCGGGTGGTGGAGGCGAAGGTGGGGGAGGAGGTATATCACGAGGAGGTAGGGAAGGATTTTGTGATCAGGGACGGGCAGCCGGTATATGTGAGATGGAAGGGGTAGAGGGGTTACAGAGGGTATGCAGTCGGTGTGGGGAGGTGAGGCCGTTGGGGTGGTTTGCGTTGAAGGGGGGAGGGCGGAGGAGGAGTGAGTGTCGGGAGTGTGGGCGGGGTCAGCGGGTGAAGGATGCGGCGGTGAGGAGGGGCAGGAAGGGAGGAGGGGAGGTGAGGAAGGAGGAGATAGAGAGGATTGGGGAGGGTCAGGGGTGGAGGTGTAGGATTTGTGGGAAGCCGATACGGGCAGGGTGGGAGGTTGATCATGTGTTGGCGTTAGCGAGGGGAGGGCGGCACGAGGTGGGGAATTTGCAGTTGTTATGTGGGGGATGTAACAGGAGGAAGGGATGTCGGTAGACGTAGCGACGGCGTTGAGTCGGTTGGTATCGGCGGGGTTGAGTCCGTTCGTGACGTATGGAGTGAATTCGTCGGTAGCGGCGGGGATGGTAGCGAGTCAGGTGCCGGCGGCGGGAGTGGTGGTGCCTGTGAACAGTCAGGTAGTGTTGACGGTGAGCACTGGGGCGATGGCGGCGGCGGGGAGTGTAGTGGTGCCGAACGTGGTGGGGTTATGGGTAATGACGGCGGTGGGGCAGTTGAGTGGGGTAGGGATATCGATTGACAAGCATTTATGGGTAGTGAGTGGGGTAGCGCAGGGGTATGTAGTGGGGCAGAGTTTGTTAGCGGGGAGTGTGGTGGTGCCGGGGAGTATTTGTCAGTTACAGTTGAGTGCGGGGCCGGCGCGAGTACCGGTGACGGTATCGGTGCCGGTGTGCAGTTGAGGGTGGTGTTGGTGGTGGTGAGTTTGGTGGGGTGTTCGCCGGTAGTGTGTGCGCCGCGCTGGGCGGTTGAGGGGTGTTTGCGGGAGTGGCACGAGATGGGGCGTGAGGGATATGCGTGCGAGACGTTGAGAGGGTGGACACAGGTGCACGAGAGCAGAGGGGATCGTCATGGCGAATGAAGTGCTGGGTGTACACAGTCAGGTAGGGTTGGAAGTGATGACGGGGTTGCCGGCGACGGTACGGCTGTGGGTGAAGGACAGCCACATAGACTTGGGTGTGCCGGACGAGGTGGATGCGTTGGTAGCGGGGCTGCAGGAGTACGCGCAGGAAGCGCGGATTGAGGGAGCGGAGGGGAAGGCGCGTGCAGCACTGGGGATGCCGGAGCCGGCAGCAGAGGAGCCGGTGGAGGAGCCGGCGCTCGACAGCGGGAAGCGAAAGAAGAAGTAACCTGTGTGTCGGTGCTTGAGGACGGGACAGGGAAGGTCATAGTTGCGAGCGGGGCGGCGCTGATAGGTGGAGCGCCGCTGACGATAACGACATCGAGCCTGCCGAACGCTACGGTAGGATCACAATACAGTGCGACGTTATCGGCGACTGGCGGAGTGCCGCCGTACAGCTGGAACTGGGTAACGCTGGCGCCGAATCAGGGGATGTGGGCGTCGGTGCAGTTCGTTGGTGGGAACTGGGTCGTCACTGGTACACCGCAATACAACGAGGTCGACACGTTCACGCTGCAGGTGAACGACGCTGTTGGGTCATCAGCGCGAGCGACGTTCACATTCACGTGCGCTGCGACTGGTGCGCTCGCGGTCGTGACCTCCTCGCTACCTAATGCCACGAACAACGGGTTTTATTCGGCGCTGCTGATTGCGCAGGGCGGGACGCCGCCGTACGTATGGACGATCGGCACGGTGACGGGAGCGACGACGATAAACCAGCAGCCGTCCGGTGAGATGACGGCGCTGCCGACGGCGACGGGAGCTAACACGTTCACGGTGACGGTGACGGATGTGCTGTTCGCGACGGCGACGGCGAGCCTGTCGGTGACGGTAGATTCGGTGCTGCGGCTGATGTGGGTGGACAGCGTAGACGGTCTGATACGTCTGCCGTCGACGAACGCCAGCACGAAATTCGGTGGGACACCGGGGGCGCGGTTCGCGGCTTACGGTGGGACGGCGCCGTACACGTTCAGTGTGCAGGCGGGCTCGACCGGTGGCCCGACGCTGGGCTCGACCGGGACATTCGGCGGCACGATGGGGAGTGCGGCCGGCACGAACACGTGGACGCTGAAGGTCACGGACAACGCATCGAACACGGCGACGGCGACCGTACTGCAGAACATCAAGAGCAAGGATCAGGTGACGCGGCCGGGGTACAACACCGGGAGTGGATTCTTCGTGCACTCTGACGGAACGCTGCGGGATCCGAATGGATACCGGACGCAGTTCCGCGCGATGAACCGCGACACGAACAACGTCAATCAGGCATCGGGCTGGTCGCTGCTGGGAGCGGCTGGCTGTCGGTACTGCATGCACACGCTGAACGCATCGGGGACGTTTGGCGGGACGTTCTACGTGACGGAGATGAACCGGGATCAGACGACCAATTATGAGCTGACGGACGTGGCGGCGTTCGTGACGCCGAGTTATGCCGCGAATCCTAACGTAACGATCAGCGGCGACACGAGCAGCGCGGACCTGAGTTACATCGTGCAGTGGTATTGCGCGCAGATAGGGAACTTCAGTGCGGGCTTCCAGAACAGCATGCTGCTGAACGTCGCGAACGAATGGGGCCCGCACACGTGGAACAACGTCGGTTCGTATGACGTGAACTGGTACAACGCTTATCTGGGAGTGATAGCGAACGTGACCAGTGTCTCCGGCACGACGATCACGGTATCGACGGTGTCGGGCAGCAATCCGTATGCGAACAGTCCGTTTGCGTGGATCGCGGGCGTACCGGGAGTGACGGACCAGATGATGCTGATTTCAGGTACCGGCGGGTCGAGTGGTGCGTGGACGGTGACGGCGTCGGCGTCGGTGGGGACATCGAGCGGAGCTGGCGGGAAGCTGGGAGGTGGAGCGATCGGTGCGTTGCGAGCGGCCGGCTGGCTGTGTCCGATCGTGATCGACGCCACGGCATTCGGGGATGACATCGGTGGAGTGATAGCCGGCGCTCCGGGGCTGAGTGCCAGTGACCCGCAGGCGAACTGCATATTCACGTGGCACGCCTACAACTACGGCACGCCGTTTCAGGCGCCGGTATCGAGCGTTGGTACGGGTGCCACGACGACGCTGCACATCAGCAGTAACAACACGACGCATCCGTTCAGGAATCCGAATGTAGCGACCGGGTTTTTCCCAGAGGTAGCGGTAGTGGTGTCGGGAGCTGCCGGCACCGGCTGGGCGGCGATGAACGGGACGTACACGGTCATCAGTTCGAATTTCACCGGCGGCACGGGGAACTGGACGGTCACGATCCCATTCAACAGCACGGGCCTGACGGCGGGGAATTACACCGCTAATTCAGCGACGGTATTCGACTGGTCGAATCCGGTCATTACCTGCGCGAACATGCAGGCGACGGGGCTGTGTTTCTTCATCGAAGAATTCTGGTGCTATAACCCGACGGGCGCCACGACACCATCGAGTCTCGCGCATACGGACGTGATTCAATCGTGTGAGGCTTACGGCGTCGGTTACGGGTATTGGGCGTTCGACACCCCGTTTGCCAGTGGCTCTGGTGGCATGACCAATCCACAGGGCACCTTCAGCGGGCTGTCCAATCTGACGACGAACGGGCTCGCGGTCTACGCCCATACGCGCATGAGTCCGGCCGTGCTACATTCGGCGGCACCGTTCCTGCTACCGTAGGAGTCGACATGAGCAAGGGCACGTGGTTACTGATGGGCCTGCTGGCGCTGCCGGTAGGAGCGAGCGTGTACGAGCGCCACGACAAGTGGCCGGCGCACGAGCACGGAGTGGGCGACTGCGATGCCGATGATCCGTGCACGAAGGGAGTGCCGGAGCCGGGGACGCTCGGTCTGCTGGCGTTGGGGATCGGTGGACTGGTGTGGGTGACGCGCCGGAGACGGTAAAGAGAGGGGCCCGTCCATGGGCCCCGGTAGCTCAGAGGTGAGCCAGCTTAGACTGGTCATCGAACGGGGTGCCTCCTGAGGTATCCTGAGGCTGTGGTGGCCGTTCGATAGCCTTAACGGTGCGAGCCAATTGCAATTCCGCGCGTTGCCATGAATTGAAAGCGCGGGTAAGTCTTGACTTGGTACGCTTGACTGCTGCTTCGTTGGCGCGAAGTTTGGCAGACAATTTCTCAAGGCGTGCCTGTTCTTCTTTCGACAGTTTGGGTCGTTTCACGGTCGTGTCTCCGGTTGTTAAAGAACTACTCGACGTGTGTATTATACCACAGTGGTTGCTAACATACAACTCCTAACTTCCAACACCTAACATCTAACATGATCGACTTCCAACACTTTCAGGAATTTCTCGACGCACTGCGGATCCAGACGAAAGAGCGTGGCACGATCGCGCTGGGTCCGAATCTCTTGGGCACGCAGAAGCGCTTGCGCGATGAGATCGTGCGCGGGATGGAGGAAGGCTGTCACGAGTTCGTGACGCTGAAGTCGCGGCAGATCGGCAGCAGCACGTTCTCGCTTGCGCTGGATATGTACTGGCTGTTCCGCTACGGCGGGACGCCGGGGACGCTGGTCACGCACGACGAACCGGCGCGCGAGCAGTTCCGTGCGATCTTTGAGCTGTACTACGAAGGCTTGCCCGATGTCTGGAAGCAGCCCATCGTGCAGCACAACCGCAACCAGCTGGTGCTGGAAAACCGCTCGATGCTGCAGTACAAGGTGGCGGGCCTCAAGCAGACGAGCACGAGGACACTCGGCCGCTCGGCCGCCGTGTCATTCGGGCACATGACGGAGGTGGCGTTCTGGGGCGATCCCCAGCAGATTCACTCACTGAAAGCCTCAATGGCAGAGCATAACCCGTTGCGGCTGTTCCACTGGGAGTCGACCGCCAATGGTTTCAACCACTATCACGACATGTGGGAGGAGGCGCTAGCGTCTGTAACGATAAGAGCGATATTCATTGGCTGGTGGGCGAATGAGTTCTACCGTGCGCCACGGGGAAAGAAAATCTGGCGCACGTATTGGGGGGAGAAGGGAAAGCCGACGGCGTCAGAGATTGCGACCGTCCGGAGACTTCAACGTGAGTACGCTTTTGACCTCGATGATGAGCAGATGGCGTGGTACCGGTGGATGCGAGCCGAAAAAGTCACCGATGAGATGGCTCTGCTTTCGGAATACCCCACCTTCCCAGACGAAGCCTTTGTGGCTACTGGAAGTAGATTCTTCACAGGCGCCGCCATCACTGAGAATTACAAACGTGTGCTTCGTGACCCCACGCCTCAGGCATTTAGAGTTCTCATCGGCGCTGAGTTTACTGATACTTCGCTGCAGGATGTACCGGAGCGGCTGGCGACACTGAGAGTCTGGGAGGAGCCCGACAAGGCAGGTTTTTATGCACTCGGTGGCGACCCCGCGTATGGAAGTAGCGATACATCGGATCGGTTCTGCATCAACGTTCTTCGTTGTTACGCTAACCGGATCGAGCAGGTCGCCGAGTTCTGCGCGGTCGACATCGCTCCTTACACGTTCGCGTGGGTCGTCGTCTACCTCGCCGGATGCTATCAACCCTGTGTCTACAACCTTGAAGTCAACGGACCCGGCGGAGCGGTTATTCAAGAGATCGACAATCTTCGACGCATGGCTGGCAAAGCGCTTATTCAAGGGCAAGCGAAGACGATGCGCGACGTGGTTGGGAAGATGCAGCAGTTTTTAGATGTGCGTATCGATAGCCTGTATCGCCGGCCGATGGGCATTCACACCCTCACCACTCAGCGCACCAAAGACATCTATATGAGTACGCTGAAAGATGTATTCGAACGTGGGATTTTCGTCCCGCACTCAAAATACCTACTGGATGAGATGAAGGCGGTAGTGCGCGACGGCGGATCGATCGAAGCGCCGGAAGGCGCGCACGACGATCGCGTCGTGTCATTAGCGCTGGCGGTGAAGGCGTGGAACGATCAGTTGCGCATGCGCCTGATTCAGCAGAACGTGGTGTACGTCCCGCCGGAGCAGCGCCCGAAACTGACGGCGCCTCCGGCGACTCCTCTCGGCCGGAACGTGCGCAACTACTTGCAAGCGATAGGGTATATAGAGAAGCCGCGAGTGGATACCGGCGTCAAGGCATATAATTTGAAACGCTAACATGAGTTTGTCTTATGAGTGATTTAGAATCAGAATGGGAATTGGAGGAAATCTCCATCACTATTCACGGCAAGAGGAAGCGTAGAAAGCCTCCTCTGCCACCAACACGCTTCAGGGGAGTGATACGCATGGCAACTGCACATCTCACGTGGGTCGATCCGACACAGCGGACAGACGGGTCAGCACTGAAACCGGGCGAACTGGCGTTTATCGAAGTTCAGATGTCGACCGACAACGGCAACACTTACAGCGATGTCGGTCACGCGGCTCCCGGTCAACAGATGTTCGACCAGCCGCTGACAGCTTCAGGGACGTATCTCTTCAAGCTGAATGCGGTCGATACGCAAACCCCGCCGGCCACGAGCGCCGATAGCGCGGTGGTATCCCTGACGGTCACGGTGGCCCTCGCCGCGCCCAATCCTCCGACGAATGTGGCGGTAGCGATGACTTGAGGGTAATTTAGGGGGATGGGCGTATTACGGGAATGGCGCTGCTGGGCTCATGACCTAGCATTCGAAGCGACCGACGACCATCCCCATTGCCCCGCCGGCTGCAGTCCGAAATTCGTAGTGCAGGAGTTCCGCACCCCTCCCGGCATCCGCTCGGGAGGGACGCGCGTGCTCGATGGCATGGCGCGCCAGCTAGCGGCCGACTACGGCATGACGGACATGAGTAACCGTGACGGGCAGTCGGTCATGTCCGCGACGCGCACCGAATCCGGCGGGACCAAGATCGTCGGCCGGCCGGACAGCAAGGCGTACTGGAATCCCTCTCTGTTTTCGCCTAAACCGGGCTGGGCCGCGCGCGGGGAGTCGGCGCCGGTATTCAATCCGTCAGCCGCCAAGGTGGTTGACGGCGGGGTGCCAGTCTCCCAGATCCGCGATGGTGCAGCGGCAGCGCTCCGAAACAATACGCGGATGGTGAAGCCGAAATGAAGATCCCCACGAGTCCTATGGAACGCTTCCAGTTCTATCAGGACTTGATCGTCAAGTGCAACGCCAGCCGTGAATCGCGCCGGCAGTTCTACAAGACGATGCGTGCCTATTACCTCTTTGGCACGATGGAATACGGGCTTTCGAACGGGCCCAGATACAACAAGATTTACCCGCACATAGACCAGCTGACGTCGTTCATGTTCTCGCCGGAAACGACGCGCTTTACTCTGAGATTCGGCCCGTCGGTTAATTTCGATGAGACGAACAAGATCGTGCCCATGCAGGATGAGCTTCACCAGCAGTGGCATGACAACACGATCGACCAGCACGTGCGCAACGCTCTGCGCTGGGCCGGCTGCTACGGGATGATGTTTCTCAAGCTGCGGTGGAAGGCATGGAGGCGCAAACAAGCGAACGGCGAAATGGACGACGACGGATGCGTGCAGTCGCATCTGGTCGAGCCGAATAACGTCGGCGTACTGCGCGAAGATAAGGTAGGGCTCTACGCGCAGGAAGCGTTCTGCGAGACGTACTACCTCACTAAGTCGCAGCTGGAAAATGAATTGATGGCTGGCTGCCATCCCCGGGCGGCGGCGATCGTGGCAGCAGCACAGGCCGGTCATCAGGAAGACATCGGCACCAATGCGGGTCCGATCGACCGACTCATCGTGACGAACATCACTGGCGGCTCGATAACCGGCAATGCCTCACTGTGGGCGACGCCGCTGCAGTCCATGTACAAGCCAATCACGAGTGAGGACTTGGTGGAGATGCAGGAGCTGTATGTCTATGACGATTCGATATCCGATTATCGCGTCGTCACGATCATGCAACCGTCAGAAATAGTCTGGGACCGGCCTATCGAGAGGATATACGTCGCCAATACCCTGCCATATGTGCCGTTCAGCCTGAATCCGGCCTATGACTATTTCTGGGCACACTCAGAAACGGAGAAACTGATACCGCTGCAGGACATGCGCAATGAACGCATCGAGGATATTCGCCATCTGTTACGCAAACAGGCTCATCCACCGACCGGGGTTACAGGTGTTATGGGTGGCATTCCTGACGAGATGCAACTGGCACTCGACACCCCCAGCGGGATTCTGGCTCTCGACGGTGCGACGTCCGCGATCAAAGTCGAGCAACCTACCATTCCGACGGACATCTGGAAGGACGTCTCAGCGATCGACGACATGTTCAACGAAATGTCGGGTCTGCCTGCGGTAAATCAGGGGCGCGGCGCTCCCGGCGTAAGGAGTGAAGGTCACGCACAGCTACTCTCTCAGATGGGCTCGACTCGCGCGAAGGACCGCGCTCTTGTCGTCGAAGATTCGCTGGATGAGGTGGCGACGTTGATCGTTAAGCTGCTGCGCAAATACGACAAACGCCAGTACCGGGAGGACAAGGCTGATGGAGTGAGGTTCTTCCCCCATCAGTTTCCGGAAGACTTTGAGGCGAAGGTCGACGGGCATTCGAATTCGCCGATCTTCATCGAGAATCACGAGGCGCGCGTGTTCGCGCTGCTTGACCGGCAGGTCATCAATCCTGAATCGGCACTTGAACTACTTGACATCCCGCAGCGGGACTTGCTAAAGAAACGGTTGAAGGAAGACATTGAGCCGGCCAAGGCCAAAGCCGCGCAACAGGAGCATCAAATTGAGATGCTCAAAGCGACTAAGGGCCGACAGCCGGCCAATGGTCAAGGCGCTCCTCCTCAAGGTGCGCCACAACGCGGCGGGGAGATGCCCCCGCAATAGCGACGGCATAAGGGCACGTTGATAGAGAGGAGACGCACATGGCACGTCGTGGTCGTCGCGGTCGAAAGCACCGCTAGCTGGAATGAGGGGGCGTTCTCCGGCGCCCCCTTTTTCTTGACAGGGATCCTTGATTAGGTTCAGATTTCGCGCCAACCATGCCGCAAGATCCAAGGCCAGCGGGCGCACAGACACCGACACCGCAAGATGTCGGCAACGCCCCCGCCGCCGCCGGAATGATGACCCCACAGTCCCCGCAGGGCGAAACGGAAGCTGCAAAGCTGGATGTCTATCACGCGACCAAACTTCTGATGCGCGCGTGCGGGAAATTCGGGCCCAGCGAAGATGGCGACTACGTATTGAAAACCATGGCTAGCCTGATTAAGCATTTCGGGGACCATGAGGATGTTTCGGAAGAGTTCTCGCCGGCAGAACTTAAGCGTATGCTGGCGACGCTCGCGGGACCGGGAGCCGCCGGTCCCGGTGCCCCACAAACTCCTTCGCCGGGAGGTGGTGGTGCCCCGGCCCCGCCGGGTAGACCTCAGTAGGAGATAACAATGCCTGCTCAAAAACGTCTTTTCATGCCAGCAGATGGGCTTTCAATACGCGATCCGCTTACCAACGAGCGAGCGCACGGAAACATTATGAATCCGCGTCGCTACGCTGAATTCGGTGGCCTGACATCGGGGAATGCGCGGGGGTTTTTCTCATCGACGGCGACGCTCGGTAAACCGGGCTCGACTGAACGCGCGGTGCCGGTGAAGTAACGTGGCGAACGACGCGAGCCTTGAGAACCTTTCTCAAGAGCAACGGGCTGAACTCAACATCGGCCGGTTGACCCGGCAACTGCTTGTTGATCCTGATACGCGCGAGGCGACGGCGAAGCTGCTGCAGAAGAAAGACAGCACGCTGACGTTTCCCGATATCGCCGCCAAGGAAGAGGCTCGCAAAGCCCAAGAGAACGCCAATTCAAGAGTAGCCGAACTCGAAAAACGTCTATTGGAACGTGATGCGCGCGAGAACCTCGCTCGTCAGCACAAACGCATCGAGGAAGCGGGCCTTGATGTGAAGATGGTCAATGAACTGATGGAAAAACACGGTATCCCGCCGACGGATGAGGGTTACGGCATCATCATCGAACTAGTACAGCAGAGGCAGCATCTGGCTGAGCCGACACCAGAACAGTTTGCGCCGTTCAAGATTCCCAATCTCAAAGAGATGTGGAACGATCCCGTCAAGTGGCGGGAAGCGGAAGGTTACAAGGTTCTGAATGAACTGATTGCGCAGCGCAAGCGGGCGTAGTCAGGCCGACAACTACAAAGGGCACCAGCACGAGGCCGGCTACACGGTCTGACGTGAGGAGTGCCCGTCTATGCCATTCTCATCGGGGATAATGCCAACTGGTGCGAGTTTCACCGAATACTCCGCCATTACCCGCCGTGCATTCGTGCCGACGATGTACGTGCAAATCTACAACGCGAGCCCGACATTCGCGGCCCTGATGCAACACGCGAAAGTCGCCTCGGGCGGCATTTCATCCGTCACTGTGCCCGTGCAGGGTCAGGCCCTGACAGTCCCGCAGTGGGTGGGATTCGACGGGTCATTCTCCCAGCCGGCGAACATTCAGGGCATCCAGCCGGCCGAATTCAACCTCAAGGGCATGGTCACTCCGATCCCGTTCTACGGATTTGAGGGTGCAGTGCAGGCGGATCACGCCATCATTCCGCGCATCGAAGCAGTATTCAATGACGCGACGAACAGCACGGTCGACGTGCTATCGAATGCACTGTTCGTTAACGTCAGCAATGCCCAGCAGCTGATTGGCCTGAATGCGGCATTCGATGACGGGACGAATGCTGCGACCTACGGGAATATCAGCCGGTCGACGAGCACGTTCTGGCAAGCCAAGGTGTACAACGCAGGCGGCGTGGCGCCGACGCGCTCGCTGATCCTGCAATACCTTGTCGGCGTGAACAAATACGGGTCCGAAATGCCCACCATGGCGGTGCTGGGGCTCGGAACGTGGCTCAAGCTGGTTCAGCAGGACTATCAGGGATTGGAGTCCTACCAGATCCTGCCGGGAACTGGATTCGACACGGATGCTGATCGGCCACGCTCGCTGTTCCGCGCGCTGGACATCGGCGGAGTGCCGATCTATGCCGATCCGTACTGCCCAGAAGGGATCATGTACATCTGGCATTCCAGCTACACGGCACTGTATTTCCACAGCATGGCGAATTTCTCATTCACCGGCTTTGAATCTCTGTTGCCGGTGTATCAGATCGGCTACATCGGAGGCGTCGTCACACTGCTTGAACTGGTGTGCGCCAAGCCGCGAACAACCGGCCGCGTCGGAACTGTGGGCAGCGTGGGAACGCAGTTCACCTTTGCGACCATTTGATGGAGTGCACGAATGTCAGACCTTAAACTGCCCTATCAGGGGTCAGACCTAGAACCGGAACTGACTGTCACGCAGTTCGTAATTCCGGCCGGCGTAGGCGCGACTTATGCGGCGTCGAACAATATCGCTACGTTCACATCGAACGCTGCGCATGGATTGACGCTCACTCCGGCGGCAGGGGTCATGCCGAATTACTTCATCACTTTCGGTGGCTCGACGTCTGCCATTACCGGAACCGGGGTGCTGGTGGGAAATGTTTTCCGCATCCTATCGATTCCTTCGACGACGACCTTCACGTTCTACTGCACGATCACGGCAGCGACCGTGACGTCGGCGACGGTCATCCCGATCTTCTACCCCAACTTCCTTGCCAGTTTCGGCTCATCCTTCGCGGGTGGCCCCACGCAGACTATTTCCACCGTGGTGACGCCGTTCCCGCCGCCGCAGCTGACGGGAGCCATGGTCAACGCGCGCTGCGGAGCGAACTGTGCCGTGCGCGTAAACACCGACAACAACGCTTTTATCCTTGACCCACAGTCAACGCCGGCATCGGGGACACCGGGAACCGCGCCGACGTGGCGTGATCAGGTGTCGGCGTCTACGAACGGTCAGCTGTGGATAGCTCCTCCCGGTGGCGCCGTCTGGGCGAACGGCACGACAGCGACATCGACGTTCAACGTCATCAATTGATGACGAGGTAAGGGCACATGGCGAAGCTGGAATTACACGTCGAGAACTTCATTCGGGTCACGCAGACGACCGGAGTGGACATCGAAGGCCGTTATGACGGGGAGAATTACATTTTCCGTCACAACGTCCCCAATGATGTCCACATGGACGTCGCGCGTCACGTCTTTGGCTTCGGCTTACCGGAGCGATCGGACGACCCGAAAATTCAGGACAAGATGCCGGCGCTGCTGCGTCTCGGCTGGGTAGCATCTAGCGGCGACACCAAGGCGGGACTCGATACGCTGCGGACGCAGGTACGTTTCGAAGAAGTGCCGCCGTTCCCGCATTTGTTACGCTTGCGGAAACCGGAAGAGAATTCCGGCCTTCCACAGATGGAACTGCCGGAGTCGACAGAATCACCAGATGCGCGGGTGCCCTCGCCTATAGGTGGTGGGAAGACGGGAGCCGTGACGGCTGCGGCTCCCGATCAACCCTCGCGCAAGATCAAAGACGGGAACCACTAGGGCAGTGAAATGTGGGAGCGCTCAGCACCTACCTGTCCCAAGTGCAGAACAACCTGCTGCACGATCCCAACGGGCTCCTCTGGTCTGCCGCTGAAGTAACCGGCTACATCAACGAAGCGCGCAATCGGGTCTGTCAGGATTCGAAGGCGCTCCGTCAGGTACTGCTGTCGAGCACGTATCCAGCGATGCTGTTCTCGCAGGGCGTGGAGTTCTACACCCCACAGACGTTCCTGCCTGCGCCATTTGGCGCGAACCTCGTCGACGTCATGGGGATTTCGGTCATCGTGAACAACGAGCGACTGAAGCTGCAGTATCTGCCGTACACGCAATTCGATGCGTTCATCCGTGGCTGGGTGAACTTTCAGGATTGGCCGATAGCTTTCACGCGCATCGGCGCCACGCAAATCTGCGTCGGCCCCGTGCCGAACCAGAATTACCCCTGCGACTGGGACGTCGCGGTTATCCCGGTCGCGCTTGTGACCGACGCCGATCCTGAACCTATCCCGGTGCCCTTTACGGAGCCGGTGCAGTATTACGCGGCTTACAAAGCTAAGTTAAAACCGCAGGCGCAGGGTGAGGCCAAGTATTTCCTTGACCTCTATCAGGAGATACTGAAGCGCTGTGCGCTCGCGTGGGCCAGCCGCATCATCAAGAATCCCTATTCGAAGTTGCCGTAATGGGCCAGATACCGCAACCGAATGCTGGCGCCCAAGGGGATCCGGCCCCTCTTCTCAACAAGACATTCAGCGCATTTAAGGGCGTGTACACGCGCGCGTCGCGCACCGCGATTCCCGATGATTATTTCTACGACTTAGTGAACATGATTCCGATCGGGAATCAGAACCTGCATGTCGTGCACAACCTGTCCTCGGCGCTAGTTGACTACACTACGGACACAATTTATTGGTCGCAGGGAGTCAACCTCAACGGGGTCGAATATCTGGTGAACTTCGCCAGCAACGGCAAGGTTTTCTTCTACAACATCAACGCGCACACATCGGCACAGGTAAATGTCGGCAATTTGCTTTCTGGTGCCGGCTCGCAGTGCGACCAGTGGCAGAACACAGCGATTCTCTTCATTGATTCAACGGGGTATTACTCTTATGACGGAGCGACATTTACCAAAATCACCGGTGCCGGAGTCCCTACTGCCGGACAGTCTATTGCGGTCTATGCGCAATATGTCTGGATCGTCAACAACCGGCAGCTCTACGTCACAGGGAACGGCGGCGGGATCGGCTACGTCGCGGCCAACTTTACGGCTGCCAACGGGGCGCAAGTCGTCACGCTTGTGGACCCACAAATCCGGTCAACGGTTTCGCGGCTGAAGGCCCAGAACGGCTATCTCTACCTGATTGCGCAGTCGTCGATCAATGCGATATCGGACGTGTACGTGCCGAGTGGCGCATCTCCTCCGACACCACTGTTCTCCAATCAGAACATCCAAGCACTGATAGGCACGGACCAGCCGGCGTCGATTTTCGCTTACGACCGCTATCTGATGTTCGCCAGCAAATACGGCGGCCATACGCTATTCGGCGTGTCGGCGCCCAAGGTGTCGGGCGACATCGATGGGACGTGGCAGTACGTTGACTTCACGCAGCAGATATCCGGCGGGCAGGTAGTCGTTGAAAGCATTCTGTGTGGCGCGTTTCTGCTTAAGCAGACCGGCGATCCGACATTTGGGAACCGCAACATAATCGCCCTGTGGTTCCAGCAGTCAGACACTGCGCCTCAGACCGGTGTCACTGAGAACACCGACATTTGGTGGTTCTGCAATTTCGGAGCGGTGACGTTCATCGTGACTGGAATGGTAGCCAATGAGCCGGCGCTATTTGGCTTCATAGGAAATAAGCTGTACCAGTTCTTTGTCGACGAGAACAATCTCCCGGCGTCCTCGGCTACTACGAAGCTGTGGCCGATGGAAGATGAACTGGCGCGCAAAGAAGCGATCACGGCCGGCGTGGAATTCTACGCATTCAACACCGGTACTAATGTTGCACTGTCTTTAGATACTGAATTTACCAGTATACCGCTGACGTTAAATCAGAATCTGGCAACTGGAAACTGGATCAACCAATTCGGTGTGCAGGGCCTCTGGATCAACAACGCACTGCAGACGGGCGGCTGGGTAGCTCCCGGCCTGTTCCTGCTGGTGACAGACGCTCAGGGTGGTTTTGGGAGACATGTCGGCCTGACACTTACGTTCACCGGTTTTCACGCTGAGACGCATCTTTTGGCACTCGATTACAAGATACGGGACCGTTGGCTATGAGCAAACCGCTACCTTCACAGAACGCTTTTGCTGGGCTGGCGCCACCGTGGTCGTTGGCGAACCTCGATAGCAATTTCACGAACGTATGGAATGCGATCGATGATATCGGCACCTATAGCCTGTATGTCATCGATACCGGTGTCGTCAACGCTCTGCAGGTGACGATCAGTGCGCCGCTGACTGTCTCTTTGGTGGATGGGTTAACGCTAGATATCAAGGTAGCGAACACCATCACCTCCGGTACTCCGACGCTGCAGGTGAATGCGTTAGGCGCAAAGACTATTACCAACGGTGACGGGACAGGATTACAACCTAATCAGTTGGTTGTCGGGGGGATATACCGCCTCATTTACAGTGCCAGTGCAAATGCGTGGGTGCTCGTCGGCTATTCGCTCGGTAGCTTCAATCAAGTGCGAACGAAATTGGCAAGCACGTCACGCGCAAATACTGTGGTGTTGGCTAACGATCCGGATTTGCAGGTGAACCTGACAGCCACAGGGATTTATACCTATGAGGTATACCTTTCCTGCAACACTCCGGGGGCCACTGGGGGAACACCGGGGATACTGTTTACGTTAGCGTACAGCGGCACTCTCGATCCGGCGGCGGCGAATTACACTCTATTCTCAGGCGTAACACAGAATTCTGTGGCGCCATCCATAGTCGCGTTTGGCTCGGCAGCCTCTGAACCTCTAGTTGGTGGCAGTGTTGTCTCAAATACTCTTATATTCAAGGGGGGCATTAAAACATCAACGGCAGGACTTTTTTCCCTGCAGTGGGCGCAGAATCTAACCAGTGCCAACGCGACGATCGTGCAGGCTGGTAGTTATATGGTGGTTAAGCGGTTGGCATGACGATTCAAATCTATCCGCAGGCGGCGCACTCGGAGTTGTTCTACGACTTCGATGATCCGCGTGGGGAAGAGAATTTCATCATGTGGCATCACATGAGGCACAGGACATATGACCTCATCTTATCGAAAGCCGGGACGACGCTCCCGCCGCTGGATCTTACGGGGGCGATTGATTCTGATTGGCTGCTACGCCATGCCAATCGCCATACGACGCTCCGAAAAATCGCCGGTACGGTAGTGCTCAACGGAACGGTAGGACTCAAGACGGTCAGCTGGGAAAACCAATCTCAGCGCATCGATTGGTTGAGAATTCACGCGATCGATCATCAGAACATCGATGCGTATTTCGGGCTGACATGAACATCAACACCGGAAATCAGAATCCATTACTGGGGAGTGCTACAGATGTTCTGGGCATCTATGGTGGCTCGCGTCAAGGCGGGGTTGCAGGAGACGTACGCGCTGGTGCGTCGGCGGCTTCTCTCGGTTCGCGACTGGGTGCACTCCCGAAAGAAGTCGGGTACGGGGCAGGAATAGCGACGGACGTCCTCGGCATCTACTCTGGAGTAAAGCAGGGTGGGGCCATGGGCGACCTCACAGCCGGCGTGAATGCCGCCAAGCTGGGGGCAGACACGGGACTGCTGCCTTCTGAAGTGGGGGGGATCGCAGGGGATATAGCCGCCCCGCTGGCGCTCTACAATTTCGCCAAGGGATGGAAGTCTGGTGCGACCGGGAGTGATGTACTCCTCGGAGCGCAGGCTGGCGGGGCGATAGGCTCGATTATCCCCGGCGTGGGGACGCTCATCGGCATGGGCGTTGGTGCCGCCGTCGGTGCGGCTAGCTCGCTATTTGGTCCCGGCAAGCAGGATCCTGAAACGATCGGCTGGGATCAGTACGCCGCAGCCTACAAGCAGCACGGCGCGGCGGGCGTAACGGGCGCCTCTCCGTCGACGAATTACCAGATGCTCGCCGGCATCTTCGATGCGCGCGGGTCGAATATCCCGTTCTATGGCAAGTACGGCCGCATGGGCGAAAACCAGTTCATGCAGGGCATGACGCAGACGATCAATCAAGCGCTCGCGCGCGGGCAAATATCTCCCACGGATTCACCTCAAGCGATCTATTCAAAAGCCGTAGAACCGTGGATCAATGCCATGAGCCCCGGCGGTTGGAAAGACACCAGCACTATTCAAGGTGCGCCGGAGAAACAAGCGATTGGGAACCTGCTGACTCAAATGATCGGTGAATATCAGTCGGGTCAGCAGGGGCAATGGACCGGGGTGTCCGGTCAGGCTCCGCAAGTGCAAGGCTTTGGGTCATTGGGAAATACCGCAGGCAGTGCGCAGGGCCGCACAGCTAGAGTACAGTCTACCGTCGGGAGTAACTCCGCCATGGCAGCAGGCCAGCCTTTAAAAATCGGTCCCAACTATCAGACGAATGACCCGACATCGGCTGCACTCATGGGTGCCGGAGCCTTGGGCGCTTCTGCGATACCGGGAATGATGCAAAACCCGTCCGTCCCGCAGCCGCCACAAGCTGGGACTAGTACGCAGGACTCCCCAGACGGAACCGCCGCCTCTCCCGGCAGTCTGGGGTCCAATCTCTTCGGAGCGCCGAACGCTAATGATCCCTTGTCCGGTCTGGGGACGTATGGGGTTTTGACCGGACTCGGTCTGTTTGGCGCCAATCAGGCGACGAAATCTAATCAGGCAGCGGTTTCCCCGCTCTATTCTCTGGGTCAACCAGCCGTTTCTGCGGGCAATACCCTTTTGAATCGGGGACTCACGGGGCAGTTGACTCCGCTACAACAACAGAATCTCACGACGACTCAGCAAGCTGGACAATCGCTGATTCAGGGCTCGACGCAGGTGGGTCAAATCGCCGGTCAGGACTTCACGCAGTACCAGAGCGGCACCCTAAAGCCGGGGGATCAGGCGCAGCTCGATGCACAGGTCGCAGCTGCTAAGGCGCAAGTGGTGCAAACGCTCGGACCAAATGCGGATTCGACGACCGCAGCGACCTATTTCGCGCAGATTGACCAGCAAGCACTAATGACCAAACAGCAAATGCTGAATAGTTATTTCGCTACCGGGAATCAGGCATACGACTCATGGCTGACGGGCACGCAGGCGGGCCAGCAGACGATCATTCAGGGTCAGCAGTACGCTATTCAGCAGGTCGACCAGAATTTCCAGAATGCGTTCTCGGCCTTTGCTGTCGGCGGCGCGCCAATCATGCAGGCAGTGGCCGACACGCTACAGTCAAATTCTCAAGTTGCGGGCGCCCTAAGCAATTACTCGGCGAACCTTGCCAAGGCTTATGCCTTGCAGAAGGCAGGTGCGGCGGCCGGGGCAGCGGGAGCGGCCGGGGCTGGCGCATCGCTACCAGCATCGAGCTATGTCGGCGGTAGCGCGGCCGATCAAACGAGCATGGCGACAGACATCAATGCGGCTGGAACTGCCGCGACGTCGCAAACTAGCTCTGATGTCATGAGCCAGATCAACACCAGTTTCGCTAATGCTCCCTACGGGGACCAGACGACCGGGTACGCCTCGTACACCGGTTACGGGATGTGAATATGGCTGACACCTTCCAGCCGGATCCAACGGACCCTTTGTGGAGTCTGGGCGGGGACGTACTGCAGGGCATTCCCGGCGCCGTCACGGGACCGTCCACTCCTTCCGTCCCTCAAGCTAAGGCCACTCCTGCAAAGCCTTCCGCGCCATCCACTCCCAGCGATGAAGCGCGCTATGACAAGCAAATGGCTGAGTACAGGAAGGAAGTCGCAACGGAGGGAGAACGTGAACGCGCCGCTGCGCAGGATATAGTCTCCGAGACGCGCCGATCGGGTGAGCAGCAGGTTTCTCTAGCGCGGGAATTTCAAGCCTCACAGCAACCGTTCACGGAGCCGCCGCCGCATTCTCAAATCAACGAAATCATGTCCGGCGCTCCATGGATGTTCGCGCTGATGGCGATCGGCGGCAAGGTATCCGGCGCCGGGGGCCTCGCTATGATGGAGGGGCTCAACGGGATGTCATCGGGTCTGATCGCTGGCGATGAAGCGGCACTCAATCGCGCATATGAGAAATACAACGCGAATTATGAGCGGTGGAAAGCTAACAGCGATCAGCAATACAAAGTTTATCAGGTGCTCTCGACTGCCTATGCGGGTCAATCTGATGCGAATCTGCGTGCGTTGACGAGTGCTTTGCAGGTCACAAACGACACCTCGCAAAACCTCCTCAAGCTGGATGATCCGGCGACGTATTGGACGATGAAGACGAAGATCGAGGAGGCGCACGCGCGCACGACGGAAGCCATTGCACAGCGGGATTTGGTACGCGCAAAGATCAAGCAGCTCGACCAATTCGGCAAGCCGCCGAGTAACTACCGCTGGAAGATGACACCGGATGGTGAGTTAGCGACTGATGAGACAGGGCGGCCGGTCGCCGAACCGATCCCCGGCGGCCCGAAAGATCCTAAGAGCGCCAGTGGCAGCGGCATGGGCTCGCGCGCCGAACAGCAGTTCGACCGTATCGTGCAGGGCGCCGCGCAGGCTACACAGGAAGTGCAGAACATAATGAACTTGCCGATTACTGTGCAATCAGGTTGGCTGGGCAGGCCGGAAAAGGGCAGTATTTTGGACGCGAGTAAGTCTGGTCTGGTCAATGCGATGACGTCGCAAGAGGTACAGGACTACCAGACGATGGTCACTGGTATTCAGCGCAATCTCGCGGCGATCGAAGCGGCGGGACTGGCGCCCAGTGGTTCACTGACTCACATGATGGATGCAGTGGTCATTCAGCCGGGACAGTCGAATCTGACAAAGCTGCGCAAGATGGCGCAAATCAGGCAGATCGTCGAGAAAGGGACTGAACTCTATCTCTCTAGTCCCAAAGTTTCAGAACCACAAAAAGACTATATCCGGCAGATTGTGTCTCAGATGCGTAAGGCAGTGCCATACACTCAGGATGACGTGACGAAATTAGAATTCGGTAACAATCCCAAAACGACCATAAGAGATGTGATGCAGCAGTCTGGGTTGGCCGGTGCGGCCGAAACCCCGCCAGCTGGCAACGCGCTGCTGTTTCAACAGGCTGATGCAATAACGTCAGGACAGCAGTGATGGCTACCGCAGCAGAATATGCCCAGTGGATCACGAAGAACGCCGACAAGCGCGGTAGTTCCCAATTCGAAACTGTTGCTAAGGCGTATCAGGCGAAGCGCAAAGAGGAAGAGACTCAGGGTCTGCAGGGAATGCAACGCCCACCAGTCCAACCATCGGCACAGCAGCCTGATTCCCGTAACCCGACGATCACGGGGAACGAGGGAGACGTGTTCACGGAAGGCGGAGCGCAGGCGGCGGCGACCGGAAAAATGGATCCGGGGACTAGCTCAGTGGTGCGTCCGCTGGCAAAGGGTATTTTCGGGGCCATTTCCTTCATACCAGACATCGCTACGGACATCGGCAACGCCATACCGGGGTTAGGCCCGCTGGTTGAGCGCCCGTCGGATCACTGGAATAGTATCGTCGACAAATACACTTCCGCCCCCAGTGCAGGGATGGGGAAGTTTGCGGAGGGATTCAACGAAATACTGGCTAGCGGGGGTGTCGCAGGACTCGATCGCAAGCTGCTGGGGATCGCTGAAAAGGAAGGGGGCCGGGTCTATAGCAAGATCACCTCTCAGGCCGCTCAGGACGCGCACACGGCCGGCTACAAGCTGTCTCCTGCCTACATCGGCGGGAAGCTGGCAAAGGACATTCAGACCATGGCCGGCGGCCCCAAGGTGCACATGACCAATTCGTCGTTCAACGAGGAGGTCAGTGACCGGCTCGCCAAGGCGGAATTGGGCCTTACGCCGGAGACGGATTTGGATGAAATCACCTTCAAGCGACTGAAACAGGAAGCCTATGAGCCATATGCGGTCTTCGACACGATCGGGGACGTGACTACTAGCCGGAATTACCGCGACAAGATCGATGCGGCTGGCGGACGTTTCGCCAACCGGGGGAAGAGTTTCGGAGGCTCACGCTTCGAATCGATCGAAAAGGAAAAGGCCAACTATAAAACCATGTGGTTCAATGCCGGCGAGGCGAAAGATGAAGTGCGCGAACTACGGCGCCTGTCGAGAATGAATCTACGGAACTACAATCCAGAAGCGAATGCGCTGGGACAGACTCAGCGAGAGATTTCCGACGCTATCGATGAGGAATTGCAGCGCGTCGCGCACTTGACACTGAAGGATCCGCACGCGATCGACCGGTTACGCGCGGCTCGCGTGGCACTATCGAAAATCTCGTTTGTCGAGGATTCCATGGGACCGGGCGGGCATGTGCGTGCGTCCGATTATGCTCTGGGAATTGAGAGGAAAATGCCCCTCTCGGGGGGCCTGAAGACGATCGGCATGACCGCGCGCAACTTCAAAAAGGACGTCCAGAGCGTCAGCACCACAGGCGAAACCGGCGAATTCAGCGCTATCGATTACCTACTGGGCGGCTCGGGCATGGTTTCTGGGCATCCCAAGATCACTGGCCTGATTCTGGCGCGCCCAGTCAGCCGCTGGGCATTGGGCACTGAAACGGTGCAACGTAAGATGTTGAAGAACATGCGCGGGGGGAAACGAAGCACTGCGCGCGAGCTGGCCCGTGGAATAGGCAGTGGTGCCGCGATTATGGGGTACGAAGACTTTGGAGCACCGGATGACGGAGAAGACTGAGGGGCTTGACCAGACGATCGCGTTGCTCAACGGGATGCTGGAGACAGCGGCGACCGTGAAAGAAAAGTTACAGATTGCAGACAGATTACTGAGAGCTTACAGTCTTTTGTACAAGCACAGTGACGAAGGAAAAGGCGGGAAATTCGCAAGCCTCGACCCAGCTAAAATTTGAATTCAGTAAGGGCACGGTAATGGCAACTGACGCAGCGAGCATTCTGAGCATCGCTCTACAGGTACTGTCGACGAAGATTCTGGTACTGGTGACGCTTGGGATCAATGCAGGATTGTTCTTTTGGTCGATGTGGTATCACAGTTGGATATCTCTAGCGGTTGCCGCTTCATTTTCAGTGCTGGTATTCCTGCCAGTGCTGTACAGGAGTGAACGCCATGGCCCCAAGGATCACGAAACGTCGTAGCTCGATCACAAACGAGCGTCCAGCGACCCCCACGTCACCGGGGATCATGGACAATTTCATGAACTTCCGGTTCAACCATCGGACGCAGCGCAATATCCGGCCGGATGTACTCGGCCGGGGTAGCGATAGCGGGGTTAACTGGGGGCCCACGAATGCCAGTGGGAAGCCGGATGTATCGCGCAACGCGAGCACCGGGGACAACTTCAACGGTACGGACTTCGATGACCCCGGCAGCATAGAAGTCAATAAGGGGTGAACCATGGCTGGCGTAATGTCATTTGCCCCGCAGTCGAACACGATTCAGCTGCAAACCAACGGCGTCGCCAGTACAGCAAACTCGACGCAGATCAGCCTCGCCAATCTGGGCCTCACGGTCACATTTCCACCTCAAATCTGGATCGTGAATGCCGGCGGCACGAACATTTTCGTGTCGTTCACGACTGCCACGACGACGATCGCACTGCCATCGGCGGGGGCTGGAAACGGTAAACTGGGCTGGTTGCTGGTCCCCAATGTCGTGCAGACGTTCACGCTGCCTACGGGCCAGACACTCTGGGTCAATGACATCTCGACGGGCACGTCAATTCCGTACTACTTCATGCTGGGAGAAGGCATGTGAGTGTAAGAGGTGGCGGAGGTGGTGGCGTCATTGCCGGCACCGGGACTGCGCAAGGCGTCGTCTCGTTTGCGAACTCCAATGGCGTGACTTTCGGCGTATCGGGCGGAACTCTTACCGCTACTGTCAAT
>Ga0182034_10000231_pt1 | contig 24564 bp, 26 predicted proteins | sample flu12Cox44000172_FD_125972 | JGI IMG/M metagenome (GOLD analysis project Ga0182034, IMG submission 125972) | Lab enrichment of tropical soil microbial communities from Luquillo Experimental Forest, Puerto Rico - flux4day.12C.oxic.44.000.172 | ecosystem: Environmental > Terrestrial > Soil >... | reverse complement strand
GCGCCGTGAGTTGCATTCGGAATTTTCACCGAGCTGCGGGCGGCGAGTTTCCCGGTTAATTCTCGATCGCGCGTAATGTAAATTCCTTCCTGCCATTCGATTCCCTGTAGCGGAATAACAAAAAACGGTTTCAAGTTTTGCAACGTCTTGGCATGAATGGCCCAGCGTTGCTGCCACGGCTTTCGATAAACACTGAAAGGAACGCGGATGGCCCGAGAGTAAAGGGGATCGCCATACTCTGAGATGTCGATCGAAATCGTTTCCCTCCCATGTTCGCGTGGGCCCACTTCCACCGCTGTCAGTTCTACGGGAATCTTTGTTCGTGGCGCGGCGATCTTCTTGACGCGATGCGCCAGGAATTCCATCAGCAGCCCGAGACCGGCGAAAGCGTGAGCAAAGTCAAGCGGCACTGGCCGGTTGTTAGGACCATGGCGTTTTGTTTCATCGGCCCAAAAAGTCGGTGGTGCGCGCCCGAGTTCGGCCAGCTCCTTAAACTCCGGCGAATCGTGTTTGATTTGCCAAATGAAATGGTGACCGCGCCCGCTCAAGACGTGCAACGCGTCAATTCCATACTCGTCCAGAAGCTGCTTGATCGTATCTTCGACCGGCTGCTGCAGCGCAAAAACGCGTTCAGGCCGCACGAACGGCTCGGCGCTGTCGTCAAAATTAACGTACTCAATGTCAAAATCCGCAATGAGTCCTTCTGTATCCCAAAGTGAGCGGCAAATTTCGAATCCCCCATCCAGGAGTGAATCCAATGCGCGGGTTGGATACGATTTGAACGGTGGCGGAGCGTCCTCGTCGGTGGCGGCAAGAAATTCGCACGATGGTTTGACTGCGTTGCGATGTCCAAGAAACTCGCAAATCCTCGCACGTACATTTCGATCCCGATAGAATTTAATTCGCTGTGCGTTCGTCCTGTTCATAAGATAAGTAGTGTAGTCACCCAGCCATGAGTTTTTGCCATAGTAAGCCAGAACTCGACTGAGGGCGCTTCACAAATCTTGCGAAGGATTGAGCGGTTTTTGGGATAACAAGCTGAACGCGCTTATGGACTGCGTTTTCGCACCTCAACGTGCATGCGGCTCAGTTTTTCAAACAAATGGCCCATTCGTTGCAATGGCCACCATTCATAAAGAAAGATTTGCATCGGATGCCACATCGCCACCCAGCCGCCGATAGTGAGACTCTCGCGGAGCACGATCGACAACGTGTCGGAACTTTGACGCAACAGAATGTCGCTGGTCACAAGGCACGCGCCAAGACACGCCAAACCGATGACCAGACTAATCCGCCCTTCTCTGAGCAGATGACGAAACTCGAGTTGGTTTAGCTTCGCGCGATAGGAGAAATAATGATGGATCGCGGCTTCGACGTCTCGCTGGGCATCGGCGTGCGGTAAATGTTGGTTCACATGAACCAGCAGGGAAATCGGGTCCTTCCTCGGAAATTCCTGCGCCCAGCCGATGATGAACTCCTCCGCGTCGTGATCGAGATCTTTTTCGGGAAAGGGTGAAGGGTCCATCGAATTGAAAAGCTGGTCGATTCGATCAACAAAGACTTCAATTCGATGTGGAGTTCGTTTTGCTGTTTTGAAGCGATGTAACATTGCGAGCCTCTAGTGCGGAAGCATGCGACGTCGCGCTCATTAACTCAATGCGCATTGGCTCGGCACGACCAACACCGGGCAGTCGGCATAACGGACAACTTGCTCGGCGACACTGCCAATGAGAGCGCGTTTCAAACCGCTCCGGCCGTGCGTCGAGATTATCACAAGATCGACATTGTCAGTTTCTCTCGGCGTCATCGAATCGGTTGAAGAGACGGAAAATGGGACAGCAATTTTGCCACCGGTATTTTCCCCAAGTCCGACGGAACGTGCTCGACAATTCTTTCTCGAATTTCGATTGGCAGAAGATCGGCAATCTCTTGGTAGATTGACTTCGGTGTAGCTAGCGCCCATCCCTCGCCGAAATCGCGTTGCACGATTTTGGTGATTTCGCTGGCGAGCTGCTTGCAGATCTGGCGTCGTTCTTCGATTTCGAGTTGCGGCCAATCAGTTGTCGCCGTCGTATGATGCGTTTTCGATAGATCGTTCACGTTTGGAATCTCGAACGCCTGGACCAGCTCCAATCGCGGACCGCGCGTTGGCGTTTCGCTGACGCGATAGGCCTTCAACCCACCGCGGTCTGCAATCACAATCAGCGAGGTCGTTGTCATCCGAGGTCGGTAGTTATCAACACGTGATTTTGCGGTGGCGCTCCGCGAAATTTGCGAACTATTGCCCGGTTCTTGTTCTAACGGCGCTCGTGCTGAATGCTTACGCTTTTTTGTTGCGCTGTGCTTTCGCAATTTCTGAACAGAATCTGACAAAGAACGGTGAGCCGAGTGTTCGCGTTGGTTTCTTTTTTAAAAAGAAAGGAGTTTATGAAGACACTGACAACATGGAATCCATTTCGCGAGCTGGACGAAGTGCAAAACCGCTTCAGTACATTCTTTGGCGGTTTTCCGACTCGTCTCTTCGGGAATGGTAAATCAATGAAGATGACCGACTGGTCGCCTCAGGTCGATATCCTGGAGGACGACCACGAGTACTTCATCAAAGCCGACTTGCCCGAGATGAAAAAGGAAAACGTCAAAGTCACGCTGGAAAACGGCGTTCTTTGCATTTCCGGCGAGCGGAAAGTGGAGACAGAAGAGAAGAACAAGAAGTATCACCGCGTCGAGCGGTCTTTCGGTCTCTTCGAGCGCACGTTCGTCGTTCCGGAAAATGCTGCCGCCGACAAAATCGCGGCTGATTTCCGCGATGGCGTCCTAACAGTGCACCTACCGAAAGTTCCGGCAGCCAAGCCGAAACCTATCGAGGTTAAAGTGCACTGAGCGCGCTAAGGCCAGCCGGCGCGCAAGATCGACGTGACCAGGACGCGCCGGTCAGGGTAAGGCAGCTGAACCCGCGGAGCGGGGTTTGAAGTCAGGCGGCAAGCCGCGCTCGCCCAACCAGGGCATGTGGCGCCGGACGCAACGCACCATGCGTAGACCGAATGGCTCAATCGCCTTGCTTCTAATGTGTGCGACAGCGTCTTCGATGGAATCAGTTGTGTAGATTAAGTCCAAATCGGATTTGGCGATCATGCCCGTGTTTTCCATTTTGTCGATGAAGGCGACGAGCTCTTGCCAGTAATCGACGCCCATAATGACAATCGGAAAGTGTTTGATCTTGCCAGTTTGAATGAGCGTGAGCGCTTCGAATAATTCATCTAGCGTGCCGGCGCCGCCAGGAAGGAAAACAAAAGCATAGGAATATTTCACGAGCAGCGTCTTTCGGACGAAGAAATAATGCAACGTCACGCAGCGATCGAGGTAGTGATTCGGTTGCTGTTCGAGCGGGAGCTCAATGTTGCAACCCACCGAACGTCCGCCGACGTCTTTCGCGCCGCGATTTGCCGCTTCCATGATTCCGGGTCCGCCGCCAGTCATCACAGTGAAGCCGAGCTGGGCGATGGCCCCGCCCATTTTTCTTGCCAACTCGTAATGTGGACTGTCGACCTTGATTCGAGCTGAACCGAAGACAGTCACGCAAGGGCCGACGAAATGCAGAACGCGAAATCCCCGGAGAAAATCGCGCATCACGCGAAGGAGAGTGATGAATTCGTCAAAGCGGGAGCGCGGTCCTTTTAAGAAAATCTCGTCGGCCCGCTGCGGCGAGGCGGTGGACAAAGGTTGCGAACCATCGCGCGTCTCAACAGCCGTGACGTTGTGGTCGGACACGACGCAATTTATCCAATGTGAGGGGGCGTAAAGCTAAAGACAATGATCTCAGCGTGACGCGGCTGCCAGTGATTGAAATCCACTTTAAAACGTCCAATCCGTTCCGCGCGCGTGCTTCGCGGGCGATTCATTAGTCCAAAGAGTACCTGCTTTTCCGCATTATTGAAGAACGAACTGTCGACGAATTCCGTGATCCAATTCATTTCGTGGGCGTCGGTCAGATAAAAGGTGATTTGAATGTCCTCGTCGGAATTTTCAACGATGATCAGACAGTAGTTGTAGATATTCGCGCCTTTCCATTCGCCTTCAGAGAAAACAGTACAGCGTTTCTGCACTTCGGTCTCGCGCAGGCCGGTCGATTTGAAATACGAAACCACGTTTGCATAAGTCAGCGATTTTTCTGCTGTGGTTTGTGTTTTGGGATTCGCAGGCCCCGCGGCGATAACGCTGCTGGAAAAGATCATACTGAGCGCCGCGATTGTAATTGGAGTGATCGTCGATTTCATGTTTATGGCTAGCGGGACAGGTGGGCGTCGGCTCTGCGTTGTTTGCGGAAAAACGGTTGTTTTTTGCGCGCGCCTGGCGGGACATGTCGCGAAAGCGCGATTACACCGGATGTCCTTCGCGGTAGGTCAGTGCAAGAAATGGGATTCGCGATACTTGTTTGTTTTGCGTCGCTCCGGAAACGGGTGTTCACGAAGTTTCCGGTGTTTCCGCGTCAACATCACGCTCCATTGCGGACCACGCGGACTTTTCGTTTTTTGGCGTGGCGTCCGAACGCTCACCGTTTTCATGCAACAACGTTCGCGTATTGCCGTTCTGCAGGCTGGTCCTCGCTTGCCAAAGGCGAGCCGTTTCTTGCGCGCGGATCATCGCCGATGCACACGGTTCCAAATAATCGCGCCGAAGAAACCGAACGCATATCCGAGCGCGGCAGTGACGACGATGAGAGTAACGGCGGCCGCTACGTCGAATGGTTTCACGATGTAAACCGGCTGAATCATATGTGCCCAAAAAATGAAGTCGAGGATCGGTTGTGCCCAATGCACCAACACGAGCATCACCCAAACCACATGCCAGCCGCCAATCAGCGCGCCAATGACTATCCCAACCTTGTTTGGATTGGTCATTTTCAGCGCGCTGAGGGAGAACGCGCAATTTTTCCGTTCAAGTCTTCGCGCAACTCTGTCGGGGACTGACCAAAGACGCGTTTGAACATTCGATTGAACTGCGTCAGAGATTGGAACCCGACGTCATAGGCGACTTCGCTAATCCGGCGGTTCGGATTCAACAATTGAGTTCGCGCGTCCTCAAGTCGGACGCGCGCGACGTAATCAGTAAATTTCAATCCCGTCGATTTCCGGAACACTTTGCAAAAGTGAAACACGCTCGCGCCGGCGGCTTTGGCGACGGCGGACAGCGAAAGCGGCTCTGTCTTGTGTTGGTCGATGTATTCGCGCGCTTTCTGGACGAGCGGCGGTTCGGCGTTCTGTCGCTCCGTGACAAGTTGATTGCTCAACGCCGAAAGCTGCTCGGCGAAAAAAGCGAGCAACCGCACAATCGCGTTGTATTTCTCTGGCGGAATAAGCGGATTTTTTTCCCAGGCCTTGCGGATCTGCCCACGAAAACGGATGCCGCAACGCTCCAGTTCGCGGTTTACTTTGGTCGTGTCCGATTTCGCCGGCATGTGACGCAGCACCTGACCGATGCGCAAATAACCAATGATGCTTGTGCCGAGTTTCACCGGTACCGCGGTTTCAGTTAGACCGAATGGACAGGTCACGGTGTGGGGCAGTTCGCCCGTATGATCGATCATCTCCTGGTGTGATTTGAGACAAACGGCCAGGCTTTTTGGGTGCTCAGCGAGCAAGGCGCAAAACGGGTTCGCGTGTCTTTTACCCTGATGTTCAAGTTGCCAGTAATCCACCGGTCGTAGCGCCAGCGCCAGACCAGTCGCTCTGCTGAAGACGCCCTCGTAATCGCGGAACAAGCGCGATCGCCTCAACATGTCGATCATTTGTTTGTTCGAATTCGAACGTTCGACCTCAGTTTCCGACATCGAAGGGAAGATAACATCTGGGTGCCGAAGATCACCGTCAATCTGATTCCGCTTGCGCGCGTCCCGGGCGGCCGCTGGGTTAGCGCGCCTTGCTTTTGGCGTCGAATTCGGCGGCCTTACAATTGATAGGTTCTCACCTTCGCGCGCAGCCCCGAAGCTTTGCGATGCAGCCCGTCGGTCACACGACGCACTCGCCCGATTCTGTGATGAAGGCGATCGATGTCGCTATATAACCTGATCGCCGCTTGGCAAGAGAGCTGCGGCGCTCTGGGCGAGACTTTGAACGAGCTGCTTCGCGTTCAGTCCTTTCGCATTCTAGTAATCCTCGGCCGAGTCCTGTTCTTGATCCAAAAACGGCGATTCGAGAATGACCGGTTCCAGCGCGGCGCGATGCGCGTGGACCGACAGCATTTTTCTACGAGCCGATTGCAGCCGTTTCAGCATCACCGGCGTAATTCGTTTGAAAAGCTCATAGCCCAAGGAAGGATCGCGCTCGCAATATTCGCGCAGGATCGTTCCGTAGAAGAAGATTGCGTTAGTCGGCTCCGCTGCGCGCGCGGTGAAATGCCAGACATAGGGCGGAAACATCCAGGACCAGCCGAGCAAATCTCCGGCGCCGAGCGTTTCAATAATCACTGGGTCCCCGAATCCTTCACCCGATTCGAGCACCACTTTACCGCTCTCGATCAGATAGAATCGGTTTGCCATTTCACCTTCGCGCAAAATGGTTTGGCCTTTCTTGAAATGAACGGGGATGGCGCAATCGGTGAGTAACGCGAGCTGCGTCGGATTCATTCCTGCCAGGAACGGATGGAGCGCCACGCGTGTGGCCATCGATTCGATTTCAGGTCGTTTGGTTTTCGTCGGTGCTTCGAGTAGTTTGTTCATGGATTTCCTCGTTACTTTCGGCTTAAACGAATTCGTGTTCCTTTTCGCGGACGACGAGCACCGGACAAGGCGCGGCCCGGACCACGCGTTCGGCCGTGCTGCCAATCGCAAAATGTTTCCAACCCGTATAACCGTGGGTCGCGAGCACGATTAGATCGACGTCGAGTTCCTTGGCCGCTTCGACGATCTCAAATGCGGCCAGACCGGAGCGGACACTGGATCCGACACGAGCAACTCCGGCATTGCGAACAGAGTTTACTAACGTCTTCATGCGTCCAGCGCAGCTGGCGGTCGCGCCGTTGGAAACCGTTGGCGGAGCAATCATGAATCCCTCAAAGGCTGGCGGAATTTCCGGCTCTAGCACGTGAAACAGATCGACTTGGGCGTTGAATTGCTGAGCAAGGCGTGCGGCATAAAGCAACGCCTTTTTCGACAGCGGTGAGAAATCCACCGGGACGAGAATGCGTTTCAAATTGATGGCGGTTGACCTTCCCCGCTCGAGCAATGCTTGCGTTTTCATGTGCGCACTTTGCCGCAGTGGTTCAAGCTCCGCTCTGCCAGGCTTGCTAAATCATGTGCGTTTCTTGCGCTGGATAGCCGAGCATTTTGGTGACTCTTTTAAATTTGCTGCTACTGCCCAAGAGCCGAGTTCGCCGTTAAACAATTTTTGCTCAGCGAAACGCAAATCCTGCCAAGCGACATCCTCGGAGCAACGCCAACGTCGTGAGCAGAAAGGAAAACCAAACTGTGGATTATATAGTCGTACTCTTTGCCTTGGCGATGGTTGGACTTTACGCGCTGCTCATTCATTGGCTTTTGCCAAAGACGTAGCGAGACTGGTCGCGACCGCACGGGGCCAAGATTGACAGGAAGGATCGATTTATGGAACACGCCGTCGCGATTTACATTGCTGTGGTCATCGCTGCCTTTGCGGTGCTGTTTGGATGGTGGCTGCGCCACGGCTGAGATTCTCCGACGAAACGAAAGTTGTTGTCATGCAGGCGCAGCATTCAGAGTCCTTGCTCGGTGTCGGCCCAAAGGTCGAACGGATCTTTGCGCATCACCCAGAGGTAAAGCAGCTCCGAGTCGACGCCGCCACGCGCGAGATTGATCTCGGATTTTACCGCGCGCCGTCGAACAAACTCTTGCAACGGGTTACCGCCAGCGTGCATCAAGAGTTCGACGGACAATGGCGGATCTCCGTGGCGCGCAACGGTCTTTCTCCCCTTTTTCACGAGCATCATGTCAATGATCATATTTTAGAATTTCATCGCGCTCATCCGCCGAACGAAGGGCGCTTGATCTGGAAGCGCATTCGTCTGCCGCAGTGGCGCAACCGGCCGATTCCACCCGCGGTTCCACACGATTATCGAATCATGCTTGCGCTTGTCGGCGTTTGCGGCGCGAGCACGCTCGCCGGTCTCTTTTTGCAGCGCGCCGGCTTTTCAGCTGCCTCGGTCATCGTGTTATTCGCGATCGCTTATTTCACCGGCGGTTGGTTTGCGACGCACGATGTCTGGCGCGGACTAAAGCAGCGCAAAATCGACATTCAGTTTCTGATGATCTGTGTCGCGCTCGGTGCAGCCGCGGTCCGCGCCTGGACAGAAGGTGCCACGTTGCTCTTTCTTTTTTCGCTTAGCAATGCTCTCGAACAATTCGCCAATTATCGGACCAATAAAACGATCGAGTCGCTGTTGAAAACGGCGCCGGAGCGCGCGTTGCGCCGCGCCGGCAAATCATGGATCGACGTCGCGATCGAAGAGGTTCAGCGCAATGATGAGCTATTGATCAAGGCGGGGGAGCTTTTTCCGGTCGACGGCGTGATCATTGAAGGCGCGACTTCTGCGGATGAGTCCGCACTGACCGGTGAATCCTTGCCTGTTCCAAAACGCATCGGTGATTCTGTCAGCGGCGGTACCCTTAATCTTGACGGTCAGGCTGTGATTCGCGTCGCGCGTGTTCCTGAGGATAGCGCGCTTAACCGCATCCTTGCATTGATTCGCACAGCGCAGCAGCAAAAGGCGCCCGCGCAAAGATTCACCGACACATTCAGCCGCTATTACACTTGGATTGTGCTCGGCCTGAGCGCGTTTGTCTTTGTAATTCTGTGTTTGCAGAAGCCGTTCGCTGAAGCGTTCTATCGGACGATGACTTTGCTTGTCGTGGCGTCACCATGCGCTTTAGTTCTTTCAATTCCCTCCGCTATTTTAGTGGCGATTGCCGCCGGGGCGCGGCACGGTATTCTGTTTCGCGGAGGCGTGGCGATCGAAAATCTGGCGGGCGTGAATCAATTTGCGTTCGACAAGACCGGCACGCTCACCAGCGGGGCGCTGGTCGTTCGCAAAATCGACACCTTCGAGGAACGCACGGAAGATGAGTCGCTCGCCATTGCCGCTGCCGTCGCCAGATTCTCCACCCATCCGCTTGCTGTCGCGATTGTTCGCGAAGCCGATCAACGCCGTTTGCCAATATTAAAAGCGACCGAGTTCCAAAACGTCCCCGGTTTTGGAATGGAAGCGGTGGTAAATGACGAACAGATTCTCGTCGGCAATCGCCGGCTTCTCCTCGACCGCGGCATCAATGTAAAGCAGATCTCGAGTGGAGGTGACGCAGAAGCCTGGATCGGGTCTCGTCGTCCAATCGCAGTCGTTTATCTACGCGATCAAGTTCGTTCGGCCGCTTGGGGCGTGATCGAATTTCTAAAACGAAATGCGATTGCGGTTACGCTTTTAACCGGTGACCGTGCAGCGGCCGCTGATGCCGTCGCTAGACAGGTCGGAATTGACGAAGTTCGCGCCGAGATCGCGCCCGAAGCGAAACTGCGATGTGTTCATCGCTGGCGACAGCAGGGAAAGAAGGTCGCGATGGTCGGCGATGGAATTAACGATGCTCCGAGTTTGACCGCGGCTGATGTCGCGATCGGCATGGGCGCGCGTGGGTCCGATGCCGCGCTCGAACAGGCGGATGTGATCTTGATGCATGACAAGATCGAAAACGTGGAGCACGCGGTAATCCTCAGTCGTCGCGCTCGCGCGATCATTCGTCAGAACATTGTCATTTCCCTAGGGGTGATATTGCTGCTCGTTGTCTCGGCTCTCGCGCAGAAAATTAGTCTTACTATCGGCGTCCTCGGCCATGAAGGCAGCACAGTTGTCGTAGTCCTGAACGCATTGCGACTGCTGGGTTTTCGCGGCGAGAAAGTAGCGAATTAGGAACGCAACGACATTCGGTGAATCGGATTGTTTTTGAGGCCGAAACCGAGCGAAGCAAGAAAGCGGACCAATTCAGGCTCAGTTTTTTGACACTCATGCGTCGTTGCCGTTTCGGTCTTGAAGGCGTGAATGTCGACCTTAGAGTGAACGCATGGAAGAAGCCGAAGTGCCGCTTGAAAATGTGCACGAAGAGATCCATCACAGTGCCGAGCACAGCACCGAGCGTTGGATCTCATGGGTCGCGCTCAGCACTGCCGTTCTCGCGGTGCTTGCTGCGATTGCTGGATTGCTTTCCGGCAAGCGCGCCAACGAAGCGATGATTAGTCAGATCGAATCCTCCGATCAATGGAGTTACTATCAGGCCAAGAGTATCAAGGCGTCAGTGCTCGACGCCAAGATCGCGCTCGCGAATTCGCCTAACGAATCCGATGCCGCCAAGCGTGATCGCTACGAAAAGGAACAGGAGGAGATCAAGAGCGAAGCGGAGCACAAACAGGTCGAAGCGAAATCAAATTTTCATCTGCACGAAATCTTCGCGCGGAGCGTGACCATGTTTCAGATCGCGATCGCGATTGCCGCGATATCTGCACTAATGAGGAAACGGCGTTTTTGGATCGTAAGCCTGCTCTTCGGAATTGCCGGCTGCATCTTTCTCGCGCTGGGCTTCATTCACTGAAAATGCGTGTGCTCGCAATCGACGCTTCCTTGCGGAACACCGGCGTCGCAGTTGTCGATGCCAACAGCGGCAAGACGCGCGCTCTCTATTTTGGGACGATCCACAACGCCCAATCGCTCCGTTCGTCCTCGTGTTTGATCGCGATCCGCGATCGGCTCGCGGAGTTGATCCGCGAGCACGAGCCAGATTGTTGCGCGCTCGAATCAGTCATTTATGTCCAGAGCTACAAGACTGCGATATTGCTCGGCGCGGCACGCGGCGCCGCGATTCTCGCCGCCGCCGAAAATGGATTGCCGGTTTTTGAATATCCGCCGACGCGAATTAAACAGGCGACGGTTGGCCGCGGCGGTGCCGGCAAAAATCAGGTCGCGTTCATGGTGCGCGCGCTTCTCGGTCTCACTGAAACGCCGGATGCCGACGCGGCCGACGCGCTCGCGATTGGGCTCACACACCTGCGCGCTCAGGGAACTGCGCAAATGGGAATTCCGGGAGCCAAACAAATATGACGGACCTTCGAATCCGTTGGTTCGGTCGTGTCGCGTTCGCCGACGCGCTTGCCCTTCAAGAGGACCTTGTCGCTCGAAAACGCGAGGACCCCGAAGCCGCCGACGAAATTCTTTTGCTCGAGCACGAACCTGTTTACACAATTGGCCGAACGCCGGACAAATCGAGTTTGTTAGGCGAGGTGCATTTGCGACATCCGCTCTTCGCGATCAATCGCGGCGGCCAGGCGACTTATCATGGCCCCGGTCAGTTGATGGGTTATCCGATTTTCGATCTTCGCTGCTGCGGGCAGGACTTGCACAAGTATCTGCGTTGGCTCGAGCAGGCGTTGATCGAATTTCTCGCGGCCTACGAAATTTCTGCGACGCAGCGCGAAGGCCTAACTGGCGTCTGGATCGCTAAACGCAAGATTGCTTCGATCGGCGTCGGGGTTCGTCATTGGATCACGATGCATGGTTTCGCGCTCAATGTTTGCGGCGATCTTGGGCCATTCTCGCGAATCGTTCCATGCGGAATTTCAGATGTGACGATGACATCAATGGAAAAGGAAACGGGCAAACCGCTTTCGGTTGTCGATGTTGCGTACAAATTTCAGAACTTTGTTCGCGAAAAAGATCCATGATCTGCGCTGCAAACCCGCAAGCACACGCGTTCGCTGACCTGACGAAAAAAAGATATGATCGAACTCGAGGATAGTGTTGGTGACATCGTCGGCAAAGCGCAGCGCGGTTTGGGAATTTCCGATAGCGAACTAGCGAAAAAGTCCGGCGCGCGCACTGACGCGATCCATAAAGTTCGCGATGGCAGCTTTGACGAAGTAACGCTGCGCGCGATTGCGCCAGTGCTGAATCTCGACGCCAACGCGCTTGTCGATCTTGCGCATTGCAGATGGAGACCGGACGTGCTCGAAAATTTCGACGGACTAGCGCAGTTCAATACCAGCTACGGTGGAATGCTAGTAAACGCCTATCTGGTTTGGGACCTCGGGACCAAACACGCAGCCGCTTTCGATACTGGCGCGGATTGCAGCGGTATGCTGAAGTTCGCGACCAAAGAAAATCTCGGTATCGAAATGATCCTACTTACACACGCACATCCCGATCATGTCGCGGACTTGCCACGATTGCGTGAAGAAACAGGTGCCGAAGTTTGGGCGCCAGCGCGCGAGCCAGTGCCGGGCGCAGAGAAAATCGAGGAGGGAAAACATTTTCGGCTTGGCAAGATCGACATCGAAGCGCGGTTGACTTGGGGACATTCGCAAGGCGGCATGACTTTTGTCGTCCAAGGTCTCACGCGGACGATCGCAATCGTCGGCGATTCGATGTTCGCCGGATCGATGGGCGGCGGGAGTGTCTCTTACAAAGACGCCTTCCAAAACAATCTCGAAAAGATCCTGACGCTCCCCAACAAAACGATCATTTGTCCCGGTCACGGGCCGATGACGAGCGTTGGCGAAGAGAAAAAACACAACGCGTTTTTCGCGGCGAGGTTTCGAAAGTGAATATTGGATTCGTCGGAGTTGGACGAATGGGCGCGAACATGGCGCGCCGTTTGAAGGACCGGAAATTCAACGTTACCGCGGTCTACGATTCTAATCGCAAAGCTGCGACCAATCTCGCGGGCGAGCTTAGCTGCGCAGCAGCGCAGGATTTGTCCCAAGTCACTGCCGAATCGGACGTGATCTTCACGGTGGTGACGGATGACAATGCAATGCGGCAAATTTTTTCTGGACGCGGCGACAATTTGCTCAAGAACGCGCGCGGGAGACTTTTCATCAATTGCCCGACGATCTCGCCGCAAGTGCACATCGATATTGAGAAGCTGGTGGAGAATGCGGGCGCGGAATCGTTCGAAGCGTGCATGGCGTCGAGCATGACTCAGGCGCGCGAGGGAAAACTTTATTTAATGTGCGGCGGAAACGAGAAGGCGTTTCATAGGGCTGAACCGATTCTGAAAGAGCTAGCGTCGAGCATTCGCTTCATTGGAAAAGCGGGCGAAGCCGCGAAAGTCAAAGCGCTGGTCAACATGGTGATGAATATCAACACCGCAGGTTTGGCCGAAGGACTTGGTCTCGGCGCGGCGCTCGGAGTTGATTTGAAAATGTTGCGCGAAGTCTTCGCGCAAACCGGTGCCAATTCGCGCGTGCTCGAAACTGATGGTGAAGATATGCAGAATCGCGACCATAGTTGTTTCTTCTCGGCGGCGCATGCGGCGAAGGACAGCGGCATCGCATACGAGCTCGCGCGTCAGCCCGGACTCGAGCTTCCGCTCGCCCGCGCGACGAAGGAACAATACGAGCGCATGATTGCAGAAGGTTTAGGCGAGCTGGACAAATCAGGAATCGCCGAGCTTACGTTCAAAGATCGACATAAGCATTCCGGCGATCGCGTGTAAGTTACGGGATGCGGGGATTTCACGGTCACCAAATGGCAAGCGCGAACGACGTGTCGGATCGGGACTCTGGAATGAAAACGGTCTGGCGCGTTTTTGGTTACTTGAAACGCTATCCAGCGCTTGCGCTCGGCACGCTGGCCTGCGCAATCACTGGGACGCTGATGGTGATCGTTTTTCCCGGCGTTACCAAATGGATCATCGATGACGTGGTTCGGCAGCATCATCCGGAAAAATTACTGCCGTTGGTCGCGCTCGCGTTCATTGCGTTCCTACTTCAGCACGGCTTCAACACGCTGAGAATTATCTTGAACAACACATTTGAGCAGCGGGTGATCTTCGATCTCCGAAGCGACTTGTATTCGCACATTCAATTGCTGCCACTCAAGTGGTTCGACAATCGCGCGACCGGCGACTTGATGACGCGCGTGATCGAAGACGTGAATTCGGTCGAGCGCGTGCTGATTGATGGGATTGAGCAGGGCGTGGTCGCGATCCTGCAAGTCGTGATCGTTCTCGGGGTGATGTTTTATTTCAACGCGAAGCTCGCATTGCTCGCGCTAATTCCGTTTCCGTTGCTCGTCGCCGGTGCACTTACTTACACCCTCACGGCGCATCGACGTTATCGGCTCCAACGTCGCGCGGCGTCGGCGATGAACGCACTCTTGCACGATAACCTTTCTGGCATCCGCCAAATCAAAAGTTTTGTACGCGAACGAGAGGAACACGAGCGGTTCAATCGCGTCAGTGATCAGTTGCGGCACGCGACGCTAGTCGTGATGCGGGTCTGGGCTATTTATTCGCCGTCGATGTCGATGTTGGAAGCGATCGGCGCCGTCATGGTGCTCGCGTTTGGAAGCTACGCCGTGCTCACCGGTAAGATGCAACTGGGCGATCTCGTGGCGTTTCTGATGTTGACCGCATTTCTCTACGATCCGATTAGCCGGCTTCATCAATTGAATCAGCTGATGCAGGCCGGGCGCGCGGCAGGGGAGCGCGTGTTCGAAATTCTCGATGAATCGACTGAGTCGGGCTGGAGCGACAATTACGTTCGAGTGCGCGTCGCCGGGGACATTCGCTACGAAAAAGTGAATTTCGGTTATGCCGAAGGATTGCCCGCATTGAGAAATGTTTCGTTGCACGCTCGCCCGGGTGAAACGTTTGCTCTTGTCGGCGCGACCGGTGCGGGCAAATCGACTCTAGCAAGCTTGCTGCCGCGCTTCTACGAATTGGGCGAAGGTGACGGAAAAATCTTTATCGATGGGAAAGAGATTCGCGAATTCGGAATTCGCGCGCTACGCGAAAACATTGGACTCGTGACACAGGAAAGTTTTTTGTTCAACGGTTCGATCCGCGAAAACCTTTTGATGGGAAAACCGACCGCGATCGACGCGGAGTTGTGGCGCGCGGTTGAAGCTGCCAATGCGCGCGAGTTTATCGAGCGGTTGCCGGGTAAATTGGAAAGCGTAGTCGGCGAGCGAGGCGTGAAACTGAGCGTCGGCGAAAAACAGCGGCTCTCAATCGCGCGAGCTCTTTTGAAGGATCCGCCGATTTTGATTTTGGACGAAGCAACCGCGAGCGTGGACACCGCGACTGAGCGCTTAATTCAAGAAGCGCTCGAACATTTGATGGCGAACCGGACATCGATTGTGATCGCGCACCGACTCTCGACAATTGTCCATGCCGATCAAATTCTCGTGCTTGATCACGGCCGAATCATTGAGCGCGGCACGCACGAGGAACTGATCGCACACGGCGGGAAATACGCGCGCTTGTGCGAGCAAAGCTTGCTTGAGGCACGCCGCGAGATCGTCGATGCCGAGGAAGAGTTGGAAGAAGCGCCGATCGAGTCGCGCGACGGGCAGATGTCGATCTAAGCAGTCCGTTGGTTCTGCTGTTTGAGCGCGTTGTATTTTTCCTGAGCTGTTCGCAACCTTGCTCAGCCTCGGTCAGCGCTGGCTGGAAACTTCGTCCATCAATCATTCGCCGGATGAAAATGGCGAGGCGGCCGCCGACGGAGGAATCAGCAGCGTTTGACCGGCCTGTAACTTCAGCGGGTTATCGATGTGGTTATATTTTTGCAACTCGCTTACGCTGACGTTGTGCATCCGCGCGATCGAGGTCAGCGTTTCCCCGCGGGCGACGACGTGGCTATTGCCGTTTAAAGCTTTCGATGGTTCAGGTGTCGCGCTGGATGCCGCTGTTGTGCTCGGTGTCGAACTGGATGGCGCGCCTTCCCCAATCATGACGCCCGGACGTTGATGAGATACTTCCAGCTGAAGTTTCAGGATTTGCTGCGACAACATGTCAATCTTGGCGTTCTGTTCGTCGATCTTCTTCTCGAGGGCTCGAAGTTCCGCCGTTTGCGCCGCGGCCGCGTCGGGCGACGGAGCGATTGTTTGAGCAAAAGCGCTCGAGCTCGCGACAACGACGAAAACAAGCGCGCCCAAAGCTCCTCCTGCCAGTGATTTCATCGAACCTCGATTCTGGCATCAGCTGGTTTCCCTGGCAAGCGGGCCAAGCGACGAGGAGGTTGGCTTGCCTTTGTACTATTTCTCCTTAAATTTTTTGCATGCCGGAGCGCGTACAAAAGCCGTTCGATCCCGTTCCGTGGGGTCCGAAGCAAGGGGATGAAGGGGGTCCGCGCTCGCCCGATATTTCGCGCCCGGACACTAAGGATTTACTCAAGAAAATGCGGAAGGTGGACCCCAACCAATCGAAGCGCTACCGCCAGCGCACCGGGCAATAATGGACAAGCCGCCTCTGGCGCTCGATCCGAATTTTTCGGGAGCGAGCGAAGATTTTCCTGCCGTTCTGCGCCGCAAAGGTTTGTTGCAAGTCGCGCCCGAACCGACCGTCGCGGCTGGTGGTCACCCATTTGTTCCGACAGAATCGACAACTATTCTCGCGTTTAAGTTTGCCGGCGGCGTTTTAGTCGCGGGCGACCGGCGCGCGACTGCGGGCAACACCGTTATTTACGATCGCGCGGACAAGGTTTTGGAGATTGATCGACATTCAATTATGGCCATCGCCGGTGTGCCAGCGACGGCGTGGGAAATGGCGCGCGTTCTGGAACATTCATTTCAGTATTTTCGGCGCACCCAATTGCAGGAGATGAGCGTGGACGGGAAAGTGCGGGCTCTTTCCAAACTACTTCGCGACAATTTTGGTTTCGTCATGCAAGGCGTCGGCGTGGTCGTCCCCATCTTTGCGACTTACGATGGAAGTTCAAAACCGGAGGCGCGTCTTTATTTTTACGATGCGATGGGCGCGCAATTCGAAGTGACTGATTACGCCGCGACCGGTTCAGGTTCTCCGGCGGTGCGCGGCATTCTTTATTACGAGAACAACTGGGGCGCGAATAAGCTTCAGGAGTTGAATGAAGATGAGGCAATCGCGATCTCGTTGCGCGCTCTCGACACCGCAGCGGAAGCCGACACTTCGACTGGTGGGGTGGATCGAAGCGGCAAGATTTTTCCGCTAATCAAGATCGTTTCGCGCGACGGAATCACAACGTTGCCGGAGGAAAAAATCGCGGCTGTCTTTAAACAAAGAGTGGCATGATCGAAGAACCATATCGTTGGGTGGAAGCGATCGCGAACCGACGCGAGTACATCGAGACGCAACTTGCGCAAGGCAGTCCGATTGCCGCAGTTGGATATCGCGACGGAATTCTTTTCCTGACGCTTGGCCGCGGGCGCCAAAAGATTTTCGAGATTTATGATCGGATTGCGATGGGTGCGATTGGCCATCCTGGGGACATCGAGCGGCTGCGAATGGCCGCGATTGAACTGGCGAGCACAGAAGGCTTCACACGCTCCGCGGCCGATGTTTCGCTGCGACGGCTCGCGCATTATTCGCTGAGCCCAGTGATGAAGGCCGCCTTCGAACAGGTTTACGGTCCGCCGTACTTGGCGCGGCTTCTCTTCGCCGAGATCGGTTCAAGTCCAAAGGAGGACCTATTTTTGCGGGTCGATTACGACGGGGCGATCGCGGCTGACGGATTAACGGCGCAACCGCGGCAGCGCTTCGCAGTGTTGAGTGGAACGCGTCAGTCCGCCGAGCTGATGGAAAAGTTTTTCCAAAAAGAGCACGTCACCGACGCGCCGCTGCCAGACGCGGTTAACGTCGCGATGGACGCGTGGAGCATTGGCCGCATGGCAATGGGCGAAAACGGAGCGAAGGAATTGCCTGGGCGCGACGCGATTCGCAAATATCGAGATGAGCAATTGACCAGTGCCGCAATTGAAGCGGCTGTGCTCGAACGCGACGCAAAAAGCGCAATTCGCTACCGAAATCTTCCGGACGAACAATTGCGCTCGAATCTTCAAAAATAGCGATGTCTTGGCGAATGGGTGTCGGCGCGACCATGAAGAACATTGTCGCGGGGCTCGGGTTGGCAGTGATGGTCGCGTCGTTCGCTTGGTGGCAAATTCTCTCTATTCCGCGGCCGGCAACTTCCGTGCGCCGCAACGCTGCGCCTGCGCCATTCACTCTGGTGGTGCTCGATCCCGGCCACGGCGGCCAGGATTCTGGAGCAATGTGTGGCACGACCTTGGAAAAGGATCTCACGCTTGACATCGCGCAGCGCGTCGATCGATTGCTCCAAGCTCAAGGTCTCGCCACGTTGATGACGCGAGTGGGCGACAGTTATGTTTCGCTTCAAGATCGGGTCGCGGTTACGAACCGCGCGCGGGATTGCATCTTCGTCAGCATTCATTTCAACGAGGGGAAGAAAGTCGTCGGTGGGGTCGAGACCTATTATGCCGAGCATCAGGCGGCGCCCGCTCCGCGGCTGGTTTCATGGATTCCTTTTTTTCAGGGACCGGCAGCAGAATCGCCGACATTAGCCAGTCAAAGTCTGGCAAGATTCATTCAGGAGGCGATGGTGGCGCGAACGAAGGCGCCGGACCGCGGAACGAAAGCGGAGCAATTCTTTGTTATTGCAAACGTTGGTGCGCCGGCGGTGCTGGTGGAGGCAGGATTTCTGAGCAGCAAGGAAGAAATCGCGAAACTCGAGAATAACGATTATCGGGAGCAAATGGCGGCGGCGATTACTGAGGGCATTTTGCGTTATCGTGACGTATTGAAAGAACGCCAGCTGCCGCTCGCCGTGAGTGAACCTGGGACTGAATAGCCCTGTGTTTTCGGCGTCAAAGCAACATCGCCATCCAATGAAACTTTCCATCGCAGTTCTAACGCTGATGTCGCTGATCGTTGTTTCTTCGCGAGCCGATGACCTAGTCCAGAATGTCCAGCAGGCGTTGAAGGACCAGGGTTTTTATTACGGCGACATTACCGGGAACAAAGATGCCGACACGGCGGCGGCGATTCGGCGTTACCAAATTCGTAACGGCCTTCAGGTTACCGGCGATGTCAACGACGAGACATTGAAATCGCTCGCTGTCGATTCGTCCGGCACGCATGCGATTGTTAAAGCTCCGCCTACTGCGGCACCGGCAACGCCGGCCGCGCCGGATACTTCCGATCTGCGCGATCATCGGCGGGAGAGCAGTGCATCGACAAATCCGTTGACCGGGCAACCGTTTCCCGAGCAACCACAAAATAAACAACCAGCGGTGCGTCCCGATTATGGTGCGGTTCCGCCGCATCCGGCGGAAAGTTTTGCCGGCACGCCGTACGAGGCTGCAACGCCTCAAGTCCAGCGCAACGTAATCGTTTCAGCGCAAAACATTCTCGCGCGGCGAGGACTTTATCGAGGCATGATCGATGGGGTCGCTGGGCCAGAGCTGGAGTTTTCGTTGCGCGCTTATCAGTCGCGCGTGCGGCTGCCGGTGACTGGCCGGCTGGATTTGGAAACGCTGGCTGCGTTGAAACTGTTGCCGGGCGAGAATGCTCCAATTTACATGCCACACCGCCGCCCATCGCGCGAGCCGCCTGTCCGCGGCGAATGGATTCCCGAGCGTTGATTGCTTGGTTAGGTTTTGTCCTGATCGAAATGCAGCGCCTGTAATTCGGCGAAGACCGTGCCGACAAAAATCTGCGCTTCGATTCGCAGCGGAATCCGATTTTCATCGTCCGAGATCCAAATGGTCGCTCTTCGAAATTTTCGATGTGGTTCCAACTCAAGTTTCTTTCCGACCCGTTCAAGTTGAAGATCGATCTTGATCGAGTTGTAGCCCCCCGCGCGGACGGACACTCGTTCGTGTCCGAGAACAGTGACCGTCGTCAGATACGCAGACGTCGCGGGGTAGACGACAAGGCGGTAAACGCTGTGATTATTTAAAGGCTGGCTGCGCAAATAAAGCCACGCACTGTGAAGATCGAACAACCCAGGAAAATTGAATGGCACTGTTGACGTTTTGCTTGCTCCCGGACCTTCCGTGCGTGCGCGCGTAACCCCCGAGTTTGTGAAGGCGAGGTCGGTGATCAGTCTTTTCTTTCGGTAAGTTTCGGTCTGCTTGCTCTCGACTGGACGAAGTGTGTCGGCATCGACCAGGCCTCGATAGGTCGCGTCCATTTTCCACAACGCGCGGACAAATCCGATCGTCTTGCCGGCGGCCTCTAACTTAAAGCGGTTTTCCGAGGTTTTTATGAAGTGCATGTCGCCGGTTGCGGCAGTGATTCCGGACCAGCCGAAATGGTAAGTGGTTCGGACAGGTCGAAGCTCAGGAAAATTTCCAGGCGGATCTTTTGTCAGGGTCGATTCCCAGGCTGGTCCGGCGCTTGCCGTTACAATCAATCCAAAAACGAAACCGGCAGCGAGACGAACTGGATGTCGATCTTTCACGGTGTCGATCAAAATGGGAATTTATTCAGACCTCGCCCGGTACACAAAAAACACACGCGAGCCATTTTCCCGCGTGTGCTTTTGAAGTTACGAACCGAGTTAAGGCTTCTTTGGAGTAGCGGACGCGCTTGCTGCGCCTTCCTTGCTTGGGCCGGTAGTCGCCGAGCTGGGCCGGCCCGGCTTGTTCAAAACAGCGATCACGTCGTTGGTGAAATCAACGCTGTCACGCGAATACATCAGCACCGGAACGCCATTGAGGCTGTTGCCGGATTTATCGAAGACGAGGTCGAGGTTGCTCGTTTTGACTCTTTCCAAGACGACGTCGGTAATTTCCTTGACGATGCCCTCGCGCATGCGCAGCGCCTGCTCCTGAAGCTGACGTTCGCGAGTTTGGCGAAACTCGGTGATCTCGCGCTCCATGTTTTTGATATTGGAGATTTTGTCGTCGCGTTCCTTGGCTTTTTGAGCCTTGGCATCCGCGCTCAAGGCTGGAGCCTCAAGTTGCTTGTTGAGGGTGTTGATATCGTCTAGGGCTTTTTTGTAGGAATCGGCGCGTTCGTCGTATTCCTTTTTCGCCTGATTTTTGGCGTCGTTAATTTTCGCCTCGGCGTCCTTTGTCTTGTTGTATTCCCGGAAGGTCCGGTTCATGTCGACGGTCCCGATTTTGAAGCTTCCTTGCGCCCAGGCCACGACCGGCAGGACGAGCAGTGAAACCAGCGTCAGAGAGAGCAATTTCTTCATAAGAGGGCTAAATAAGTCGTCGGAAACTGTTCAGACCGCAAGTGCCAAAATTGGCTAAAATTGGTAGCCGACGCTGAAGTTAAGGTGGCCGTGCTTCGAATTCCCGGCTGTGTCAATCGGGAAGCCGTAATCTAGGCGTAACGGACCGATCGGAAGATCGAGCCGGACCCCGACACCGACGTCGGAGGCAAACGCGTCAAACGAGTGCCGCGGAGTGGCTAACGACGCCGGGAACGGTGTGCCGGGCATATGGAATCGATTCCAAAGTTGCGTTGCGATTGCGTTATTGCCCCGCGGTATCTCAATGGTGCCCGGAGTGAAATCCCATGCATCGGGATTGACAAAGCCGCAATCGTAGAAGACCGCCCCGCGCGCCTTTTCGATGATCGGGAAACTCGCTTCCACGGTCGTCCTGAACATGGACTGGCCACCGATCGGTTGGTTGTTTGAATCCTTGGGGCCCACGTCACGGAATCTGAATCCGCGCAGATTATTCGAGCCGCCTAGATAGAGGCGATCGTAGATCGGAACATTTGACACGTCTTCTGTGAATTGCTGAATGATTGGGCCGGGCAGTGGTTTGCCGTCAGGACCGTTCACGGTGCCGCTGGTCGCAATGGGCCTCGTGCTGGGTGTGTCCCACACGTCCACGGTCGCAACCTCAACATCCCCTAGCAAGATGATGTCTTTCCAAACGCGAACGTACTTCGTTGCTGAGAGGTCCCAGCCGTAGATCTGAACGTTCCCTCCGAGAAAACCTCCAGCCACGTACGGTGAGATCGAAATTCGTTCGCCTCTCCGCGTCAAAAATGGATTGTCGCGCCGGTCCCAAACCAAACTCGAACTGATCATGCTTTGAGTGGTCGTTCCGGCTTCCGCGCGAATCTCCGGCGAAACACCGGAAGAGAGATTGAAGATGTCGTAGTTTTGCAAACTGTATCCGAGCACGCCATACACCCACGAGAAAAGCGGTTTGCGCGCGTCAAGCGCAAAACCGTAATTTCGCTGGTCGTAGACCGAACTTAGATAGGACGCTTCTGAATAAAATAGGTTACCGCCGAGGGAAAGACGTCTGTCGAGGAAATACGGCTCGGTCAGTCCCAACGTAAAATCTTTTCGCTGGCTTCCAACCTGAGCTTTGGCGTGAAACTTTTGGCCCCCTCCGGTCAATCCGGGCCAATTCGTGATGTCAAAGTTGCCCTGAGTCACTTCGACAAAACCAATCAGACTGTCGATTGTGCTGTAACCGACGCCGAAATTAAGGGAACCGGTCCGCTTTTCTTCAACTTGGACTACCAGATCTTTGCGACCCTCGACACCGGTTTCTTCCGGATAGGCTTCGACTTTGGAAAAGTAACCAAGATTCTCGAGACGTTTCTTGCTCGTCTCAACGCGCACGGTATCGAACACGTCGCCGGGCTGCACCAGAATTTCGCGGCGGATGACTTTATCTTTGGTGCGCGTATTTCCGACAATGTTGATCCGCTCTATGAATGAACGATTGCCCTCTTCGATCTTGTAATGGACGTCAATCAATCCGGTACCGGCCGGCGTCCCTTGTGGCAGAATTACAAGATCGACATATCCGCCGTGGCCGTAGGCGTCGGCGATTGCTTTTGCATCATCATGCAGCTGTTTGGGCGAGTAAACCTCGCCTTCTTTCATTTTGATGATCTTACGAATCTTCTCTTCGGTTGTTTCCTTGTAACCGCTGAAGGAGAGTTTGTTGACGTGATATAGTGTGCCTTCTTTGATCGCAATCGTGATAACGAGTGGTCCACCCTTTTCACGTTCTCGTCCCGTCTCCGAGACCTCCACGTCGATATAACCGTGGTTTTGATAAAATTCTTTGATGCTATCGAGATCCTGCTGCAGTTGGATTTCATTCAGCCGCCCTGACTTGTCGATGAAGGCAATCATAGTCTTTCCGCGCGTCTTCATTTGCTTGCGCAAGATTTGCTCGCTGAAATGCTCGTTGCCTTGGAAATGGATTTTGCTTACCGCGCCCTTGACTCCCTCTTCCACGGTGTAAATGACGCGGGCGGTGCCGTGGCTCTCATCAATCGGCTCGACCTTGAAATCCACGGCCACGTCCGTGAAACCTTTACTCTGATAAGTGTCGACAATCTTTTGGCGCGCTTTCTGAAGATCGTCTTCGTTCACTGGCGCATTCAGTTTGACTGCGATCTCTTTGCGCAGCTTCTTCGCGCTCACTTTGTGCGCGCCGTCGATCACCAGTTCGCGCAGAATCTGGCGCGTTTGCACGGCAACAATCACTTTGACGCCGTCGGCTGCCGGTTGCGCGAAGATTCGCACGTTTTGAATCGCGCCCGTCTTGTACAGGTTGCGAATGTCGTCTTCGACTGTCGAGTCGGAGTACGGCTGACCGACTGCCGTCCGCATTTGCGCAAGAATCGCTTCCTTCGATACCGTCGCCGGGCCGGAATATTGGACATCGATTGCGCGCACGATTGGCGCTTCCGGCGGCGGGGGCGGGCCCTGCGCGTGCGTGATTGTTGGCGCAAAAATTGCCAACGCGGCCGCGAAAACTATCGCCACCGACCAGCCCCGCGCCGATCCCCGAAATTCTCTCATAACAAACAAGATGCCGAATTCCGCGCGGCGTAAAAACTGGCGCGGGACAGGGCGCAAATAGAGGAGATGCAGGCCATCGTCAAGGCGGGATTTCTTCGAAGGTGGTGAGGCGCCCCCCATTGACAACGTTCAGGGCGATTCAGTCAAGAGTTCGTACGAATTATTTCGGCGGCGCGGTTCATATCCGGCATCGCGAATCAGAGACTCGATCGTTTCGGCGTTCAATCGAAACGTTGTTCCGGCCGCGCTCACCACATTTTCCTCCATCATCACTGAACCAAAGTCGTTCGCGCCATACTTTAGCGCCACCTGCCCGATTTCTGGACCCTGTGTTACCCACGAGCTTTGGATGTTATCGATGTTGTCCAAAAAAATCCGCGCCAGCGCCTGCATCCGCAAATACTCCGCTACGCCCGTCGGCTGCTTCACTTTGAGGACCGTGTGCTGCGGTTGAAACGTCCAGCAAATGAACGCGATGAATCCACCGCTCCGGTCCTGCTGATCCCGAATGCGCCGCAGATGTTCGATCCGCTCTTCCACCGTTTCGACGTGACCGAACATCATCGTCGCGCTCGATTTCAATCCGAGTTCGTGCGCGACCCGCATCACTTCCAGCCACTGGTCGCTGTTGATCTTCAGCGGCGAAATTCTTTTGCGGACGCGATCGACCAAGATTTCGCCGCCGCCGCCGGGAATCGAACCGAGCCCAGCCTTTTTGAATTCGGAAATCACGTCGCGCAAAGGCATCCGGAACGTTTCCGCGAAATGTTGAAATTCAGGCGGGCTGAATCCGTGAATATTGATGCGCGGGTACTTTTTCCGAATGTGCTGTAAAAGATCGATATACCATTCGAAGGGCAATTTCGGATGGTGTCCGCCTTGCATTAGAATTTGAACACCGCCGGCGGCGGAAAGTTCGTCGAGTTTTTGGTCGAGCTGTTCGCGTGAAAGCACGTAATGGTCTTCATCGCGCTCGGTC
>Ga0182034_10000225_pt1 | contig 24759 bp, 19 predicted proteins | sample flu12Cox44000172_FD_125972 | JGI IMG/M metagenome (GOLD analysis project Ga0182034, IMG submission 125972) | Lab enrichment of tropical soil microbial communities from Luquillo Experimental Forest, Puerto Rico - flux4day.12C.oxic.44.000.172 | ecosystem: Environmental > Terrestrial > Soil >... | reverse complement strand
TTCGTGGACGGCGTCCGGCTGGCCCGGCCGGTTCGCTCGACCGACGGGCGATACGTGGTTTCCGGCTGGCGGGCGGACACCTTCGTCGCCGGCACGCCGGAGCCCAGGCATGACGAAGTCGTCTCGGCGGCGGTGCGGCTGCACGAGGCGACCGGCAAGCTCGAACGTCCCCGATTCCTGACCCAGGGACCCACCGTGCCCTGGGGGGACGTCGACGTTTTCATCGCCGCCGACCGCGCCGCGTGGGAGGAACGGCCGCTGCAATCGGTGCCGCCGGGCGCGCGGACGGCCCCGCCGTCGGCGGACGCCGAGCGATCGATCGAGCTGATCAACCAACTCGCCACCCTGCGCAGGCCGACCAAGAGCCCCAACCAGCTGGTACACGGAGATCTTTACGGCACGGTGCTTTTCATCGGCACCGCGGCGCCGGGGATCACCGACATCACGCCCTACTGGCGGCCCGCGTCGTGGGCCGCGGGCATAGTGGTCGTCGACGCGCTGTCGTGGGGCGAGGCCGACGACGGGCTCATCGAACGCTGGAACGCGTTGCCGGAGTGGCCGCAGATGTTGTTGCGGGCATTGATGTTTCGCCTGGCGGTCCACGCGCTGCACCCGCGGTCTACCGCCGAGGCGTTCCCGGGTCTGGCCCGGACCGCGGCACTGGTCCGCCTGGTGCTCTAGCCCCGCAGCGCGCTCCGACTTTCACTCGGGGAATTCATAGCGAACATCGCTCAGCGCGATCCTTCCGTCAACGGCGAGTACCCCCTCGGCGCGCAGCAATTCCAGCTGCCGGGTGGTCAAGTGCCGCGCGGGGCGCCCGGACGCGGTGATCACCCGGTGCCAGGGCAAGTCCGAGGAGTCGGTCCGCATGATCCATCCGACGATGCGCGGACTGGAAAGCCCTGCGACAGCCGCGATGTCGCCGTAAGTGGCGACCCGGCCGGACGGGATGGCCGCGACCAGCGAACGCACCCGTTCGACCTGCTCATCGGTCACCGGTGCCACGGTCAGCCGGCTTCCAGCAGCTCGCGGACCAACGCCGCGACTTCGGTGGGCTTGGCGCTGGGCACCATGTGGTTGCACTCGAAATCCAGTAGCTGAAAATCGGATCCCAGGCGTTCCCGGAGTTCCGTGATCAAGCCGTGGCTCACGTACGGCGGCGAGGTCTGCTTCGCGCGCACCAGTGTCGTCGCCGTTCCGGGTGGCGGGAGCACGATATCCCGGGCCAACTCACTCCAGTACGACATCATCGCCGGCATGCTGACGCGCCAGCGGTATCGCCCGCCCGGCAGCCTGACGAGGTGTTCGTCGATCTCGGCGTCGAGCAACGCGGGGTCCACACCCGCCCAGGAGCCCGTCGCCTTCTCCGTGCGGGCCTCCTCGGCGTCCGGGTAGTCGGGGGAGGAAAACATCCCGTCGGCGATGTCGCGCATCCACCTACCGTCGAGCCCGACCGCCGGGTCGAGCAGCAGCAGCGCCGCCACCCGGTCCGGGCGAGCAGCGGCCAGATGCAGTGCCAGCGCGCCGCCGAATGAGTGGCCAACCACCAGCACCGGTGCGTCGGCCTCGTCGTCGAGCAGCGCCGCCAGGGCCGAGACGTTGGCGTCGATAGTCCACGGCGCCGCCCACGACGACCTACCGTGGCCGAGCAAATCGGGCGCGGCGAAGGCGATTTCGGGCAGATAGCCGGCCAAATGCCGCCAGCGTCCGCCGTAACCGGTCAGCCCATGGATGGCAAGTATCCGCACCGGAGCGGCCGGACCGTAGCGGTGCAGGTGAAGGTCGGCAGTCACCCGTCGATGGTGCCAGTTGCGACCCAAGTGTTCGTGCCCGGCTCAGTGATCGTCATTCCACTCGTCGTCCGCGGGCACGATGAATGCCTGCTCGATCACATCGGCTTCGTTGGCATCGCGATCCGTGGCGTCGGCGCTCAAGTACGCGGTGTCCAAGCCGGTGTCGTCGGAATAAACAGCCTGCCGCTGTTCCGCCGCGTCGGCTTCGGGTACCCCGTCATCGGGACCAATGCCCTCGACGTCGTTCACGGTCTCAAATCCCTCCTTATCCGGTTCCAGTATCCAGCTGAAGCGACCGACTTGTCAGACCCTCGTGATTGCATGCAGCCATGTCGCACACCTGGGATGCCGAGGCGCGTGCCGTTCTGGCGCCGGGCCTGCGCGGGCTGGTGCGTGTCCTGGGCGGGCCCGGCACGGGTAAGAGCAGCCTGCTGATCGATGCCGCGGTCGCGCGGATCGGTGCCGGCGTTGACCCGGAATCGGTTCTGCTGCTTTGCGGTTCCGGTCGGATCGGGATGCGGGCGCGCAGCGCCGTGACGACGGCATTGCTGCGATCGGGCCCCACCGGTTCGGGCCGGGCCGCCGTTCGCGAGCCGTTGGTGCGCACCGTGCACAGCTACGCATTCGCGGTACTGCGGCGGGCCGCCGAGCGTGCCGGCGATGCGCCCCCGCGGCTGGTTACCAGCGCCGAACAGGACGCCATCATCCGGGAACTGCTGGCCGGTGACCTCGAAGACGGACCGCGCGCGGCGAGCGCGTGGCCGGCCGATCTGCGGCCCGCCCTCAGCACCGCCGGCTTCGCCACCGAACTGCGAAACCTGTTGGCGCGCTGCGCCGAACGCGGCGTCGAACCGCAGGAACTGGAGCGGCTGGGCCGTCGGTGCCGGCGTCCGGAATGGACCGCCGCCGGTCAATTCGCGCGCCAGTACGAGCAGGTGATGTTGCTGCGGGCGGCCGTCGGGACGGCGGCGCCGCAGGCGACAACGCCGGCGCTGGGTGCCGCCGAACTTGTGGGTGCCGCGCTGGACGCATTCGCAATCGATCCCGAATTGTTGGCGGCCGAACGCGCCCGGGTCCGCGTTTTGCTGATCGACGACGCCCAGCAACTCGACCCGCAGGCCGCGCGCCTGGCTCGGGTGCTGGCCGCGGGCGCTGACGTGACCCTGGTCGCCGGTGACCCCAACCAGGCGGTGTTCGGTTTCCGGGGCGGAGAGGCTTCCGGGCTGTTGACCGATGATTCGCCGGCGGTGACGCTGACGGTGTCGCACCGCTGTGCGCCGGCCGTGGCGCGCGCCGTCAGCGGCCTCGCGCGCCGACTGCCCGGCGGCAACGCCGGCAGGCGCATCGACGGCACGGGGGCCGAGGATGGATCGGTCACGGTGCGCCTGGCCGCCTCTGCGCACGCGGAGGCCGCGATGATTGCCGACGCGTTGCGGCGTGCGCACCTTGTCGACGGGGTTCCGTGGTCGCAGATGGCGGTCATCGTCCGGTCAATGCCACGGGTCGGCGCGCGGTTGCCGCGCGCTTTGGCCGCCGCCGGGGTCCCGGTGGCAGCGCCCCCATTAAGCGGACCATTGTCCGGCGAGCCAGCGGCCCGGGCGCTGCTCACCGTTCTGGCGGCCACCGCTGACCGGCTGAACGGTGAACAGGCGCTGGCACTGCTGACTGGGCCTATCGGTCGCGTTGACCCGGTGTCGCTTCGTCAGCTACGCCGAACACTGCAGCGCGCCAACCCCGATCGATCACCGGGCGACGTGGGAGATCTTCTGGTCGACGCGTTACAAGCCGACGCCCCGTCCCCCGCAAGCGGGAGGTACCCCCATTCCGGAGCACAGTCACGTCCGCTGCAACGGGTGCGCGCGGTGCTAAATGCGGCCGCGCGCTGCCACAGCGAAGGCCAAGATCCGCGCTACACCCTGTGGGCGGCCTGGCACCGCTCCGGTCTACAGCGTCGCTGGCTGTCGGCCAGCGAGCGTGGCGGCCCCGCCGGCGCCCAGGCGACCAGGGACCTGGAGGCGGTGACCGCGTTGTTCGACATCACCGACCACTACGTTTCCCGAACGCCCGGTGCGTCGTTGCGCGGACTCGTCGAGCACGTGGCGGCGCTGCGGCTGCCGAGCCCCAACCGCGACCCGGTGTCTGAGGTGGAGCAGGTCAGGGTGCTCAGCGCGCACGCCGCGCTGGGACACGAGTGGGATTTCGTGGTCATCGCCGGATTGCAGGAAGGGTTGTGGCCCAACACGGTTCCGCGTGGCGGCGTGCTCGGCACCCAACGGTTGCTCGACGCGCTGGACGGTGTCACCGAGGATGCCTCGGTGCGGGCGCCGCTGCTGGCCGAGGAGCGCAGGCTGCTGGTCGCGGCCATGGGCCGGGCCCGGCGGCGGCTAATGGTGACGGCCCTGGACAGCGATACGGGCGGGGCGGGCCTGGGGGCTGCGCTGCCGTCGGCGTTCTTCTACGAGATCGCGCAATGGGCCGATGGCCACGGTGATCCCGTTGCCGTGCAACCCATCTCGGCCCCGCGGGTGCTGTCCGCGGTGGCGCTGGTGGGTCGGCTCCGCGGTGTCGTGTGCGCACCGGTTGGCACCGTGGACGATGTCGTTCGCGGTTGTGCGGCGACGCAATTGGCCCGGTTGGCCAAAGCCGGTGTGCCGGGCGCCGACCCGGCCGGTTGGCACGGCCTGATACCGGTCAGCACAAGTGAACCGCTGCGCGGGGTCGGCGACCTCGTCACGTTGACGCCGTCGAGCCTGCAGACACTCAACGATTGCCCATTGCGCTGGCTGGCCGAACGGCACGGCGGAACCAACGGGCGTGATCTGCGGTCCACCACGGGCTCGGTGCTGCATGCGCTGATCGCCGAACCCAACAAAAGTGAAACGGAATTACTGGCCGGGCTCGAGCGGGCCTGGAAGCATCTGCCCTTCGATGCCCGGTGGCATGCGGCGAACGAGCTGGCCCGGCACCGCGCAATGGTTGCCGCGTTTGTCGAGTGGAGGGCGCAGTCCCGAGGCGAACTGACCGAGGTCGGCATCGAGGTGGACCTCGACGGAACCCTCGGGACGCCGCGCGGTGACGGCGGCGGAATCCGGCTGCGCGGCAGGGTCGACCGGCTGGAACGCGATGGAGCCGGCCGGCTGGTGATCGTCGACGTCAAAACCGGCAAGACGCCGGTCAGCAAGGACGACGCTCAACAACACGCACAGCTCGCGATGTACCAGCTGGCGGTGGCCGACGGCTTGCTGGGCGCCGGCGAGCAGCCCGGCGGCGCGCGGCTTGTCTACTTGGGCAAAGTCGGGGCCGCGGGTGTCACTGTGCGCGAACAGGATTCGCTGATGACCGCCGCCCGGGACGAATGGCGCGACCTCGTTCGGGCGGCCGCCGACGCGACCGCCGGGCCGCAGTTCATCGCCCGCCGCAACGACGGTTGCACGCACTGCCCGATACGGCCATGCTGTCCGGCCCACGTCGACGGGGTCGGACCGCTGTGAAGCCGCGCTACAGCCCGGCTGAATTAGCCTGCGCGCTAGGCCTTTTCCCGCCCACCGCCGAGCAGGCCGCAGTCATTGCCGCACCGCCGGGTCCGCTGGTCGTCATCGCGGGGGCGGGCGCCGGTAAAACCGAGACGATGGCCGCGCGGGTTGTGTGGCTCATCGCCAACGGCTACGCCGAACCCGGCCAGGTGCTGGGTTTGACGTTCACCCGCAAGGCGGCCGGCCAGCTGCTGCGCCGGGTCCGCTCCCGGCTGGCCCGGTTGGCCGGTATCGGGCTAAGCCAGACAAGCCCCGCCGGCCCGGCCGCGCCCGAGCCGGCGGGCACCCCGGCGGTCAGCACCTACCACGCTTTCGCCGGGTCGCTACTACGTGACTACGGCCTCTTGTTGCCCGTCGAGCCCGACACCCGGCTGCTGAGCGAAACCGAGATGTGGCAGCTGGCGTTCGACGTGGTCAATCGGTACCGCGGGGAGCTGCGCACCGACAAGACCCCCGCCGCGGTCACCTCGATGGTGCTGCGGCTGTGGGGCCAGCTGGCCGAACACTTGGTGGACACCCGCCAGCTCCGCGACACCCACGTCGAGCTGGAACGGCTGATCCTGGCCCTGCCGGCGGGTCCCTACCAGCGCGACCGCGGACCCAGCCAATGGCTGCTGCGGATGCTGGCCACCCAGACCGAGCGCGCCGAGCTGGTGCCGCTGCTCGATGCGCTGCACGAGCGCATGCGCGCGGCGAGGGTGATGGACTTCGGTGTGCAGATGGCATCCGCCGCACGGCTGGCGGTGACCTTCCCGCAGGTCGGTCAGGACCTGCGCAACCGCTACCGGGTGGTGCTGCTCGACGAGTACCAGGACACCGGGCACGCCCAGCGCATCGCATTGTCCGCGCTTTTCGGAGGTGGCTGCGACGACGAGCTGGCGCTGACGGCCGTCGGCGATCCGATTCAGTCGATCTACGGCTGGCGCGGCGCCTCGGCGACCAACCTGCCGCGGTTTACCACCGACTTCCCCAGCTCCGACGGCACCCCCGCGCCGGTCCTGGAGCTGCGGACCAGCTGGCGCAACCCACCGCGCGCCCTGCAGGTGGCCAACGCCGTATCCGCGGAGGCGCGGCGACGATCGGTTGCGGTGCATGCGCTCCGCCCGCGCCCCGACTCCCCGCCCGGCACCGTTCGTTGCGCATTGCTTGCCGATGTGGCGGCCGAACGCGAGTGGATCGCCGACCACCTCTACGAGCGATACCGGCAAGCCCGCGCCGACGGCGCGAGCCCGCCGACCGCGGCGGTGCTGGTACGCCGCAACGCCGATGCCGCACCCATCGCGGATGCCCTGCGCGCCCGCGGAATTCCGGTGGAGGTGGTTGGGCTGGCCGGGCTGCTGTCCGTCCCCGAGGTCGCCGACGTCGTGGCCATGCTGCGGCTGATCGCCGACCCGACGGCCGGCGCGGCGGCGATGCGGGTGCTGACCGGTACGCGATGGCGCCTGGGGGGTCGCGACGTCGCCGCGCTATGGCAGCGCGCGCTCGCAATCGGGACGGAGCAACGCGACGGTGCGACGCCCTCGCCCGAGTCGATCGCGATGGCGGCCGGACGCGACGCCGACGGCGCGTGTCTGGCCGACGCGATCAGCGATCCCGGCCCGGCGCGTTCCTATTCGCCTGCAGGATATCGACGCATCACCACGCTGGCCGCCGAATTGACCGCCCTGCGCGGCCACCTTGGCCATTCCCTGCCGGACCTCGTCGCGGAGGTGCGCCGCACGCTGGGGGTCGACTGCGAAGCCCGGGCCGGCGCAGGGATCTCCGCCGGCTGGACCGGAGCCGAACACCTCGATGCGTTCGCCGACGTCGTCGCCGGCTATGCCGAACGCTCAAGTGCCGCCGCCGCGACCGACGTGTCGGCTGGGGCGTCCGTGGCATCGGTAGCCGGCCTGCTGGCCTACCTGGACGCCGCCGAGGCAGTCGAGAACGGTTTGCCTCCCGCCCCGCCGACGGTCGCGCGGGACCGGGTCCAGGTCCTCACTGTGCACTCCGCGAAGGGTTTGGAGTGGCAGGTGGTCGCGGTGGCGCACCTGACGGGCGGCATCTTTCCATCGACCGCGTCGCGGAGCACCTGGCTCACCGACGCCGCCGAGCTGCCACCGCTATTGCGCGGCGACCGCGCTTCGGCGGGCTCACTGGGCATCCCGGTGCTGGAAACCTCGGCTGTGACCAATCGAAAGCAGCTGTCGGACAAGATATCCGAGCATCGCCGCCAGCTCGAGCAGCGGCGCATCGACGAGGAACGCCGATTGCTGTATGTGGCCATCACCCGGGCTGAGGACACCCTGCTGGTGTCCGGCCACCATTGGGGATCCACCGGGGTCAAACCGCGGGGTCCGTCGGATTTCCTGTGCGAGCTCAAGGACGTCATCGACCGTTCGGCCGCCGTGGGCGATCCGTGCGGCGTGGTGGAATTGTGGGCACCCACACCCGCCGACGGCGAACGAAATCCACTGCGCGACAACATTGTTGAAGCGATTTGGCCCGCCGACCCGTTGGCAGGACGTCGCGGCGATGTCGAGCGCGGGGCGGCGCTGGTGGTCAAGGCCATGGCGGGTGAGGAGCGCGATGCCGGCGCCGACGTCGAAGACTGGGCCGCCGACGTCGATGCGTTACTGGCCGAGCGGGCACGGTCGGAGCGCGCGCCTGCTCGCGCCCTGCCCAGCCAGTTATCGGTCAGCGGTTTGGTAGACCTGGCGCGCGACCCGGCGGGCGCGGCGCACCGGTTGGTGCATCGACTGCCGACGCGTCCGGACCCGCATGCCATGCTGGGCAACGCTTTTCACGCTTGGGTTCAGCAGTTCTACGGCGCCGAGTGGCTGTTCGATCTCGGCGACTTGCCCGGCGCGGCGGACTCCGACGTCGGTGACACCCAGGAATTGGGCGCGCTGCAGGCGGCGTTCGTCGAATCGCGTTGGGCGGCCCGCACTCCCGTGGCCGTCGAGGTGCCGTTCGAGATGCCAATCGGCGATACCGTGGTGCGGGGCCGCATTGACGCGGTGTTCGCCGATCCCGATGGCGGCGTCACCGTCGTGGACTGGAAGACCGGCGAGGCGCCGCACGGGGCGGAAGCCCTGCGGCAGGCCGCTGTCCAGCTCGCGGTCTACCGCTCGGCCTGGGCCGCTTTGTCCGGACTTCCGGAATCCTCGGTGCGCACCGCCTTCTATTACGTGCGCACCGGCGCGACCGTGGCTCCCGATGAACTTCCCGATCCCGCCGAGCTCGCGGCGCTGTTGGCCGGCTCTGGCGACGGCCGCCCGGTTGAGGTGTGACGTGCGCTGCCCAAGTATTGGGTGACCGGCGATCGTGGTTACATTTGAGTCGTGCGTGTCTCGTGTGCTGGGGCCAAGCCGATGACGGACCGCCGTGGGCAACGGTAGGTCGCGCAAACTGAGCGGTCTGGATGAGGCGCTGACCGCCCAACCCGGTCATCAGCTGGTCGGCGTTTTGCGCATCCCCGAAGATCACCCAGGCCCCATCCGGGTCATCGCGCGCCGCGTGGCCATCGCGTTGGTGGTGCTGTTCGGCGCTGCCGTCATCGTTTATCTGGACCCCAATGGTTACCGCGACGTGCGCGGTCAGCCGCTGACGTTCCTGGACTGCCTGTATTTTGCGGCAGTGTCGCTGTCGACGACCGGTTACGGCGACATCACCCCGTACACCGAAACGGCGCGCCTGGTCCACACCGTGGTCTTCACGGCGCTGCGGATCGCGTTCTTGGCCGTGTTGGTCGGCACCACGCTCGAGGTGCTCTCGGAGCGGTCCCGGCAGGCGTGGAAGATCCAGCGTTGGAGGAGCAAAGTGCGTAACCACACCATCGTGATCGGCTATGGCACCAAGGGGAAAACGGCGGTCGCGGCCATCCTCGGTGACGAGGCCGGCCGGGGCGAGGTCGTCGTCGTCGACACCGATCGGAGCGCCCTCGAACATGCCGCGACCGCCGGCCTGGTCACCGTGCACGGCGACGCCACCAGGGCCGATGTGCTGCGGCTGGCCGGGGCGCAACACGCGGCTTCGATCGTCGTCGCCGCCAGCCGCGACGACACCGCCGTGCTGGTCACGTTGACGGCGCGGGAGATCGCGCCCAAGGCCAAGATAGTGGCGTCCATCCGGGAGGCCGAGAACCAGCACCTGCTGCAGCAATCGGGCGCGGACTCGGTGGTGGTCTCGTCGGAAACCGCCGGTCGGCTGCTGGGCCTTGCCACCACCACGCCCAGCGTGGTGGAGATGATCGAGGACCTGCTGACTCCGGACGAAGGGCTGGCAATCGCCGAACGCGAGGTCGAACCGACCGAAATCGGCGGATCGCCGCGGCACCTGCGCGACGTCGTGCTCGGTGTGGTGCGCGACGGCCACCTATTGCGCATCGGCGCACCCGAGGTGGATGCCATCGAGGCCACCGACCGGTTGCTCTACATCCGAAACGCGGGGATTTAGTGGCGATCGCTGACTTCCAGCTGCAGAGTGTTCCGTTGTTGTCGCGCGTGGGCGCCGACCGGGCCGATCAGCTACGCACCGATGTCGAGGCGGCGACCGCGGGATGGGCGGACGCGGCGCTGTTGCGGGTGGATTCGCGCAATCAGGTGTTGGTCTCCAACGGCCGGGTGGTGCTCGGCCCCGCGGCCGCTTTGGCCGACAAGCCGCCTCGGGAGGCGGTATTCCTGGGCCGCATCGAGGGCGGCCGCCACGTCTGGGCTATCCGGGGTGCCCTAGGGGCGCCCGAGGATCCCGACGTGCAAGCCGAGGTGGTGAACCTCCGCAGCCTTGGCCCCCTCTTCGACGACGCCAGTAACCAACTGGTGTCGTCGGCCATCGCATTACTGAATTGGCATGACAGTGCACGATTCAGCGCAGTCGACGGCTCACCGACGAGACCGGCCAGGGCGGGCTGGGCACGGGTCAACCCGGTCACCGGTCATGAGGAGTTCCCGCGCATCGACCCGGCCGTGATCTGTCTGGTCCATGACGGCGCCGACCGCGCGGTGCTCGCTCGCCAGGCGGTGTGGCCGGAGCGGATGTTCTCTCTGCTGGCCGGATTCGTCGAAGCCGGTGAATCTTTCGAAGTCTGTGTCGCGCGCGAGATCCGCGAGGAAATCGGCCTGACCGTGCGCGATGTGCGTTACCTAGGCAGTCAGCCCTGGCCGTTCCCGCGTTCGCTCATGGTCGGTTTCCACGCACTGGCCGACCCGGCCGAGGAATTCTCGTTCAACGACGGTGAGATCGCCGAGGCGAATTGGTTCACCCGCGATGATGTGCGCACAGCTCTTGAAGCCGGCGATTGGAGCAGCTCGTCGGAGTCGAAACTGCTGCTGCCCGGGTCGATTTCGATCGCGCGCGTAATCATCGAATCCTGGGCCGCGCTCGACTGACGTGGCGCGGCTACTTGATGCGATCGCTGATCGTCTGAAGTACGGTGTTGGCGATCTGCTCGGTCGGTTCAATACCCAGCACGCCCACGGAGACCAATACCGAAGCCTTCACGCGATATACGTGGCTCCACCCCGCCGAAGTCAGCTTCAAGGTAGAGGAATCCGGCTTGCTCAGGGAAAAGTCATAGTCAGCGTTGTGCAATGAAGCGCACTCGTTCAGTTGCGATTCCAGCCGGCTGAGGGCCTCGCCTGCGGTAACTGCGTCCGGGTACACGGCGACGGCGTGGCTGACTTGAGTGATCGGGGCGATCCCGCCCGGCTGGAGGTCGTCGGTCGTTCCGCTATAGGCCACCGCACGAAACTCTTTCCAGCCCTTGGTGAAGGTAACGTCGCTGCTTCCCACCGCCCGGCATGGGCCCGGGGCATTGACGTCCGCCTGCGCTGGACCGTGCCGGTCCGCGTACGCGTACGGCGAGAGCCCTTCGAAATTGGCGATGTGCCGCATATCTTCGACGTTGACGATCAACGAGTCGGCGTAGCCGTGTTCCGCGGGCAAGGCGCCCATTTTGACCGGCGCGGTCGAGCAAGCCGGCACCACGGCCACAACACTGCAGGCGATCACGGCAAAAGCCTTGTTAACGAACGAGGCCACAGTCGTTAATCGTAAGTGCCTCGACGCTTCTGTTGAGCACCAATTCCACGCGGCGGCAATATCGCAACCCGCCCACCAGCGAGCGGTTCGACTCCGTTAGCCGCCGACTGCGGCCAGCTTTGCCGTGACCTGGGCCGCGCTCGGGTTGGTCATTGTGGACCCGTCGGAAAACTTCACCGTCGGGACGGTCCTGTTGCCGCCGTTGACCGAGCCGACGAACTCCGCTGCCGCCGGGTCCAGTTCGATGTCGACCTCGTCGTAGGGGATTTCGTTGGACTTGAGCACCGTCATGAGGCGATGGCAGTAGCCACACCACGAAGTCGTGTAGACGGTGAGCGGAGCGTTGGTCATAGCCCGTTAACGTAGCCCGGCGACGATGCATTCCGCGGAGCGGGGTGCCGAGGCGAGGGGCAATTTGGGCGTGGCGCTGCATGCGGTTTGTCGGCCATCGCTGCCAAGATGGACGCCATGCCAATCGTCGCTGACCCATTGACCGCCGGGCTGGACGACGAGCAGCGCGAAGCCGTGCTCGCCCCGCGCGGACCGGTCTGTGTGCTCGCGGGCGCCGGAACGGGCAAGACCCGCACCATCACGCACCGGATCGCCCAGCTCGTCACGAGTGGTCATGTCTCCGCCGGGCAGGTGCTGGCGGTCACGTTCACCCAGCGTGCGGCGGGGGAGATGAGGTCCAGGTTGCGGACACTCGCTGCCACCGCGCACACCGGATCCGGCGTGGGCGCGGTACAGGCCATGACCTTCCATGCGGCCGCGCACCGCCAGCTGCGCTACTTCTGGCCGCGGGTGGTCGGTGACACCGGCTGGCAGCTGCTGGACAGCAAGTTCGCCGTCGTGGCAAGGGCGGCCAGCCGTTGCCGGATCAACATCAGCACCGATGACGTCCGCGACTTGGCCGGCGAGATCGAGTGGGCCAAGGCGTCGCTGATCGGCCCCGAGGAATATCCATCCGCCGTGGCCGCCGCCGGCCGGGACATCCCGTTGGACGCCACGCAGATCGCGGCCGTCTACTCCGCCTACGAGGCCCTCAAGGTACGCGACGAATCGGTGACGCTGCTCGACTTCGATGACCTGCTGCTACACACGGCGGCCGCGATCGAAAACGACGCCGCCGTGGCCCAAGAGTTCCGGGATCGCTACCGCTGCTTTGTGGTCGACGAGTATCAGGACGTCACCCCGCTGCAGCAGCGTGTGCTTGCGGCTTGGTTGGGCGACCGAGACGATCTGACGGTTGTCGGCGACGCCAACCAGACCATCTATTCGTTCACCGGGGCCACACCTCGCTTCCTGCTCGACTTCTCGCGGCGGTTTCCGGACGCCTCGGTGGTGCGCCTGGAGCGCGACTACCGATCGACACCGCAGGTGGTATCCCTGGCCAACCAGGTGATCGCCGCGGCCCGTGGCCGGGTCGCAGGCAGCAAGCTGCAGCTGTCCGGCCAGCGGGCGCCGGGTCCGGTCCCGTCGTTTCATGAGCATCCCGACGAGACCGTCGAGGCCGGCGCGGTCGCGGCGTCGATCGCCCGGCTGATCGAATCCGGCACTTCGCCATCCGAGATCGCGGTGCTCTACCGGGTCAATGCGCAGTCCGAGGTCTACGAGGAGGCGCTGACCGAGGCGGGCGTCACCTATCAGATTCGCGGCGGGGAGGGGTTCTTCAACCGCCAGGAGATCAAGCAGGCGCTCTTGGCCCTCCAGCGTGCCGTCGAGCGTGGCGCCGAAGGCCCATTGCCTGATGTCGTGCGCACAGTCCTGGAGCCCCTGGGGCTGACTGCCGAGCAACCGACCGGCACCCGGGCCCGGGATCGCTGGGAGGCGCTGACCGCGCTGGCCGAATTGGTCGACAATGAGGTGGCCGAGCGTCCGCAGCTCGACCTCCCGGGTCTACTCGCCGAACTCCGGATGCGCGCCGATGCGCGGCACCCACCGGTGGTGCAGGGCGTCACGCTGGCTTCGCTGCACGCCGCCAAGGGACTTGAGTGGGATGCGGTGTTCTTGGTCGGGTTGGCCGACGGCACGTTACCCATCTCGCACGCGTTGGCGCACGGCGCCGAAAGCGAGGCCGTCGAGGAAGAGCGTCGACTGCTCTACGTCGGAATCACCAGGGCGCGAGTCCATTTGGCGCTGAGCTGGGCATTGGCGCGGAGCCCGGGCGGACGGCAGAGCCGCAAGCCCTCGCGGTTCCTCAACGGCATCGCCCCACAGGCGCGTGCCGATCCGGCGCCGAACAAATCCCGGCGCAGCCGGGGCGCCGCGACCCATTGCCGAGTCTGCAACAACAACCTGACCACTCCGGCAGCCGTCATGCTCCGGCGATGTGAAACGTGCGCCGGCGACGTCGACGAGGAATTGCTGCTGCAGCTCAAGGCGTGGCGGCTGGACATCGCCAAGGAACAAAAGGTGCCCCCGTATATCGTCTTCTCCGACAACACGCTGATCGCGATCGCCGAGCTGCTGCCCGACGACGATGCGGCGCTGATCGCGATCCCGGGTATCGGCGCGCGCAAGCTCGAGCAGTATGGACCGGACGTGCTGGAGTTGGTCAGGCAAGCCCGCTGAGCGACAAACGCGCAGGTCAGAAAATCGGTTGTGATGACCGGCTGCTAGCATTTACCCTCGAAACGCACCCTGCTGGCTGGCGCTTGAGAGGAGGTGGCCACGGTGATCAACCGCAACGTGTTCGGTGTGGGCGTGGCTGCCCCGGGCACCACCCATGCCACTCGTACCACCGCCGCTATGGCGGCGGCCGCGGGTAAGCACCACGCCGCCGCCGCGACTGACGCGTCCGTGGATCGGGGCCATACCTAACTAGCCCGATTTTGCCCAGATGGCCACGGACCCGAAGTCACGAGGATCCGTGGCCACATTTGTAGGGTCGACAGCCCGCCAGCCTGGTCCGGATCACTGCCAAGGACAGCCACCCGACCAGGAAGCAGGTGAACAGGACATGTCGGCACTGCCAGTTCCTAGACCGACGCGCACGCTGTTGCCGTGTCATGCCGACGATCCAGACCTTTGGTTCGCCGAGGCCCCGGCCGACCTCGAGCGCGCCAAGTCGCTCTGCGTGGGCTGCCCGGTCCGCCGCCAGTGTCTGACGGCCGCGCTGGAACGGGCCGAGCCCTGGGGTGTGTGGGGCGGCGAGATCCTCGAGCGGGGTTCGGTCGTGAGTCACAAACGTCCGCGCGGGCGGCCCCGTAAAGAGGTTGTCGCCGCCTAGAGCGGCGAAAGTGCAACTACCGACGCGTTTCTCGAGAGACGCGTCGGCTGTTGGACTCTCGCGAGTTAAACGACCGCCGTATCGGGCTCGGCGAAGCCGGGGATCAGTTCTTCCGACAGCGCCTTGATCGGCACATGCGCATCCAGCTGGCAGAGGATCGCGGCCACCGAAGCGATGACGCGCATCGGTATCGCCAGCTTGGGCGGCAGATCCATTTGCCGCGCCGTCTTGATCTGCGACACCGACCGGTCTATCTGAACCACGGTCATGCGCTGCAGCCACTTACGGGTGTAGTGGAAAACGTCGACCTCGATGGGCTCGACGTACTGCCGCAGCATCTCGTCGATGTCGCGCACCGAGACTTGCTGGCCTTTCTGGATGAAGCCGGCCTTCTCCATCGTCGGCAACAGCAGGTCGTAGTTCTTCTCGCGGGCCAACCGAATCGTCATCCCCAGCTCTATGGGGAAGCCTCCCGGCAATGGTGCCACGGCGCCGAAGTCGATCACGCCCATCCGATCGTCGGGCAACAGCATGAAGTTGCCGGGGTGGGCGTCGCCGTGCAGCATCGCCAGCCGGCGCGGCGCGTCGAAGGTGAGCTCGAGGAGCCGGGTGCCGATCAGGTCGCGCTGTTCGACGGTTCCGTGGCGGATGATCTCGGCCATCGGCACGCCCTGCATCCATTCTTGAATCACCACCTTGGGCGCGCTGGCCACGACGTGTGGCACCGCGAAGTGCGGGTGGTTGTGATATGCCTTGGCGAATGCTCGCTGGTTGTCGGCCTCCAGCCGGTAGTCGAGTTCCATCTCGGTGCGCTCGATCAGCTCGTCGACCACGCCCTGGACGTCGGCGCCCGGCGCGAGCTGTTTGACCAGCCCCACCATCCGCTGCATGGTCTTGAGGTCGGCCCGCAGTGCCTCGTCGGCGCCCGGGTATTGGATCTTGACGGCCACGTCGCGGCCATCGGACCACACCGCTCTGTGCACCTGGCCGATGCTGGCCGAGGCCACCGGCGTGTCGTCGAACGAACTGAACCGGCCCCGCCACTTGGTGCCCAGCTGCGCGTCGAGGACCCGATGCACCTTGTGGGCGGGCAGCGGCGGGGCGTCCTTCTGCAGCTTCGTCAACGCTTCGCGGTACGGCTCGCCGTACTCCTCCGGAATGGCGGCTTCCAGCACCGACAGGGCCTGGCCCACCTTCATCGCTCCGCCCTTGAGCTCGCCCAAGACGGTGAACAATTGGTGGGCGGCCTTCTCCAGCAGCTCGGCTTGGACCTCGTCTTTCGACTTACCGGTCAACCGCTTACCGAATCCAAGCGCTGCCCGACCGGCGAAGCCGACGGGAATGCTGGCCAGCTTCGCGTTGCGCGCAGCGCGGCCGCGTTTGATGTCCGACACACGTCCATCATCCATGACGGTCAGCTCGCGATGTGGTCGATCTGCCCACATGTGCACAGCGGGTGCCTGGTCCATTGTCGCGCGACGATGGAGCCGGCGTTGACGTCGAACTCCAAAGTGGCGTTAAGCGCGGGGGGTGGCGCCGGATCGGGCACCGCCTCTCGCCCGCGCACCGCCGCGATCACGCGGTTCACCTGACTGAGCGCCAGCGCCGCGGTCGCCAACAGGGTGGCCCGGTCGGCCACCCCGACGGTGTCGCGCAGCTGGGCGGCGATGGCGGGCCACGCGGCGTCGCGGTCGCTGCGGTGTAGATCCGCGCACGCCAAACAGCTGGTCACTCCCGGGATGACCAGCGGACCCACCAGGCCGGTGCCGTCCCGCACTCGAACCGGAAGGTGCGCGACGCCCTGGCTGTGCAGCTCGCGCACCATGCGCGGGTCGGCGACCAGGTAGTCCGTCAGCACCACCAGGTCCACGGTGGCGTGCGAGACGGTGGCGTGCGGCTGGCTGCTGTGGGCAATGCGGGCCCCGGAGCAGCGCAGCGCCTCAACCAGCAGCTCCGACAGCGGCCCTCGGCCGTGGATGCGGATCGACGCCGCCCGGCCGCCGGATCGCCGGCATTCGGTCGCGACACCTGCGCCCACCAGCTGCGCGACGAGGTTTGTCAGGCCGTCCGCGTCCTTCAACCCGCGGCCGACCGCCTGCCGCTGCAACTCGGATATCGGTGTCGGTGACCGCATGGACCGCAGCAGTGCCGCCAACTCCGCGGCGGCCAGGCCGCACGGTGGACGGACCAGCACGGCGCGCCCGGGATCCCAGCCGACCTGAACAGCGCCGTCGGGTCGCAGCAGCACCGGCATCGCCGGGTCCAGCGCATACAGGGAAATCACGGCCGGCGACACGGGTTCGAACTGTGCCACGCCGGGCCAAACGCCTCATTCGGTCATCCACAGGGCCGCCGTCCGAGCGGATATCCGGCGTGCTGGACAGCTGCCGCAATCTCAGGTTCGCGGTTTTCGTGCTCGCCGCGCTGAAGCCGACGGCGAACTGCATGCCGGCACAAGCTCGGAAGCGGCAATCACTTTGCGTTGGACCATGCTTGGAGCACATGGACGTAGGGTTCCGGTTGGACGGAAAGGGCTCCGACAAACGGGTGCTCGAGCGCGAAGACCAGGTAGAGGACAAACCCCATCAGGGCGCTCGCCAGCGCGACTCCGCATGCATGAACGACCAGATCCGGCGTCGGGAACATATAGGTGAAGATCAACACGATGGCACCGCCACCGAGCAGGAGCATCCACAGTTCGTTTGGAATTTCCGCGAGGCTGGTGGTGATCCGAGTCTTTCGGGCGTTGCCCAGGTCGTCGAGCCTGCTGATCGCTTCCTATAGAAGGCGATCTCGCTTTGTGTTGTGGGTTGCACTTGGATATAGCTCTGCCAGACCTGCGTCAGGCGTGGCGACTGCTGGTCGATTGCCTCTCCGCGGCGCATCCGCGGGAACTCCTCGTCCACCACGTCTTTCGTGTATGCAATCAGGCTCTGCTGTATCGCAGGGCGGGCGTCCGGCGGCAAGGCTGCCGAATCGCGGAATAGATCAGCAATGGCGTTGGCTTCGGATTCGGTGGCGGTTTGGGCTTGATCGAAGCCTTGCCACACGACCACGACAACAAATGCGGCCAGGACGGCGTACAGCACGCCGGCGATGGTAAACACCTGTTCTGAAACGCTATTCGCTTTCTCCAACCGGGTCTGCGAAACAAGCCGACGAAATAGCAGTAGTCCCAAGACCGCCAGCGCGACCGTGGTGAGAACCGTGAGCAATCCGACCAACGGTTCGGGCTGTTGCAGCAGCCAAATCACAAGACACCTGCCTCGCCGTGGCTGGCCAGGGCGGGGGCGAGCCATTGACTGGTCATCGACGCGTCCCCTGATCGTTGTCGCGGACCGTAAAAGTATCAGTTCGGATGCATCTGATCATCAATAACGCAGATTGTGCCTGGACCAGCCAGGGAATCGACCATCCTTACCCGCGTGCAGGAGCGCCGGGCGTTTCAGTCCCGAGCCGGAGCGTCGCTGCCGGCAACTGGTCTCAACGCCGCGATCAGTTATCCACCGGACCGCCGTCTGAGTCGGTGTCCTCGAGCTGGGCGATCGCCTCGTCGATACCGCTGGTGTCCCCGCCAATGACGCGGTCGATGAAGCCGGCCGGCTCATCGAGGTCGTCCGCACCGGGCAGCAGATCCGGGTGTTGCCAGATGCCGTCGCGCGCGTCCGCGCCCGCGGCCTGCGTCAGCCGCTCCCACAGCGCGGCGGCTTCCCGCAGCTTGCGCGGCCGCAGCTCGAGGCCGACCAGCGTCGCAAATGTCTGCTCGGCCGGGCCGCCGCTTGCCCGGCGCCGGCGCAGTGTCTCGCTGAGCGCGGCCGTGCCCGGAATCCGATCGCCCAGGGCCGCGGTCACCACCACCTGGACCCAGCCGTCGATCAATGCCAGCAGTAGCTCGAGCCGTTCCAGCGCCTGCTTCTGCGCCGGCGTCGCCTTCGGCTCGAAGACCCCCTGGCCGAGCAGGTTTTCGATGGCCGCGGGATCGGACAGCGACGCCGGATTGAAGTCGCGTGCCAGCTCCTCGATTCCGGTCATGTCGATCTGCATGCCCATGGCGTAGGCCTCTACGGCGCCCAGCAATTGACTGGACAGCCACGGGACGTGGCCGAACAGCCGGTGGTGCGCGGCCTCGCGGGCGGCCAGGAACGTCAGGATCTCGCTGCGTGGCTGCTCGAGTCCGGCGGCGAACGACTCGACGGCATCCGGCAGCATCGCGGCCATACCCTTGGGCCCCAGCGGCAGACCGATGTCGGTCGAAGTCAGCACCTCGCGGGACAGCCGGCCTAGAGCCTGCCCCAGCTGCGAGCCGAACGCCATACCGCCCATCTGGGACATCATCGACATCAGCGGGCCGGCCATGCTCTTGGCCTCTTCGGGCAGGGACGACGCCCACACCGTCGCGATCTGCTCGGCCATCGGATCGCACAGCCGCTTCCATGTCTCCAGGGTGTTGTCGACCCAGTCGCTGGGGCTCCAGCCCACCGCCTTGCTCGTGCCTGCGGGCAGCGCCGTCGCCCCGTCGAGCCAGGTCTCGGCGAGATGGACCGCGTCGGCGATCGCTTGGTTCGTCGTGGCGGGGATGGGCGCGACGAACCCGATCGAGCTGGACGCGACACGGCGCGCCAACTCATAGTTGACCGGCCCTGACGCCTTGCCCCCGGCCGTCACGGTGCCGGCGTTGCTGAACATCTGGCCCAGCTGGGTGAAGATCTGCCCCAGGTCGCCCATGCCGAAATCTCCGCTCATGCCGAATGCGCCCAATGGGTCGGAAGCGCCCGAGCCGGAATCGGGATCTTTCTTCCCGTGTTTCTCGCGCTCGGGGTCGTCTCCGGAGGAGAAGCCGAAAGGCAGGTCAGCCATAACGTCAACGGTACTCACCGCCGGAAGGGATCGCGCGGAGTGCGGTCACGCTCGTAGCTGAACGAGCTTTGCCGGGGTCCGTCTAGTGTAAGCGGCGTGAACAGGCGGATTCTGACCTTGATCGTCGCATTGGTGCCGATCGTGGTTTTCGGCGTGTTGCTCGCGGTCGTGACGGTGCCGTTCGTGTCGCTGGGCCCCGGCCCCACCTTCGACACGCTTGGGGAGGTCGACGGCAAGCAGGTGGTCGCGATCCAAGGCACCGCGACCCACCCGACAACGGGCCACCTCAACATGACGACGGTGTCCCAGCGCGACGACCTGAAATTGGGCGAAGCGCTGACGCTGTGGCTTTCGGGACAGGAGCAGCTGATACCGCGCGATCTCGTCTACCCGCCCGGCAAGTCGCGGGAGGACGTTGACAAGGCCAATAATGCTGATTTCAAACAGTCCGAGGACAGCGCCGCATATGCCGCGCTGGGATATCTGAAGTACGCGCCCGCGGTTACGGTCGCGACCGTCACCGATCCCGGTCCGTCGGCGGGCAAGCTGAAACCCGGTGATGCCCTCGACGCGGTCGACGGCACCCCGATGGCCAATATCGAGCAGTTCACCGGATTTTTGAAGAACACCAAACCCGGTCAGGTGGTGACGATCGACTATCGGCGCAAGAACGAGCCGGCCGGCGTGGCACAAATCACGCTGGGTACCAACAAAGACCGCGACTACGGGTTCATGGGTGTCGCGGTGCTTGATGCGCCCTGGGCGCCGTTCGTGGTCGACTTCAACCTCGCAAATGTGGGCGGACCATCTGCCGGGCTGATGTTCAGCCTGGCGGTCGTAGACAAGCTCACCACCGGCGACCTGGCCGGGTCGACGTTCATCGCGGGGACCGGCACCATTTCCGCTGACGGCAAGGTGGGCCAAATCGGGGGCATCACACACAAGATGGCCGCCGCCCACTCGGCCGGAGCCACGGTGTTCCTCGTGCCTGCCAAGAACTGTTACGAGGCGAATTCGGATAATCCGTCCGGCTTGCGCCTGGTGAAGGTCGAGACGCTCAGCGAAGCGGTCGACGCGCTGCACGCGATCACATCGGGGGGGCAGCCGCCCAGTTGTTAGGCCGCCGACGACGCCGACCGCCTAGTGGTGTGAGGTGCGTACAGTTGTCATCGTCTAGGGAAAATCTTTGGCGACTAGCAGCAACCGGCCGGGAACCGTCCAGCAGGACGGCGCCCGGCCAACCTGACGCTAGCCAACTCGATCAGGGAGCGTAACCAGTGGGGATGCGGCCCACCGCAAGGATGCCGAAGCTGACTCGGCGTAGCCGGATTCTGATCCTGATCGCCCTCGGTGTGATCGCTTTGCTGCTCGTGGGCCCGCGGTTGATCGACGCTTACGTCGACTGGCTGTGGTTCGGCGAACTTGGCTACCGCTCGGTGTTCACCACGGTGCTGGTGACCCGCATCGTGGTCTTTTTGGTGGCCGGTCTGCTGGTCGGCGGGATCGTGTTCGCCGGCCTTGCGGTGGCCTACCGCACCCGCCCCGTATTCGTCCCGAGCAACAACAACGATCCGGTGGCGCGGTACCGCAGCGTCGTCGTTTCACGCTTGCGGCTGGTCGGCATTGGAATCCCGGCGGCGGTCGGCCTGCTGGCAGGCATCATCGCGCAGAGCTATTGGGTACGGATCCAGCTGTTTTTGCATGGCGGAGACTTCGGCGTCAAGGACCCCCAGTTCGGCAAGGACCTTGGATTCTACGCATTCGACCTGCCGTTCTACCGGCTCGTGCTCAGCTACATGTTCGTGGCGGTGTTCCTGGCTTTCCTGGCGAACCTGTTGGCGCACTACATCTTTGGCGGCATTCGGCTGTCCGGCCGTACCGGTGCACTGAGCCGCTCGGCGCGGATCCAACTGGTCAGCCTGGTCGGCGCGTTGGTGTTGCTCAAAGCTGTTGCCTATTGGCTGGACCGGTATGAGCTCTTGTCGCACACCCGCGGCGGCAAGCCGTTCACGGGTGCCGGCTACACCGACATCAACGCCGTGCTCCCCGCGAAGCTGATCCTGATGGCGATAGCGCTGATTTGCGCCGCCGCGGTGTTCTCCGCCATCGCCTTCCGGGACTTGCGGATTCCGGCCATCGGCTTGGTCTTGTTGCTGCTGTCGTCATTGATCGTGGGTGCCGGGTGGCCGTTGATCGTCGAGCAGATCAGTGTGAGACCCAATGCGGCGCAAAAGGAAAGCGAATACATCGGCCGCAGCATCACCGCCACGCGGCAGGCGTATGGCCTCACGTCCGACTTGGTGAGCTATCGCAACTACACCGGGGACGGGCAGGCCACCGCCCAGCAGGTCGCCGCCGACCGCGCTACCACCTCGAACATCCGACTGCTCGACCCGACGATCATCAGCCCGGCGTTCACCCAGTTCGAGCAGGGCAAGAACTTCTACTACTTCCAGGACCAGCTGTCCATCGACCGCTACCACGACCGCAACGGCGCGCTGCGTGACTATGTCGTCGCGGCCCGTGAGCTCAACCCGGACCGGCTGATCGACAACCAACGTGACTGGATCAACCGGCACACCGTCTACACCCATGGCAACGGATTCATCGCGTCGCCGGCCAACACGGTGCGTGGCATCGCCAACGACCCCAACCAAAACGGTGGCTACCCCGAGTTTCTGGTCAACGTCGTCGGCGCTAACGGCAGCGTGGTATCCGACGGACCGGCACCGCTGGACCAGCCGCGCGTCTACTTCGGACCCGTCATCTCCAACACCTCCGCCGACTACGCGATCGTCGGACGCAACGGCAACGACCGGGAATACGACTACGAAACCAGCACGGAAACCAAGAACTACACCTATACCGGCCTCGGGGGAGTTTCGGTCGGCAGCTGGATATCCCGCAGCGTCTTCGCCGCCAAGTTCGCCGAGCGAAACTTCTTGTTCTCCAATGTAATCGGCTCCAACAGCAAGATACTGTTCAACCGCGACCCGGCGCGGCGGGTGGAGGCGGTGGCGCCGTGGTTGACGACCGACAGCGCGGTGTACCCGGCGATCGTCAACAAGCGACTGGTGTGGATCATCGACGGCTACACCACGCTGGACAACTACCCCTACTCCGAACTCACCTCGCTGGAATCGGCCACCGCCGACTCCACCGAGGTGGCGTCCAACCGGCTGGCGCCCAACAAGGACGTCTCCTACATCCGAAATTCGATCAAGGCCACGGTCGACGCCTATGACGGCACCGTCACTCTCTACCAGCAGGACGAACAGGATCCGGTGCTGAAGGCCTGGATGCGGGTCTTCCCCGGCACCGTCAAGCCCAAGAGCGACATCACACCCGAACTCGCCGAACATCTGCGTTATCCCGAAGACCTGTTCAAGGTGCAGCGGATGCTGCTCGCCAAGTACCACGTCAACGACCCCGTGACGTTCTTCTCCACGTCGGACTTCTGGGATGTCCCGCTGGATCCGAATCCGACCGCCAGCAGCTATCAGCCGCCGTATTACATCGTCGCGAAAAACATTGCCAGGAACGATAATTCGTCCTCGTACCAGTTGATCAGCGCGATGAACAGGTTCAAGCGTGACTACCTGGCCGCCTACATCAGCGCCAGCTCCGATCCCGCGACGTACGGCAAGATCACCGTGCTGACCATCCCGGGCCAGGTCAACGGTCCGAAGCTGGCCAACAACGCGATCACCACCGATCCGGCCGTGTCCCAGGACCTTGGCGTGATCGGGCGCGATAATCAGAACCGCATCCGCTGGGGCAACTTGCTCACACTTCCGGTAGGCCAGGGCGGGCTGCTCTACGTCGAACCCGTTTATGCCTCCCCGGGAGCCAGCGATGCCGCCTCGTCATACCCGCGCCTGATCCGGGTGGCCATGATGTACAACGACAAGATCGGGTACGGCCCGACGGTGGGTGATGCTCTCAACGGGTTGTTCGGGCCTGGCGCGGGCGCGACCGCGACGGGGATACAACCCACCGATGCCGGGCCGGCTGCGAACCCGCCCGCCAGCCCCCCTGGCCCACCGGCGCCCGCCGCGACGCCGGGACCGCCGCCGCCGGTGGCCGCGGCGGTGCCGCCGGCTCCGGACGGATCGGTGACGTTATCGCCGGCCAAGACCGCCGCCCTGCAGGAGATCCAGGCGGCGATCGGCGCCGCGAAAGACGCCCAAAAGAAGGGCGATTTCGCCGCCTACGGCGCAGCGCTGCAGCGGCTGGACGACGCGATCAACAAGTACAACGCCGCCAAGTAGCCGTCACGACTGCAGCCGGCGAGCCACCTCGCCGTATCGCTCGAAGCGCCCGTTATCGCCGAGCGCGTTGTACAGCACGAGGCGCGTTGCGATCCCTGCGTACTTCTCGGTCAGAGCGTCGGCCAACCCGTCCCAGGTGGACTCGGTGGCAAAGGCGGCGATGTGCTCGTCGGTGATCTGGGCTGCCATGCCGGCGAAGTCGCCGGCCTTCTGCTTCTCACGAATCCGCGCGGTCGTCCCCTCGAAACCGGCCTGGTCCCAGATGAACGCGTAGTTGGGTGTGCTTCCGTAGAAGGCCATGCTGGCCCGCACAAACTGTCGTTCGTGGTCGCGCTCTTCGTCGGTGTCACCGACGATCGTCATGACTGGAACGATCATGGCGATGTCCGACGGGGAGCGCCCCGCTTTCGCCGCCCCCTCGGCGATGTTCGGCACGGCGTGGCGAGTGAGGTAGCCCGGCTCCCCAAGTGGATGGATATGCAGCCCATCGGCCACTTCGCCCGCCATCCGCAGCATCCACGGATTCACCGCGGCAACATCGACTTTGGGATTCGGTGCGTCAATGGGCCCCGCGCTCCACTGCGGCGTGATGAAGTCGAGAGCGTAGAACTCACCGTGGTGATCCAGCTTTCCCGTTCGGAAAGCCGCGAAGCACGCCTTCACGGCGAGCACGTAGTCGCGCAGCCGCGGACCGGGACGGTCGAAGGCCATGCCGTATCGGCGCACGACGTGTGTGCGCACCTGCGTGCCCAGGCCGAGCCGGAACTTGCCGCCGGTCGCTTCCTGGAGCTCCCACGCCGTCGCCGCGGTGACGAAGGGGCTGCGCGGAAATGCCACCGCGACCCCGGTGGACAGCTCAAGGCCGGGTGCCGCCTGGGAGGCGACGGCGGCGTTGAGGTAGGCCGTGCGGCCGGTCTCGGTGAACAGCAGGCCGGAGAAGCCCGCGGCCTGGGTTCGACGGGCCAGCTCTGCGGTCTGGCCCAGCGGTTGCGGAATTGTCATCACATCGATGCGCACGGCGGAACAGTATCCCGAAATCCGCGCGCCGACTTCGC
>Ga0182034_10000222_pt1 | contig 24869 bp, 23 predicted proteins | sample flu12Cox44000172_FD_125972 | JGI IMG/M metagenome (GOLD analysis project Ga0182034, IMG submission 125972) | Lab enrichment of tropical soil microbial communities from Luquillo Experimental Forest, Puerto Rico - flux4day.12C.oxic.44.000.172 | ecosystem: Environmental > Terrestrial > Soil >... | reverse complement strand
TTTCCTTGGGTTGCTACCGTACGTGATAAAGTAGCGTGAATACATAGCGAGGCTGGCGGGGGACACCCGCCAAGCCGATGGTTGAGACGGGACGTTTGCTGTCTCTAACTGCTCGAAAGGGGCGGGACAGCTCGTGATGATGCGGTTAGGGTTCATCGGTATCGGTGCCGGCGCCGCAGCGGCTGTGCTGTTCGCGTCGGTGACCTCCGGCACGTGGCTATCGATCCCGCTGTTCTACCTTGCACCGCTACCAGTCGCGATCGCCGGGCTCGGCTGGAGCCATTGGGCGGCGCTGTGCGCCGCGCTGACCGGCGCGCTCGCGCTCGGGGCCACATTCGGGGCCATATTCATTCTCGCGTTCCTCGCCACCGTCGGGTTGCCAGCCTGGTGGCTTGCTTATCTTGCAATGCTGGCGCGTCCGACCGGCAACGGCGTGGGCGCGCTTGAATGGTACCCGGCCGGCTGGCTGGTAGTCTGGTCGGCCGTCCTCGCTGGCCTGATCGTGGTCGCCGCCATCCCCAATTTCGGTTTCGACGCCGACACCTTCAGCAACAGCCTGCGCAACGTGCTCACACATGTTTTGCACGTTGAAAGCGATGCGTCGCCGGACGTTCCGGCCAGCATCCCCGGTGTCTCCAATGCGGACCGTTTGATCGACCTCATGGTCGGTGCCATCCCACCTGCGGCGGCGGTGCTCGCCACCATCACCAACTTACTCAACCTGTGGCTCGCCGCCCGCATCGTGAAGTTCTCCGGCCTACTGAAGCGGCCGTGGCCTCATCTTCCCAGCCTCACATTTCCACGCGCGCTGACGGCGGCGCTGGCGCTGGCCGTCATCCTGAGCTTCTTCAGCGGCTTTCTCGGCATCGTCGCCGGCGTGATGTCAGCAAGTCTGCTCATGGCCTACGGCGTGCTCGGTCTCGCGGTCCTGCACGCCATCACGCAGGGCATGGACGCTCGCCTGTTCGTGCTGGGTGGTGTTTACGCCGCGGTGCTCGTGTTCGGCTGGCCGGTGCTCGCGATTTGTCTGCTCGGTCTCATCGAAACGGCGATCGATTTGCGTGCGCGCGTGGCGCGCAAGCGCGGACCGCCCGCCCTCACCTGACGAAATCCACCAATGCAAATTAAGGCTCAACTAAGGAGTAACGACAATGGAAGTGATCCTGCTGGAGCGCATCGGCAAGCTTGGCCAAATGGGCGACGTGGTGCGTGTGAAGGACGGGTTTGCCCGTAATTTCCTGTTACCGCGCGGCAAGGCCCTGCGCGCGACCGCCGAGAACAAGTCGCGCTTCGAGTCCATGAAGGCCGAATTGCAGGCGCGCAATCAGGAGCTCAAGGGCCAAGCCGACGTTGTCGCCGCCAAGCTCGACGGCAAGACCTTAGTGGCAATCCGGCAGGCGAGCGAAGCCGGGCAATTGTTCGGTTCGGTCTCGACCCGCGACATCGCCGGCATGCTGAAGGCGGAAGGCGCCGAAGTGAGCCGTTCACAGGTCGCGCTCAACGCACCGATCAAGAGCATCGGCCAACACAAGGTGCCGCTGGCGCTGCACCCGGAAGTCGAGACCAACATCACAGTCATCGTGGCGCGCAGCGAGGGCGAAGCGGAACGCATTGCACGCGGGGAGGATGTTAGCGTCCGCCGCGAGCAGGCCGAGGAAGAAAGGACGGCGACGCGCGAGGTGGCCGAAACCTTCTTCGAACCCGAGGCGGCAAAGGCCTTGCGCAAGAGCGAGGGGCCGGCCAGCGAAGCGCTCCCCGAAGAAGAGAAAAAGCCGGCCAAGGTCGCGAAGAAAAAGAGGGGCGAGGACGAGAAGCCGGCGGCTTAATCTGGTTTCTTCGGCTCATCCGGTTTCGCAGCCGGGGCGGCGTCAGTTTTCGGCTCGCTCGCCTTGGCCTCCGACGGCTTCGCGTCGGCGGGCTTGGCGTCAGCCGGCGTCGCCTCCACCGTCGTAGCTTGCGACTTTGTGTTCGTCGGGTTGGTGTCGTTGGTTTTAACGCCCGGCTTCTTGGTTTTGTCGCCTCCTTTGGCGGTGCGCGCAGCTGGACCTATGCGCTTGCCTGGCACCGCGGCCCGGCCGGTCGATTCGATGTAGGCCGCGATGGCGGCCGCCGATTCACGGCTCGCCGCGTAATGCTCGCGCAGAAACCCGGACAGCCCAAACACCCCGCCCCTGCCGAGACTCTGTGGTGTCTTGTGGCAGATGGCGCAATTGGAGGCGTAAAGCTGAGCGCCAGTCTTACCGGAATCTAGGTTCTCCTGCGCACACGCCAATCCCGCAAAACTCAGGACCAAGACCGCCGATGTGATCTCGCGCTTGCAATTCACCATTGCCATCCATCTTTCGCTAGCCGCCAGACTTAAGTAACCGCCCAACCTCGATAGCCTATTAGCGCGGGATTGTTATTTCCGCCAGGATGGGTTGCAGAACCGAGGTTCGCAGCATTGCTCGGTCATTGGAACTTTGATTAAATTGTAGCCGTTGGATGGTTGTCGGTCATGGTTGAGTGGAGGCGGCCGATGGACCGGTTGCTTCGATTCCTACTCGAAACCTTTATTCGGCGCGGCACGTTTCGGGTCACCACGTCGCGCGGCACAACCTTCGCATTCGGGGACGGCACCGGGACGCCGGTGGCGGTCCGCTTCACCTCCCCAGCCGCTGAATGGGCCGTCCTGCTCGATCCTGAGCTCAAACTCGGCGAGTGCTACATGGATGGCACCTTCGTGGTCGAGCACGGCACGATCGCGGACGTTCTTGCCGTCGCGCTCGGGCAGGATTCCGACGTGCCGCATTGGGCGCGGCCGCAGTGGCTCTTGCGCTACCTGAAGCGCCGCCTGCAGCAGTTCAACCCCCGCAAGCGAGCGCGCCACAACGTCGCGCATCACTACGATCGCGACGGCTGGCTTTATTCGCTCTTCCTCGACGCCGACAGGCAATATAGCTGCGCCTATTTCGAGAGCCCTGACCAGTCGCTCGACGATGCCCAGCTCGCCAAGAAACGGCACCTCGCCGCCAAATTGCTCCTGGAGCCGGGCAAGCGCGTGCTCGACATTGGCTGCGGCTGGGGCGGCTTGGGTCTTTATCTTGCCGAAGTCACTGGCGCCGACGTGACCGGCATTACGCTGTCGCGAGTGCAGCACGCGTTTGCCAACGAGCACGCCGTGGAAAAGGAACTCGCCAAACGCGCCAGGTTCAGATTGCAGGACTATCGCGATGTGGATGGCCCGTTCGACCGCATAGTCTCGGTCGGCATGTTCGAGCACGTCGGCGTTAATCACTATGACACGTTTTTCCGCAAATGCGCGGAGCTGCTCAACGACGATGGCGTGATGCTGCTGCACTCGATCGGCCGCTCGGAAGGGCCGAACGTTACGAACCCGTGGATCGCGAAATATATCTTCCCGGGCGGATATATCCCGTCGATTTCGGAGGTTCTTCCAGCGATCGAGCGGTCCGGGCTGCTCGTCACTGATGTGGAGATCCTGCGCCTGCATTACGCCGAGACGCTAAAGAACTGGCGCGCGCGATTCCTGGTCCATCGCGAGGAGGTCGAGCGCATTTACAATCAGCGCTTTGTGCGGATGTGGGAGTTCTATTTGGCGGCTTCGGAAATGTCGTTCCGTGAGCAGAACATGATGAATTTCCAGATCCAGCTCACGAAACGGCAGGGCGTAGTGCCGATGACGCGCGACTATATCGGGCGCGAGGAGCTGCGCCTGCGCGGCGCCGAAGGCGAGCGCCGTCCGCCCTTGCGGCTCGCCGGCGAGTAGCGCGTCAACTGCTGTTCGACTGCGCCATGTGATCTGTGTGGATTGCGGGCGCAAGGCCGCACGCCATCCTGCCGCCATAAAGCCTCGTGCTATGCCACAATTTCCGGGGTAAGCACAGGCATCAATGGCTCCGCTCGATTCGGCCCTACGCAAGCAGGTTACGGAACCTGCCCGGGAATTTCGCTCCGCCCCACATAACATCGAGGCGGAACAGGCGTTGTTGGGTGCAATTCTCGTCAACAACGAGGCCTTCTACCGAGTCTCCGATTTCCTCAATCCGGAACACTTCTTCGAGCCGATTCACCAGAAGATCTATCAGATCGCGTGCGACCTGATCCGCGCCGGCAAGGTGGCAACGCCGGTCACGCTGAAAACCTTCATCGGCGCCGATAACGACATAGGCGGCCTGTCGGTTGGCCAATACCTAGCGCGACTAGCGGCCGAGGCTACTACCATCATCAACGCCGAGGACTACGGCCACACCGTCTACGACCTGTCGATCCGCCGCGCGCTGATCATCGTCGGCGAGGACATGGTCAATGTCGCATATGACGCGCCGGTCGATTTCGCACCGCGCAGCCAAATCGAGGAGGTCGAACGACGGCTCTACGAGCTCGCCGAGACCGGCCGCTACGACGGCGGCTTCCAGCGCTTCGCACAGGCGCTTACCACGGCGGTCGATATGGCGGCGCGCGCGTATCAGCGTGATGGCAAGCTTTCCGGGCTTGCCACCGGCCTCGACGTTCTCGATCGCATGATGGGCGGCCTGCAACCTTCGGACCTGATCATCATCGCCGGTCGCCCCGGCATGGGCAAAACCGCGCTCGCCACCAATATTGGCTACAACGTCGCGCGCGCCTGGCGCGGTGAGGTGAAAGCCGATGGCCACACTGTCACCGCCAACGGCGGCATCGTCGGCTTTTTCTCGCTGGAAATGTCGGCCGAACAGTTGGCGACGCGTATCGTCGCCGAGCAGACCGGAATCCCCTCGAACCAGATCCGTCGGGGCGGCATCAGCGAGGCGGATTTCGAACGGATCAAGGATCACTCGATCGAATTACAGGGCCTGCCATTCTATGTGGACGAGACTGGCGGCTTGTCGGTGGCACAGCTCGCCGCCCGCGCCCGCAGGCTCAAGCGCCAGCGCGGGCTCGACCTTCTGATTATTGACTACCTGCAGCTGCTGCAAGGCTCAACCCGCCGCTCGCAGGACAACCGCGTGCAGGAAATCACGGAGATAACCACGAAGCTCAAGGCGTTGGCGAAAGAACTAAACGTACCCATCCTGGCGCTGTCGCAATTATCGCGTCAGGTGGAAAGCCGCGACGACAAGCGCCCACAGCTTTCGGACCTGCGTGAATCGGGCTCGATCGAGCAGGACGCCGACGTTGTGCTGTTCGTCTACCGCGAGGAGTACTACCACCTGATGCGCAAGCCGCTGGAATCGAACCGCGAGAAGTTCGCCGAGTGGCTAGCCGAAAGCGACAAGGTGCACGGTAAGGCCGAGGTCATCATCGGCAAACAGCGCCACGGCCCGACCGGCACGGTCGAACTGCAATTCGACTCCGCGGTCACGCGCTTCTCATCGCTGGCGCGCGAAGACCATCTGCCTGAGCGCATGTAGTGCCCGCATTGGACGATGCGCGCGTAGGCGGCTAAACCGTATCTATGGCTGAGGCTGAATCGATAGCGGAATTGGTGCCTCCCAACGAGGTCGGGGCAGTGGACAGTGCCGTGTCCGGCCCGCCTGTGGCGGAGGCCGGTGGCGTTCTTACGATCGACCTTGGGGCCATCGAGGCCAACTGGCGCTCGCTCCGCCGCCGTGTCACGCCGGCGGAATGCGCTGCCGTCATCAAGGCAGACGGCTATGGTTGCGGCATCGAGAAGGTTGTGGTCGCGCTGGCGCGCGCCGGTTGCCGGACGTTCTTCGTCGCCGACCTCGCTGAAGCGCGGCGAGTGCGCGCGGTCGTCTCGGAGCCGGCGATTTACGTGCTCAACGGGCTTATGCCCGGCACCGCGTCGCAATTCGCCGAAATCCGCGTGCGGCCGGTGATTAGCAGCATGGTTGAGCTGGCAGAATGGGACGCCTTCGTGTCGAATAACCAGTGGCGTGGCGGCGCGGCGTTGCACGTCGACACGGGCATGAACCGGCTTGGCGTTACGGTGAACGAGGCGGCGGCGCTCGCTCCCCGCATCCGCTCCGCGAACCACGGCATCACGTTGCTGCTCAGCCACCTCGCCTGCGCCGAGCAGCCCGATCACCCACTCAATGCGCGCCAGATCGGCGCCTTCCACGAAGTGCGATTGCTCTATCGCGGCATCCCCTCCTCACTCGCCAATTCCTCGGGCATCTTCCTCGGATCAACCGCACATTGCGACATGGTGCGGCCGGGCGTGGCAATCTACGGCGTCAATCCGATCCCTGGGCAGATCAACCCGATGCGGCCGGTGATCGAATTGCGGGCGCACATATTGCAGGTGCGCACGGTGCCGCGCGGCGAGACCGTCGGCTACGGCGCCAGCTGGACCGCCAAACGCACCACTCGGATCGCGGTTCTCGCGGTCGGGTATGCCGACGGCTACCTGCGCGCGGCGAGTGCCGCCGACGAGGCGCCGGGGGGCAACGCCATCGTCGCCGGCATGCGTTGCCCCCTGGCCGGGCGGATATCAATGGACCTCCTGGCGATCGACATCACCGAGCTGCCCGACGGCGCCGCCCACCGCGGTGATTTCGCCACGCTGATCGGCGACGAGATCACGGTCGATGCAGTGGCCAGCGCAGCCGGCACCATAGGCTACGAGGTGCTCACAAGCCTCGGCCGGCGCTATCATCGGGTCTATCGGGGCTGAGCCGCATTTTCCCTCCGATTTAGCCTGTCAGAAATTTTGTTCTTGTATTGTTCTTATGTCTAGATTGGAATATAAGCTATTGATTTGATGGTGATTCTCGCCATGTCTCGGGGCAATCTTTCCTTCATTTGCCAAAACTGCGGCGCCGCCTTCACCCGTTGGCAGGGCAAATGCGAGGCCTGTGGTGAGTGGAACACGCTGTCCGAGGAAGGCGCCGACCGTGCCACCAACCCCGGCCGCCGAGTCAGCCGCGGTCGCCTGTTCGCACTTGAGCCGCTCACCGGCGAGGCGCATGAGGCTCTCCGCCTGCCTTCCGGCATCGCCGAATTCGACCGCGTCACCGGCGGCGGCTTCGTGCGCGGCTCGGTGCTGCTAGTTGGCGGCGATCCCGGCATTGGCAAGTCGACGCTGCTGATCCAGGCTGCGGCGTCGCTGGCGCGCGCCGGCCACCGCGCCGTCTACATCTCCGGCGAGGAGGCGGTGGCGCAAGTGCGCCTTCGCGCTGAGCGACTTGGCCTGCGCGAAAAGGCGGTCGAATTGGCGGCGGAAACCTCGGTCGAGGACATTATCGCCACGCTGTCTGAGGGGATGACGCCTCGGCTGATCGTTATCGACTCGATCCAAACCATGTGGACCGAGCTAGTCGAATCCGCGCCGGGCACGGTGACTCAGGTGCGCGGCTCGGCACAAGCGCTGATCCGATACGCCAAGCGTTCGGGCGCCACCATCATCCTCGTCGGGCACGTCACCAAGGAGGGCCAGATTGCTGGCCCCCGCGTGGTCGAGCACATGGTCGACGCCGTGCTTTCGTTTGAGGGCGAAGGCTCGCGTCAATTCCGCATTATGCGCGCGGTGAAGAATCGTTTCGGCCCGACCGACGAGATCGGTGTTTTCGAGATGACCGGCTCCGGCCTGCGCGAGGTGACTAACCCATCCGACCTGTTTCTATCGGCGCGCGACCCGGGGTTGCCCGGCACCGCGGTGTTTGCTGGCATCGAAGGCACGCGGCCACTGTTGGTCGAGATGCAGGCCCTGGTGGCGCCGACCTCGCTCGGCACGCCCCGTCGCGCCGTGGTGGGCTGGGACCCGAGCCGCCTGTCTATGGTGTTGGCGGTACTAGAAGCGCATTGCGATGTGCGTCTCAGCAGCCACGATGTCTATTTCAACGTGGCCGGTGGTTTGCGTATCCAGGAGCCGGCGGCCGACCTGGCCGCTGCCGCCGCGCTTGTCTCCTCTCTAACCAACGTGCCGCTTCCGCCGGATTCGGTCTATTTCGGCGAAGTGTCGCTCTCGGGCGCGATCCGTCCCGTGGCGCATGCCGGAAGCAGGCTCAAGGAAGCCACCAGGCTCGGCTTTGCCGGCGCCATGGCTCCGGAAGCCGCGCCGGATGATGTGGAATCTGGTCTCAAAATAACTAGCGTAACAAGCCTCGCTGACCTGGTCACCGAGATCGGGTCTTTACAGTACGAAGGACTTAATTCTCGGATAAGACGGGTGACGGCACGGTGACGCCCCGCTATACACAGGGCCTCGAAACCGCTTCCGGACCGTTCCATCCGGCCTGAGACGGCGCATAAATGGGCATAAAATTAAGCGCTTAGGGACCATACCGCCGTCATGTTCCGGAGCCGCCGCGGTGGAATTGGATTCGCCGCGGCAGCGTCGGCGGGCAGCCTGCCAATGAGCTTCTGATGCCGATCACGCTGCTCGACGCCATCCTTCTGATTGTGATGCTCGTTTCGGGTCTGCTCGCCATGATTCGCGGCTTCATGCGCGAGATCTTGTCGATCGGCGCCTGGGGCATCGCCGCGCTGGTCACCCTCTATTCCTATTCGCGCGTGTTGCCGATCGCCAAGCAATACATCACCAGCGACATGGTGGCGGCGGGCGCAAGCGTCGCCGGAGTTTTCCTCATCACTTTGCTGATTGTTTCGGTCATCACCGTGCGGATTTCCGACCTGGTGCTCGACAGCCGCGTCGGGGCGCTGGACCGCACCCTCGGTTTTCTGTTCGGCCTCGGCCGCGGCCTCATCATCGTGGTTGTAGCCTTCCTGTTCTTCGCCTGGCTGGTGCCCGACCGCAGTCAACCCGAATGGGTGCGCGGTGCGAAGTCGCGGATCGTCTTACAAAGTACGGGACAATGGCTGATGTCGATGTTGCCGGACGACCCGGAAAGCACCATCTTGAAGAGGTTGAAGCGGCAGAAGCCGGAGGACCAGGAACCGCCGGATGCGAGCCCCGATCAGAAGTCGGAGCTCGCCCCACGCAGCGGAGCGCTTTAGCGATGCAGGACCAGAGCCCCGCCGAATCGCAAGACACCGAATTCGACCTGGATGCCGACCGGCTGCGGGAGGAGTGCGGCGTCTTCGGCATCTTCGGGCATCCAGACGCCGCCGCGATCACAGCGCTCGGCCTGCATGCCCTCCAACACCGCGGGCAAGAAGCCGCCGGCATCGTCTCTTTCGACGGCAAGCGCTTCCATTCCGAACGCCGCATGGGCTTGGTCGGCGATACTTTCGCCCGCCGTGAGGTGATCGATCGCCTGCCCGGCACGACGGCCATCGGCCACGTGCGATATTCGACCACCGGCGAAACCATCTTGCGCAACGTGCAGCCGCTGTTCGCCGAGCTCAACGCCGGTGGCTTCGCCATCGGCCACAACGGCAATATCACCAACGGCATCAAGTTGCGCCGCGAACTGGTGCATGAAGGCGCCATAATGCAGTCGACCACCGATACCGAGGTGATCCTGCACCTGGTGGCGCGCGCCAAACGCAATCGCTTTGTCGACCGCTTCATCGAAGGCCTGCGCCAGCTTGAGGGCGCCTACGCCTTCGTCGGCATGACCAACAAGAAGCTGGTCGGCGCGCGCGATCCGTTCGGCATCCGCCCGCTCGTCTACGGCACCCTCGACGGTTGTCCGATCCTGACCTCGGAGACCTGCGCGCTCGACATCATCGGCGCCAAATGGATGCGCGATATCGAGAACGGCGAAGTCGTGGTGTTTGACGAGGACGGTGCACAGTCGCACAAGCCGTTCCCGCCGATGGCGCCGCGGCCGTGTATCTTCGAATACATCTATTTCTCACGTCCAGATTCGGTCGTCGGCGGCCGCCACGTCTACGACGTGCGCAAGTCGATGGGCGCCCAGCTTGCCAACGAAGCGCCGGCGAATGCCGACGTCATCGTGCCGGTGCCGGACTCCGGCGTTCCGGCTGCGCTCGGCTACGCGCAGCGGTCGGGGACTCCGTTCGAGCTCGGCATCGTACGCAATCACTATGTTGGCCGCACGTTCATACAGCCGACTCAGTCGATCCGCGATCAGGGCGTACGCCTGAAACATTCCGCCAACCGCGCCGTAGTCGCCGGCAAGCGCATCGTGCTGGTCGACGATTCGATCGTGCGCGGCACTACCTCGCGCAAAATCGTGCAGATGATGCGCGACGCCGGTGCCAAGGAAGTGCACTTCCGCATCGCCTCGCCACCTATCAGCCACCCGGATTATTACGGTATCGACACCCCAGAGCGCGAAAAGCTGCTCGCCGCCACACACGACCAGGAAGGCATGCGGCAGTTCATCGGCGCCAATTCGCTTGCCTTCCTGTCGGTCGATGGGATCTATCGCGCCATGGGCCTGCCCGGCCGCGATCCGGCGCGGCCGCAATTCACCGACCATTGTTTCACCGGCGACTACCCGACCGCGCTCACCGACCTGGCGGCCCGAGAAGCCAGTCCACGGCAGTTGTCGTTGCTGGCGGAAGCCATCTGACGGCGCCTCGACAGCAGCTCCTGTCGCCAACAGGGAGCCTTTCGTGCCGCTGGCGAGTGCCCCGGTGAGACAACCTGGTTGGCAGGCGATCTCGCCAAGTGCTCTCCTCGTCGAGGACAAACATCTCGTGCGCGATATGATCGTTCACGAGTTGGAGCTCGCTGGTTTCGAGGTGCCGGAGGCTGCAAGCGCGGAGGGACGGGCTTCTCGAGTCCGCAAAGCGGCTCGATCTCCTGTTCACCGACACACGTCGACCTGGCACAGACAGTTGACGGATCACCCACCGCGCGTTTGGACGTGCCCGTGATCTATGCCGAGCCGCTACGCCAAGCAGGTCATGTTGCTGCTGCGCAGTAAATTGCTGCACAGGCCGTATCTACCGTCGCAGATGTTGCGCAGTGCCGCGGAACTCGGCATCAAGCTCCCCGAAAAATCCACCGAGCGGACCGCATGTGTCGCCCACTGTCCGACCGTATCGCGCTGATCACCGGCGCCTCGCGTGGCATTGGCGCCGCCGCCGCGCTGGCCTTGGCGCAAGCGGGCGCGCATGTTGTCACGGTGGCGCGCACCGTCGGTGGCCTTGAGGAACTAGACGACAAGATCAAAGCCGCCGGGGGTTCGGCCACGCTGGTGCCGCTTGACATGAAGGACTCGGACGGCATCGCCCGCCTGGCTCTGGCACTCAACAAACGCTACCGCCGCCTTGACGTTCTGATAGGGAACGCAGGGATTCTCGGTCCGCTGTCGCCGCTTGGCCATTTGGAGCCGAAGGACTGGGACAACCTCATAGCCGTCAACGTTACCGCCAACTGGCAGCTCATCCGCTGCATGGATCCCCTGCTGCGCAAAGCAACCGCTGGTCGCGCGTTGTTTCTCACCTCGGCGGTGGCCTATATGGATCGCGCCTATTGGGCCGCCTATGCTGCAACGAAGGCGGCGCTCGACGCGCTCGTGCGCGGCTACGCCGCAGAGATCGCAACGACGAACGTTCGCGCCAATCTGTTCTCGCCCGGGCCGACCCGCACGCGGATGTATTTGAGCGCCTTTCCCGGAGTCGATCCTGAAACGCTGCCGACGCCGGAAGAGATCGCGAAGGCAATGGTGCCGCTCTGCCTACCGACCTGTACCGAGACCGGCAGACTTTATGATTTTCGCGCCGGGCGTTTTCTGGAATTCCACCCGCCGTCCTAGGCACCGGATCTTTTTCTCCGAGGCAGCGTTGATCACACGGCTTTCAACCGGCCACGCACACTAGGGACGATGTAAACGGTCAAATACCGAAGTACGAGCCGCGCCTGGAGCGGCAGCGTTTCAACCCCATGCCCTTCACCAAAGCGGCGCAAACATCGGGCTCTTCTACCCCTACGATAATGAATTGCGCGTTGTGCTCATGGTTCCGCGTAAGAATTACGCGTGTTTGCAACACTGGGGTACTGCGGCAATTCATCTGCGTGTCAGTGTTTGCGTGGAGCGCGATCTTTGAACGGATTGTCCTTCTCGCGCAGCATCAGACGAATCGGCGTGCCAGGAAAATCGAAATTTTCGCGCAGCGAATTCACCAGATAGCGCTTGTAAGCGTCAGGCAGCGCGTTGGCGTGCCTGCAGAACAACAAGAAGGTCGGCGGCCGCGCTTTCGCCTGCGTGATATAATTGAGCTTGAGCGTTCGCCCCAACACCACCGGCGGCGGATGCGCGCTCACCGCGTGCTCGAACCAGCGATTGAGCACGCTGGTCGAGATCCGTTTATTCCATACCGCATGCGCGTCGAGGATCGCCTGCATTAGCCGGTCGAGTCCTTCGCCGGTCAGCGCCGACACGGCGACGAGCGGTACGCCTTTCACTTGCATCAGTTTCTCGTCGGCCTGCGCGCGCAGCTTGCCGATGGCCCCCAAGGTGTTTTTCTTCAGATCCCATTTGTTGACGGCGATCACGATCGCGCGCCCTTCTTGCTCGACGAGATTGGCGATGCGTTGGTCCTGCTCCTCGAAGGCGCTCTCGACATCAAGCAGGACCACCACGACTTCGGCGAAGCGCACAGCGTTGATCGCGTCAGCAACCGACAACTTTTCAAGTTTCGCCTCAACACGTGAACGGCGGCGCAGCCCGGCGGTGTCGTGTACGCGGAACTTCTGTCCGTGCCACTCGAGACTTACCGCGATGGCGTCGCGCGTCGTACCGGCCTCGGGCGCGGTGAGCAGGCGTTCCTCTCCGATCAGCCGGTTGATCAACGTGGACTTGCCGGCGTTTGGACGCCCGACGATGGCCACACGAATCGCATGCGGTTTATCTTTTTCCGCGACGCTTTCATGCTGTGTGTTGTGCTCTGGCAAAACCGCTCGCAAAGCGTCATAGAGGTCGGCCATACCCTCGTTGTGCTCCGCGGAAATCGGAATTGGCTCGCCAAGGCCCAGCGTGTAGGCCTCGAGCCGCCCGGCCTCGCCTGCCATGCCTTCCATCTTGTTGGCGATCAGCACGGTCGGCTTGCCCGATTTGCGTACCAGCTCGGCGAAAGCGCGGTCGGCGGGTACCGGATCGACGCGCGCATCGATCATGAAGAAGATCGCATCCGCCTGCGCGATGGCGGTTTCCGTCTGCGCCCGCATGCGGCCAGCGAGGCTCTCCCGCGCCGAATCTTCCAAACCGGCAGTGTCGATCACGGTGAATTCGAGATCGCCGAGCCTGCCCTCGCCCTCGCGGCGATCGCGCGTAACGCCCGGCCGATTGTCGACCAGAGCGACACGCCTTCCGACCAGCCGGTTGAACAGTGTTGACTTGCCGACGTTGGGTCGTCCGATGATGGCAATAGTGAGTCTCATGGGCCGTGATCCCGCCCGCGCAAAAGCTGACGAAGCACTCTCTTAACCTGTCAGGGTATCAGCGCGAGAAGGTGCCGGGCGCGGGCGCCGACGGCCAGGGCGCCAAGGTCGCGTTCTGGTTCTGGTTCTGGCCTTGCGCAGCTTGCGGCTGGTTCTGATCCGGCCAGGGCGCCAGCGGCTGTTGGGCATTTTGGTCCTGCGGCGACGAGCGCTGCACAGTAATCTGCGTCGCGGGGTGGGAGGCTGTGCTCGGCTTCGGCTTGGACTTCGGTTTGACCTTCGGCTTTTCCTCGGTAGCCGGCTCGGCCGTGGCGGTACGACTCGCAGCCGCGGTCGTCTTGTTATCAGCCGCTCCTGAGGCGTTAGCAGGCTCCGCCGACGGCGCCAGCGCGGTTTCGGGCGCCGGCTGGTTGCCCTTCAGGTATTCGGGCGGAATCCCCTGCGTGACACCCGGCACGCCACCCGGAAACAATTCTTTGCGTTCACCGGGCAGCTTCTTTTTCTGGTTGAGACCGAAGATATCGAGCTTGTCCATGTCGAAATCTTCGCAACCGGCGAGCATCGGCACGACCGCGACAAGGGCAGCCAATAAAGCAATCCGGTGGATGCGGCGCATGGGACTTCCTCAGCTCTTTCCGTCCGCCGCGATCAAAGCAGAGAGTACTTCGGCCCGTGCGCGTGTGCCTGCCGGTGTCTCGGCATCGGTCGCGATCATATCGATATAGCGGCGCGCGGCGGCAAAGTCGTGATTGCGCCAGGCCGAGAGCGCCAACAGTTCGCGCGCGGTATGGCGGAAGCTACGCTCCGGCGCGCTTGCCGGATCGAGACGACGCTGCATTTCAGAGAGCGGCGCATTGTCCACGACGAGCATTCCGGCACGCACCGCGGCAAGGTCCTGCAAGGTCGTCCCCAGCGATGTGTCAGCGGCGAGTTCGTCATAGGTTTTCACCGCCTCCGGGGGTTTTGCCTGCGCGAGATCGGCAGCGGCGCGGAATCGCGCTAGCATGCGGTAACCGGCCGGCGCTTCACCGGCGATCTTTGTGAATGCGGCTTCCGCCTCGTCGTGCTTGCCCGCCTCGCTCAGGCTCAGCGCGGATTCGAACGCAGCACCCGCGGCAGCAGCCTGCTTGGCCTGCCAATACTCGTAGCCGCGCCAAGCGCCGATGACGGCGACGATCAGCGCGGCGCCACCGATAACGTAAATGCTATAGCGGTCCCACAGCTTCTTAAGCCGTTCGCGCCGGACTTCCTCGTCTACTTCATGAAAAATGTCGGCCACGAATTGCTTCACCCTCCGTGCCGCCCGTCCCCCGGGCCGAGTGGCGGCGTAACCTAACGATGTGGCGATGCCAAGGCAAAGTTTGCGCGAACAATCGTTAATATTCAGGCATTTAACCCAAGAATTTGGTGCCAGAAAAGCCGCGCGGAAGGGTAGCTACGGCTTCTTGCCCTTCATCGGATAAACGTGGGCGGGCCCGGGGAACGCGCGCGCGCGCACTTCAGCGGCATAATCGGCCACAGCCTTTTCGATGCCTGGTCCAATGTCAGCATAGCGTTTGACGAATTTCGGCACCCTCGGCGACAGGCCGAGCATGTCCTCGAGCACCAAGATCTGCCCGTCGCAGGCAGCACTCGCCCCAATGCCGATGCTCGGGATACGCACCGTTTCAGTGAGTTTGCGCGCCAGCGGTTCGGCCACCGCTTCGATCACCAGCGAGAAGGCGCCGGCCTCGGCGACAGCAATGGCGTCCTGCTCGATGCGAGCCCAGTCGGCCTCCTCGCGTCCCTGAGCGCGGAACGAGCCTAGAACGTTGATCGCTTGCGGCGTGAGACCGACGTGTCCCATCACCGGCACGCCGCGCTCAACCAAGAAGGCGATCGTCTCCGCAAGGCGCTTGCCGCCTTCCACCTTGATCGCGCCGCAGCCGGTTTCCTTCATGACGCGCGCGGCATTCATGAAGGCATGTTCCTTGGAGGCCTCGTAGGAGCCGAATGGCATGTCGATGACCACCAACGCGCGCTTGGAGCCGCGCATCACGGCACGTCCCTGCAGGATCATCATGTCGAGCGTGACCGGAACGGTCGTCTCGAGCCCGTGCATAACCATCCCGAGCGAGTCGCCGACCAGGATCACATCGCAATATTTATCCACCAAACGCGCGGTGTGCGCGTGATATGACGTCAGACAGACGATGGGATCGCCGCCCTTACGTGCGAAAATGTCAGGCGCGGTGACCCGTCTGATTTCATCGTGGGCCGACACGCCTTACCTCCCGAACACCGGTACGCCGATCACCATCGGGTGGAAGGCGTAGCCGAGCGCCAGATAGATGACGATTCCAAGCACGACGACAATGATGTCGTTGGTCCACCCCGCCGGCACCGTTTGCGGCCCGCTGTCGCCGCGCCGCTTGGCGGCGATGCGCGCATAGACGCCCCAGGCCAGGAAGCTACCGAACAATAAAATCGAGCCGAGGTCGCCGTTCGACCACAAATGCGCGAAGGCCCAAGTCTTCACTCCGGCAAGCATCGGATGCTTGAGCCAGGTCTTCAAGTGGCTCGGCAGGAAGTAGGCGACGAAGAAGATCACCGCAAAAAGCATCAAGCCAACGGTGATGTGACTCATGAATGCCGGCGGCGACCACACCTGAATCCATTCGTGCGCGCGGTATTGCCCATAGCCCCAAATGATCAGTACAAGCCCGACAATCGAAACGATGGAGAAAAGCACGCGATAACCGTTCTCGCCAAACCGCGCCATCATCGCAGCGCGCGCTTCGCGGAAGGTCACGAAGACATGGGCGCCAAGCATGACGACTAGGCCGAGGATGAGGATCAGTAAACCCATGGTACACTTTTCTTGCGCCCTTCAATCGCGCCGCAGTAGAGGCGATGGCGGCCGTCAATGCAAGCCGGCTAGCCGCATAGGATAGCATTGATGACTGCAGCTCTTTACCGCAGGTTGCGGTGCGTTCTTGTGTTGCTTGCCCTATTGCTTACCGCCATGCCGTCCATGGCGCAGGTCTGGCCGGGCAAGACCGTGCGCATCATCGTCCCATTCTCCGCCGGATCGACGCCCGACATAGTGGCTCGTCTGATCGCAAATGGACTGACGGAGCAGTATCCGGGTAGCACGTTCCTGGTCGAGAACAAGCCGGGCGCCAGTGGCAATATCGGCACCGACATGGTGGCTAAGGCGGCCCCTGACGGCAGTACGCTCGGCGTTAGCATCGGCGGCCCGCTCGCCATAAATACGTTGCTGTTCTCTCAATTACCCTATGACCCGGGCAAGGACATCGCGCCGATTGCGCAGCTCGTCACCCAGCCAAGCGCGCTCGCGGTCAACCAAGGGCTTAAAGTGAATACGGTCGGAGAACTGATCGCCCTGCTCAAGGCCAACCCTGGCAAATATAATTTTGCGTCCATCGGCAACGGCTCGCTGTCGCACCTGGCGATGGAGGCGGTTGCGCTGAAAGCCGGCACCAAATTGGTGCACGTGCCCTACCCTAGCTCGCCGCAGGCGATGACAGCGGTGATCCGAGGCGACGCTCAGATCGCCTGCCTGCCGGCTATCGCGGTAACGCCGCAGGCGTCGAGCGGAGCAGTAAAGATTCTCGCCGTCTCTACGGCCAAGCGTTCACCTTATCTGCCGGATGTCCCGACGCTGACGGAGGTCGGCATCGACGTTGAAGCGGATGCCTGGAACGGGCTGATTGCGCCGGGCGGCACGGCGAAGGTGCTCATCGACCAAATCAACCGCGACGTTGTCGCGATCATGCAGAGTAAAAAGGTGCGCGACAAGCTAACAGCTCAGTTGATGGAGCCGGTCCGCGGGACACCGGAGGAATTCCGCGCCCGCATCGACGGTGAGATCGCCCGCTGGGCGCCAGTGATCAAAGCCGCCAAAATCAAGATCAATTGAACCAGAACCTCACTCCGTGCCAGCGAATTTGCTCTTTACGTCCTTGATGTCGGCAAACACGATGCCGGGTGCGCGCTCGGCCGTGTAATCAAGGATGAACTGGTTGCGCGCCATGAAGACGCGGTCGCCATCGAGGTCCTCGGCGCAGCTCGCATAATTGACCTGCACGAAGTCGTGAAGGTTCCTTTGCTCGGCGCACGAAATCCAGCGCGCGAGCTGGAATTCCGGCACATCGAAATCGATCTCGAGGCCGTATTCGTCATCAAGCCGAGCCTTGAGGACGTCGAGTTGCAAGGGCCCAACTACGCCGACCAGCGCCGGAGCGCCGTCAAGCGGGCGGAACACTTGTACCACGCCTTCCTCCGCCATCTGCTGCAATGCCTCTTTCAGTTTCTTGGCTTTCATCGGGTCGCCAAGCTTAACACGCCGCAAAATTTCCGGTGCGAAGTTGGGAACTCCGAGGAAGGCGATATGTTCACCCTCAGTCAACGTGTCGCCGATGCGCAGTGTGCCATGGTTGGGAATGCCGACCACGTCGCCGGCATAGGCCTCATCGGCGAGCGCGCGATCCTGCGCGAAAAAAAATTGTGGCGCCGACAGCGTGATCGGCTTTTCTGTACGTACCAGCTTCACCTTCATGCCGCGACGTAGCTTGCCCGAGCACAGACGCGCAAAGGCAATACGATCGCGATGATTAGGATCCATATTGGCTTGGATCTTGAACACGAAGGCGGTCATGGCTCCCTCGTGCGCATCGATAATGCGCTTGTCGGATGCCTGCGCACGCGGCGCTGGCGCAAAGCTCGCCAGCGCATCGAGCAGGTCCTTGACGCCAAAGTTTTTCAAGGCCGAGCCGAAGAACACCGGGGTCAGAAAGCCCTCGCGGAAGGATGTGAAATCGAAACGGCGGCAGGCGTCTTTTACTAGCCCTAATTCCTCGGAAATTGCGTCAGCATCGAACATAGGGTTTTTCGCCGCCAGCGCCACGAGGTCGAGCGCTTGCGGCACAACGGTCTTTCCGTCATCGGTCAAAAGCCGCATCTCGCCGGCGACGACGTCATAGGTGCCGGCAAAATCGCGCCCGCGCCCGAGCGGCCAGGTCATCGGTGCGGTGTCGAGCGCCAGCGTCTTCTCGATCTCGTCCAAGAGCTCGAAAGGATCGCGGCTCTCGCGGTCCATCTTGTTGATAAAGGTTACGATCGGGATATCGCGCAGACGGCAGACCTCGAACAGCTTGCGGGTGCGCGCCTCGATGCCCTTGGCGGCGTCGATCACCATGACCGCCGAGTCGACCGCGGTGAGCGTGCGATAGGTGTCTTCCGAAAAATCTTCGTGCCCCGGCGTGTCGAGCAGGTTGAACACGCGCCCGTTGTAATCAAATGTCATCACCGAAGTGACGACTGAAATACCGCGCTCGCGCTCGATCGCCATCCAGTCCGAGCGGGTGGCGCGACGGTCGCGTTTGGCCGTCACCTGGCCGGCCAGATTGATGGCACCGCCGAGCAGCAAGAGCTTCTCGGTCAGCGTGGTTTTGCCGGCGTCGGGGTGCGAGATGATCGCGAAGGTGCGCCGGCGTTCGACCTCGGCGGCGAGCGGCGTCGAGGCAGCCGAATCAGCGGCGCTAAGCGGCTTGTTCATGGCGGTGCATGTGGCGATATTTGGTAACGAAATCAAGCGAGCTTGACACCGGCCAAATTAGCGGACTTCGGCGAGGCAATCGGCCAAGCTCACCTTGGCGCATTTCCGGTCGGAATAACCGGCGCAAATTGAGCGAGCGGCTAGATACCATGAACATGCCGTCGCCCATGCTTCGGCATTGGGCGCATGCGCCTTCACGACCTCGAAAAGGAATAAATTATACCGGTCGCGCAGCCGATCGTCGGCAAGCTTAAGCTAGCATAACATTGCGGGATCAGGGCGCCTTGACCTGGTCAGCGGGAATGGCGGTGGACTTGAACTTTTCGAATTTGTCGCCCGTTGAACCCGAGCAATTGCCGATGCCGGCAACCTCCCGCGCAAGTTCGACTGTCGGCACATTGATCACGCATTCCCTGCTGCGGCCCCGCGGGCTAACCGGGCCAGGCTCGAGAAAGCGCCGAATCTCGGAGACGGGAAAGCCGTGGCTCTTGTAGATCTTCATCGCGTCTTACTTAAACGCGGCGGCGTATTCTTCCGGCTTGAATCCGATCAGCAGCCTCCCGCTGGAAAGCTCCAGCACTGGCCGCTTGATCATCGAAGGCTGCGCCAGCATGAGGGTGATGGCCTTCTTCTCGGTTAGGCCTTCCTTCTCCTTGTCGGGCAGCTTCTTGAAGGTCGTTCCGGCGCGGTTGAGCAAGGTTTCCCAACCGGCTTTCTTCACCCAGCCGTCCAGCTTGACGCGTTCGATACCCTTGCTCTTGTAGTCATGGAAATCGTAAGCGACGGCTTTCTTATTGAGCCAAGCGCGCGCCTTCCCCATGGTGTCGCAGTTCTTGATGCCGTAGATCGTTACCGTCACCGCCTCACTCCCACTCGATCGTCCCTGGCGGTTTGCTTGTCACGTCGTAAACGACGCGGTTGATGCCCTTTACTTCGTTGATGATGCGGGTCGCTACGCGGCCAATGAAGGCCATGTCGAACGGGTAGAAGTCAGCGGTCATGCCGTCCGTCGAGGTCACTGCGCGCAGGCCTACTACGTACTCATAGGTACGGAAATCGCCCATGACACCGACCGTTTTCACCGGCAGCAGCACGGCGAAAGCCTGCCAGATGTCGTCGTAGAGACCGGCGCGCCGAATTTCTTCGACATAGATTTCGTCGGCGAGCCGCAAAATATCGAGCTTGTCCTTGCTGATCACACCGGGGCAGCGGATGGCTAGGCCCGGTCCCGGGAACGGATGGCGGCCGACAAAGGCTTCCGGCAAGCCGAGCTCGCGGCCGAGCGCCCTCACCTCGTCCTTGAATAGTTCGCGCAAAGGCTCGACCAGGTGCATGCGCATGCGTTCGGGCAAGCCCCCGACATTGTGGTGCGACTTGATCATCACCGAGGGGCCACCGGTGTATGACACACTCTCGATCACATCCGGATAGAGCGTGCCCTGAGCGAGGAATTGTGCGCCACCGACTTTCTTGGCCTCGGCTTCGAAGACGTCGATAAACAATTTGCCGATAGTCTTGCGCTTGACCTCGGGATCATCGACACCTTCCAGCGCCCTAAGGAACGTGTTTTCCGCATTCACATGTACCAGCGGGATGTTGTAGGTGTCGCGGAACAGCGTTACCACCTTTTCCGCTTCACCGAACCGCATCAGGCCATGGTCGACAAAAACGCAGGTGAGCTGCTCGCCGATCGCCTCGTGGATGAGCACGGCCGCAACCGCGCTATCGACGCCACCCGACAAACCGCAAATGACTTTTCCGCGACCGACCTGAGCGCGGATTTTCTCGATTGCCTCTTCCTTGAAAGCTCGCATGGTCCAGTCGCCCGAGCAGCCAGCGACGTTGCGTACGAAGTTGCGGAGCAGCGCAGCGCCGTGCGGGGTATGCACGACTTCGAGATGGAATTGGGTGGCGTAGAACTTGCGCTTGTCGTCACCGATGATGGCTATCGGCGCATTCGGCGAGGTGCCGAGTACCTTGAAGCCCTTCGGCAGCACCGTCACCCGGTCGCCGTGGCTCATCCAGACAGGATATTTCTCGCCCTGCCGCCACACGCCGTCGAATAACGGGCTCTCCGCCGTCACCTCCACCTCCGCACGACCGAACTCCCGATGGTGCCCGCCCTCGACCTTGCCGCCGAGCTGCGCCGCCATCGCCTGCTCGCCGTAGCAGATGCCGAGCACCGGTACGCCCGCCTCGTAGATCGCCTTGGGCGCCAACGGAGCATCCTTATCGAGCACCGAAGCCGGGCCGCCTGAGAGGATCACCGCCTTCGGCCGGATCTCGCGGAGCGCAGCTTCCGCTTTGCTGAAGGGAACAATCTCGCAATAGACCTTCTCCTCGCGCACCCGGCGGGCGATCAACTGCGTGACCTGAGAGCCGAAATCGACAATCAGAACTTCGTCGTGCGGGGGCCCGTGTTGCGTATCGAGGACTTTGGCTGGTTGCATAGTCATGGCTTAGGGGACAGCGCCGCCGCGGGCAACCGGCCGTCGGAACTGTCCACGCTATTTGCTGAGAGCGGTCCTCGTCTCTATCTAATTGAAAATTAGATCGTTTCTAGGGGCCATCGGGACTGCAGCAGGTGCCGGCTCGGCACCGACGCATTCAACGCAACTGGAACGCCAACGGAGAGCTCGCTGCGACTACGGCATGCGATCTTCGGCGCCTTCGACACGTCGCAGCTCTCGCGTGAGCCGAACACCTCGAAGTTCGGGTTTACCGTGCTCTACTGGCACTGGCGCGTTGGCGCTTTACTTGCAACGACAGCAACGTCATGACGCCGACTTGCCACGATATGGGCTTCCACGACGTTCTAATATCCGAGTTTCTCAAGTGGCTGGCTCAGGCCGAACGCCGCCCGGGGAAGAGAGGGCGCTAGCGGTCGAAAGCTATATGGCGACGGTTACCCGGCTCGGGACTAGCGGTTGTCCCAGACAAGACCCAGCAGGGGCACGCGCGAGACCAATCCTCCGAGCCACGATCTCGGCTCCTCATGGGCGGTCGTCTTTGCCTCCGCGGGATCAGGGATCGCGCGTGGCGGCACTGGGTGATCGGCATCGGCCTGCAGGCGCGGCGCAACCGATGGCGCAGAAGCAGGCGTCGACGAAGGAGAAAGCGGCGGCGGAGCGGCGGCGGTCAAGGCAGGCGCCGGCACGGTTACTATCGGCTGGGCCGGCGGGAGCATAGGAGCGGCTTCAATCATCTTAGATCTTTCCGCGGCTGTCTCAGAGTTATGCGTCGCCATCGCCTGCCGTACTGCATCGAGCCACTGCGTGTCGGAAACGGTCTGCTCTCGCCGCGCCGCCATTGGCTGCTTGGTAGGTTGCTGTTGACGCGACTCGGCCTTGCGAACCGTTTCTATCGGCAGCGCTTCCGTCCGCTCAGCCTTTGTTTCGGTGACGACCGGTGCGGGCGCAGCGGGCAACTCCTTGTCCGTCGCCAGCAGCGCTTTGAACGCCTTGGTGGCATCTGGATCCACAGCGCCACAGGTCTGTTCGAACGCCTCGACGTCGCGGCGTACCAGAGCACGGCGAGTGCTCGCATCGACATTCTTGTCGAGCATAGAAATGATTCCAGCGCGCAGGCTCTGGCACGTCGGCTCGGGTGAGAAGTTGGCGCGGTAAAGAGAGTAAGCGCTGCCAAGCGCGACGGGCACCGCCAGCAGCGCTCCAACCAATTGGAAGACGTTCACCCAGCAGGAAAGCCCCGAGCCGTGCCAAGCAGCATAAGCCGGCGGGGAGTCGGGGAGATCGCGTAGCGAGCCGTCAAATTTCGGTTCGCGCCTCGCCTCCAGCATCTTAAGGACCCCATGCACCAATCCGGGTTGCCAATCACGCCATCATCGCGGAAAAATTTGGCCGGGAATGCGGCGCAAAAAGGGAATTCCCTTCCGGCTTTCTTACCCTTGGACTTCAACTCAGGCGGCGCAAAAGCGAGACGAAGAAGCCGTCGGTATCAGTCGTGCGCGGCGTCATCAGGATGCCCTCACCCCAGAGCCTTGCCGCCTTGGTAAATGCTCGCGCGCGCTGGCCAAGCGCGGCAGCGATCGTAACCGGCGGTTCCGGCAGGAACTGCGGGTGGCGGGCGAGAAAGCCACGCACCTGCACGCGATTCTCTTCGTCCAGCACTGAGCAAGTCACATAAGCGATACGGCCCCCGATCTTAAGCAAAGGCACCGCGCGATCGAGGATCTCCGCCTGCTCCTTCAGCCTTTGCTCGACGGCACCGGGCCGCATGCGCCATTTCGCGTCCGGGTTGCGCCGCCAAGCGCCGGTGCCGGTGCACGGTGCATCGATCAAAACCAGGTCGATGCGGCCCACAAGATCGGCAATTTCGTCTCCGATCGACTGCGGCGTGCGCACCTGAACGTTGCGCGCGCCCGAGCGCTTGAGCCGGTCGTGGATGGGCGCCAGACGGCGCTTGTCTTCGTCGGTCGCGAAAATCTGGCCTTTGTTCTGCATCATCGCCGCCAAAACCAATGTCTTACCGCCCGCGCCGGCGCAAAGGTCGACCACCTGTTCGCCCGCTTTGGCGGCGGAGAACAGCGCCGACAATTGCGAGCCTTCGTCCTGCAATTCGATCATGCCCTTGAGGAACGCCGGCTCGGCGTGGATCGGCGGGCTCTTGGCGTCCGCGGCAAGACGGATGCGTAGGCCCCAAGGCGACCAGGGGCAAGGCTCCGGCTGCAGATCGCCTAGTAGCTCGGCGACCTTGTTGGGGCCGGCCTTGAGGATGTTTACTCGCAGATCGACCGGCGCGCGTGACGCTAAGGCCGCGCCCTCTTCCGCGCGGTCCTCGCCAAAGACGCGCGTGAAATGTTTTTCCAGCCATTCGGGGTAATCCCCGGCGATGTGCGCGGGTGCTCCCGTGATCTCAGCGGCGTCAAGGCGTTGACGTTCGCTGTCACTCAACGTTTCCGGCGCGTAACGCGTGCCGTTAGCAAGTTTGGCAATCGCGTCCACATCGAGACCGCGCTCGCGTTTGAGCATGCCAAGCAGAATGGCGCGTGGCGTTTCGGCACCCATCACATAGGCGCTCGAGGCGCGCCGGCGTAGCGCGTCATAGACCAGACCGGCAATAGCGGCGCGGTCACTGGATCCGGCGAAGCGATGCGCCCGACCCCACGCCTTGAGAGCGTCAGCGACGGGCTGGCGCTCGCGCTCGATACTTGCGAAGACTTCGATAGCCGCGGCTAGCCGCGCTGCCGGCATCATGGCAGGCCGAGTAACATGCGTTCGATATGGATCAGCCACATCGTGACTGGCACCCGCAATCGTAATGCACATCGCAAAGGACTGGCCGTTCGAACTCGTTGGAAAAAGCGTGGGCCAATTGGCTGACGCGCTTCGGCCAGTTCGGCTCGCGCATGGCTATCTGCTCGGAACGGGACTCGCCGCGCCCGAGTGAGAACAAGCGTTGATGTATCATACCGAACACGAGATACCCGGAAAGGTCACGCTTGGCTGGGATAATTTGGGCTCTCGCGAGTGATCGTCACGTCGTGCACGTGGCTTTCGCGCAAACCCGCGCCTGAGATACGCACGAATTCCGCCTTTCGATGGAAACCATCAAGCGTCTTGGCGCCGACATAGCCCATAGCGGCGCGCAGGCCGCCCGACAATTGGTGCAACACATTCGCGACCGGCCCCTTGTAGCCGACCTGTCCCTCGACGCCTTCCGGCACCAACTTGAGCGCATCCTTGATGTCCTGTTGGAAATACCGGTCGGCGGAACCGCGTGCCATCGCGGCGACCGAGCCCATGCCGCGATAACTCTTGTAGGATCGTCCCTGATAGAGAAAGACCTCCCCTGGCGTCTCGTCGGTGCCCGCTAGCAACGAGCCGACCATGGCGCAGTGAGCGCCTGCGGCGAGCGCCTTGGCGAGGTCGCCGGAATATTTGATGCCGCCGTCGGCGATCACTGGTATATCGCTTGCTTTCGCCGCCCCGACCGCGTCCATGATGGCGGTGAGCTGCGGCACACCGACGCCAGCAACAATGCGTGTCGTACAGATCGAGCCTGGACCAATACCCACCTTGATGGAGTCGGCGCCCGAATCAATCAGCGCTCTCGCACCTTCGGAGGTCGCGACATTGCCGGCGA